>Ga0310811_10002618_pt1 | contig 22523 bp, 17 predicted proteins | sample YCmetagenome_FD_207642 | JGI IMG/M metagenome (GOLD analysis project Ga0310811, IMG submission 207642) | Soil microbial communities from experimental microcosm in Duke University, North Carolina, United States - YC | ecosystem: Engineered > Artificial ecosystem > Soil microcosm > Unclassified ...
TCAGACAGCGCGTCTATGGCTTCGACGATCTTCGCAAGGAAGTCGAGAAGTGGAATCCGGAAGAAGTCGAGCGCGTCAGCGGCGTCCCTGGCGAACAGCTCAAGCGCGTCGCTAAAATGCTTGCCACTGAGAAGCCGGCAACGCTGATCTGGGCCATGGGCCAGACCCAGAAGACCGTCGGCACCGCGAACGTGCGGGCGAGTTGTATCGCGCTGCTGCTGACGGGCAACGTCGGTGCCCCCGGCACGGGCGCCAACATTTTCCGGGGTCATGACAACGTGCAAGGGGCAACCGACGTCGGCCTCGACGTCGTCACGCTGCCGTTCTACTACGGACTTGCCGAAGGCGCCTGGAAGCATTGGTCGCGGGTTTGGGAAGTTGATTACGAGTTCCTGAAGTCGCGTTTCGACTCTAAGCAGATTATGGAAACCCCCGGCATCCCGCTCACCCGCTGGTTCGACGCGGTGATCCTGCCGAAGGATCAGGTTGCGCAGAAAGACAACGTGCGGGCGATGTTCGTGCAGGGACACGCCAGTAACAGCATCACGCGGATTCCTGAATCCCTCAATGGGCTGAAGGCCCTCGAATTGCTTGTCGTCGCCGATCCGCATCCGACCACCTGGGCATCGCTTGCAGTGGAGGCGGGACGCAAGGATGGCCTATATCTTCTACCGGTTGCCACCCAATTTGAGTGCAAAGGATCGCGCGTCGCCTCGAACCGCTCGCTGCAATGGGGCGAGCAGATCGTCAAGCCGGTCTTTGAATCGAAGGATGACCTCGAAGTCATGTATCTGGTGGCAAAGAAGCTCGGCTTCGCCGACAAGATGTTCAAGAATATCAAGGTCGAGAACAATCTTCCGCAGGCTGAGGATACCCTGCGCGAGATGAATCGCGGCAGTTGGTCGACGGGCTACTGTGGCCAGTCGCCCGAGCGGCTCAAGGCGCACATGAAGAACCAGGCCAAGTTCGACTTCCTGACCATGCGCGCACCCAAGGACGATCCGGAAGTCGGCGGCGACTACTACGGCTTGCCGTGGCCGTGCTGGGGTTCGCCCGACGTGCGGCATCCGGGCACGCCGCTGCTCTACAATACCAACCTCCACGTCATGGATGGCGGTGGCACGTTCAGGCCTCGCTTCGGGCTCGAACGTGAGGAAAAGCTTCCTGACGGCTCGACGCGGAAGGTCAGCCTGCTTGCAGACGGGTCCTATTCCAAGGGCTCGGAAATCCAGGATGGCTATCCGGAATTTACGCTGGCGAGCCTGAAGAAGCTTGGCTGGGACAAGGACCTCAGCGAGGCCGAAATGGCTACGATCAACAAGGTCAATCCCGCCAACCCGGACGCGGTGTCATGGTCGCTCGACCTGTCGGGCGGTATCCAGCGGGTCGCCCTGAAGCACGGCTGCGTTCCCTACGGCAACGGTAAGGCGCGCATGAATGCGTTCGGCCTGCCCGATCCCATTCCGGTCCATCGCGAACCGATTTACACACCCCGCGCCGATCTGGTCTCGAAATATCCGACGCTGCCCGACGCCAAGCAGTTTCGCTTGCCCAACATTGGCTTCTCCGTGCAGAAGGCTGCGGTGGAGAAGGGCATAGCCAAGCAATTCCCTCTCATCCTTTCCTCCGGCCGCCTGGTTGAATACGAAGGCGGCGGCGAGGAGACCCGCACCAATCCTTGGCTCGCTGAACTTCAGCAGGACATGTTCATCGAGATCAGCCCGGCTGATGCGGCCGAACGCGGCATCAAGGACGGCGGCTGGGTCTGGGTCACCGGCGCCGAGAACAATTCCAAAGCCAGGATGAAGGCGCTTGTTACCGAGCGTGTCGGCAAAGGCGTCGCGTGGATGCCCTTCCACTTCGGCGGCTGGTTCGCAGGCAAGGATCTTCGCGGCAATTACCCCAAGAATACCGATCCGATCGTGCTTGGCGAAAGCGCGAACACCATCATGACTTACGGATACGATCCGGCGACCGGCATGCAGGAGCCCAAAGTCACTCTCTGCCAAATCGCGGCAGCATAGGGAGCAACGGCCATGGCACGTATGAAATTCCTTTGCGACGCCGACCGTTGCATCGAATGCAATGCCTGCGTCACTGCCTGCAAGAACGAGAACGCGGTGCCCTGGGGCATCAATCGGCGCCGCGTCGTCACCCTCAATGACGGCAAACCAGGCGAGCGCTCCGTCTCGATGGCATGCATGCATTGCACCGATGCGCCATGCGCGGCCGTGTGTCCGGTGAACTGCATCTACACGACGGCCGACGGTGTTGTGCTTCACTCCAAGGATCTGTGCATCGGTTGCGGCTATTGCTTCTATGCGTGTCCGTTCGGGGCGCCGCAATATCCAAAACTCGGCAATTTCGGCTCGCGCGGCAAGATGGACAAGTGCACGTACTGCGCTGGAGGGCCCGAAGCCGACGGCAGCAAGGAAGAATACGAAAAATACGGTGCGAACCGTCTCGCCGAAGGCAAGCTGCCGCTATGCGCCGAGATGTGCTCGACCAAGTCGCTGCTTGCCGGCGACGGCGAAATAATTGCCCAGATCTACAAGGAGCGCGTGATGAAGCGAGGTTACGGCTCGGGCGCTTGGGGCTGGAAGACCGCCTATCGTGAAACGATCGAATCCTGAAGACGACGTGGTTGCGTGAATATCGGGAGGAACTTATGGCGTGTTTTGCACGACTTATGCGGCTCGCCATTGGCGCGGCGACGCTCCTGCTGTTCGTCTCGACGGCTTCGCTGTGCGTTGCCCAGGACATCGATCCAAACGCCAGCGCAGTCAAGGAACAACAGCTTCTGCAGGAAATGAACCGGATCCAAGGGCGCGTCAGTATTCCCGACCAGCGCTCCAGCGTGCTCATACAGCCCGAAGGCCGTGAGTGGCAAGCATTCCGGAACGTGACGCTACGCTGGATCGGTGGCGTTGCGATTCTTGGTATGCTCGCGGTGTTGATCATCTTCTATCTGATCCGCGGCATGGTGCGACTGGAGAGCGGCCGTTCCGGCCGTACTATTGTGCGCTTTACCTCATTCGAGCGCTTCGTGCATTGGATGACTGCGACTTGCTTTATCGTCCTGGCGATCTCCGGATTGAACATCACTTTCGGCCGTCCGTTACTCCTGCCGTTGATCGGCCACGAGGCGTTTTCGGAATGGTCGCAGTGGGCGAAGTACGCCCACAATTATCTCAGCTTCCCTTTCACCATCGGCGTGGTGCTGATCCTTCTGATGTGGATCGCTGGGAACATCCCGAACAAGGTGGATGTTGACTGGGTCAAGCGCGGTGGCGGTATCGTGGGTCACGATCATCCGCCGGCCTATCGTTTCAACGCCGGTCAGAAGGCAATCTATTGGATTGTAGTCATCGGCGGTGGCCTGGTGGCAGCAACCGGATATCAGCTGATGTTCCCCTTCTATCTGTCAGGTATCGAAGGGATGCAATTTGCGCAGATCGTCCACTCCATCGTGGCGATGCTGTTCATGGCGGTGATGCTGGCGCACATCTACATCGGCACAATCGGCATGGAGGGAGCGTTCGAGGCGATGGGCAGCGGTACCGTCGACGTCAATTGGGCTGAAGAGCACCACAAGCTCTGGCTTGAGGAGCAAAGTGAGCGTATCGGCGCGCGATCCCAACCCTCGATCACTGCAGCAGAGTAGGTGGGACACGCAGTCTCAGCCTTTCAACACACGCCGCGCTAAAGCCGCACAGCCGTTGTAGCAAATGCCTGTTGGACCGGCTCCTGCACGCGGTTAAGAACCTCGGCCCAGACTGCCGCCGCGATGATGGCGACGACGCAGGCGACCAGGAAAGCTCTCATTGCGGTTCTCCGAAGCAGTTCGCTCAAGGGGGACCGGGATGTCGTGCAAGTTTACACAAATCGGCTCGTCGCGAACAGCGTTGTCCTGCACCTTGAACGGTTGGGGCTCGCAGTGGTTGCAGGGAATAAGAATCAGAGCAGGTGCGCTGAAGCGAGGAGTGCCGCCGGCGCAACAACGCCGTTTGCCTTGTAGGCTCAGTGTGACGCCTGGGCTGGCTGCGCGTTCTGGGCCTGCCCGTTACCGACGGTGGGAGCTTCGCCCTCGGGCTGGGACACATGGCCGCTTTCCGAGGCGCTCCGCTGCGGTTCCCCGTCAATTCACTCGCGTGGCTGTTCCACCATTCGGCGGGCGTCATTGCGTTCGTCCGCGCGTCGGCTGGAGATCTGCGCGGGATCACGGCCACCGTATTCATGCTCATCGGATCGATCACCAGAATGTCGCTCGCGGTCTTGGCGTAGCTGTATTCATCCACGACCTGCAGTTGGCGTCCGAGCGCCTGCGGCATGACGTCAATCTTTATGCCTGTGGGCGTCACTTTTCTGCCTAGGTGTGCCGAGCGATCCGGGGCGATGGCCGATTCCCCAATCCTGCTGGAAGTGCGGTCGCCGGTTTCTAAGTCTGATCGGCGAGTTCGCTGTCACCCTCAAACGGTTGATGCCCGGTAGTCGATGGCATCCATTTGTGCCCTTGGATTGAGGATCTGCAGCAGCACATATCTTTAGGATCCGCGCATATTCATGCAACCGGTCGATGCTCATTGGTTTTACTCTCCTCGATTCAATGAAATTGGGCGACAGCTTTGCAAAAAACATCGTGAGAAGACGCTTGTCGCACGCAGCGACAAGCGCCGTTATGTCGCGAGGAAACGCCCGGCGCCGGAACGGATAATACCGCAGCGAGGTCATGACGATATTATCTGAAGTCGAAGGAGCGCCGCCGACACCGCAAACGCCTCATGCTGGATGTATTCATATTGGGCACCGGCAGCAACACGGCCATAATCAATATCGGAACGAAAGGAGACAGGTTTGAAGCGTCTAGCATTTATCGTGACCATCCTCGTCTTGGCGGCGTCATTCTGTGTTTCTGCGAAGGCTCAAACACCTGTGAAAATTGCTATCGGCTTCCCATCCGTCAGTTTCTTGCCGCTTTGGGGGCAGGCGTTGCACACATTCGAGCAGGAGACCCTGGACGCGAGTTTGCTGATCCCGGGCGGCGATCCAGCTTCGTTGGCGGCGCTCGACGCTGGCGATATCGATCTCGCTGCTGTCGGAACCGAGCCGGTATTGCGCGCGGCCGCGAAGGGACAACCATTTGAAATCGTTTATTCGGTCATGTCCGAAGTCACGTTGCAGCTCATTGTCTCTAGATCGTTTCTCGGGAAGAGAAAGGTCAGTTCGACCGATCCGTTGGACAAGCGCTTGGCAGCGTTGAAAGGCGCAATAATCGGAGTGGGGGGCGTAGGGGCGCCCAGGAGGGGATGGCGCGTTGGCTCGCCGCAAAAGCCGGATTGAACCCCAAGACTGACATTCAAATTGTGGCCGTGGGAAGCCCGCTGGCACTTCAAGCGGCGCTTGAAAACCACCGTATCGACGCGTTCCTACTCTCGCCGCCGGAAGGATATCTTGCAGAGAAACAAGGCAGTGGTTCGGTTTTTATCTCGCTCGCATCGGAGTTTCCTGTGCTGGCTAGCAGCCATTTCTAACCTTGGTAGCCAAGAAGCCGATCAACGAGAAGATGGCGGACTTGATCCCCCGGACAGTTAAGGCACTCCAGTTGGCAAGCGCGACAAGCATCGCGAAGCCGGAAGAAACGGCTTTGGCAGTTCAAAAACAGCGGTTTCCGAGGGCGGACCCGAACGCGATTATCGCGGCGGTCAGGACTCTGAATGGAGGAATCGGCGAGGGCGGAACAGTCGACGTCGAAAGCATGAGGAACATGTTTACGTTCTTTGACCAAGTGGGAACGAAATTCGAAAAAAGTTTGATGCTGAAACGAGTGAGAAGCTGAAGGCTCCGGGAAATCCAGCCCGAGGCGATCTTGCATTCTAGCATTCCTCAGACGGTTCGCCGCGGAAGATGGGTCGCTCCATGTTGACTCTGATGCCGCCACTCGGATCGCACGGTCACCGACCGCAACACAGTGCGGGCGACGAGGCAATCGCCTCGTTCCATTACGCGCGATGAACTTGTGAGCTCCGCAGTGTTGCGCCGCGACCGGGAAGGGGATCTGCTCCAGATAGTAGTCGACAAACTTGGGCTTGGACCACGACTTGAGGACGTCTCCGCGTCCGGCCGCCTGCGCCCCTGTCAGCGGGACATTCTTCGGAAGGCAGGCGACGAACGCCTGGTAGTCGCCTTCCCCAACAGCGCGGGCTGTCCGATCGACGTCAGTTCTGCGGCCGCAAGCTCAACGTCCGTGATCTCCGGATAGCTGAAAAGCGATCGATTAAAGATCGCGCCCGCCGGCTCACCATCCGGATCAGCAAGCATCGGGCGTCTCTCCGACAGCCCACCGAAACGCGCGATGAAGGCATGGTGCTCGCCGGCGAGGATCGAGCCATACATCATCTGCACGAACTTGAGCATCTCGATGAAGTGGTCGAGATAATAATACACGGGCAGTGTTGGCAGCCTGACCACGCGGACAAGGATCGGTGTGCCCGGTCGACCCCTCTCTAAGCCTCGATGCTACTGACCCCGTCGTGGTGGACAGTCCCTTCATCCAACGCAGGGTTGACCGTCCAATGCGCCCGGCAAAACGTCGGCACAGCTCTAGGGAAGGCGCAAATTCAGAGCGACACCTAGCGAAGGACTCGTTCTCGTTTTCCGCTGCAATACGCAATAACCCTCTACCATGAGCGACAAATATCGAATTCGCATAAGGTATATTATGGAATATATTAGGGTCGGATCTTTCGTTGCACACAAGGTAATGAAATCAATGCCTTAGGCTGCGGAATTGCAGTGCCTTCTAATCGCATTCGAAGCCTCGGCAAGCGTTCGGGCACGCCCTCGCTGATCTGGCGTGCGTTTGGTGTCCGCAGCCTGCAATTGATTGTGGATGTCATGGCCGGACGTCTGGTGATCGCGCTCATTGCGCTGTCGGAATTGTTTATCGTCGCATCGCACTGGCTTGCGTCGCGGCGTCCGATAAACCAAAGTTGCCGGCAATGAAGAAAAGCAGCATTTCGTGGGCGTCGCTGTTCCTGCTGTGGACATGCGGCGCGAGCCTTCGGCTCACCGTTCTGGCCGTTCCGCCGGTCATCTCGATCATCCAGCAAGAGCTCCATCTGTCCGGCACGGAGGTTGGGCTGCTGTCCGGCTTACCAGTGGTTCTATTTGCGATCGCGGCAACCCCGGGTTCGACATTGATCACCAGGTTTGGCGTTCGCAACACGTTGCTGAGCGGCCTCGTGATCGCGGCCATCGGAGCGGCGCTACGTGGCGTCTCATCGAATGCCTCGCAACTATACCTGATGACCATCATTATGAGTGCCGGCATCGCCATCATGCAGCCGGCGATGGCGGCTGCGGTGCGGGAATGGATTCCGGATCGGCCGACCTTCGGGACTGCCATCTATTCGAACGGCATGATCATTGGCGAGATCATTCCCGTCGCGACGATGCTTCCATTCTTATTGCCGCATCTCGGAAGCTGGCGGCCGGCCTTAGGCGTATGGTCAATCCCGTTGATCGGCACCGCGATCCTGGTTGCGATCTTGAGCCGAAGCTCGGGCAATGGTGCCGCAGTCAAACAGCCGGTACGTTGGCTTCCGGAATGGAATAGCTGGCTTAATTGGCGCATCGGATTGATCCTGGGGAGCGTCACCAGCAGCTATTTCTGCGTCAATGGATTTCTGCCTGCCTATTTGAACGGAAACGGCCATCCGGAACTCGTCAGCCCTGCTCTAACGGCTCTCAATTTGAGCCAGCTTCCGACCTCTTTCCTGCTCCTGTTCATTGCGGACAAGCTCCAGGGCAGGCGATGGCCCTACTTGCTGTTCGGGCTCTTACTTATTGTCGCTGTGATCGGAATCATGAATTCTGCCAGCTACTGGACCGTTCTATGGGCGGGGCTTGTGGGATTTACTTGCGGCGCGGCCCTCGTGCTTGGCCTTGCCCTCGCCCCGTTGCTTTGCACCAACCCCGATGATGTTGCGCGTACTTCCGCCGCGGCGTTCGCCATCAGCTATGGCTTTGCGATGCTCATCTCGTTTGTTTCGGGCGCGGCGTGGGACGCGGCCGGCAACGTGGATGCGGCGCTGCTTCCGATCTTCCTCGGAACGCTACCCATCCTGATACTCACGCCCACGCTCGCGCTGGGAAGGAAGTAACGCCCGGCCCCCTTCCTGCGGGACTCTGTCAGATCACGCTTCAAGGGCTCTTGGTCGTGGACGCACCGACGCTCAGGGCGTCGGCGTCAGGATCGGACATCGCTTCCAGATCTGACGCGGTGATCGGTTGATCGACGACGAACAGATAGGACGCCGCTGAAATCACACCGATCAGCGCACCGACCACGAGCGCCGGCACGAACGATCCCGTCTTCTGGACGATCAGGCCGGTGACGGTCGGAGCCAATGCGCCGCCCAGGTAGCCGCCAAAATTCTGGACGGCGCCGATCGATGCGGTGCAGTTGGTCGGCACCGCGACCGAGCTCAATGCCCAGGCGCACGTGCTTGTGACATACACCAGAAACAGCGATACCGAGATGAACGCGATCGCGAGCGCGTTGCTGCTGACATAGGCGGCCGCCACCGTGCAGGCCGCCGTCCCGAGCAACGCGACCGCGGCCGGATAGCGACGGCTCTTGAGCGGGGCTGTGCCACGGCGCAGCAGGATGTCGGCGATATAGCCACCAAGCACGCCGCCCACGACGCCACATGCGAAAGGAACGGCTGCCGCCCATCCCGTGTATTTCACGCTCATGTGGCGTTCGATCTCGAGATAGCCGGGCAGCCAGGCGGTGTAGATCCACGTCAGGTAGATACAGCCGAAATAGCCGAAGACCATGCCCCAGGTCGTGCGAAAGCGGAACAACAGCTTCCACTCGCGAAAGGTGACCTTGGTGCGCTGTCCCGGCGGGTCGCCCTCGACCCGATAGGTGTTTTCCTGCGTCGTGAGGGCGACTTCGCCGGGATTGCGATAAACGAGAAACCAGACGGCGGCGACCAGCAGGCCGGCGATGCCCATGGTCATGAACATCACGCGCCAACCAAAGGTCAGCATCAGGAAAGTCAGCAAGGGAACCGCAATGGCAGTCCCGAGCGAGGATGCGCAATTGAAGATACCGGTGGCCAGCCCGCGATCCCGCTGATTGAACCAGTCCCGCACCACGCGGGCGCCGGTCGGGAATTGCGGCGCCTCACCAATACCGAGCAGAACGCGGGCGCTGAAAAACTGGCCGAAGTTCTGGACCAGTCCGCCGAGCAGTTGCGCGAACGACCATAGGCTCAGTCCGAGGGTCAGCAGGATCCGTGGCCCCAGCCGGTCGACCATCGCCCCGGTCGGCAGCTGAGCGAAGGCATAGGCCCAGAGAAACGCGGAAAGCAGATAGCCCATGTCTGCAATCGATAGTCCGAGGTCTTGCCGGATCAGGGGATTGGCGACCGCCAGGGTCGCGCGGTCGATGTAGTTGACCGCTCCCGCTACGACCAGCATCGCCAGCGCGGCGCGTTGGATTGTCTTCAGCCGTGGCGTCGCCTGCTCTTTCTCGGACATTCGTTCCTCACATTCTTGTTTGTAGGTACACTAACAAGCGTATTCTCACAGCTCCATCGCACAACTTGCCGGGACTGGGTTGTCGCTGCGGCATAGCCTGCAAGCGGTGTTTTCTGGACTTGTGCGGCCTCGGTTGCTATCGCGGGGCAATCCTCCGCCCTGCCCGGGCCGAGCCTTGATAAATTCACACGCGCATGAATTTGATGACCACAGCGACAGAAGATCGAGACGCGATACTCGACGCCGGCCCGTGGCGACGAAATCTGGCCATCTGCGTGTTCGGATCGTTCACGACGATCGTCGCGATGACCCTGCTGCTGCCATTCCTTCCGCTCTATGTCGAGCAGCTTGGCGTGACTGATCACGCGGCGATCGCCGAATGGTCCGGCATCGCCTATGGCGCGACCTTTTTCAGTGCGGCGCTGACGGCGCCCGTTTGGGGCTGGCTGGCCGATCTCTACGGTCGCAAGTTGATGTTGATCAGGGCCAGTCTGGGCATGGCGATCGCGATGTCGCTGATCGGCATGGCGCACAATGTCTATGAGCTGGTCGCGCTCAGGCTCCTCGCCGGCCTGCTCGGCGGGTATTCGTCAGGTTCTACCATACTGGTCGCGGCGCAAACGCCGAAGGCCCGTTCCGGCTGGGCGCTCGGCGTGCTCGCTTCCGGCGTCATGGCCGGCAATCTCGTCGGTCCATTGGTCGGTGGCGTGCTGCCGCCCCTGATCGGTATTCGTTCGACATTCCTGATAGCCGGCGCGATCATCTTCATCACCTTTCTGGGGACGACCTTTCTCATTCGCGAAGAGAGGCGCCCGCGCAAGACGGGACCCGAGAAATCGCGCGGAAGCTGGTCGCTCATTCCGGACAAACGGCCGATTGTCGCGATGCTGGCAACCGGCATGCTGCTGATGCTCGCCAATATGTCGATCGAGCCGATCATCACCGTTTACGTCGCACAGCTGGTCGAACCGTCACGCGTCACCTTCGTTGCGGGCCTCGTGATGTCTGCGGCGGCGCTAGGAGCTATCCTTTCGTCTTCCTATCTGGGGAAGCTCGCCGACCGCGTCGGCCACTGGCCCGTTATCATCGGATGCCTCGCAGTCTCCGCCCTTCTATTGATCCCGCAGGCGTTCGTCGTCAGCGGCTGGCAGCTGATCGGGTTGCGGTTCCTGATGGGGCTGTCGCTTGGTGGTCTCCTGCCCTGCATTGCCAGCGTCATTCGCCACAACGTGCCGGAATCCATTGCGGGCGGAATTCTCGGCTATTCCGTGTCGTCGCAATATACCGGCCAGGTCGTTGGCCCCTTGGCCGGGGGATTCGTCGGCGGACACATCGGCATGCGCGCGGTCTTCATCGGCACCAGTTTTTTGATGGCTGCCGGTGCCATTGCCAATTTCATCGTCCTGAAAGGACGCAAGCCGGCCGGAGTGGCTGCCGACCACTGACTCGCTCGGCGGCCCTCGGAACCCTGGCGATTTATTTCGATAAATATTCATATAGATCAGCGTCTTACCGCTGGATTCTCGTCGAAAAAGTGAAGGCTGAATGACCGGTCGATCGATGCACCGAAAAACCAAGCCCAGAGCATGACCTCGGGGTCACCGACTTGCCCCAAAAGCCGATCTTGCGAACTCGCTTTGGCGCTGAGATAAGGCGCGTCCGACGAGATCGCAGATGACCCGGCGGCGTTGGCTCCGTATAGGAGAGCGTCGCACAAAAACAAAAAGTCCCACGGGAGAAAATTCAGATGAGCTTTTCACGACGCACGCTGCTCAAGGCAACCGCGGCTTCGGCCGTCCTGGGCGGCGTCGGTGCACCGTTCGTAGCGCGCGCGGCGCAAGCCGAATTCACCTACAAGTTCGCCAATAATCTCCCGGATTCACATCCGCTCAATATCCGCGCCAAGGAAATGTCGGCGGCGATCAAGACCGAAACCAATGGTCGCGTCGACATCCAGGTTTTCCCCAACAACCAACTCGGTTCCGATACCGATGTGCTCAGCCAGCTGCGCTCCGGTGGCGTCGAATTTTTCACCCTCTCGGGTCTGATCCTCGCGACGCTGGTGCCTGCGGCCTCGATCAACGGAATGGGGTTTGCGTTCCCGGATTATCCGACGGTCTGGAAGGCCATGGACGGCGACCTCGGCGCCTACATCCGCGCGCAGATCGCCAAGGCCAATATCGTGGCGATGGATAAGATCTGGGACAACGGGTTCCGCCAGACCACCTCCTCGACCAAGCCGATCAACGGCCCCGACGACTACAAGGGCTTCAAGATCCGCGTGCCGGTCTCGCCATTGTGGACCTCGATGTTCAAGGCGTTCGACGCTGCGCCGGCCTCGATCAATTTCAGCGAAGTCTACTCGGCTTTGCAGACCAAGATCGTCGAGGGCCAGGAAAATCCGCTGGCGCTGATTTCGACCGCCAAGCTCTATGAGGTCCAGAAATACTGTTCGCTGACCAACCACATGTGGGACGGCTATTGGTTCCTGGCCAACCACGACGCCTGGGAAGCCCTGCCCGAGGATGTCAGGAAGATCGTGGCCAAGAACATCAACGCGGCCGCGGTCAAGGCACGCGCCGACACCGAGAAACTCAACGCGACGGTGAAGGACGATCTCGCCGCCAAGGGCCTGATATTCAATCAGCCTGATGTTGCACCGTTCCGTGAAAAACTTCGCTCCGCCGGCTTCTATTCGGAATGGAAGGGCAAATACGGCGAACAGGCGTGGGCGTTGCTGGAAAAGGCCGTCGGCAAGCTGGCGTAACCGGACGCCGGGAGGATCACGGCCATGGTTCAGATCGAATTCACGCAAGCGACGGTCGGCGAGGTGACGTCCCCTCCCCGCCGTTCGATCGTCGGCTCGCTCGACGCGCTTCTCGGCATGATCGTCGAAATCCCGGCGGCCATTCTTGTGGTCGCCGAGATCGTGATCCTGTTTGCCGGCGTGATCTGGCGCTACGTGCTGCGCGAACCCTTGATCTGGTCGGATGAACTCGCCTCGATCCTGTTCCTGTGGCTTGCGATGCTCGGCTCGGCGGTCGCGTTCCGCCGCGCCGAGCACATGCGGATGACCGCGGTCGTGGCCAGCGTGCGGCCTGCGATGCGAGCCTATCTCGACGTGGTAGCGACGTGTGCCGCGCTTGCCTTTCTGCTGCTGATCATTTGGCCATCCTACAAATACGCCTACGAAGAAAGCTTCATCACCACGCCGGCGCTGCAGATACCCAATATCTGGCGCGCCATCGCGCTGCCGATCGGCACCTGCCTGATGGCGATGTTTGCGCTGCTACGGTTGGCCAGGACTGGCAATCTCAAGATCGTGCTGGCCGCAGCCTTGTCGGTGGCTGTCCTGATCGGTCTGTTCTGGCTGGCACAGCCGTGGCTGCGGCCGCTCGGCAATCTCAACCTGGTGATCTTCTTTGTCGGCGTCGCCGGTTTCTGCGTGTTCGCCGGGGTTCCGATCGCGTTCGGCTTCGGGCTTGCGATCTATGGCTATCTTGCGCTGACGACACATACGCCGCTGATAGTGCTGGTCGGCCGCATGGATGAGGGCATGAGCCATATCATCCTGCTCGCGGTGCCGCTGTTCGTGTTTCTGGGCCTGCTCATCGAGATGACCGGCATGGCGCGCGCCATGGTGTCGTTCCTGGCCAGCCTGCTCGGCCATGTGCGCGGCGGCCTGCATTACGTGCTGCTGGGCGCGATGTACCTGGTATCGGGCATTTCGGGCTCGAAGGCAGCCGATATGGCTGCCGTGGCGCCGGTGCTGTTTCCGGAGATGAAGCAGCGCGGCGCCAAGCCCGGCGATCTTGTTGCGCTCCTGGCTGCGACTGGCGCGCAGACCGAGACCATTCCGCCCAGCCTGGTGCTGATTACGATCGGTTCGGTGACCGGCGTTTCGATCTCGGCGCTGTTCACCGGCGGCCTGTTGCCTGGCGTGGTGCTCGCGATCACTCTCGCTGGGCTGGTGTGGTGGCGTTACCGGCATGAGGATCTGAGCCACGTGGCGCGGGCCAGCCGCGGCGAAATCTTCAGAAGCTTCGTCATCGCCCTGCCCTCGCTGGCACTGCCGTTCGTCATCCGGGCCGCCGTCGTGGAGGGGATTGCGACCGCGACCGAGGTTTCCACGATCGGCATCGTCTACAGCTTCATCATCGGCCTCCTGATCTACCGCCATTTCGATTGGCGGCGATTGGGACCGATGCTGGTCGATACCGCCTGCCTCTCCGGGGCGATCCTGCTGATCATTGGTGCCGCGACCGGCATGGCCTGGGGATTGACCCAGTCCGGCTTTTCGCGCGCGCTCGCGGCCGCCATGACCGGCCTGCCCGGCGGTGCAGCATCGTTCATTGCGGTTTCGATCGTGGCATTCACGATCCTTGGCAGCGTGCTCGAAGGCATTCCAGCGGTCGTTCTGTTCGGCCCGCTGCTGTTTCCGATCGCGAAGGAGGTCGGTGTCCACGAGGTTCACTACGCGATGATCATCATCCTTGCGATGGGCCTTGGCCTGTTCTCTCCCCCGTTCGGGGTCGGCTATTATGCGGCCTGCGCCATCGGCCGCGTCGACCCGGCCGAAGGCATCAAGCCGATCTGGGGCTATATGCTGGCGCTGCTGTTCGGCCTCGCGATCGTGGCGATCTTCCCCTGGCTCTCGATCGGGTTCCTGTAGAATGTAATTCTACTTCGCCGGATTTGGATTCTCGCATATCTGTTTGTTCAGACAGGTTCTTTTCAGGTTTGGTGGCCTCCCCTTTGGAAGGCGTGCCGACGACCAAGATATTTCGATGAAAGGTGGGACCAATGGGTGCCGACCAGAACCAATACAATCTCGGTCTGACCAAGACGCCGGCCAATTACGTGCCGCTGACGCCGCTGAGCTTTCTGGCGCGCGCGGCGGCAGTCTATCCGAACCATACCAGCGCGGTTTATGAAGGCCGCACCTTCACGTGGTCCGAGACTTATACGCGCTGCCGGCGCCTAGCTTCGTTCCTGGCGAGCCGGAATATCGGTCGCGGCGACACGGTGGCTGCGATGTTGCCGAACATCCCGGCGATGAACGAAGTACACTTCGCGGTGCCGATGGCAGGCGCCGTTCTCAATGCATTGAATATCCGCCTCGACGCGCCCTCCATCGCATTCCAGCTCGATCATGGCGGCGCGAAGCTGATTCTGGTCGATCCGGAATTCGCTAGTGTGATCACCGAGGCGCTAACCCTGATGAAGGGCCCGAAGCCTGCGGTGATTGACGTCGACGACAAATCATTCGCGGGCGGCAAGCGCATCGGTGAACTGGAATATGAAGCGGCACTCCTACAGGGAGATCCCGCGTTCGCAGCGATAACGCCCGATGACGAATGGGATGCGATCGCACTCAGCTATACGTCGGGCACCACCGGAAATCCCAAGGGCGTAGTGACCCATCACCGCGGCGCCTACCTCAATGCCGTCAGTAATATCCTCGCGGGCAATCTCGGCCAGCATCCGGTCTATCTCTGGACGCTGCCGATGTTCCACTGCAATGGCTGGTGCTTCCCCTGGACCATTGCGGCGACGGCAGGCATCAATGTGTGCCTGCGCAAAGTCGATCCGGCCAAGATCTTCGAACTGATCGCCGAATACGGCGTCACCCATATGTGTGGAGCACCCATCATCTACAACACGCTGATCAACGCGCCCAACGCACCGCAAGGATCAACGGTGCATCCGCTGGTCGGATTGATCGCAGGCGCCGCTCCGCCGGTTGCGGTGCTCGAGGGCGCCGAGCGGATCGGCATCAAGCTCACCCATGTCTACGGCCTGACGGAGGTCTATGGCCCCGCCTCCGTTTGCGCCGAACAGCCGGGCTGGGACGATCTCTCCGCCGAGCAGCGCGCCCAGTTCAAGCGGCGTCAGGGCGTGTCCTACCCCCTGCAGGAAGCGGTCACCGTGATCGATCCCGAAACCATGCAGGAAGTGCCGCGTGACGGCGACACCGTCGGCGAAGTCATGTTCCGCGGCAACATCGTGATGAAAGGTTACTTGAAGAACGAGAAAGCGACGCAGGAGGCCTTTGCCGGCGGCTGGTTTCATACCGGAGATCTCGGCGTGCTCGATGAGCATGGCTACGTCATCATCAAGGACCGCTCGAAGGACATCATCATCTCCGGCGGCGAGAATATCTCCTCGGTCGAAGTCGAGGACGTGCTCTACAAGCATCCAGCCGTGCTGTTCGCCGCCGTGGTGGCCAAGCCCGATCCAAAATGGGGCGAAGTGCCCTGCGCCTTCGTCGAATTGAAGGATAATGCGAGCGCCACCGAAGCCGACATCATCGCCTTCTGCCGTGGTCACATGTCAGGCTTCAAAACCCCGAAGTCTGTGGTGTTCGGACCGATCCCGAAGACATCGACCGGCAAAATCCAGAAATTCGTGCTGCGCGAGCAGGTACAATCTGCAAAGGCAATATCGGCGTAGTTCAATCAGACCCGATCATGTGTCAGCCTGATCGCTCCAGCGTCAGCCGCATCCCATCATAGGCGGGAATGACGTTTGCCGGCAGGCTTTTGCGCAGCGCTTCGTAGTCGAGGTCGGCGTTCATATTGGTAATGACCGCCCGCTTCGGCTTGAAGCGCTCGATCCAGGCTAGTGCGTCACTGACGCTGAAATGGCTGGAATGGACGGCATAGCGCAGCCCATCGATGATCCAGAGGTCGAGTTTCTCCAGGCACGGCCAGCTCTCCGCGGGGATGTCGCTGAGGTCAGGCGTATAGGCGGCATCGGCGATCCGATAGCCGAGTGCAGGAATCTGTCCGTGCGCGACGGTGAAGGCGGAAAGCGTCAGGACCCCGCCTTTCCCTCCTATGCTGCGACTTTCGCCCGCCTCGATCGAGCTATGATCGAGGATCGGCGGGTAGTCGCTGCCAGGTGGTGAGACGAAGCAATAAGAGAATCGGGGGATGATTTCCTTGGCGGTGGACTGGTTCAGATAAACCGGAATGCGCCGCCGCTGATGCATGACGACCGAACGAAGGTCATCGATGCCGTGGGTCTGGTCGGCATGTTCGTGTGTCAGAAAGACCGCATCGATATGATCGACCCCTGCGTCGATCAACTGCTCGCGCAGATCCGGCGAGGTGTCGATCACGACCCGTGTCACTCCATCACGGGAGGCTCGTTCCGCCATCAGCGAGCAGCGGCGACGTCGATTCTTCGGATTGGTCGGATCGCAGGCGCCCCAGCCCAACGCGGGCCGAGGTACGCCGGCAGAAGAACCGCAGCCGAGAATAGTCAACGTCAAGCTCATGTGGCGATGCCCGCCGCTGGCACTTTGCTGAACAGGCGGAAGAAATTTTCGGTGGTCTGCCGCGATAGCTCCTCCAGCGAAACGCCGCGGGTTTCGGCCAGCACTTTTGCAATTTCCACGACATAGGACGGCTCGTTGCGCTTGCCGCGGAACTTGCCCGGCGCGAGATAGGGCGAGTCGGTCTCGACCATGATGCGGTCGGCGGGGAGCTCGGCTGCGAGATCTCGCAGCGCCTGTGACTTCTTGAAGGTCAGAATCCCCGTGAATGAAATCGACAGTCCGAGGTCGATTGCCTTCATCGCGAGTTCGCGTCCGCCGGTGTAGCAATGCAACACGGCGCGAAACGGTCCCTTGGCCATCTCGTCTTCGAGGATGCGCCCGCAATCCTCATCCGCCTCACGGGTATGGATCACGAGTGGCAATCCGGTGGCGCGTGCGGCGGCGATATGGGTGCGGAAGCCCCGCTCCTGCGCCTCTCGCGAGCCATGCTCATAGAAATAGTCCAGCCCCGCCTCGCCTAGCGCGACGACCTTGGGGTGCTTGGCCAGTTCGATCAATTCGCTTGCGGGAATGCCGTCTTCCTCGTCGGCCTGATGCGGATGAGTGCCAACCGAGCAATAGACGCTTGGAAATCGCTGGCAAATCTCGAGCAAGGCGGGAAGCCGCCTCACCCGGGTCGAGATCGTCATCATGCGCCCGATTCCGGCCGCCTCGGCACGCCCGACGACGGCCTCGAGCTCCTCGGCGAAATCAGGGAAATCGAGATGACAATGGCTGTCGATCAGCATCGGCATCAACTGCTCACGCCGCCGTCGGTTCGATATAGCGAGGGAATACCGGCGCGGGGGCCGGTAGCACCGTGCCGGGCCTGATCCGCGTGGCAAGGGCAGCGAAATTGCGATCATCCTCGGGGATGCCGAGGATGTCGAGCATCTTTGCAGTGCCCTCGGGCATCGCAGGTTGGGCCAGAATGGCGATCTGGCGCACCACCTCTGCGGTCACGTACAGCACGGTGCGCTGCCGCGCCGGATCGGTCTTCGCCAGCGCCCAGGGCGCTTCGCCCGCGAAATAGCGATTGGCCTCTGCGACCACCGACCAGACGGCGTTCAGCCATTGGTGGATCTGCTGCGTTGCCATGGCGGTTCGCGCCAATCCGATCATGGCGTCGGCCTCGGCCAGGATCGCCTGGTCATTATCGCTGAGGGCGCCGGGCTCCGGCAACACGCCACCATACTGCTTGGCGATCATCGACAGCGAGCGCTGCGCCAGATTACCGAAATCATTGGCGAGATCGGCATTGATGCGCGCGACGATGGCTTCATGGTTGTAGCTGCCATCTTGTCCGAACGGCACTTCGCGCAGGAAGAAATAGCGCATCTGGTCGACGCCGTACTGATCGGCGAGATTGAACGGGTCGACAACATTGCCGACCGACTTCGACATCTTCTCGCCCCTGTTGAACAGGAAGCCATGGGCGTAAACGCGCTTCGGCACGGGAATGCCGGCCGACATCAGGAACGCCGGCCAGTACACTGCATGGAAACGGATGATATCCTTGCCGATGACGTGCACATCCGCCGGCCAGTAATGCCAGTTACCGTCTCCCTCATCCGGAAAACCAACTCCGGTGATGTAGTTGGTCAGAGCATCGACCCAGACATACATCACATGATCAGGATCCTCGGGCACTTTGACGCCCCAGTCGAAGGTGGTGCGCGAAATCGATAGATCCTTCAAGCCGCCTTTTACGAAGCTGACGACTTCATTGCGGCGGGAGTCCGGGCCGACAAACTCGGGATGCTCGCTATACAACGCGAGCAGTCTGTCCTGGTAAGCGGACAGCTTGAAGAAATAGCTCCTCTCCTCGACCCATTCCACCGGCGTGCCCTGCGGGCCGCGGCGCACATTATCTTCGCCAAGCTCGGTTTCGTCTTCGGCGTAATACGCCTCGTCGCGGACCGAATACCAGCCGGAATAGCTGTCGAGATAGATGTCGCCGGCCTGCACCATCCGTCGCCAGATTTCCTGTACCGACCGGTGATGCGCAGGCTCGGACGTGCGAATGAACCGGTCGAACGACACATTGAGCCGCTGATCCATCTCCTTGAACCGGCCGGCATTGCGTGTCGCCAGATCGGACGGCGTCATGCCCTCGTTCTGCGCGGTCTGGATCATCTTCAGGCCGTGCTCGTCAGTGCCGGTCAGGAAAAACACGTCCTTGCCGTCCAACCGCTGAAAGCGCGCGAGAGCGTCGGTCGCAATTGCCTCATAGGCGTGACCGATATGCGGAGTACCGTTCGGATACGCGATCGCGGTCGTGATGTAGAATGAGTTGTTACGTGGCAGAGCAACCAACGGCTTTGCCGCAGGAGCTACCGGTTGCTTGGTCGCCTGCTTCTTCGGCTTTGTCGCAGCTTTCGCCGGAGCCTTCTCAGCTGCAGCCTTCTTGGTTGGCGTCTGCGTTGATGCCGCGTTTTTCACCGCGGACACGGCCTTCGGAGCTGACTTCTTGGCCGATTTCTTGACTGCCTTCTTCACAGCCTTTTTGGCCGACTTTTGCCCAACCGCGTTCCCGCCGGCCTTCTTGGTCTTCTTAGCTTTCTTGACGACAAGCCGGCTCTTGCCCTTTTTCGCCGCTGCTTTACCGGCCTGCTTCGACTTGCGTGCCTTCTTGGCCGATGGCTTTTTGGCGGCCGTTTTCGAGGAGGTTTTCTTCGATGAGGTTTTCTTGGGCGTCGCCACCACGAATTCCTTTGAATTGGTCAAAACGGGATTGCCGGACAAATCTGCTCGGGCCGCTACTGCGTCGCTTCCGCAAGCAGCCCGAACACCGAGAAAACCAGCGGCTTTCTTTCCAGATTATAAGTTTCGGCATCGCGCGCGGCGCGACTGATCTTTTCCCATACCTCCGCCAGCCGTGCAAGGCGGGGCAGGTTCGCATTGTCGCGGGCATCGGCGCGTAGCCGCTCGCTGACCCAGCGATCGACGCTATCGACGAAGGCACTGAGCGCGATCCGATCGCTGCCGCTGAGTGCGTCACCTAGCGCGTGCAATTCGCGTGGATCGAGCCGAGGCAGCGTCGATAACAACGCCGCCGTCCGCTGCTGGAGCTTCAGCGCATCGCCGCCCAACAGTGTCAGCGCGCGTGCCACGCTGCCTTCAGCAGCCGCCGCGGCTTCCACCAGTGCCGGGTCATCGGCCGCGAGATCGGCAGCATGGCTGGCGGCGTGGATAACGTCGTCGACAGCAAGCGGCCGCAACGACAGCTTGCGGCATCGGGAAAGGATCGTTGGCAAAACCCGGGCCGGCGCGTGGCTGACGAGCAGGAACAACGAACGTTGCGGAGGCTCTTCCAGAACCTTGAGCAGCGCGTTGGCGGCATTGGGATTGAGCTCGTCGACGGTGTCGACGACACACACTCGCCAGCCGTCGACTGCGGCCGTCGAGCCGAAGAACGAAATGGTCTCGCGCGTCTCGTCAACCGTGATCACGGTCCGCATCACACCCTTGTCATTGAGCGAACGCTCGAGCGTCAGCAGGCCGCCATGCGCGCCCGCGGCGACCTGACGCGCAACCGGATCGGATGGATCGACCGCGAGCGTCTCGGCGCGGCCGACATCACCACCCAGCGGATTGCCATGGGAGAGCACGAATCTCGCCATTCGATAGGCCAGCGTCGCCTTGCCTATGCCTTGCGCACCGCCGATCAGCCACGCATGCGGAATGCGGCCACTCCGATAGGCGTTGAGCAAGGCCGCTTCCGCCTCGCGATGTCCGAACAATTCGGTGGTTTCGCGCGGATGCCGGGCGGTGATCTGCTGTTCGGTCTGACGTGGACTCATGCCGAATTGACCGTCTTGCCAACATTGGCCGCGACCAATCGATCGTGCACCGCCGTCCATATAGCTTCCGCAACCGCAGGAGCATCGGCGGCAGCATCGATCAGTACACAGCGCTCCGGCTCAGCGGCGGCGATCTGCCGATACGCCTCACGCAATTGCTGGTGAAACTTGACATCCTCCGCCTCGAACCTGTCCGGCGCATCGGAGCCACGGCGCGCGGCGGCACGCTGCATACCGATCTCGACTGGAACATCGAGGATGACGGTCAAATCAGGCTTGAGGTCCCCAATCGTGACGCGCTCCATCGCATTGAGGACTTCCGGGGCAACGTTCCCTACCCTGCCCTGGTAGACGCGGGTGGAATCCGAAAAGCGGTCGCAGAGGACCCACGTGCCCTGAGTCAGGGCCGGAAGGATCACCGAGCGGACATGATCGTCGCGCGCCGCTGCGAACAGCAGCGTCTCCGCGTCGGCTCCAAGCAACTTGCCCATGCCGGATAAGACGAGATGCCGAATAATCTCGGCGCCCGGCGATCCGCCGGGTTCGCGGGTCACCACGGTGTGCAGCCGCGTCGCGTTGAGACGCTCGGCAAGAGCCTTGATCTGGGTCGACTTTCCGGATCCCTCGCCACCTTCGAATGTGATGAAGCGTCCGCGCCCGGGCGATCGCTTAATCGCTGTTTCGGCCATGCTCAGAGCTTCTCGATTCCTGCGCGAACGAGGCCGATCACGAGTTCGCTGACGCCGTCCATTGCGCGTTGCATGATCGATCCTTTGCCGATCGATTCCGCGGTGTAGAGCGGAGTCTCCATCGCGACTTCGCCATTTCGCCAGACCCTGACGACACCGACTTGCTGGCCCGGCGTGATCGGAGCACGCACGGGGCCCTCGTAGACGATGCGCGCGATCAGTTTGTCGTTTCCATTCTTCTGCACCATCACTTCGACCGGCGCCGGACTTACGAGCTTGACGGAGCCGCTATCGCCGCCAAATACCTTGGCGTAACCGAACGGCTGCTGAGCGGCGAACAGGGTCTTCACCTCGAAATTGCGAAAACCCCATTCGAGCAATTTCTTGGCCTCGGAGGCTCGCTCTTCGGAATCCTCAAGCCCGTTGACGACCCCGATCAGCCGGATGCCGTTCTGGACGGCCGAGCCTACCATGCCGTAGCCACCTTCCTTGGTGTAGCCGGTCTTCAGCCCATCCGCTCCGTCCAGCGAGTTCAGCAGCGGGTTGCGGTTCAGCTGCCTTATCTTATTCCAGGTGAATTCCTTCTGTCCGAACACTTTGTAGTAGTCCGGGTAATTCAGGATGATGTAGCGCGCGAGCTTGGCAAGCTCCCGCACGCTCATCTTGTTGCCGGGATCAGGCAGGCCATTTGAATTGGCAAACGTCGATTTCGTCAGGCCGAGCTCGCGGGCGCGCTTGGTCATCATCTCCGCAAAGCTGTGTTCGTTGCCAGCCATCGCCTCCGCCAGAGCGATGCAGGCATCGTTGCCGCTCTGAATGATGGCGCCGTGCAGGAGGTCGTCGACTGACACCTTGCTGTTGAGCGCGGCGAACATGGTCGAGGTGCCCGAAGGGGCGCCGCCTCTGCGCCAGGCGTTCTCGCTGATGTGGTATTCGTCGGTCAGCTTGACGTCGCCCTGTTTGATCGCATGCAGGACTACCTCTACGGTCATCAGCTTCATCATGCTGGACGGAGCACGCAACTCGTCGGCGTTCTTCTCGAACAGCACGCTGCCGCTGTTCGCTTCGATCAGAATTTCAGTCGGGGCCTCCCCTTCAAAGCCGCCCTCTTCCTTCACGGCGCCCTGCACGCTGTGGTTCGCCGCATGCGCCATGCCGGCC
>Ga0310811_10002619_pt1 | contig 22514 bp, 21 predicted proteins | sample YCmetagenome_FD_207642 | JGI IMG/M metagenome (GOLD analysis project Ga0310811, IMG submission 207642) | Soil microbial communities from experimental microcosm in Duke University, North Carolina, United States - YC | ecosystem: Engineered > Artificial ecosystem > Soil microcosm > Unclassified ...
ATGTGTCTCGGGACCCTACCTGCTTCTGGAATCAGCTGTATTGGAGTTTAGGCACAGGTGATTCCCACTCGCCAGAAGACTTCGACTGGCTGGTGGACTACTACCTCGACATCTATTCCGGCGACCAAGAAGTAGCATTTGACATTCTTGCTCTACTGGGTGGCATAGGAGTGCGCTGCAGCCCTGCTAAACAACATCAATTCATCAGGAGCCTCGTCGCCTGCATGGGCACTAACATGCCTCTCCATATGCGTTATGCCGCTCTTCGCGCTGCTCACATTGTCCAAGAAGAAATCGCCTCGATCGATGCCATGGATGAGGAGCTACGGGACATGGTTTTGACCAAGTTATCCCCCGCTATCCTGACTACGGTTTGTCCGAGACCAGGAACAACACTCGCTAATGATCCTCACCACTTCTTCCATGATGACCGCGACATGTGCTATCTCACACTGATATTTGCCCTCGCGAGGAATTCCAGCTGGCAAGCTCGTTTGATTGGGGATCACCATATAGATCGATGCATCAGCATGATTGCAAAGTACTGCGAACCATACATGCTGCATCTCTTTTACCTATCTGGCATCTTCCTCCGAATTTCACCTAAACAGTTGTCTGTTGCATCGCTCGATGTTGTCACAGAGCAGCAGTGGTTGTACATGATAAGATGGGCATGGTACTATGCGAAATTCGGAACTGACGACATACACTGTTTCGAGTTCCTTCCCGTCCTTGTGGAAGGCACGAAGAGGCATATGCAGAATGCATCCAAAGATGATCTTGAGGATCTTGATGGACGTGTGGATAGAGTTCTCGAAGTATTGGAGAACCGAGATTCAAAGCGGGGTGAGGGAGAGAGTGTCGTGCTTGCGGTGAAAAAGTTCAGCGATCTGCTTAAGGAGTCGCTCAACAGTGAAGGAGTTATTAGTGCTTGATTATCACGTTGCTTGTATGTTGTACTAGAGACCAAAGGAAGGGATGGAGCAATACGAGTGCGGAAGGGGATAAGTATCATAACAAAAGATAGCCGACATCCGATATATGTACTCATTATGGGAAGCAAGTCAACTCTGTACTAGATCAATGCAAGTCTATGCTTTCATTATCAAATGGGTGCATGTATGCTCACCAATTCTACCCTCAACAACTATGATATCCTTTAAACGTGCCTTAAGCTTTCTGTGCCAGTCTAGCTAGACACTGTCCACAAGGGAACACTGATAGGGACTTCAAAGAAAGCAGGGAGAGCGCAGAGCCAAGGATCGAGTTTGTGTATTTTTAGTACAACACAGAAAAGATGCAAGGATGACCGTGAGGGCAAAGCTGCCGAGGAAGCACTTGAGCTGGTTACTTTGTACCGTGGGTGATAAGAATCTCACAGGAAGCTTGACACCGAGAACGTGTTGAATTTCAAATTTAGGTGATATCCCCAGCAACATTCAGGAAGAACACTCTCAGCGTCAACAAAGATGTATGTGATGTGATGATTGCAGGCACTCAACCAGCTTCCTGTGTACCACCAGCTGGAGTCCTAATCTAGCAGTGAAGGGACGCAAGTAATTTCACCCTGATGCTTCTGTGAAACTCTCACCAGAACTGCAGCTCAATCGCTCCGCCTTCCTTGGTTGATGAACAGGCAAGTATTTCTAAAATGGCGATTTGAAAGAAGCTCACAAATTGTCTGAACGAGGCGGAAAGGGACCAGCCAAGTCTAAACGAATTGTTGGCAAACAATAAGCCGAGCGATCGCTGATGACACCCTACGCGCAGAGCGAATACCATGAAGAAGGTATTGCAGGTTCTCCAGGACTCAACGATTGTGTCGAAGAGTGCCAAGGACAATCAGTCTTCGTTTCTGGCAGTTGTACGGACAAGTCGCAGAGGAACATGACAGCGACTTCCTCGAGCGATACTCCAAAGATATGAATAGTATCTTGCTCTTCGTGGGTTTAGCGTGCTTATATTCAATTAGCCCGCTCTGTTCTCCACTGCCAGAGCTGCTCGTCCTTCATTGTCGCAATAGAGTCCAATCAATCTCAGTCCCGACCCCAGGGACACCACGAATGCCGTTCTCACCCAACTCGTGCAGATTGGACTCGACAACCTCACTGCAGTGGGCTCCACGCCTGCAGACCTGGGATTTAAGTGGTCGCCGACTGCATCAGCTGTAAGGATCCAAATGATCGCATATGCAAGCTTGTCTTTAAACTTGCTAGCAGCATTCGCGGTCGTGTTAGGCAAGCAGTGGATCGGGTACTACAAGTTGAGGAGATATGATCGCAGCTCACAGGGGGAACGAGGAAAGCGCCGACAAGAAGTGTTCGACGGCCTGATCACTTGGTATCTCGACGCTGTCGTGCAGTCCTTTTTCTCAAGACTCGCAAATCGAATGCAGTACTGATTAAATCTGCATAATTGAACATATCAATGTGCAAAACGGAAATCGAGTCTTCTGTTCCCAACATCTTTGGTCGTACTCAGATAGTGTGCACGTTCCTTTAACAAATCTTTAGCGCCAGGGCCTCCGCTCTTTAAAAAGTTCACGATAAACTCACCTCTGTCGTCATCGCATCCCAAATCTTAGCTCGTTGTCGGTTTCGCCAGATGTAATATGCCTTCGTACCTGGGTACAGAATACAGATGTTGACGACACAGATGATGATGAGTATCATGTTGCCGCGTTGATCTGCGCGCGGGGATGAGTGTGACGATTATGTTGCCTGGGAAAAAAAAAGAAGAAGAAGAAGAAGAGTGACATACATCTGGGAGCCTCGCTGGCTACGTAGATCTGTGCAGATACGATTCCGCTGAGTTGCACGAACCTAGCGGAAGGTGAGTATGTCTCCAGTTTGAAAATGGAGAATTCCACACATGTTGTATAACGACGCGTTGACTGTTCGACTTGCCACTGCCCCGGCGTTACGAGAGCACCACCCCACCTGAAACAAGCGATGAGTATTTCCCTCGAGGATCGCTTTAAGTAGTACCTGGATTGCATGGGTGTAACTGGTAATACGACGACGTCAAGAATGGTCTTCAAGAAGATTCATGCTGACAAGTTCGAACTTACGGATATGACAACAGACCAGTCACCACAGCCTGAACAGTTGAGTAAACCGCATACGATGCGTTATGTAAAACGCGTTACGCACAAAAAATATCCAAGGATTAGGGCTGCTGGGCAATGCATAGAGTGCAACAAGAAAAGGCAGCGTCCAAACGTCCTCCATCATCGAGACAATAGAACGCTCGTTGACGAGCTCTGAGATAAGCGTGATCAAAAACATGGTGACAATTCCGAGAGCCTGATAGGGTATCGTAAGGAGGTTGGTATCAAATGTACTGAACCTGGGTTCCTGGTCTTGAGTGTGTCAAATGAAGGGATACTTGTGATGCCCACCCAATGTCCGTAAGTAGTAAAGTGAGATATGTCAAGGGGGGATAATTTGGAATGCCAAACATGAGGCCGCTACGTTTCATGAGTGCCTAACTCTTACAAAGATCAGGGGACCGGCGTACAGGATGTAAATTGGCCAAAGGTCATAATCACATATTGCTAACCAAAGACGACGCAGTGTAAGGCCCTCACGGTTGTGCATGTCACCCTGAGGGAGTTGGTTGGTTGGTTACAGAGTCTAACGGGACTGGGACATAATTACTTACCTTAGTAGGATCATCCCGAAGTACTCGGTTGACAATAATGATTTCCTCTCTTTCCGTGAACCAACCATTTGGGCGGAACCATGTTTTGGTCTGCGTTGGCGATGGAGGCATGTTGAAAAAAGTGACAGATCCTATAAGCAGAGTGAGGATTCCCCTGTGGGAGGGTCGAGTTCGCGCGTCTTATGACATTGGAAAGAAATGGACGCACTCGATCATGAACAACCATCTTCGATCAAGTCAGGGTTTTGCGAAATGAAACATCAAACATCTACTGACCGCCATCCAGCAGCGCCAGCCACACCATCCATGTGAAGCGTGCCATAGGCTATAAAACTAGCAACAATGCCACAGAAGTTCAAAGACATCCAGAACCAGGCGAGGCGGATGGGTAGCTCCGTCTTCGTGTAAAAATCTGTCCAAAAAGTCAGCAGTATAAGATGAGATGGAAGGTAACTGACATACAAGATAGATATAATATCAGGTCGGGGATAAAGCTGTGGAATGTAAAAAAGTGTGCTCGAGTGCGCACAGGAGTTAGACTTACCCTCCTTGCAAGACGCTGAATTCACTAGTCAGTGAAAACAAACTTTGGGACAGATAATTACATGATATTACCCAAGAAGCGCTCGGCAAACCAGGAATGAGGTCCTACCGGTCAGCCAGAATTGTGACAGAGACACTAAACCTATGAGCTATCAATGAGAATTGTTTTGATGCAGCTGTTCTGTTACATACTCCAGAGGCAGATTTGTGTTGGTATCCAACGATCCGGACCAACCTTCAACAACCATAAGCCACACGAAACCTTCTGCAGCAAATCCACGTACTCTCTTTGAAACAAGCTGTGACGGTAGTTCTGCGCATAAGAATGCCAACAAGAACACAGTATTTCCGAAGTTGAAGTCTGGATGACCAAAAGTAAAGATATTATTCAAATAATAGTCGAACAAACTTGCCGTCTGTAGTCAATCCAAGATCCTGCAAAAAACTGTCCGAGTTTGCCTGACTGATGTTGCTCCTGTCTAAGTTCAAGGCGGAAAATCCTATAGTTGCCATAACCATTATCTTCCAATCCAATTTGCGGACCAGGGCCTTCCTCCCATTTAACATGAGCAACCTCACTTTAAATCACGATAAGCATAAAAACTGACCCTTTCCTCCCTGTATGTCCAACGAGCGGTTGGATCGAATCTGTGGAGATTCTCGTATTCCTTCTTGGGCCAATAGTGTGGTGCAAGGTCAGGATCGTCAAAAACAGAGCGTCTGGTCGCGATTGCATCAGGATCAGGGGGCAACGTCTGTTTTCGACGAAAGATGGCCGCTGTCCACGAGAACTGCTCTTCCACCTCATCCACCAGGTCATCAATGCGCGAAGAACTTTTTTTGTCAATAGAAGATAGTAAAGAGACGGGCCAGCTAAAACCGTCCGTTGTCGGAGTTTGCTGCTCCGGAGTAGCACTCACAGAGGTCGTCATTGAAAGGGACGAGTATGAAGGAAGAAAAATCCTCGTATAAAAGCACTTAAATAAGACAGGCCCGGCCGCCCCACCATCTATCCCCACTCGCATGTAACGCGGAATTGTGTGGGTGATATCACATTCCTGATCAATGGCGTAAGATCCTGTTCTAACAATAGGCAGAACTAGTATGCGATTGACCTGCAAATTCAATGTTACTTGTCATGACGTTTGGACGGAAATGCAGCGCGAATTTAACGACTGGATCCTGAAGCGTTCGCCTAGGTCAGTACTCACAGAAACAGTATGTTCATCCCACTGGACTCAATGAGCTGGGATGATAGGCCTGTCCGCTATGTTCATGGATCGGCGATTTGAGCACATTATACGCCCCTGGACGTCCCGAAGTGGCCGTCGGAAACCAGAGGCACACCAACAAGGAAGTAACTAAAGATGTTATCATGCATATGATACGCTTCACAAAATGGCAGAGGTGGGGAAAAACAACTTTGTACTAACCAGACATCATGCATGATGCATCATGGGGCAGCGTATGAATATATGAATTGCGCAACCAAGTTCTTTTATCTCACGTGATTACTGTACGGCATGATGCCGTTCCACCTCCAACACAACTTTACTCCGTAAGGTAATTGTTTGAACAGCTTGTGTTCTGGTCCATGACTCGGAATGTTAACAGATAGAGTATTCCCCCGTCACTTGCATCGGCAAAATTTCGAGCACGCCTCACAATACAATGTACAGTACACTTCAAAAAAATCGTGATTGACCAATGCTTTCTAATACATATATAATTAGAGCATGCGTTGTAGAGTGGTGAATGAATCAAAAATATGGCCTTGATCAATGCTCCACCGTCACTTGCGTCGGGTATTTACTCGATGATAAGAATTCATCAGACGTTATTAGTTATCGCTGCCTCACTCCCACCATCAGAATCATTACCATCAATCTTCCGTCTTCATTCACACCATGTTCACCGTTTTGCTCAGCATCATCAACTCGCAGTCGGTTTGGGTCTTTTCTCCCTTTGTCTGACGCTTCTCCAGCTTGGCACAATCTTCATTGATATATGAAGTTCAGTTGCATCACAAAAATCATTCGAAGGTGCTATGTACAGAAAAGTGAATTTTCAGCTACAAATTGCAACATCATGACCTTTCCTGCAGGCAGATTTGAGACATTATACCAGTCATACATAGCTCTATACGTCATAAAAACACATCAGCAAGAATTGCGCCTAAACAATGTGATTTGACGATGTTGTTGCGCATCGACGCAGGCAATGGTCGAAACCCAAGTGACCGTGGAATACTGTATCAGAGAGTTCTTCAGAAGTACTTGCGAGCTGTTGTTATGTAGACCACTCGCCAAAAACCTTGGTTCTTTGAACTGGATGACGAGGAAATGGAAGTACATCATTTTCCTTGTAAGGGCATTTCAAATAATTTTTCTGCGCTGTTTTTTTAGGAACAGTAATTGGGGTAAGCAGACTCCCTATATCGACAGTGTTATTTATCATTCTAGAACCGAAAATGTTAGAATGATGCACGAGAACGAGAAGGCAAAGACTTAACCGGAAGCGGAGGAGGTGCCCGCCATGACCCCGATTTCAATCTCGATTTCCAGCGCAGGGCGAAAAGGACTGACTGTTTGAAGAAAAGGGAACGTTGTGCATAAGCTTAGGCGCACATTCGAACGTCCTACTTTCCCATATATAGGCAAGATGGATGATTGACGGAACACCCGGGGCACTAGCAGAACATGTAAGTCGCTTTTATCCTAAACCCCCGAGACTGACTTTAATATTCCTAACAGAGATCTAGTTTAGGGGTGTGCGTTCCACAGATCCCAAGTCATTCGGTAAGACTCTGTGCAACTGCGAAAAAAAAATGACAACATATGAGTATTTAGTACTCCTGTATGGCATGACGGCGACACAAATTTGAGAACCAAACACGTCATTCTTTCATAATGGGAATACACGCATAACAAGGCGGAAATAGACTAAATATCGTGACAGTCATTCCTGGAGAAGCGGAAACGGTAGGTAAAGTAACCAGTTGAACTAATACAAGTTCACCATCGATACAGAGGTTGCAGTCGAACGACACTGTTAATGCAACTTAGTCTGTTTGCAAGTCACACAATCTCTATGGGATATATCAGAAACGAGGAGTATGTTCGGATATCATCCTTTCGCCATGACCCTGGAAATCATGAATGATTACTCATGTGATGCGGAAAATACACCTACGAATTCGCGGCGCCACAATCATCGATATCGTTTCGACGACGAAAGAGTGGTAGCCTGTCCAAGAAACGACGCTTGGATGAGGATGAAGGAGGCATCGGGCTAGGAAGGACTTCTAAAGACTCCTCTGGTCGGTCCGAGTCCATTGGTGCATCCTGTCAGGATGATAATTAGGCGTCTGAAATGCAAACTACACACAGCTCACAGGTGGGCACTTACTTCAGGAGCATTGTCTATCTCGTTGCTGGGCCAATTCTCAGTTAACGCCGAGGGATCATTCAGATCGGGTGGAACCTGTGACGGTCAAATCAGAGCTATCACGCCATGGGTCGATATACGCACCCCATTCTGAAGCGCCAACGGGGGAAGGAAGCCAGCGACCTGCAGTTGGTTATGAGCATTGAAAACATAAGGAATGCGCTTCCCTACCTCCTGTATCAAGAGCTCGTTAAGGACCTGAAATAATTGTCCGCGTCAGCTACTTCGAACAATTAAGCGCACAGTGCAAGCGGTTCTCACATCTTCATCTGAGGGTGCCAACGGCAATTCCGGAGCTGGTTCACAGCTATCCGTAATACCAGCGTCTGGCTTAGTGTATGGCTCTATATCCCATAGATACACCTTGGTGTCTTTTCCACCACATGCAACGCGCTTACGGTCAGGGGAGAATGTGACGCAATAGAGTTCGTCGGCGTGCTCGAAGGGCGGGCTGACTGCTTCATAAGTACGCACGCTCCATAAGCGAACAGTACAATCAGAGGAAGCGCTCGCAATGAAGCGACCATCAAAAGATATCGCGATGGCGTGAACCGTGTTGGTGTGTCCCTGAAGGAGAGCGACTTGTGCTCCGGTCCCTGACGACCAAACCCGGATCGTTCCATCTCGAGAACCTGAGAACATTTGCTCTCCATTTCTCGACCAACAGACACTCGTCACTGCATCAAGAGGACCTCCAACATCCAGGGTAAACCTCCCCAGGCCACTACCTTCAGGCAATCGTATTACGTTTGTCTCTTTGGGGTGAGTTGGAGTAGGCCGTCCTCGCGGTGGGACGGCAGTTCGCCGTGGTTGGTCTTCGGTATTTCTCATTCGTCTTGATCTTCTGAACCTTGGTCGCTCCATCTTGATTGTTGGGGTCTCTTAGAAGCCAACTGGTAATCGACCGACCGTCTATAAGACACTCATCCGACCAGCACGGGCGGCATATTCGATACCTAGTTTGGCGTACCCCTCCCACGTTCTCAACATGCACAACACGCATTGGGGGTGTAGATACGCACTGCATATTCGCACAGCCTACACGTGTTGAGCATTACACATCGTGGCTGCCTTGCATCCTATGGACGAGTTACTCGTGTTGGTGTCTTTGGACCGCTTTCGGAACGAAGTAAGCTATGAATTTACTGCAACTTGCTGCAAAAAAATTGGCTTCCCGGGGGGAACCGTGGATCACGTGCAGACAACGTTCCTTCTTCTGAGTTCCATTCTTCTGATGAGTCTGACTTTCTGCTGATTGTGCACTGTAGCCATCTAGGACCAAGGCCTCTTGTAGAGGTTTCTTTGACCATGTCGATGCTTTCAATTCGTCGTTGGGCGCAGTATCTTAATTAATCATGTTGTACTTGTTTCAACCACCTTCGAAGAAGACGAAGACCATTCAGTGTGCACAAACCGGTTTCAAAATGCTGGAGGAAGACGGAATCCTGCGCACAAACACCACGAACATCTCGATAGAGGAGTGAGGAAAATGTCGATCCTGTTATCGCCCAGTAAGCATAGTATCGAGTCACCGTTCTTTTCTCTCACCTTATAATAGACCTCACGCAACATGCATTGCACAAACACCTACTATGTACAGTGTTCGCTGCTAAGGCTACCGTCCGCGGATTTTAAGTCGACCAATTGACGTACACTCATCTCAACTACGTGGAACATTCTTGACAGATTCAGATGATATAGGAAGGACAGGTCGTAATTGTTGTCGACTTGTTTGACGAGGAAGAGAAGTCTAATCTACTCCTCTCTCGGTACAGACTCGAAACTGAGGCATTTTGCTAACCCTTATGTTTGCATTGCTCCGGGCGCTCCCACGAAAGATCTTCGTTGTAGGAATGGTTTCGAGCTATGCCGGTATTGCGTCTGGTCGCGTTTTGAACGCGAAACACGCTACTGTCACAGGGTCTTCTTCCCGATCTCTGACATAGGTGTAGAATCGCGTTGCAGGCGGTTGTATCTTCTTTATGCCGCACTGCTTTGTATCTTTCGATCCACCACGACCACCAGACAGTTTTCCGGTTCTTCCATCTCAGAATACCTCATGGATGTCCGGTTATCTTACTCCGGTTTCCTATACCGCCGTCGCTTCTATCTGCTGTGTTCCTGGAGTTACCTGGTCTGGTGAAACCATCGGTTAGCAGTAACTGATCTCTCCTGGTAAAACGGCTCCGACTGCCGCACAGTAGCACGAGAAGCGGGAGTAGTACTCAGATACCAGATGGCATCGTCCCAGAGAAGTTGAAGATGCACCTGGTGGGGAACCAAGAAGGGGAAGCAGAAGTAAATCTTGCCTTCCCTGGGCCTTTCCTCGTGTAGGTATCGTCGTACCTCCCTCTTGCATTCATTCTAACTAGGAGACATACATTTGTCATTCACTAATATTGAAACTTTGGTTGCGGGATTTATGATTTGGTCCGGGGCATGATGGGCGAGCCATACAATATGGTATCGATCCATTTCACCCGGTGTGAATATACTATTATATGTGTTGACTTCTCGGCTTCGATTCACTATTCAATTGAATCTGTTTGTTTTTGCATCGTAAAGTCCACGTCAGGTGAGCTGATTCTGATATTAGGGTGATATCATTATCTCTTTAGTTTTTGCAGTGTGCGAAGCTATACCTAGAAGTATCCTGTATCTTATCCTGTTCCGTTTGGGTGATAGATCTCTCGTAACTTCCGTATTATAAGAGTCTGATAGCTGGTGAGTCCTCGCACTCAATGAGGTGTGCTTCATTGACTTGATTCCTCCACATAGTCCATAGTTACCTCCATTATCGTAGTTGGGTTAATCAAAGTATCCATACGGAACACGCGGGATGAACTTGAGAGTTAAACGCTGCAGCCCTTATCAATTCTTCAATGTGCAAATTAAATTATTAGATTACATAAATATAACACGTCGTTTCTGCTCGACACCCTGAAAATTTGTTCTATAACATAGCGCTTCATTTGTTTTACTGAACGCGTCGTTCAACACTTTCCCCGCAGGCCCCCTAGGTGGAAGTATCGCGACAAAAGCAGTAATACAACAGCACACATAATGATGCCACCTAGACAAGATCAGCGCACACAGAGAGGGGCCGCACATTTGATAAACTTGCCTGCATAGTAACCAGCTCCAACAAACCCTCCTGACGCAATGCTGATAGCGCCTGATATTGGAGGGCCTGAAATAGCCCCAAAGGCAGAAAGGGACATGAACATTCCCACTCGACGCCCCGCGTCTTCAATCTTGCCCATTGCTACGGCGACTACAGTGAACAGAGATACATATCCTCCCGTGGAGAATCTGGATGGGGTGAGTTGGCAGCTAGTTATGAACAAGCGCCGCGCATACCCATAGATAGAGGATATAACCATGAGCTGTATTTCATTTTTAGCAAATGGCCAGGCAAATGTCATGATTCCCGCTACAGTTGTGAAAGCTGCCATGGTGTTGAGTGCACCTGTTAAAATTTAACTTGTGTCCCATTAGTCCATAGTGTCGAGGCGTACCGACTCTGTCTGCTAATAGGCCGGCCGACACACGTCCAAACGTAGACGCCGCATTGGCGATCGCGAGAATATAGAATGAAATGTTCTTGGGAACGCCAATTTCGACGGCGCTCACGGACATATATGTGAGCGCTATTACAACCATTTCAGAACATCAGGAAGCCATAGTGATAATCGTTACGGTCACACCTGTATAAAGTCCTAGAAATGCCATTATCCCCGAGATGCAAAAGATAGAATATGCTGCGTTGCGGAATATTTTAAGATTGAAGAATCCTCCGCGAACATCGACGGGAGGAAGCCGTCGTTTTAGAAACTTGAGAAAAATATGTCAGTGAATTAGACATTCGCAAGTGCTGACGACATGCTATGTTGCCTATCCCCAGTGTAACTATCAGAATAAATCCAAATACACGGACAGTCCATTTAAATCTGAAATTTTATGAGTGAATATGAATTGTTTATGATTGTCGAACGAACCCGATTAATGGAATCAGACTTTGTGCCACTACAGGGAATACAGTGCTTCCACATGAAGCCCCAATGGCTGCGAGCGAAAAAGCAAGGCCACGTTGCTTGTAGAACCAATGCGAGATGACAACAAGTGCGGGGCCAACTATAATTCCGCAACACACTCCAATACTGAGTCCCTGTACGAGAAAGAAATACCGGTATTGTCTGCATTCCGCGATTAGGAAGGTGCACATAACAAAGACACAGCTGGCGGCAAAGCACGGTATCTTGAAGTATCCTAGGTCAAACAGTCGTCCCATCACAAGCGCTGGAAGGTAAATGAGTGCGTACTAGCAGGACAAGTGAGCTACGCAGGTTTACTGGAACGAGCATTAGATATACCTGCACAGAACCAATCCATGCTCTGGAGAAGACAAATTGGACGACAAGTCAGTTGCAATGTTGCATGGAACAAACACAGCACCTTACATGGATGAAGGAGAAGTGTCACGTAGTAAACTTTCCTCGTAATACGCTTGGAAGACCTGCAAGAGAATGATTGTATAAGACTTGGGAATACATCAAGGTGACAAACATAACTTACACCCCATGAATTGGATAAACCAACACTGATGGAATCTCTTAAGCTTGACTGTGGGGAAGAAACTGTGAAAGCTCACGTAGAAAACAACATCAAATTAGCACTGTAATCCGTCAACATCAGTGACTATTTCAAAAATTGAATATGAAGCACTCACGCAACAACTACTAGCCATGCAGTCAATCCTCCATCTGGTGCTTCACCAGGATCTATTACAAGCTTCTCAGAAGCAAGTTCATTCCGTGTTTCCTGGTTGTCTGGAGAGGCTGCTCTTGTCTTACGCACATCATAAGACAAGGGTTTGGATGCGAACTCGGTAACCTTCAAAGCGTCTGCACTTAGGGACTTCTCGGACATAGCGTGCCCTGTCAATGCAGAGTAAAGGGAGGATGGAGCAACTGTGGTATGTTCAAGTTATCCTGCCAACGTTATGTATAAATGTATAATTCTCCTGCGTCTTGCTTCCCAAAGCTGATTTCAAAATCCCGCTGAGGGCCAGTACCACCTATACTGGTCGAGACCAAGGCTGTGACGATCTACAAGATCATAACATTATAACAGTACACAAAGCACAAACATACGGACCAAAAAATCAGACCAGTGGGCACTCGAAATTGTGTACCTAACGGAACCGAGAATGATTTGGATCCTGTAAATGAAACTGGTTCGGACTCGGGCTGTTAATGATCATGGTAGTGGTGGTCAATGGTTAGAAAGTCTAGGACCCCGGGTTTTCGGGTATTTCCAATGTAAAACCCAGCAGGCGTTGAAATCAGCAAGGCCTAATGATTAGTGGTACTCCTGGTTTTCACAGGATCTGAGATATAGCAAACCTTTACACTTCGGAGTATAGATTTCTTGATATTCAAGTCGCACCGATATTGAGCCGATGAGTTGTACGTTCTCGCTGGTGCACGTCAATATCGTCTCAACGTCATGCAATGAATTCATGGCGAAAAACGGGCTTAAGTAGGTGTAACCTTTGAATCGAGGACGTGTATTATATATTGTCCTTTGAACGATGAGCAACGACGATCAGAGATGTTTAGAGTTTCATCTTGGTATGAGCAGCGAGTCCCTTTAGAATTCTTTCGTGTCAACCGAAAGTCGTTGTGCTGACTTCCAGCTGCAAATTGCACTGATAAGAATACACTTACAGAAGATTTATGGACACTTAGCTCGGGCCGTAAGATGGCCAATAATGTCTTCCGGTTTGGTCCTTAACACATGTGACAAATTCCGAGGATGGTAAAATGATGTCGAACGATTACACGCATTCTTGAGCAACGAAGACATGAACACAAGGAGCAATCAATCGGGAGTGCTGTAAGCTGGCAATCTCCGGTAAAGATGGATCCTCTGCAATAACAGGGATGCGTCTGATTCGAAAGTCCAGAGGAAGTTGAAAATAAATATGCATAATTATTAAGATTTGGACCAACCTGCAAGCTGGTCCACCCAGCGATGACTGTTGATACGGCAGTCATAATGACGAGGAAGACGGCGTTAACAGTGGCATAGACGAGGGCTGTGCATGGACGCAGGGCTTGCGGATCCAAATAGAAATATTAGCGTACACACCATATACGCAGGCCCAAACGATGGCGGAGGGTTGGGGATAAGTTCACAGCCCCCAGTTGGAATCGCATGATCGGGCATTCGACCCGGGAGTACCAAAGAAACAATTTGGACTGGGGGAAGCTGACGTAAGCGGGCGGCTGAGTCAGCCCGGAGTTGGTTTGTTTGACAACAGCTTCTGATCCAAACAACGCCTCGTCGGACTCATTCGAAAATTCCTTCTCACTCGTTTCTTGTCTAAGTGTACGCTGCATGGCATGTTTGCGTTTTCCCCGTTCAAACTGCAAGAACGAGCATTTTTTGAACTAGGTGTAGTAGGCAAAATAGTCTTATACCTAATTCAAAAAATGCAGGCCGGTTTGAAATCCGCTGAAACCTCGATCGTGAGCAAGAGGCTGGCATGCTAACCTAATAATGTCAGCTTTCCAGGTATAAAATCACGCACCTGAGGGCTGAAACGCCAGTGTTCATCTTTCTTGCCCACTCCCATCGTCCGCATACCTGCATACCTGCATATCCAGACGATTTCACTTGCATCTATCTATCGACATGTCTTCCGACAAGTGTAACATTCACCTATCTATGTGCTCCCCTTCTCGCTCTTCCTTGATCTCCACGCTCGTCTTCGTCCTTGATATCATCAAGATTGTGGCCTTGGTCTTCTTCTATGTTGTTGTTATCATGGCTGGACTGGCCTTCGATGTCTACCGCTGCCAGTTCGACCATTCGATGGTCCAGGATCCTGATATATCCATCAATTTACCCGGGCTTGAAGAAGCGGAGAAAGCGGTCTGCCCTTTGAAGGCTGCTTCTTCGTCAGCCACATGTACTTCATCTCCATCAGGCTTCCCTTCGTCCTCGTCGTCCCCGGCCATCCTGGAATCATCTTTTGACGGCCCTCGTCTGGTGCCTGAGCTTCGGCTGCACTGGAGCATCAGCTGTTCCGACATTAGCCCTCAGTTGCACAATGCTCCGATAGGCCCTGGTCATCATATCCACGCGCTGTTCTCCGATGCGTGGAACGAGAACGCCGTTCTCCTGAAGCAGCTCTTACTTACGCATGATGCTCTCGATATCGCCAACTCTGATATCGATAGGCTCGTGGTGGAGAACCTAACCATGACTAACCAGATGGACCGTTTGACGCGCGACCTGCAGATCGAGCAGATTCGTCGCGATGAAGTTGAATCGATGTCCCGGGATGCCACAGCCAAGATGAGCTCCCAAAGGTCTACCCTCTATTCATTGCAATCTGCCAATACTGCACTCCGCTTCGAGGTCGCAAACCTCAAGGCCGAGCGCGACGAGCTTGTATCCGAGAAGAAGTCATCTAGCTTGCAGCAAGAACACGATGAAGAAGTCCGAGCGTTGCAAGGAGCGCTTGTCCGAACGAAGAAGGAGCTCGAAGGAGCCAAGAGGGAGCTCAGGAAGTTGAAGAGAGCAGCTGCAGGTGAAACGTTTTCTCTATGTTCTTCGCTGTCTTCTGACTCTCGCGAACAGGAATACCTGAATTGAAGGTAATATCTCCTGATGGGAAAGTTATACCCCACCTCAATACCTCGAGCAGTATGTCTTCCTTCTTCCTTTCCACCACAACTATTCTTGCTGACGTCCTCCTAGGTACCGATTCCTTGAACGAGGATCGAAATATCACTATGAGGGAACGCCTTACGCTCGCATACACAGAGGTTGTCGCTCTTAGGGACCAGTGCGCAGCTTTGCGTTGTCATGCAGACGAAAATGCGGAGTTGCAGGACGATGTCAAGCAGCTTCTTTCACAGCGCTTGGGTCTCTTGGATCAGGTTGAGGCGGCCAATAGTGCCTGCCGCAAGCTGGAGGAGGAGAACAAGAAATACTTCCGCCAGTTTGTGGAGATCAGAGCTGAGCTCACCAAGGTAGAGAAGAGAACTGGTCAGTCGTTCGCCTCTTTGTTGTTGTTGGCGCTAAAACTACTGCTCATCAAGGAATCGCGATTTCAGTCATCGAAGAAGAGGAGGAAGAGCTTGAAATGGCAGCTCAAGCCGTATCCGAAGTTCCACTGGCCGACCAGGGTTGTCGTTCGGCATTTGATGACGACTCTGACGACGAGTCCATTGCTTCCTCAGTTTCTTGTTATTCGATGGCATCCACAGACGACTTTGACGGTGAGGTTTTGTCGGCTTATGGCGTTTTTATGGCTAATTGAAGTCTTGATAGTATCCCCGCCCTCTGAGGTTGACACACCTCATACATCAGTCCCGTCCTCTCCATGTTCTTCACTCTCCACACCCCCTTCTCCCTCTTTTACGATGCCCTCTTGGGTTCCCTGTTTCGACTCAGAATGCACGGATTTTGTATTCGACATCGTTCCGGGCTCGCCCCTCGCGACCGCGATTTCCGTGTATGCCAATATCCACCAGACTATTGGTGTCAGCCATCGTCCATTCGTTACCCGTCGTGGTCTCGGTATTCCCATTGTCCGTCCTTCCTGGCCTTCCGCTAGCTCCGTCGTTGCCCCTTTAGACGAAGCATCTCTCAAGCGGAAGTTGGCTCTGGATCTAGACGATGCGACGCCCAAGACTCGTCGGAAGCACGAAGAATGTTGATGTATCAAGTTTGCAGTGCGTCTCGTTTGCAGAGTTTTTTTCTTTCTTTCTTTCCCAATAATTTCTTTTCTCTTCTTCCTGTCATGTCTTTCCATGCCCTATCAGTCCTATCAGTCCTATCATTCCTTTCTTTTTGCAATCGGTCGCAGGCTTGTGTTTTAGTTAACAGGCTGTTCCTTTGGTTTGCGGTGGTCCTGGTTCCGGTTGCATCGTTCGGCTGGGATGCTTTCCCTTGGGGATCCTGATGAGGTGAAGTACTTCCTTGGGTTTCATTGCTGCTTATATCTGTCTTCCACGTTTGCCCTTTAAAGTGGCACGGGAAACTCTATAGGTAGTTGTGTTTCTCTTGGACTTGCGGATCTCTCGGACTGGACACCTCCGGTGATAGTATTTAGGCAGATCCTGTACTCGGTTTCCTCGGTGCTGTAATACATTGGGATTGTCCTGAATTATAATTCAGTCTTGCGACATATAAGCCGGGCGAGCCTGTGATACTAGACCTTGAGAGTAATCAAATTGTTCACATTCAAGCGGTCCGCTCTAGCGCAGATTGGTTATCAGTTATGTATTTACGCCAGCGCATTGATGGGAATCCGACAACCGATATCATTGCATAACAGTAGACAACATGCGGTAGTCACGAGGCGCGCGTGACGCCACGATGATATCTGTCTCCATAATGCAGGTGTAAAAATATTTGTTCGACCACAATCAAGCTGGCGCAGCTTATCCACTGATAATCAACGATAATGAACTGTGTCCAAAGGCAAGCGCTCTCGTGCGTGTGGACAATGGCATTTGTCACGTGATGAAACGCGGACGCGTTTGTTTGTTTGTGTTATGTGTGGATGGTTGAAATTTAAAATGGCCATTTCTGGAATAGTTCAAGTAGTTGCTCTCATCTTCCGTTCGCTCTTCGTTTTACATTTCATCCATCTAGCTACTGCACGCATAGATAGAGTACCTTCTGCGTCAATTAGATAGCTAATGTCCTCCAACTTACCAGTAAGTCCCATGCTTTATTTATTTTGGGTCGTCATCGTCGATGGGCTTGTTGCTGATCGATGTTATATTCCAGACTCGCCGTGTAACGCGGGTTACCCGTACGGTGGTCCAGAAGGACAGCGAGAACGCCAATGCCCGCCCATCTCGTATTATCTCCCGTGTGAAACCCCCATCCACGTCTGCTGTTCCTGCTCCCACCGCCACACTTCAATCCAGGGCCTTAGGCGCTACTGCGGCCTCTCGTGCAAAAGTCGGGACCAACGACGAGAACAAGGTGGATCTTGCTCTTCAAGGAAAGCGTAAGCGGGAGGCGCTTGGCGAAGTTACGACTAAGAACATCAACAAGAACAAGGTCGCTGCCACAGCTGCTAAGGATGGAAAAGGCAAAGGCAAAGAAGTAGCCCCACCGACCAAGGAAACTTTTGATGGCGTAGTGATTAAGGCGAAGCCCACTATTCCCTTGAGACAGATCACCGCCCCCACTCGTCGCACCACACGGTCTGTGATCGCTCCAGAGGTAAAACCGTTAAAAGATGTCAAAGAGGAACCCTTGGTCAATGATGAAGATGCGATGGCTGTGGATGATCATCCACCAGCTCCTGAACCCTCGCGGCGTGTTTCAACCCGCAGGTCGGGGGCGAACACCCAACAGGTGATCACCCAGGAGGTGCAACGTATTCAAGCAACTCGACGAACTTCTTCACACCTCGTCTTCAAGGCTGAGGCACAGGATGAAGTTCAAGACGATCGTGTGTTTAAGAAAAGGCGAACGTCTTCTGATGCTCCCGAGACCGACATAGACGAGCAAGCGCAACACGAGGCAGAAGTGGCGGCTGTTCTTGATGTCGATGTGGCACCAGAAGCCGACCCCGATGGTGACGAGTGGGACGATCTCGATGCTGAAGACTCCGATGATCCATTGATGGTCAGCGAATATGTTGTCGAGATCTTCAAGTATATGAAACTGAACGAGGTACGAGTCCCCGATTTTTTTTATCATCCTGTTATAATTGATGAGCCACCTTCAGCTTACGACGCTTCCCAATCCGGAATACATGGCATCGCAAAAAGAGCTGGCCTGGTCGATGCGTGGAATCCTTCTCGATTGGCTGGTGCAAGTTCATGCACGGTTCCGATTGCTGCCTGAGACTCTGTTTCTCTGCGTGAACATCATCGATAGGTTCCTGTCAGCACGTGTCGTCTCCCTAGCTAAACTTCAGCTCGTGGGCATTACGTGTCTCTTCATTGCTTCCAAGGTCGAAGAGATTGTGGCTCCGTCCGTCTCGCACTTCCTTCACTGCGCGGATTCATCTTACACCGAATCCGAGATTCTTCTCGCAGAACGGTACGTCTTGAAAACGATCGACTGGAACTTGAGCTATCCGAACCCGATGCACTTCCTGCGCCGCATAAGCAAAGCGGATGATTACGATGTCAAATCGAGGACGATGGGGAAGTATCTATTAGAAGTTGGTACACTGGAGTGGCGATTACTGGCCACGCCACCTTCCCTGGTTGCTGCTGCGGCAACCTGGTTGGGCCGCCTCATTCTCGGTAACGATAAATGGGTAAGTGGTATGTGTGCCATATTTCGATCTTGTTGATAATTTTTTTTGGATTCTAGACTCCTAACCATGCCCATTACTCATCGTATGCGGAAAGCTCCATCATTCCGACTGCCAACCTGATGCTTAATTACATTCTCAAACCCGTGCGTCACGAATCGTTTTACAAGAAATACGCTGGCAAGCGCTTCATGAAGGTAAGTCTTAATGAGCTGTGCATGCATAGTAGGTAACCCAGCCATCATGCAGGTGAGCATACTCGTACGAGAGTGGGCTCTAGAGCGGTGGGAAGAGGGCGAGCAGGTGTCTCTTTTAGCGGAGTTACCAGCCATTCGTGCAAGGAATCGGGCGGAAAGGGAGCGGCTAGCGGCAGCAGGCTTGGACGGTGACGAGGATGAAAAATCATAAGGCCGGTGACGCGGATGGTCCCTACCCCTTCGTTCATCACGGCTATCACTCACTCAAAACGCATATCCATTTCACGGACACCCACACTATCTATTCCCCGCCTGCATCATATCCATCACGAGCATTATGATCATTGTTAATTTTGTGCAACACAACCATCACATCATCCCATAACGCCAACTTCATTTTTTGTTCTTTATGAGTTGATCCTATGATTATCCAATACGTTTTCCCCTCCGCACCCGCCTGTATATGCGCCACATTTATGCCTCCTGCTCTGCGCTCGATTTGTCGCTGTCACGCTGCTGTCTCAGTGCTCTACGCATCTCACTCGCTGTCTGCCGTACTCGATTTGTCGATTCGCGCAAATGCACCAGTACTCGCCCGGACACCCTCTTCATCGTTGCTTGCTCTGTTCTTGCTTGCATCACGCTGTTTTACTGGTCACCGCTCTGTTCATTTCGCGCCCCCCGTACATATCATATCCCCTTCAGCTACACGCGCATATCACCATTACCATGTTATCCGCTTTGTTCACCACAATTACTAGGACTTCTTTTCTTTATACCGTCGTTTTATCCGACGCGTTCTTGATAACTCGTTAATCCCCGGAGTGGTGAAATACGTCCTGTATAATTTGTAGGGAAAAAAAATAAAGAAGAGTCATCGTCATGCTGATGTGAGGACTTGGACGCTAGGGAAGATTTGCAGCTCTCAGAAAGCCCATTTGCAATTGAATTTGAAAAACATCTTGAAATAGACGTGCTTAGCGCTTCCTTGATATCCAAAAAACTCTCTGGCGGGGAGTCGAACCCCGCTCTCCCGCGTTCATTTGGTAATGACAGGCGGGTGTACTATCCGATATACTACCAGAGACTTGTCATGGGAGCAATGATGCCGGATTTAAAATATGACACCATTTGCGTTGGTGACCTCCTCTCACTTGCCTCTTCACTACTTTGCCATATATAAGCCAAATCATGGAAACCTTGTTGGCTGGCATGCACGAATCCTGAATTTGACGACCATACTCTTCACGCCTCGAAGTTCCGTTACAGATGCCAAAACAATTTCGTGCAACACTTGATTCAAATTTGCTCAATGGGCCCAGGGCCGCCGAGGAAGGGGCACATACTATATCCCATCTACTACATCAGGCCTGTGGACTAGTACTGTCTTTTGATCTGGTGTCTTTCAAGTGACCTGGACTCGCAAATCTCATAACGTCCGCTGCGACAAGAAGTTAGTCCACGGTTCCTGGTTTTTAGATCATTGCCACTACTACCAGTAGTGGTGTTAGTGTCCCGAGAAGGGCTTCTTTGGCATACATTTTCCGTCATCAAATCGGGCGGGTCTCCACAACGTCTCGGGCACAGAATATACTCACGACAGGAGATGCGCCTGTGAGCAAGGTATTTATTCATCATAACATTTCCTGTGGCTTCACCGCCTCGTCCGATCATAACCAATTTACTGAGGGATGTATTCTCAGGCCCTGTGAAGAGGCATGTCACTCCTGTGTCTTCTTGCCGGTGTCCTCGCGTCGCGCAGCCCATATAGACAGAACTGCGGGAAAAAACAGCCTTCACTCTGATTTAGCTCTCAATCGAAGGTAAAGCGCCCAATGTCAACGTACCTCTGACATGTGGTGGAACTCGCAATCATGGCAGCGATTGATGGATAGGTTATGGAGCAACTACACAGTCGTGGCGCCAGACCACTCGAGGAGATCGAGTATCTTTGTATGCAGTGAGAAGCAGGTGCGTTCACAAACATTTTCATTGCTGGTGGAATTGAATACTCATGTCTGTCAGGGAGTAACGTGAATGATGCTCACCTCTATCCCGTTCTTCCGGGAAGTCATCGTGATGAGTTCCGCTGCGAACGGTGCGGCCACTCAAACAACGAGATTCAGTCTGCGGGGAAGATTAGATGTGCGCATCCGTTTTATCTTGTTACTCCACCCTCCTAACATGAAATTTCTGAGACAGCTGAAGGCACCTGTACACAGCCAAAGTCCTCAATTGTGGTGACCTTGACCGCCAGCTCATCCGCGCAGAAGCTTGTACGATCAATGTCAGCCGGTCCTTCCACCCTCCCGTAATTGAATGGTGTGCATGTGGATTCGTATAGCGGATGGTGATATAAAAATACAGAGGTCATAGCAGTGAAAGACGGCCGTGGTTTAGGAATGTCGGTTTACTCCGCAGACAGAGCTACTGTGCGTCATTTACCATTGTTCCTGAAAAGAGCACAAATAATTATTAATACCCTACATCAGCGCATCAAACTGACATGTCAGTACTAAGATTCTGTTGCAAAGCAGACTGGTATATCTTTGACATCGTGCCTTGCGAATGACCTTGACTCACGAAACGGATACTGGTGTGTACTGTTGCAATGTCTATTATTTAGTCCACAATTTTTGGTATACAATCAATAACGGACTTCCTCGGTTTAGGCTCTCCGCTATCGACGCGCCTGTCGAGTGAGTCTTTGCTATGTTGAAGGCGCACTGGCAGTGACATGAGAACATCTTGTGGTCTATGTGTCTTGCCGGCATTTCATGTTCACGATGTGCTACGCGTGTTCACATGATGAAGGGTGTTAGTCCCACGCGTCCTCTCAAAGAGACGCTGTGATCTGCTATAAAGGCTGGACAATCTGGACACTATGTTTTGTTTTTCTTCATCTCGATATACTGTTCCCCAGAAATGCTGCGCTGGCTCGCGCTTGTCTTGGCGACTATCGCCACTGCGTTTACTCTCTTACGCTCTCCACAATCCAAAGACCCAAGCAATGCACCGTCCCAGTGCCAGGCACATGCCTGGGTGAGAGCACCTGACATGGTTCCCGGCGAAGTTATCGCAGGAGATGTCAAGATTAAACTCAGCGGACCATGCACTGGCGCAGAGAGCTACACACTAGGCTTGCGCTATAAGGAAAAGGTATTCTCGAGGTTGAGGTGAGTTGTTTTATCTTTCTCGTATCCTCCATTAGACATCACGACAGACGAGAAGATGCGCCGATTCCGAAAAAGCCCAAATTCAGGTATAACTCAGTTCAAAATAAGGACATGTGGTCTGTGCATGAGGAAGAACGAATTGCTTTTGAGATCAAGAGTCCTTTGGGCACAGGTACGAACTGA
>Ga0310811_10002620_pt1 | contig 22514 bp, 23 predicted proteins | sample YCmetagenome_FD_207642 | JGI IMG/M metagenome (GOLD analysis project Ga0310811, IMG submission 207642) | Soil microbial communities from experimental microcosm in Duke University, North Carolina, United States - YC | ecosystem: Engineered > Artificial ecosystem > Soil microcosm > Unclassified ...
ACGCGGAGAAGGTCCACCTGTCCGGGAACAAGCGCGAGGACAAGCTCGCCTACCGGCACTCCGGTTACCCGGGCGGTCTGCGCTCCGTCAAGTACGGCGACCTGATCGACAAGGACCCGCGCAAGGCCGTGGAGAAGGCCGTGCGCGGCATGCTGCCGCACAACAGCCTCGGCCGCGACATGCTGAAGAAGCTCAAGGTCTACGGCGGACCGGTCCACCCGCACGCCGCACAGCAGCCCGTTCCGTTCGAGCTGTCTCAAGTCGCCCAGTAATCGATCAAGGAGTTTGCGGCAGTGTCTGAACTGACGGCCGACGTCGAGAACATCGACGACGAAGAGGTCCCCGAGACCTACACCACCGAGACCGCCCCGGCCGCCGACGCCCCCGTGCGCCGCGCCGCCAACCTGGTCCCGGCCGGCGGCACCGGCCGCCGCAAGGAGGCCGTGGCCCGGGTGCGCATCATCCCCGGCACCGGCAAGTGGAAGATCAACGGCCGTACCCTCGACGGCTACTTCCCGAACAAGGTCCACCAGCAGGAGGTCAACGAGCCCTTCCACGTGCTCGAGCTGGACGACCAGTACGACGTGATCGCCCGCATCAACGGCGGCGGCATCTCCGGCCAGGCCGGCGCCCTGCGCCTGGGCATCGCCCGTGCGCTGAACGAGGCCGACACCGAGGCGAACCGCCCGACCCTGAAGAAGGCCGGCTTCCTCACGCGTGACGCCCGCGCCACCGAGCGCAAGAAGGCCGGTCTGAAGAAGGCCCGCAAGGCCCCGCAGTACTCGAAGCGTTAATATCCGAACGCGCTTCGATCCGGCTGTGCCGTTTATCGGCAAGTCAGACAGCCCCATCGTCCGTCTCGCGGCGTACGGTGGGGTTGTCTCTTTCGCATGAAGGCCTTCCACACACGACAGCTAAGGGGTCCGCTTCCATGGCCCGACTTTTCGGAACCGACGGGGTACGCGGGCTGGCGAACCGCGAGGTGACCGCGGAGCTCGCGCTCGACCTGTCGGTCGCCGCGGCGCACGTCCTGGCCGAGCGCGGCGAGTTCGCCGGGCACCGGCCGAAGGCGGTCATCGGCCGCGACCCGCGGGCCTCCGGCGAGTTCCTCGAGGCGGCCGTGGCGGCGGGGCTCGCCTCCGCCGGAGTGGACGTCGTGCGCCTCGGCGTGCTGCCGACCCCGGCGGTGGCCTACCTGACCATCGCGCTGGAGGCGGACTTCGGCGTGATGCTCTCGGCGAGCCACAACCCGGCCGAGGACAACGGGATCAAGTTCTTCGCGCGCGGCGGGCTGAAGCTGGACGACGAGGTCGAGGACGCGATCGAGGCACGGCTCAAGGAGCCCTGGGAGCGTCCGGTGGGCAGCGGCGTCGGCCGGATCACCGACCTCGCCGACGGCGTCGAGCGCTACGTGGACTACCTGGTCGGCACGGTGCCGAACCGGCTCGACGGCCTGACCGTGGTCCTGGACGCGGCACACGGCGCGGCCTCGGTCGCCGCCCCCGCAGCGCTGCGCCGGCTGGGCGCCGAGGTCGTCACGATCGGCGACACGCCGGACGGGCTGAACATCAACGACGGCTGCGGCTCCACCCACCTCGACCTGCTGCGCGCCAAGGTCGTCGAGCACGGCGCCGACCTCGGCGTCGCGCACGACGGGGACGCGGACCGGATGCTGGCCGTGGACGACGCGGGCGAGGTCGTGGACGGCGACCAGGTGATGGCGATCCTCGCGCTCACCCTGCGCGAGCGCGGCGGCCTGGCCGCGGACACCGTCGTCGCCACGGTGATGGCGAACCTGGGCTTCAAGATCGCCATGGAGCGCGCGGGTCTGAACGTCGTTCAGACGGCGGTCGGCGACCGCTACGTGCTGGAGGCGATGCGCGAGGGCGGATACACCCTCGGCGGCGAGCAGTCCGGCCACATCATCATGCAGCAGTACGCGACGACCGGCGACGGCATCCTGGCCGGCCTGCACCTGCTCGCCCGGGTCGCCGAGAGCGGCAAGCCGCTGGCCGAGCTCGCGGCCGTGATGCGCAAGCTTCCGCAGGTCATGGTCAACGTGCGCGGCGTGGACAAGACGCGGGTGGGCACGAGCACCGAGCTCGCCGACGCGGTCAGCGCGGCGGAGCTGGAGCTCGGCGAGCGCGGCCGGGTGCTGCTGCGGCCCTCCGGCACCGAGCCGCTGGTGCGCGTGATGGTCGAGGCGGACACCCAGGAGCAGGCCGACCTGGTCGCGCACCGGCTCGCCGGCGTAGTCCGCAGCGCGCTGGCCTGACGCTCCGTCATTCCACTAGGACGCGGACACGATGGGGTGCGCGGGCACCGACACGGGCAGAGGGAGGTCGGCGGCCACCAGCCAGCGGTCGCCGACCGGGCCGGCCTCCAGCGTGCCGCGCAGCAGCTTGAGGCGTTCGCGCATTCCGGTCAGGCCGTAGCCCCCGTCGACCGTCCGCAGCGGCGAGGCGGCCGGGGTACCGACCGGGAGATCATTCGCGATGACGAGCCGTACACCGCCGTCCGCGTAGGCCAGCCGCACCTCGACCTCGGTCCCCGGGGCGTGCTTGGCCGCGTTGACGAGCGATTCCTGCGTGATCCTGATGAGCGCGACCGTCGCGTCCGGCGGGACCGGCCGCGGTTCGCCCGCGACCTGGCACGGCGCGAGCCGGGCCAGCTCCTCGTGCAGCGGGAGGGTGTCTGAGCGCAGCGCGTGCACGGCCCGGCGGGTCTCGACGAGGCCCTCGGAGGCCATCCGCTGCGCCGCCTCGAGCGCGGTGAGCGCCGCCGCGGTGTCGCCGCGGTCGGTGATCAGGGCCCTGGCCATCTGGATCTGGATGCCGAGCGCGCCGAGCGAGTGGGCGAGCACGTCGTGGATCTCGCGGGCCAGCCGGGCGCGCTCGTCGAGCACGTCGGCCCGGCGCTGCTCGGCCCGCAGCTGCTCTTGCTGCGCGAGCAGCGCGGCGGCCTGCTCGGCGCGGATCCGGTAGTCCGCGCGGCTGCGGCCGAGCATCATGCCGACGGCCAGCAGCAGCGGGAAGCCCAGGAGGATGCCGACGCCCTGGCCGAAGGCGATGCCGCCGGTCTCGCTGGCCAGCACGCCGGACGCCCCGACGGCCAGCGCCGCGGTCAGGCTCAGGTCGGCGACCGCCACCTGGATGGCGGTGATGGCGAAGACGATCAGGTAGGAGCCGTATCCCGACGGCGTCGCGCCGAGGCAGGCGGTCGCGACGACGAGCATCAGCGCCGCGGGCCGGGCGATCCGGCCGGCCCGATCGGGCAGCAGGCTCGTCTCGGTCAGCGCCAACAGCGCCTCGCCGAGGCAGAGACCTGCGAAGGCGGCCCGCTGAGCGGCGACCGTGCCCGGCCCGCCGACCGGGTGGAGAAAGATCAAAACGCCGATGACGGCGAGCCCGGCCAGGCGCGTCGTCCAGATGGAGGCTCGCAGCATGCGCCAAGTATTCCGGCAGCGTGCGGCGGGCGGAACGAACCACGGGTGGAGACGGGCCGGGCCGGATCTCAAACCGCGTGGTACCGGGTCCGGAACCAGGGGCTGATTCGCCGTGCGGTCTGCGGCGGGAGAGTCGGTGATGAAAGAACCCGGACATCGAGACGAAGGAAACCGACATGGCTCTCAGCGCCCTGACCCAGGCCGAACTCATCAACGGCATCGTGCTCGTCGTGACCCTGCACAGCGACCTCGGCGGCCACAAGAAGATCAGCGCCTTCCGGCTGCTGCGCCCGGCGATCACCTGCGCGGCGATCGTCCCGCTGTTCATCTCCTCGCCGCTCACCCACGGCACCGGCCTGGCGATCGAGCTCGCCGGGATCGCGGCCGGCCTGCTCGGCGGCCTGCTCGCGGTCATGTTCATGCGGGTCTACCGCAGCCCGGAGACCGGCAGGCCGGTCTCCGCCGCGGGCTGGCCGTACGCGCTGCTGTGGACTGTCATCGTCGGCGCCCGCGCCTTCTTCTCCTACGGCGCGAGCAGGCTGTTCTCCCGGCAGCTGGCCGACTGGTGCATCGCGCACCAGGTCACCGCGGCGGCGATCACGGACGGCCTGATCTTCATGGCGGTGGTCATGGTCCTCACCCGCACGGCCGGCTTGGCGACCCGCGCCGCCGCGCTGCGCGGGTCGCGGCCGGCTCAGTCCGCGATGGCGAACTCGTAGCTCGGGAATTCGGTCAGCGGCCGGTACCCCAGCGCACGGTTGACCGCGAGCATCCACCGGTTCTCATCGTTGTTGAACGTGCTGACCATGCGGGTGCTCGGCCGGTCCTCCAGCAGCCACAGACTGGCCGCGGCCTTGATGCGCAGACCGAGGCCGTGGCCGCGGTGCTCGCGGACGACGCCGGTGTCCCAGATCTCGACGCGCTCCGGCTCGTCCGGGTACGTGCCGATCGAGTTGAAGCCCGCGACGGTCCCGTCCGGAGCCAGCGCCACCTGGATGTAGCGGCGGATGCCCGCCTGCTCCAGCTGCTCCTCGTTGAAACGGAGCTTGTCGAGCGTGTACTTGGGCCAGTCGTACTCGAACGTGCCGATCGGCTGGTCGGCCATCGCGTCCATCACGCCGAGGAACGACTCGGCGAGCTCCTCCGGGCAGCGCCCGGTCCAGCCGACGAGTGTGTACTCGCTGTTCTTCGCGCTCGGCTCGGCCCACGCAGCGTACTGCACGCGGTCGACCGCGCTCAGGTCGAGCGTGGAAATGATCGCGGTGTCGGTGAGCTTGCCGCCGTACGCCTCCACGAACGGCGCGGGGGCCGTCCTCGCCGGCATGCCGAGCGTGAGCCGTCTGCGCCCGAGCTCCGCTGCCCGCCGAGCGACGGCCTCGAACAGCGCCGTCTCCGCTCCGCAGGCCCGGCCGGCCGCCGGCACGTTGATGTTCGCCGCCATGAGATCCAGGTTGTGCACGAGGTCGTAATCGAGGACGGCCATCCCCTCGGCGACCGTCGCGTCCTCGTCGGCGAAGACGCCGAGCGCCTCCGTCCGCCGCTGGTATCCGTTCATGCACCAGTGTCGAAGCCTGATCTTCCCGGGTGCCGGAACATCAGGCATGTAGTCCCTGCGCCACTGCTCCAGGGCCGGGACGACGGCCGCCGCGTCCCGAGGGTTCTCCGCCGGGTTCAGCTGTCTGATCTGCATTCAGTCAGGACAGCACCCGGCGTACGGCGGCCGCCACCGGTTTTTCAGTCGGCGCGCACGGTGAACGCGCTCAGCCGCTCCGAGGCGTACCAGGTGGTGAGCACGACCGCGATGACGGACAGGACGATCGACGGCGTGAACGTCAGGTGCGAGTCCAGGCCGCCGCTGCTCGAGACGCTGTGCGCGATGCCCAGCGACCACTGCTCGACCGAGAGGTACTTCGCGCCGCCGACCAGGCTCGCGATCAGCTGCTCCCAGATCGCCACGTACGCCAGCGCGTAGATCACCGGGTGCCGCAGCGCCGCCGAGATCAGCACGAACAGGCACGAGTAGACGATCGAGCCGAGGACCGCGCCGAGGAAGCAGCCGAAGGCCAGTTTGTGCGGGCCCTGCGCGATGATCCCGGCGATCAGCACCGGGACCGCCGCGAACAGCATCGTGGTCACCGCCGAGACGGCGATCTTGGAGACGATCACGTCGCGCCGCGGCACCGGGGTGGCCAGCAGGTGCAGCACCGAGTTGTCGTCGATCTCCGAGCCGAGCACCGAGGTGCCCACGAGCAGCGCCGTCAGCGGGACGACCGCGCCCACGCCGACCCGGCCGAGCACCAGCGCGGGCCAGTCGCTCTGCGTGCCGTGCGCGTTCTTGAGCACGAGGGTGATCACGATCAGCACGAGCGCCGGCAGTACGAAAAGCAGGGCCCGTCTGCGCCCGAACAACGCCCGGAAGCTGATCCAGGCGACGGTGGAGTTGTACATATCCGGCTCCTTAGGATCCGACGAGGTAGGCGAACACGGATTCCAGCGACTCGTCCGAGGGGACGACCTCGCGCAGGCCGATCCCCGCGTCCCGGGTGACCTTCGCCAGCTCGCGGGTGAAGGTGCCGTGGTCGCTCGCGTGCACCTCCAGGCCGTCGGCGGTCAGCGAGACGCCCTGCACGGCGCTGCTCGCGATGAGCACTCCGGCCAGCGCGCGGTCGTCCGTGCTGCGCAGCACGAACACGTGCGGCCGGTTGGTCATCAGCCGGCGGATCGTGCGGTAGTCGCCGGAGGCGGCGAGCCGGCCCGCGACGACGACCTGCACGGTGTCGGCGAGCTTCTCGACCTCCTCCAGGATGTGCGAGGAGAACAGGATGGTGCGCCCCTGCTCGCCGAGCCCGCGCAGCAGGTCCATCATGTGCAGCCGCTGCCTCGGGTCCATGCCGTTGAACGGCTCGTCCAGCAGCAGCACCTTCGGGTCGTGCACCAGCGCGGCGGCGACCTTGGCGCGCTGCCGCATGCCCTTGGAGTACGTCTGGATCGGCCGGTCCGCCGCCTGCTCCATCTCGACCAGGTCCAGCGCCCGCTCGGCCGCGGCCTTCGGGTCCGGCAGCCGGTGCAGCTTCGCGGAGGCTGTGACGAACTCACGGGCCGTCAGGAACGCGTAGACCGAGTCCCGCTCCGGCACCAGGCCGACGGTTCTGAACACGTCCGGGTGCCGCCAAGGGCCCACCCCGTCGATCGTCACCGATCCGCGGGAGGGGGACAGGAAGCCGGAGAGCAGGTGCAGGATCGTCGACTTGCCCGCGCCGTTCGGACCGAGAAGCCCCGTGACCCCCGGGCCGAGCTCAAGCGAGATGTCGTTGACCGCGACCACGTTGCCGTACCAGTGCGTGACGTGGTCGAAGCGCACGGTCAGCGGGCTGTCTTGCCCGGTCGGCGCGACGGGCGCCGCCGTCTGCTCGAGGGCGCTCACGCCTTCACCTCGCTGCGCTCGGCGAACGCGCTCGCGCGACGCACTGTGCTCAATGGTTCACGCGCAAGCTCGTTCACGAGACGCTCACCTTCCGGTATCGCAGGAACAGGCCGCCGCTCGCGGCTGCCAGCAGGACGATCGTCTCGGCGCCGTAGACCGGGCCGAGCGGGGACGGATTCGGGATCTGCCCGTCGGTCGCGTCGAACAGCCAGATCCGGGTGCCCTCGACGATGTTGACCGGGTTGAGCATGCCGCCGACCTTGGCGACGGTCGAGTAGACCGGGCTCTGGTACTGGATGGTCAGATCGGCGTAGCCGGGCCGGTTCGGGTCCGGCTGCCCGTTGATCTGCTCGATGTCGTCGTTGCGCGGGTCCACGCCGGCGCAGAGCCGGTCGACGACGCCGGTCGGCGGTCCGTTCTGGCCGCCGCCGAAGCCGAACAGGTTCTGCGCGCCCGAGTTCTTCCCCACGATCGGCTCGGTGCAGCTGACGGTGTGCTCGGCCCAGGTGCGGCCGAGCGCGTCCGAGAACACGTGCCCGATCGCCGTCGTGACCAGGAAGAAGATCGCGATCGCGCCGGTGGCGATCACCCGGCGGCCGGTGGCGGAGGCCATCAGTAGGCTGACCGAGCTGAACAGGGCGGACTGGAAGAAGGCGACGAACACCGCCGGGAACGCGTCCCGGGTGTCGAGCCAGATCTGATGGCCGGACTTCGCCGAGGCCACCTGGCCCACGAAGGTGACCAGCACCGGCAGCAGCTCGACCACCAGCAGCGAGGTGAACAGCGCGAGCAGCTTGGCCAGCGGGTAGTCGCCGCGGCGCAGCGGTCGGGAGAAGTACAGCGGCAGGGTGTGGTGCCGCAGGTCCCGGGAGACCAGCTCAGGCGCCGCGATCGCGACGAACAGCACGGCGAAGAGCATCAGGTCGTAGCCCATGGCCGCGTAGCTCAGGACCGGCTCGCGGTTGGTGGAGGCGGCGTAGACGTTCAGCGCGGCCGGCACCATCATGATCGCGATCACGAACCAGGGCACGATCTTCGCCTTGGGCCCGCGGCCGAGGCCGAAGACGCTGCGCATGCTGTGCACGTAGAGGGCGCGGACGATCTGCGCGCGCCCCAACCGTGGACCGTTGTACGGCTTGTAGCCGATGTCGTGGATGACACTGGCGGGTGCGGTGCTGCTCACAGCAGAGCCTCCTGCGCACTGGATTCGGAAAGGGCGTCGGCGAACAGCTCCTCGACGTGGTGCCGCCGGTGCTCGAGCCTCGTCAGCGGCAGCTCCAGGTCGGCGACGGTGTCGCGCACCGTGTCGAAGACCGGGTCCCCGTCCAGCCGGACAAGCAGCTGACGCCGCGTCGGCTGCGGGCTCACCGTCAGCCCGCGCTCGGTCAGCCGCGCCTCGAGCAGGTCCAGCCCTTCGTCCACCTCCACCGCGAGCCAGGGCAGCGCCTGCGTCATCGAGTCCAGCGAGGCCGCGCGCAGCAGCCGGCCGCCCTCGATCGCGACGAGGTGGTCGCAGATCCGCTCGATCTCGCTGAGCAGATGCGAGGCCACGACGACGGCGATGCCGAACTCGGTGCCGATCCGGTGGATCAGCGAGAGCATGGAGTCCCGGCCGGCCGGGTCGAGCCCGTTCGTCGGCTCGTCGAGCAGCAGCAGCCCGGGATCGCCGACCAGCGCCTGGGCCAGCTTCACCCGCTGCTTCATGCCGGTGGAGAAGGTGCCGATCTGCCGGTAGCGCTCCTCGTGCAGGCCGACATGCCGCAGCGCCTCGGCAGCCTGCTCCTTGGCAGCCGTCGAGGGCAGCCCGGACATCCGGCCGAGGTGCGTGACGAACTCCGTCGCGGTCACGTCGGCCGGCAGGCAGTCGTGCTCGGGCATGTACCCGACCCGCGCGCGGATCAGCTCGCCCTGGCGGCGCGCGTCGAGGCCGAGCACCCGGACCGCACCCGAGGTCGGGGTGAGCAGGCCCAGCAGGATCTTGATGAGAGTGGACTTCCCGGCGCCGTTCGCGCCGACCAGGCCGGTGATCCCCGGCCGCACCGCTAGCGTGAGGTCGCCGAGGGCCGTGACGCCCCCGGGATAGCGCATCGTGAGCGCCGTCGCCTCGATGATCGATTGCTCGTTATCTGACACACCTGGAAGGTAGGCCAGCGTGGCGCGCGTCACATCCGGCGGAAGTCCTAGAGATGAGTAATCCCTGAGGATGGGATTCCCTGAGCCGGCTTCGGGGTTTTTCCCGGGTCTCGCGCCTCCGGCCGATCCCGATCCGCCGCGCGAATGACCCACTGGTCTATACCTTAACCGGCCTTTTTCCACATTACGGCTACAGTGTGGGTCGACATCGCTGAGAGGAAACGGTTTAACGGTGTGCGGAATCGTCGGATACGTGGGTGACAAGTCGGCGCTCGACGTGGTCCTCGAGGGGCTGCGCCGGCTCGAGTACCGGGGCTACGACTCGGCGGGCGTGGCGGTGGTCGCCGAGGGCGCGCTGACCGGGCGCAAGAAGGCCGGCAAGCTGGCCAACCTGGAGAAGGAGCTGGCCGAGAACCCGCTGCCGGACTCCGGCCTGGGCCTGGGGCACACCCGGTGGGCCACCCACGGCGGGCCGACCGACGCGAACGCGCACCCGCACTTCGACGCGGCCGGCAAGGTCGCGGTGGTGCACAACGGCATCATCGAGAACTTCGCCGCGCTGCGGCACGAGCTGCGCGAGGCCGGCGTCGAGCTGCTCAGCGAGACCGACACCGAGGTCGTCGCGCATCTGATCGGCCGGGAGTTCCCGGACTGCGCGGGCGACCTGGCCGAGGCGATGCGCCGGGTCTGCCGCCGGCTGGACGGCGCCTTCACCCTCGTCGCCGTGCACGCGGACGTCCCCGGCGTGGTCGTCGGCGCCCGGCTGAACTCCCCGCTCGTGGTCGGCGTCGGCGCGGGCGAGGCCTTCCTGTGCAGCGACGTGGCCGGCTTCATCGGTCACACCAGGGACGCCATCGAGCTCGGCCAGGGCCAGGTCGTCGAGGTGCGCAGGACCGGCGTGTCGATCACCACGTTCGACGGCACGCCCGCCGAGGGCAAGCCCTTCCACGTGGACTGGGACGTGGCCGCCGCGGAGAAGGGCGGCTACGACCACTTCATGCTCAAGGAGATCGAGGAGCAGCCGCGGGCCATCGCGGACACGCTCCTCGGCCGGATCGGCGACGGCGGCCGGCTGCAACTGGACGAGATGCGGATGAGCGAGTCCGAGCTGCGCAGCGTGGACAAGGTCATCGTGATCGCCGCGGGCACCGCGTACCACGCGGGCATGATCGCCAAGTACGCGATCGAGCACTGGACCCGCATCCCGGTCGAGGTCGAACTCGCCTCCGAGTTCCGCTACCGCGACCCGATCCTGACCCGCGACACGCTCGTCATCGCGATCTCGCAGAGCGGCGAGACCGCCGACACGCTGATGGCGCTGCGGCACGCCAAGGAGCAGCACGCCCGGGTCCTGGCGATCTGCAACACCAACGGCGCGACCATCCCGCGCGAGTCGGACGCGGTGGTCTACACGCACGGCGGCCCGGAGATCGCCGTCGCCTCGACCAAGGCCTTCCTCACCCAGCTGATCGCCTGCTACCTCGTCGGCCTCTACCTGGCCCAGGTGCGCGGCGCGAAGTTCCCGGACGAGATCCGGGACATCCTGATCCAGCTGGCGCAGGCCCCGGAGAAGGTGCGCGAGACGCTGGACCGGATGGAGCCGGTGAAGGAGCTCGGCCGGCTGCTCAAGGACGCCGAGCGGGTGCTCTTCCTCGGCCGGCACGTCGGCTACCCGGTGGCGCTCGAGGGCGCGCTCAAGCTCAAGGAGCTGGCGTACGTGCATGCCGAGGGCTTCGCGGCGGGCGAGCTCAAGCACGGCCCGATCGCGCTGGTCGACCAGGACCTGCCGGTCGTCGTCGTGGTGCCGCCGGCCGACCGCCCGCTGCTGCACGACAAGATCGTCTCCAACATCCAGGAGATCAGGGCCCGCGGCGCGCGCACCATCGTGATCGCCGAGGACGGCGACGAGGCGGTCGTGCCCTTCGCCGACACGCTGATCCGGGTCCCGGAGCTGCCGACCCTGCTGCAGCCGCTGGTCGCGACGGTGCCGCTGCAGGTCTTCGCGTGCGCGCTGGCGGACGCGAAGGGCCTGGACGTGGACCAGCCGCGTAACCTGGCGAAGTCCGTGACCGTGGAGTAAGTCCGCCGGAGCAGTCCGGCCGAGTGAAGGACCGTCAGATGATCGTGGGCGTGGGCATCGACGTGGTCGACATCGCGCGCTTCCAGGCCTCGCTGGAGCGCACGCCCGGGCTGCTGGAGCGGGTCTTCACCGAGCGCGAGCGGTCCCTGCCGGCCGCCTCGCTGGCCGCGCGGTTCGCCGCGAAGGAGGCGGTCGGCAAGGCGCTCGGCAACCCGGGCGACCTCAGCTGGCAGGACGCCGAAGTCTGCAGCGAGCCGAACGGCAGGCCGTACCTGCTGGTGAGCGGCGGCGTGGCTGCGCGGGCCGAGGAACTCGGCGTCACCCGATGGCACCTGTCGCTGAGCCACGACGCGGGTATCGCGTCGGCGATGGTGGTCGCGGAGGAGTAGCACTCCTTACACAATGGGCGTATGAGATACGCGCACGCAGTCGCCGATGTCCGCGCCGCCGAGCGGGAGTTGATGGCACGTCTGCCGGAGGGCGCGCTCATGCAGCGCGCAGCCTTCGGTCTCGCGACCGTCGCGGCGGGCATGCTGCGCGACGCGGGGTCGGTCTACGGCTCGCGCGTCGCGCTGCTCGTCGGAGTCGGCGACAACGGGGGCGACGCCCTGTACGCGGGCGCATTGCTGGCAGGCCGGGGTGTTTCGGTGCACGCGCTGCTGGCCGATCCCGACCGTGCGCACGAGGGCGGCCTGTCAGCCCTGCGCGACGCAGGAGGCCGGGCCGTCGCGGACGCCGCCGTCCTGGAGCAGGCCGACCTCATCGTCGACGGGCTGCTGGGCATCGGCGGACGCGGCGGGCTGCGCGGCGAGTTCGCCCGTTTGGCCGAGTTCGCGCACGAGTCGGGAGCGCCGATCCTGGCCGTGGACCTGCCGAGCGGGATCGAGGCGGACACCGGCGAGGTGAGCGGGCCCGCGGTGCGGGCGGACGTCACCGTCACCTTCGGCACGCACAAGCCGGGCCTGTTCGTCGACCCGGGAGCGTCGCACGCGGGCATCGTCGAGTTCGTCGACATCGGCCTCGAGTTCCCGCCGTCGGTCGAGCCGGTGCTCGAGAACCTGCAGGCGGAGGATATGCGGGCGCTGCTGCCCGCCCCGGGGCGTTCGTCGCACAAGTACTCCCGCGGAGTGGTCGGGCTGACGGTCGGCTCGGAGCGCTACCCCGGCGCCGCGCTGCTGGCCGTCGGCGCCGCGCTGCGCTCGGGCGTCGGCGCGGTGCGCTACAGCGGCCCGGTCGACGTGGTCAGCAGCTACCCCGAGGTCATCGCGAGCGGCGGAGAAGTGCAGGCCTGGGTCGTCGGATCCGGGCTCGGACGGGACGACGAGGCCGTCCGCAGACTGCTGAACGTGCTCGCCGCCGACGTGCCGGTCGTCGTCGACGCGGACGGGCTCCGGCTGCTGCCGCGCAAGGCGTTCGAGCGTTCCGCGCCCACGATCATCACCCCGCACGCCGGCGAGGCCGCCGCCCTGCTGGACGTGACCGCTGAGCAGATCGAGGGACAGCGGCTCGAATACGTCCGCCGTCTGGCGCAGTCATATGACGCGACGGTCGTGCTGAAGGGCCCCTTGACCCTGATCGCGGGCCCCCAGACATCCAGGGTACGGGTGAACACCCACGCCAGTCCCGTCCTGGCGACCGCGGGCAGCGGCGACGTGCTCGCCGGGATCATCGGCGGCCTGCTGGCCAGCGGCCTCTCGCCGTATGACGCGGCGTCGGCCGGAGCCTATCTGCACGGCGCGACCGGGCTGCTCGCGGCGCGCAGCGGACCCGTCGCCGCCGGTGATCTGGTCGCCTCCCTGCCGTTGGCCTGGCACAATATCCAGGAATGAGTGACCACACCCCCCTGACCCCCGCCCGGCTGGAAGCCCGGATCGACCTCGACGCGCTTCGGTCGAACGTCCGGCGGTTGCGCGAGATCGCCGCCCCGGCGCAGGTCATGGCCGTGGTGAAGGCCGACGCCTACGGACACGGCATGCTTCCCTGCGCCAGCGCCGCCCTGGAGGCCGGCGCCGCCTGGATCGGCACCGCGGTGCCGCAGGAGGCGCTCGCGCTGCGCGCGGCCGGGATCGCGGCGCCGATCCTGACCTGGCTGCACAGCCCCGGCGACGACTTCGCCGCGCTGGTCCGGGCCGGCGTGGACGTCTCCGTCTCCGGTCAGTGGGCGCTGCACGCGATCCTGGAGGCCGCGGAGCGCATCGGCCGGCCCGCGCGGATCCAGCTCAAGGCGGACACCGGTCTCGGCCGCAACGGCGTGCAGCCGCACGACTGGCCGCTGGTGGTCGACGAGGCGGTCAAGGCCGAGCGGGACGGCCTGGTCAAGGTCACCGGCGTCTGGTCGCACTTCGCCTGCGCCGACGAGCCGGGGCACCCCTCGATCCAGCGTCAGCTGACGGCCTTTCACGAGGCCCTCGCGTACGCCGAGGCCGCCGGGGTGCGCCCCGAGGTGCGGCACATGGCCAACTCGCCCGCGACGCTCAGCCTGCCGGAGAGCCACTTCGACCTGGTGCGCACCGGCATCGCCATGTACGGGCTGAGCCCGGCGCCCGAGCTCGGGCTGCCCGCGGATCACGGCCTGCGCCCGGTGATGTCGCTGGTCGCCCGGCTCGCCTCGGTCAAGCGGGTCCCGGCCGGGCACGGCGTGTCCTACGGCCACACCTACCGCACCAGCGAGGAGACCCGGCTCGCGCTGGTCCCCGCCGGGTACGCGGACGGCGTCCCGCGGGCCGCCTCGGGTGTCGGCCCGGTCTCCATCGGCGGCCGCAGGTACACGATCGCCGGCCGGGTCGCGATGGACCAGTTCGTCGTGGACCTCGGCCCCGGCGGCGGCGGCGAGCCGGATCCGCGGCCCGGCGACGAGGCGGTGCTGTTCGGCACCGGCGACGGCGGCACGCCCACCGCGCAGGACTGGGCCGACGCGATCGACACGATCGGCTACGAGATCGTCACCAGGATCGGTCCGCGCGTCCCACGCGTGTATCACCCGGTCGACAGCTCGGCACCGAACGCTTGAACCGGGCCTGACGGGCAAGAATAAGCAGTAGAGTCGAGATCCGACGCGGGGACAAACGGGGCAAATCGAACGTTGACGTAGGTAGAGTGCGCAGTGTGGAAGGCGGGCCGGACCGTGGCACAGGCATCGGGGAAGGGCAGGCGCGCCGGGATTCTCGGCGCGGCCGTGGGCGTCGTGGCCGCCGGAGCGGCGCTCGGCTTCACCGTCGAGCGACTGACGATCGGACGTGCGGTGCGCAGGATGGCTGAGATCCACGACCCGGGCGAGCCCTTCGGCACCCTGCGCGGCGACCCGCAGTCGGTCACCGCGTCGGATGGCGTGGAGCTGTACGTCGAGGTCGACGAGCCGCGCGGCTGGGCCGCGGGGCCGGCGCGCACCAGCGGTCCCGGCACGCTCAACGGCACCCCCGTCGCGCCGCCGGCCGTGAACGCCAACCGGCCGACGCTGCTGTTCACCCACGGGTTCTGCCTGCCGCAGGACTGCTGGCACTACCAGCGCGCCGAGTTCTCCGCGACGCACCGGATGGTCTTCTGGGACCAGCGCGGACACGGCCGCTCCGAGCGGCCGCCGAAGGACAGGAAGGGCCGCGCCAAGCCCGTGACCATAGATCAGCTCGGCGAGGACCTGCACGCCGTGCTCCAGGCGACCTGTCCGCAGGGCCCGGTCGTCCTCGTCGGCCACTCGATGGGCGGCATGACGATGATGGCGCTGGCCGAGCGGCACCCGGAGCTGTTCGGCGAGCGGATCGTCGGAACCGCGCTGATCAGCACCTCGGCCGGCCGCTTCCAGGACATCGCCTTCGGCCTGCCGCGGCCGAGCGCCAAGCTGCTGCACCGCACCACCCCGGCCGTGCTCGAGCTGCTGGCCAAGCAGACCGGCCTGGTCGAGCGCGGCCGAGCGATCGGCGGCGACTTCGGCCTGGTGATCGTCCGCCGCTACGCCTTCGGCTCCGACGTCCCCGAGTCGCTGGTGCGCTACACGGAGGACCTGATCCAGTCCACCCCGATCGACGTGATCGCCGACTTCTACCCGGTCTTCGGCAAGCTCGACATGAGCGAGGCGCTGCCGGTCTTCGACCGGGTGCCGAGCCTGGTGCTCGGCGGCGCCAACGACCTCATCCTGCCGGTCGCGCACAGCGAGGCCCTGGCCGACGCGATGCCCTCGGCCGACTACGTCGTGCTGCCCAACGCCGGGCACGCGCTGATCCTGGAGCACCCGGACGAGGTGGGCAACGCGTTGCGTAACCTGGTCGACCGGGCCGAGGACCAGCTCGGCTCGCCGTCAAGCAGGAGAGCAGCGCAGTGACCGAGGTTGACGGGCCGTCACAGGCCCCAGACGGCAAGGAAGAACGGCTCACCGCGAGCGACGCGCAGGACACCCGAGCCGTCGGCCAGGCGTTCGCCAAGCGCCTGGAGCCCGGCGACCTCGTCATTCTTTCGGGTGAACTCGGTGCCGGGAAGACGACGTTCACCCAGGGCCTCGCCGAGGGCCTGGGCGTGCGCGGCCCGATCACCTCGCCCACCTTCGTACTGGCCCGAGTGCACCCCTCGCTGGTCGGCGGCCCCGCCCTGGTGCACGTGGACGCCTACCGCCTCGGCAGCCTCGCCGAACTCGACGACCTGGACCTCGACGCCTCGATGGACGACTCGGTCACCGTCGTCGAGTGGGGCGAGGGCAAGGCCGAGGTGCTGGCCGAGGGCCGCGCCGGCCACTACGTGGTCCGCCTGGACCGCGCCCGCCAGGACGACGTCCGCGAGATCACCGTCTCCCGCGTCTGACGCCGCCCTTTCGCCGCACCGAGACAAGGCGCGGCTCTCGTCGCCAACCGCGCCGGCCACCCCGCCGAAGCCTGGCGCTACCGCCCCTCGCGCCCTCCCGGAGCCCGACTCCGTGTCAGGGCACCACGACGACCGCGGTGCCCACCGAGGCGAAGTCGTAGAGGGCCTGCGCGTCGAGCTGCGCCATCCGGATACCGCCGGTCTTGCCGGTCGGCGCGGGCGGCAGGCCGGTGATGTCCGCCTCGGCGTCGAAGCCGTAGTTGCCGCCGAAGCGCACCACGTAGAGCACCTGCACGTCGTCGCCGCCGGTCGCGCCGGGGGCCTTCGAGGTCACCGTGTACGAGCCGTCCGCGGGGGTCTCGGTGCCCGGGACCACCGTCATCGTGCGCTCGACGGTGCTGCTCTGGGCGAGCCATATGCGCTTCTGGGCCGCGGAGTACACGATCCGGGTACCGCTGCCCGAGTTCGCCGGCAGCGCGACGGAGCCCGAGCCCGACGAGCCCGACTTCGAGGTCTTCGTCGCGGAGGCGTTCGAGGCCTGCGCGCGCACCTTGGGCGCCGTCGCCTCGGCCTGCGCCGCGAGGACGCCCACGGCCACCAGCGCTGCGATCGTCATCATGAGCACCGAGAACGTGGCGCCACGCCCTGAGGTGGGCCTTCCCGAGTTCTGCCGGGCGGCGGAGCGGGTCTGCGGAGGCGGTGTCGCGGAACCCCGCTGGCCGGTCCCCGCGGCCCGGTTGGGCGTCGTACCGTACGACGGCGGCGCCGACGCGGCTCGACGCGGTGAGCCCGCGGCCCTGGTTCCTTTGCCCATGGGGGCCATCATGCCCTACCGGTACCGTACGGGTTAAGAGGGCTTCGGTTCGGGCGTACTTGCGGTCCAGCTCGCGCCGATAGTCAATAATGGCCGGGTGCTGCTCTTGGCTTTCGACACGGCGACCCCCGCGGTGACCGTCGCGCTGCGCGGAGACGAGGGTGTGCTCGCCGAGTACACCGAGGTCGACGCCCGCAGGCACGGCGAGCTGCTCGCCCCCGGCATCGAGAAGGTGCTCGCGGCGGCCGGCTGCTCGCGCACCGATCTGACCGGCGTCGCGGTGGGGGTGGGCCCCGGCCCGTTCACCGGGCTGCGGGTGGGCCTGATGACGGCCCGCGCCCTCGGTGACGCGCTGGACATCCCGGTCCACGGAGTGTGCACGCTCGACATCGTCGCCGCCGCCGTCGCCGCGGGCGGCGCCTTCGCGGTGGCCACGGACGCGCGGCGGCGCGAGGTCTACTGGGCCAGGTACGACGTGACGGGCCGCCGGGAGACCGAGCCCGCGGTGGACCGGCCCGCCGAGGTCGCCGGCCGGCTCACCGGGCTCGGCGTGGCCGGGCAGGGCTCGCGGCTCTACCCGGAGCAGTTCCCGCAGGCGCTGGACCCGGAGCTGCCGAGTGCGGTCGTGCTCGCGGAACTGACGGCGCGTCTGCTGCGCGAGGGCCCGGAGCGGCTGCTCCCGCCGGAGCCGCTGTATCTGCGCCGTCCCGACGCCGTGGAGCCGGGTGCGCGCAAGGCGGTGACCCAGGCATGACCAGCGCCCGCCTGCTGCCCGCGGCGGCCCGAGCCGGGCGCGTCGAGCTGCGGCGCATGCGATGGTGGGACATCCCCGGCGTCATCCTGCTCGAGCACGCGGCCTTCCCCGAGGACGCCTGGTCGGTCGGCATGTTCTGGTCCGAGCTGGCCGAGGCCGCGACCCGGTACTACCTGGTCGCCGAGGAGTACGCCCCGGACGACGAGAACGGGCCGCGGTTGATCGGCTACGCGGGACTGCTCGCCGGGGTCGGCGAGGCCGAGGTGCTGACCATCGCGGTCGATCCGGGCCGCGAGGGCCGCGGGCTCGGCGCGGTGCTGCTGACCGAGCTGATGCGCGAGGCCGCGCGGCGCGACTGCGACGACGTCGTGCTCGAGGTGCGAGTGGACAACGACCGCGCCCAGCAGCTCTACCGGCGGTTCGGCTTCCAGGACGTCGGCGTCCGGAAGGGCTACTACCAACCGATGGGGATCGACGCGCTGGTGATGCGCAGCGGCGAGATCATCGCGCGCTTCGGCGACAAGGCGGCGCCCGGGGAGCGCATCGAGGCGGACAGTGTGAAGACGGTGAATTGGGTGAAGGAATGAGCTCCGCCGACCAGCCGATCGTCCTCGGCTTCGAAACCTCCTGCGACGAGACCGGCGTCGGCATCGTGCGCGGCACGGAGCTGCTGGCCGACGCGGTGGCCACCAGCGTCAACGAGCACGCGAGGTTCGGCGGGGTGGTGCCCGAGGTCGCCTCGCGGGCGCACCTGGAGGCCATGGTGCCGACCGTGCACCGGGCGCTGGAGACGGCGGGCCTGAAGCTCGGCGACATCGACGCCGTCGCCGTCACCGCGGGTCCGGGCCTGGCCGGCGCGCTGCTGGTCGGCGTCGCCGCGGCGAAGGCGTACGCGCTGGCCATGGGCAAGCCGATCTACGGCGTGAACCACCTGGCCGCGCACGTCTGCGTGGACCAGTTGGAGCACGGCAAGCTGCCGCAGCCCGCGATGGCGCTACTCGTCTCCGGCGGCCACTCCTCTCTGCTGCTGGTTCCGGACGTGGCGACGGACGTTCGCCCGCTGGGCGGCACGATCGACGACGCGGCCGGCGAGGCCTTCGACAAGGTCGCCCGGGTGCTCGGCCTCGGCTTCCCCGGCGGCCCGCACATCGACCGCGCCGCGCGCGAGGGCGGCGATCCGGACGCGATTGCCTTCCCGCGCGGCCTGACCGGCCCGCGCGACGCGCCCTTCGACTTCTCCTTCTCCGGCCTGAAGACCGCGGTCGCGCGCTGGGTCGAGGCGAAGCAGCGGGCCGGCGAGCCGGTGCCCGTCGCGGACGTGGCCGCCTCCTTCCAGGAAGCCGTCGTGGACGTGCTCACCCGCAAGGCCCTGCGCGCCTGCAAGGAGAACGGCGTCGACCACCTGCTGATCGGCGGCGGCGTCGCGGCCAACTCGCGGCTGCGCGCGATGGCCGTCGAGCGCGCCGAGGCCGCGGGCGTCCGCGTCCGCGTACCGCGCCCGGGCCTGTGCACCGACAACGGCGCCATGGTCGCCGCCCTCGGCGCCGAGCTCGTCGCGGCCGGCGTCGAACCGAGCAGGCTCGATCTGCCCGCGGACTCCTCCATGCTGATCACGGACGTCACCGCCTGAGTTCGTGCCCGTACTTCGGGTCGGAACGGTGACGGGCCGAGGTCACGACGCCGCCTGGCGTTCTCATGCGAATCTGCCTGCCCGCAGCGGCGGGGCGGGGGATGCCTTGTTCAGCCGCTCCACGAGCGCGCGGTGCAGGTCGATGAGCTCGTGCACGCCCTGATCCACCCGCCAGAGCGCGTACGACGCGTCGAGCACCAGGCGCGCCTCCTCGGGGCTGACGGACTCCGCCTCGGCCAGCTGCCCGAGGATCCGCTGCGAGGCCTCCTCGATCTCGTGCCAGGCCGACTTCAGCCGCGCGTCCTGCTCACGAAGCAGCGTCCTGTCGATGCGCATCACTCGCTCATCACCTCTCGTATTCACTGGACTACCTGAAGTGACAACGCGCCGCTTCCGGCGCCGGTTCCCCGGAATCGCGAGAAGTCCCGGCAGCTGTCGGTCACGGCGAACGACGGGTGTTCATGGCGACCTGGCTCAGCACCGGCTGAGCGGCGTTCGGGAGCCAGGCCCCCGCGCGAAGACCCGGCCGCGTGCCACGCCGGTTCGGACGGCGCGGCACGCGGCCGGGATCAGGACGTCGATGTTAGGGACGTCGCAGGTCAGGACATCGGCGTCGGGCTCATCTTGGGCGCGTTCGGCGCCGCCACCTCGAGCGCGGCGTTGAGCGACTCGAGGTAGGCCTTGCTGGTGTACGTCGCGCCGCTGACCACGTCCAGCTCGGTGGTCTGCTTGCTGAGGATCTCGCTGCGCAGCACGGCCGCGGCGTGCAGCGAGTCGTCCCAGGAGTGGTTGTTGTCGTGCGGCAGTTGCACCGCGACGAGGTTCACGATCTTCGTGCCGAGGCAGGTGACCTGCACCTGGACGATGCCGTGGGCGAGGGGGATCTCGGGCCCGAGCGCGGTTCGGGTGCCCGCGGTCGTGGAGACGCCGGTGAGAGCGGCGTGCTCCGTCGGGGTCATCAGCGCCTTCGCCGTGATCGCTGTGGTGAGGACGGCGGCCGAGGCGACGGTGCAGACGGTGAAGATTCGCATGGCAACTCCCAACTCAGTGGTGCGCCACGTGGGTCACGTGGGTCAGAAGTCGAAAAGCTCGGAATGGATGTACGTCCTGCGCACGCCCGCGCGCCTGAGGTTCTTGATGGTGGCGGCCACCATGCCGGGGGAGCCGCAGATGAACACCTCACGTTCGCGCAGGTCTGGAATGGCCTCGCGCAGTCTGGCCGGATGCATGGGGTCGTCGCGCGGGTTCTTGCCGCGCTTGCCGAGCACCGGCAGGAAGGTGAGCTTGCCCTGCCGCTGCATCCGGCGCAGCTCGTCGACCATCAGCAGGTCGTGCTCGGTCGAGGCGCGCTGTGCGAAGATGACGTCGCGCTCGTTTCCGTCGAGGGTCTCGGCGATCGCGCGCAGCGGGGTGACGCCTACGCCTCCGCCGATCAGCAGCACCCGTCTTCGCCGCCGGAGGTAGGCGGTGAAGGCGCCGTACGGGCCGTCCGCGAGCACTCGTTGGCCGGGCCGCAGCCGGCGCTTGAGCCGCCTGGTGTAGGCGCCGACTCCCTTCACGGTCAGCCGCAGGGTGTTCTCGGTCGGGTGCGCCGAGAGCGAGAACGGGTGGGTCTGGAACCAGACGCCGCGGGCCAGGAAGCGCCAGCGGAAGTACTGGCCGCCCTGGGCGTTCAGCTCGTCGATGTCGATGCCGGTGATGTAGATGCTGATCGTGTCCGGAGCCTCGGCCACGATGTGCGAGATCTTCAGCCGGTGCCGCACGTGCCGCTTCAGGGGAAGGTAGAAGCGGTGCGTGAGCACGGCCGCCGCGACCGCCAGGTTGATCAGGGTCCAGCCGTCCCTGGCGAAGGCGTTGCGGGTGAACTGGGCGCCCATCGCGATCTCGTGGCCGAACGCCAGCACGCCGGCGGGGTAGGCGACGAGGTGGACGGCGTGCCAGCGCTCGTAGCCGAGCTTGCGCCGGAACTTCTTGATCGAGCTGAGGCCGAGGCCGAGCAGCAGCAGGTAAGCGATCGTCGCGATCAGCACGTCGGGGTAGGTCTGCAGGATGCCCATCAGCACGGCGCTCACGGGTGCTCCCAGGCTGAGCGAGTAGCCGGTGAGCACGAGGGCGACGTGCATGGTGAGCAGCATCATCAGATACCCGCCGAGGTAGCGGTGCAGCGATGCGAGCCAGGAGCCGATACGGCGCTCCAGCCAGGGCAGCCGCGCCATCAGCGCGACCTCGATCAGCAGCAGGTAGCCGCCGACGAGACCGGTCAGCTGGGCAGCCATGATGAGTTCTTCGGAGAGGTTCGCCACGCGCGCGGCGGGGGTCTGCAGCCACCACAGGGCCAGCATCTCCAGCCCGCCGCCGAGCACGAGCACGATCAGCACGACGCTGAGCGCGTACCGGGAGAGCATCGGCCGGCTGGCCTCGCGCTCCATGTCTGACTTCGCGTGCGGACTCGGGTACGTTCGCACAAACGGGTAAATCGGTCCGGTGGTCTCGGGGCCCGAGGGGCTGGGTCCGGGCACCGCCGCCACCGGTTGTGGGCTGGTGTCCATAGACCCGCAGTAAACCCGTCAGGCTTCGATGATCGTCGGATTTTAACCAAAAACTCGTGCGAATTTGGCGAATCCTTGCCGGGACCGGTACGGAACCGGTCCCGGCGAGTACACTATGTCGTCGCTCCGACGCGTCAGGCGACGAACTCGGTCTCGAGGGTGATCGGCACCGCCTTGAGGGCCTGGGAGACCGGGCAGCCCTCCTTCGCCTTGTTCGCGAAGTCGACGAACTCCTCCTCCGTCAGCCCGGGCACGGCGGCGCGGACCGAGAGGCGGATCGCGGTGATACCGGTGCCGGGCTGGAAGTCCACCTCGGCCCTGGTGTCCACGGTGGTCGGCGCCGTGCCGTTCTGCGCGAGCGCGTGCGAGAGCGCCATCGAGTAGCACGTGCTGTGCGCCGCCGCGATCAGCTCCTCAGGCGAGGTCACGCCGTTGGGCTCGGCCGAACGGGCCGCCCAGGTCACGTCGTAGGTGCCGAGATTGGACGAGTCGAACGAGACCTGGCCCTTGCCCTCGAGCAGGCTGCCTTCCCAGTGCGCTGCGGCCTTGCGCGTGGTCGCCATAGGATCCACTCCCTGATGCGAGATGGTGATTCTCCGTCAGGGTCGATCCTACGACCGCTTGAGCACATAGATCCCGTAGGCGTCGCTCCAGACGACGGTGTACGTCGCGCCCGGATGGCGCTGCTCGACGAACGCGACCGGATCGTTGATCGTCCCGGAGAAGCCGGAGACGACCGTGTCGAGCACGATGTACTGCACGGCGGGGTTTCCAGTGTTGCCGATCCAATACGCGTCGTCCTTGGCCGAGAGGGGCGCGAGGACGTTGATCGTGGCCTCGACCGTCACGTCGCCCGGCACTATGGAGACCGCGTGCCGCAGTTCGGCGGTGCGCTGG
>Ga0310811_10002621_pt1 | contig 22511 bp, 20 predicted proteins | sample YCmetagenome_FD_207642 | JGI IMG/M metagenome (GOLD analysis project Ga0310811, IMG submission 207642) | Soil microbial communities from experimental microcosm in Duke University, North Carolina, United States - YC | ecosystem: Engineered > Artificial ecosystem > Soil microcosm > Unclassified ...
CCAAGTATCCTGACTCGGACTCGTCCAACGTCCGTTGACAGAAAACTCAGCGAAGCTTCCTGTAAAAGTTCTTGGCTTAATTATTTTCCTGAGAATAATCATAGAAACCTTGCCTTCTTCGGTACCTGTCGCGCGATTGTTGTCTTTTGATTTTCAGCGTTTCTCCTCAGCTGTGCTTTTCAGATGGTTTCCAAGTCAGGCTAACTTTGACTTCGTCAAGTCTCCTCTGCACTCTCTACCTTTTCTTCACCTCCCATGCTCCTCACCGTGACCGGTCACCAGCTGGCAGCGCCATCTAGTATTTGGTGGCCATCTACTCCAGCACACCACCCCGCATTTTCCAGCCTTTCTTCCACAAGCACTAGGCTTCAAGTCATATTCTCCACTGCCCCCACTCTGTCCACGAGAACAGCTCTACCCTCTTCATAACGGCTACAACACCTCCCCAGCCAGTACATGCACTTCCCTGCTCTCGCTTATCAATGCCATAATCATGAACCGATATGCTGTTAAAACAAGCTATAGACTGTTCACAGATCGAGCGAGTGACGTAAACGATTTGGCTCGGTTCCTCGAGATTGAAGACATTTCAGCTACTGATGCGCGGTTTGAAGATGACGAGCTAACTTACGTCCATTCCAAGGATTCTTTTCTTGATTTATCTTGGCCTCGCGGCGTAATCGTTTTTTGACATCGTGTGACACCCCTCATTGAACGCTGTGCTTATCCATTCTTGATTCGCTTCTCTGAAACGCCGCGGAAAATATGGGACAGGATTATGATCAGACAAGGTTTGTTCGTGGATGGTGTACGATTGACGCCGTTCTTAACATGCTATTCTGATTCTGTCCTTGCACACGTAGCATGTGGTTTCATTGCAGTGGCACTACCCATTGATGCATTGTTCTCATTCCTAATATAACGGGCCAATAACCAGGCGAGGCGATGGCGATGGCGATGGCGAATTGCGCGTGAGGTGACAAATTCCTGGAATGAGGATTTTTGCAGGATGAGAGATGCGGCGCACGCCGCATTGAATTAAGCCTTGAACACTGAGCGCTGAGCCTTGAGAGTGGGCACTGGCAGCTTGCAGAGATGTGAGTTGATTAGTTCTATTATTACTTTGTGGCATGTTCTTCGTCTGTGACTTTCTAATGACGTGCCAACAGTCGATTATTTTTATTTTTGTGTAGTCTATTTCGTTGGGCGGTGATTTGAAACTCGGCAAGCCTGCTGCGCTAATCAAGAACACCACCATCAGATAACGGTATCTTATGGAATGGACCTGTGCAACTTCAAGGCTTCCTGTGGTCGTAAGGGCAATACTCAGCCCAGAGTCTTCTTTTCCCTGTCCCTCTCATTGCTGTGCGTATTCGAGGTACAGTGTTAGAGTGGTGTATCCGCGACTGTGTGCCTGCGTGTCGCAAGCAAGGCAAAGTGGTGGAGAGCACTACGCTACGACAAAGCCCGGAAGAAACTAGATGGCCGACTAGCGGCTGCTACTTCACCTCTCGTATAGAGGTCCCCCACTCCAGTGTTAGAAATGATGGACAGCTCTGCCCCTGGATTAATTTTACCTCTGGTCAATCAAGACGGGAACGGACATCATGCATCATCCCTGGATCTCATTGCGGCAATCCGAGCATTGGACAGTGGTATATATCTCAACACCATACGTCTAACCAAGTTCATTGTTCACCCACTCCCATTCTCTACCAATATGACCATAATCTCAAATGATCCCGCTACGTGGCCGGTCATTAATTCATATCATGTTTTAAGCTACTTTGAAGGTTTGTAGAACAGTCGGATGTTGAAGCTGATGTCTCAATCTAACCCCGACTGCGATTTCTCAGTTGCCGCCTATGTTATAGTGATGTATGAATGGGGTGAGCATGATAGTATTGAAGAGCTGCTGATATCTTATAAGAATTTCCAGCACTTACATTCGAGCAAGAGGTATGTTGATGCTAAGACCGGAGCAGCCATCTCGCTAAGAATGGTTCATAGGTAGAATTGGTCTGGGTGAGTAAGGTCCCGAATCATGTCAGAGGAACACAAATGAAAGTACATTTGACCATAGAGGCAACGCTGGTCTCTGATGACAGTCATGTGTCTCGGTGTATGTGGCTTGTTCGTTGAGGTTGTCATGTTGTACTGACTTGAAGTATTCAAGTTGCGCTATTTTGGAATGTTATGTATGGTGTATGTTTAGAAGGCTCATGATTGTTCTTGTACTAATGAATTATCTCTTAAAATCAGCTTGGACACAGTAGGTATGTCTTCTCGAATTCAATGTCTCTGCTTCTTCTGACCGGTTGCATACAGACGGTGCTCCGACGATCTCAGTGACAGGTGCAGTGAGTTTTCTTCACTGATGCCTGCTATTCCTTTCCAACTAAACGCGGCACCCTGTAGGGGTGAGTATGATTTTTACCAGCTTCGTTCACTAATGACTACCACACTATGCTGCCACAGATGTGAGTCTGCTTGGAGTGTGCTACTCGAGGCTGATCACTGACTGGAATTCCTCAGGCGGTATTTTGTACGTTATATCGAATTGGACGCATGTTTTGGCGTTTACAATGCTGTGCAGTGAGCTTGGCACTTGTGAGACCTCAGTGATATTGACATGACTGAAACATCTTGCAAGTCATCATCATCACTCGGTTGCATGCCATGCATCAACGATCTAGAAAAATCCTGATATTTCTCATTGTTACTTTCTTGGCTAGCAACATTTTTGACGGAGTGGTAGCCATAATGATGGCGATGCATGCTTCAGAGGGTATGCTTGATTGTGGACAAGAAATGCATAGGGCTCATTGCTGAATACCAGAGGAATACATTCTCTCCGGCTCCTATCAGTGCTCGATTGGCTTTCCGAAAGATATCATACTTCTCGATTCATTGACTTGGATATCTGCCGTTGTGTGGGAGGTCCTCACACTGTGTCTCGCAGTCTGGGTTGCGGTAAAACACTTCCGTGAATTGCGACGACATTCGGCAGGAGGGATTATCGGGGACTGTTTCACAGTGTTGATGAAAACTCACGTGCTTTACTTTGCGAGGTGAGTTCATACTGTGACTATTTTTCCCTTTTTTCCACTGAAAAGTCGGACGTGGTAGCTTTATTGCTGTTTCTTGCTTCAGTCTCGTTCTTGATTTCCCTTCAGTGCTCTCAATGGTATGTTGATCTTTTACTGATGTCTGCATGTGACCATAGTTCATTTCTATAGGACCAATATTCTCTGGGAGCCCAGGTTTGTAATGGTGTTCTTCAAATTTTGACGGCCGTGCAGATGTTTATACTAGGACCACGCCTGATCCTTGACGTTCGAGAATATCACGCTAAGCTTGTGGCCGACTCTGACGCAGCAACTGGCATGACTTCAATTGCTTTCCAGGAGCGCGTGCATATATCGACTAGTAATGGTGTATAGCATGGGAGATGCTCTGAGGGTGAAATTCACGGGTGCCTGTTGTTCTGCAGGGAGCAGCAGATTATTCTTTCTTGATCTAGAATTCGTCGTGGTACTTATTTGGTCATTTGGTGTCTTGGGGCGGTAGTAGAGAGCATGTTTGCCAACATGAATATTTGAACCGGACGCTACCTTCTATGTAGTGACTATATTAGGAGACTCCGCTCACGATACATTTGCTATCTTCTTTCCCTAGGCCCAGTCCCTTTTACTATCGACTGGGGGTGAGTTATAGCCTAGCTATACATACATTCCTTACTGACATATTACTGGACTTACTAGAGTCCTGTTTATTTAGCGCATATCGTCTATCGACCTCCCACAGCTCACGCATATTTCCGCTCCTCACTGGCACCGTGACCGGTCACCAGCTGGCAGCGCCACCTAGTATCTGGTGGCCATCTACTCCAGCACACCACCCCGCATTTTCCAGTCCTTGTTTCACAACTACTAGGCTTCAAGTCGTATTCTCTACTGCTCCCACTCTGTCCATGAGAACAGCCTTACCCTGTTCATAATGGCTACAACACATCCACAGCCAGCACATGTACTTCCTTGCATTCGCTTATAAATGCCATGGTACAGTAATGGACCGATATGCTGTTGATGTCGGTAAAGACAAGCTATCGACTGTTCATGGATCGAGCTTGCATCGGGGAAACGTAATTCGCTACAGAGCGCTCTGTAGCACTCTGTAGCGCAATCAAACCCGCTGATGAGCGATGTAAATGATTTGGCTCAGTTCTTCGATTTCAGCTACTGATGCATAGTTTGAAGATGACGAGCCAATTTACATCCTTCCCAAGGACTTTTTCTTGATTTATTTTGGTCTCGCGGCGTGATCATTTTTTGACATCGTGTGACACTCCCTCATCGAACGCTGTGCTCATCCATTCTTGATTCGCTTCTCGAAAACGCTATGGAAAATATGAAACAGGATTATGATCAGACAAGGTTGTGGATGGTGTACGGGTCTACGCTGTTCTTAACATGGTATTCTGTTTCTCTCCTTGCATAGTCAACAATACTAATGCTGGTCATTTCCCCACTTCCCATCCCGACAGCATTCGATATATTGCACAATGAATTTAGCGTAGCGTGTGTTTTCATCGCAGTGGCACTACCCATTACAAGGTGTGAGTTGAGTAGTACTTTTATAACATGTTCTTCTTCATCTGTGACTTTCTAATGACGTGCCAACAGACGATTATTTTTATTTTTATTTTTGTGTAGTCTACCCTATTTCGTTAGGCGGTGCTTTGAGACTCGGCAAGCCTGCTGCGCCAATCAAGAACACCATCATCAGATGACAGTATCTTATGGCATGAACCTGTGCAACTTCAAGGCTTCCTGTGATCGTAAGGGCAATACCCAGCCCAGAGTCTTCTTTTTCCCCGTCTCTCTCATTTCTGTGTGTATTCGAGGTATTAGAAATCATGGACAGCTCTAGTGACCCCTGGATTAATTTTACCTTTGATCAATCAAGGCAGGAACAGACGTCATCCCTGGATCTCATTGCGGCAATCCGAGCACTGGGCGGTGGTATATATATCCCATCACCATACGTCTAACCAAGTTCATTGTTCACCCACACCCATTCTCTACCAATATGACCATAATCTCAAATGATCCCGCTACGTGGCCGGTCATCGATGCGTATCGTTTTTACAGCTAATTTGTAGGTTCGTAGAGAACGGCCAGATGTTGAATCCGATGTCTCAATCTAACTTCGACTATGGTTTCCCAGTCGCCGCCTTTGTTATAGTGGTGTATGACTGGGGTGAGCATAAAAGTTTTGCAGAACTGCTGATATCTTACAAATATTTCCAGCACTTATATTCGGACAAGAGGTATGTCGATGCCATAAACGGAGCACCCATCTCGCTAAGAATGATTATAGGTAGAATTGGTCTGGGTGAGCAAGCTCTCATGTCAGAGGAACACACATGAAAGTACATTTGACCCTAGAAGCAACGCTGGTCTCTGATGACAGTCATGTATCTCGGTGTATGTGGTTTGTTTGTTGAGGTTGTCATGTTGTACTGACTTGGTAGTATCCAAGTTGCGCTATTTCGGAATGTTATATCTGGCGTATGTTTAGAAGGCTCAGGATTGTTCTTGTACTAATGAATTATCTCTCACGATCAGCTTGGACACAGTAGGTATGTCTTTCCACATTCGATATCTTTGCTTCTTCTGACCAGTATCACACAGGCGGTGTTCCGACGATCTCGGTGACAGATGCAGTGAGTCTTCTTCACTGATGCCTGCTATTCCTTTCCAACTAAACGCGGCGCCCTGTAGGGGGATGAGTATGATCTTTACCAGCTTCGTTCACTAATGACTACCACACTATACTGCCATAGATGTGAGTCTGTTTGGAGTGTACTACTCGAAGCTGATCACTGACTAGAATTCCTCAGGCGGTATTTTGTACGTGGTATGTAATTGGACGTATATTTTGGCGTTTGTAATGCTGTGCGGTGAGCTTGGCACTTGTGAGACCTCAGTGATATTGACATGACTGAAACATCTTGCAAGTCATCATCATCACTCGGTTGCATGCCATGCATCAACGATCTAGAAAAATTCTGATATTTCTCATTGTTACCTTCTTGGCCAACAACATTTTCGACGGAGTGACAGCCATAATGACAACGATACATGTTTCGGGGGGTACGCTTAATTGTGGACAAGAAATGCATGGGGCTCATTGCTGAATACCAGAGGAATACATTCTCTCCGGCTCCTATCAGTGCTCGATTGGCGCTGCAAGAGATATTGTACTCCTGAATTCAATCGGTTGGATATTTGCCATTGTGTGGGAGGTCCTCACACTGTGTCTCGCAGTCTGGGTTGCAGTAAAACGCTTCCGTGAACTGCGACAACATTCGGCAGGAGGGATTATTGGGGACTGTTTCACAGTGTTGATAAAATCTCATGTGCATTACTTTGCGAGGTGAGCCCATATTGTGATTATTGCCCCTTTTTCCACTTAAAAGTCGGACGTGGTAGCTTTATTGCTGTTTCTTGCTTCATCCTCATTCTTGATTTCTCTCCAGTACCCTCAATGGTATGTCGATCTTTCACTGACATCTGCATGCGGCCATGGTTCATCGTTTCTATAGGACCAATATTCCCTGGGAACACAGACTTGTTATGGTGTTCTTCAAGTTTTGACGGCCGTGCAGATGTTTATACTGGGACCACGCCTGATCCTTGACGTTCGAGAATATCACGCTAAGCTTGTGGCCGACTCTGACGCAGCAACTGGCATGACTTCAATTGCCTTCCAGGAGCGCGTGCATATATCGACTGGCAATGGTGTATAACACAAGAGATGCTTGGTGGAATTCACTGTTGTCTAAATTCTGCAGGGAGCAGTAGATTATTTTTTTCTTGATCTCAGAATTGGTCGTGGTACTTATTCAGTCATTTGGTGTCTCGGAGCGGGTAGACAGCATGTTTGCAAGGTTACTTAACGAAACAGACCGATCTGGGTGACTGCCTAGGCCAAAGCAAGCGCTTCCCTGAAAAGTGTGATGGCCTCATCGACGTCTTGGCTATTTCCTCGTGAGTGAACATTACACCCAGATTGCGTGATAATTGACATGGGCAAGTATGTATGGTGAGGGAACGGACCCAACCAATCTGTCAAAGCAGTCACATACATGCAATGGTTGCAACGATTGAATAACGTTGGCGTTCGTTCTGCAGATCTTCTTGTTACGTACATGTATATCAGTCACTGTTTAACTTCTATGAGTGAAATCATATGATTCATTGATCGAACCGGCCGGGCAGGTTTCGTCTTAAATTTTCGGTGAGACTGCATTGACACCTGTCCACATCAGGCCCAGAGATAGTGTTGTTGGCAGAACTCAGGAGGTTGTGCCTGGTTCACGGCAGAATCCACGCGAAAGGAGGATGGCAGAACCTGGCAGGACTCCAAGGTATCCGAAAGTAATGTTGAGTCAAGCCAAGCCTTACTGACCGACTGCAGCATGTTAAAACTTCTTCGCTGCGCCAAATGATGTCCCAGTTGACTTGCAAGTTGCGAACCGGACTACCATGTTGACTTTTGGCTGCTGCATACGAGATTAAAAAAACTGCTCTTGATTCTGGCGAGTTAGATCGTGTCCATCAAGGAATAATACCACCGGCAGATGAGATTGAGGTGGTTAATTACAGCAACAAGGGTGACACGGTAGCGAGTGGGACGAGGCAACGGTGGTGCTATCGTTAGGACTCCAATGTCGTATGGTACACACGGAGTTTTGCCAGTTTCTACCCCCAATACTAGCTGGAGAGCGTAACACCCCTTCGAAGATGGCTCGACAAGGCGACTTTCTCACGGAAATCAGGCATAGAATGTAGGGAAGACCGAAGGGCTCGAAAGCTTCCTGTAGAAGTTCTTGACTTCACTATTGAGGATAATTATAGAAACCTATAGAAACCTTCTTTTTCTGCCTTCTTCGGTACCTGCCTTACTTCGCTCGATCGTCGTCTTTTTATTTTCAGGCGCTGGTTTTGTTTCTCCTGTACTTTTTAGACGAACTTCGTTAAGTCTCCTCTGCACCATCTAATTCTTCACCTCCCACAACTCACGTACATTTCCGCACTTCATGGCCTCACCAGTCCGAGTCAGACCGGCCACCAGCTAGTACCAATCTAGCACCTGGTGCACATCCAGGACCAGTACCTTGTATCAGTTCCGCACTTACCATTCAATGACATCCTGATGATATGATAGGCCAATGACCAAGGTGGAAGGAGCAGGGACATTAAAAGGTGTGCTTGAAGGGGGCTGTTAACTGTCTGCTTCGTTTGGAGCTCCCTTGTTTAAATTATTTTACATGTACAGCATAAGCCCACCTTGTTGAATAATCTCGGAGGTGCCGTTACGTTCAAGCCCGTCGGAAGTGGAGGCTGCTGATGGCCCCATTGAGAGCCATTGTGACACCAAGCTTTTTCGAGGCTCATATCACACCTAGGCCGTTGTTAGACCAAGGTTTGCATCGGGTTTCAGTCGATTTCGAGTCAAGCGGGTGTGTCTTGGCAGTTGTATGGCTGGGGTGAGTAATCATGTAATTAAGAACCCTGAAACATAGACGCGGCTGAGGCTTGTCGATCAGGTTTTATGACATCAGTTTGAAGAACTACAAGTCAGGCTTCATGTGGTCATAATAGCGCGTCCGAGTCTTCTTTTCCATGTCCTCTCATCGTGGTCTTAATCTAGGGATGGCGTTGTATCTTTACCGGATATCAATCACAGATTTTCAACTAGGATGTCTTTGGCTGTGCAAACTGATGCCTATCACCACCACACCAACGCCACGTTGCAAATTAAAGATTCGGCACAGCATCTCTCTGATGCGAAAGTCCGATGACCGCAAGAAGATGTGTACACATGTTGAAATTCTTCAATCTCTTGCAGTGCTCAAGTATTCGGCCCGCGCAACCGCTTCACGACCAACATCTACATCAAGCACCCAGATGGTGTTCGTCATTCTTCATGTGAAAATACTTACTTCGAGCAATCAATAGAGGAACGGACATCATCTTTCGATCTCATTTTGGTGATCCAAGCACACAATTGTGGTATATCTAGTACGAATGCCATCGACATATGTCCACCAAGTTCGCCTCTCACCCCCCAGCTCCATTCTCTACCAATATGGCCATAATTTCCAATGATCCCACCGCATGGCCGGTCATTGATGCATATCGTTTTTACAGCTATTTCGTAGGTTCGTAAAGAACATCCGGATGTTGACATTGATGTCTCGACTTAACCTCGATTGCGATTTCGCAGTTGCCGCCTTTGTTGGAGTAACGTATGACTGGGGTGAGTATGATAATATTAAAGGACTACTGATGTCTTACAAGTATTTTCAGCTCTTACATTTGGACAAGAGGTATGTTGATGCTGCGACCGGAGCGGCCTCCTGGCTCAGAATGGTTTTATAGGTAGAATTGATCTGGGTGAGCAGAGTCTCGTGTCAGAGGAACACACATGAAAGTACACTTAATTCCAGAGGCAACGCTGGTCGCTGATGACAGTTCTGTATCTTGCTGTATGTTGGTTGCCTGTCATAGTTGTCATATAGTGCTGATTTGAAAGTATCTTAGGTGCGCTATCTTGGAATATTATCTGCAGTGTACGTTTGGAAGGCTCAGGAGTGTGCTTGTACTAATAAATTATCTCTTACAATCAGCATGAACACAGTAGGTGTGTTTTCTCACACTCGATGTTTTTGCTTCTTCTGACCGGCGGCATACAGGCGATGTTCCGACGATCTCATTGACAGATGCGGTGAGTCTTCTTCACCGATGCCTGCTATTCCCCACCAATGAACCGCGGCGCCCTATAGGGGTGAGTGTGATTCTTTACCAGCTTCTTGGTTCACCCATGATTGTCCCAGATGTGAGTCTGATTGGATTGTGCTACCCTAGGCTGATCATTGACCGGATTTGTCAGGTTTCATTATTTACGTCGTACGGAATTGGACAAGTGTTTTGGTATTTGCAATGCTGTGGGGTGAGCCTGGCACTTGCGATACCTCAGTGATATTGACTTTGCTGAAATATGCTGCAAGTTATCATCATCACACGGTTGCATGCCATGTATCAAGGGTCCAGAAAGATCCTGATATCCCTCATCGTCACCTTTTTGTCTATCAACATTTTCGACGTAGTGGTTGTTGTGATGGCAACACTGTATGCTTCAGGGGGTACGCTTAATTGTGGATGACAAAAAAGTACATGAGGCTCATTGATGAATATCAGAGGAACTCATTCTCTCCGGTACCTATCAGTGCTCGATTGGCTTGTCAGACGATCGCCTACTTCTGGATTCCATTACTTGGATACTTGGCACTGTATGGGAGGTCCTCGCACTATGTCTCGCAGTCTGGATTGCGGTAAAACACTTCCGTGAACTGCGACAACATTCGACAGGAGGGATTATGGAGGACTGTTTCACGGTATTGATCAAAACTCACATGCTTTACTTTGCGAGGTGAGCTCATATTGTGATTGTTGTTCCATTTTTTCGACTGATCGGTCGGACGCGGTAGCTTTGTTATTGTTTCTGGCTTCAACCTGATTATTAATTTCTCTCCAGCACTCTCAGGGGTATGTCAATCTTCTACTGACCTCTGCATGCGACCATAGTTCATCATTTCTGTAGAATCCCTCTTCCCCAGAAACTCAGACTTGTTATGGCTTGCTCCAGATTTTGGAGGTCGCGCAGTCGTTCGTGCTAGGACCACGCCTGATCCTTGGGATTCGAGAATATCACGCCAAGCTTGTGGTCGATTCCGACGCAGCAACCGGCATGACCTCGATTGCTTTCCAGGAGCGCGTGCATATATCGACCAGCAATGATGTATAGCATGGTAGATGCTCGATGGAACTAATGGTTGTCTGGTGTTCTCCAGGGAGCGGGAGATTGGTTTTTTCTTGATCCCAGTGCCCATCGAGAGCCATCGAGATAGCAATCTTTTTCGAAGGTCACGTCACACCTAAGCTGTTGTTAGACTAATTGTACAATGGTTCTCATTTGATTCAGCGTTGAAGGGCGTGCCATGGCAGCTGCGTGAATTTCAAATAGGTTTGAGCTATAAACTCCACTCTATTATAGAGCTTCCGTAAGTAATATGTCATAGCGCCAATCATCTCCGGGCTTATCCTTTGAATTTCAAATGTTGCTCTAACTATAAACTCCGTCTAGGCTATGCGAAACATCGAAGCTCACCTTGATGTCTCCGGCTGTACAAATGGATGCCTTGTTGCCATCACATCACACTACGTTGCAAATTGAGTATCCTGCACTCACCATTTTTGGCATCATTGTGATCCAAAATTCCGATGATCCAGGCAGAGAACAATGGATCGGTGTATCCGCGACTGTGTGCCTGCGTGTCGCGAGCAAGGCAAAGTGGTGAAGAGCACTACGCTACGATAAGACACTAGGTGGCTGACTAAGCTACGGTGCTCTCGCCTAGGGGGCCCCCACTCCAACAAGAAGCTGCGCATGCATATTGAAATCCTTCCGACCCATATTGCAGCCTAGGTCGATTGTTACTTCGTGGAATTCATATTTACTTCTTTGTCTAATTTTTCTAACAGCATTGCCAACAGTTGAAGTTCAGCTGACCAGCGCTCATCTGGCATATCACGATCAATCCTTCATGGCATAATATGAATACTTCCTGTGGACAATGCTCGGGCCTTGCATCTGCATCCGATCAACCGCACACTGCAAATTGCGTGCGATGTTGTCTTGTATTAGCTTTTGCACTTACCATTTATTGGCATTCTTACAATATGATGAGCCCAACACTCCCATTTTCTACCAATATGAGCGAGAGTATCCTAGGTGCGTTACCTTGGAATATTATTTGCTGTGTGTGTTCGGAAGGATGAACAATTGGTGTTGTGCTAATGGTCTATCTTTCATAATCAGTCTCGATATGCTGGGTATGTCTCCTTAGTCCCTTCATTGTCTTTGCCTCTTCTGACCAATGGTATGCAGGCGGTGTTCCGACCATCTTGCTGACTCGTTACCTAATCGATCAAGCTCATATTTGTATTGCGCTTCGCCTTTTGACCACCTCAGTATTGTTCTTACGACTCTACTGAGCTTTGCCTAGTGTACAATTTCAAGGAGATATAGGTAAGCATCCATATCGCTTCGATAATCTTTTCAAACTCATGCATTTTATTACCAACGCATTAATAAAACTAATTTGGGGTCCAATAACGATTAAAACAGCGTAGCGTGAACTAAACGCTCAGTTTCTAGGCACAAACTGAATCAGGCTCCTACTACGAGCCTCAAAGGCTCCTCAAAGGACCGTTTCTGGATTTTGGATTTTCAGATGCCCGCCCTATAAGGCTCTGCACAGTTTAGGTATAGTCCCGCGCTGTACGGTACGTGAGCATGACCTGATCTATTCCAAATACGACGCTCAAAAAGCAGCTCTTTGAGCGTTGTCGTGCCTGTGTCACTGGACGGCACTGTGCAGTGCCACACAACCTATCAGAGATTTAATGATGCAAATCATAATGGGTCCGACACTCCAATTTTCTACCAATATGACCATAGTCTCAAATGATCCCACTTTGTGGCCGATCATAAATGAATATCGTTTTTCCAGCTATCTTGTAGGTTCGTGGAGAGCAGTTAGCTGTTGAAGCTGATAAGTCCCGATCTAACCTTGACTGTGGTTTCGCAGTCGCCTCCTTTGTTATAGCGGTGTATGATTGGGGTGAGCACGATAATATTGAGGAACCGCTGATATCTTACAAGTACCTTCAGCACTTACATTCGGACAAGAGGTAGGTGGATTCTATGACCGGAGCAGCCATTTCGCTAAGAATGGTTTTATAGGTTGAATTGGTCTGGGTGAGTACAGTCTCATGTCAAAGGAACGCACATGAAAATACACTTAATTCCAGAGGCAACGTTGGTCCATAATGACAGTTTTGTATCTTGGTGTATGTTGTTTTCCTGTCACTGTTGTCACGTTGTACTGACTTGATAGTATCCTAGGTGCGCTACCTTGGATTCACATTTTCTGTGTAGGTTCGGAAGGCCAAACAATCAGTGCTGTGCTAATCGTCCATCTCTCATACTCAGCCTCGACATGCTGAGTATGTATGTCTCATTAGTACATTCGCTTTCTCTGACCAACGCCATGCAGGCAGTGTTCCGACCATCTCGTTGACGGATACAGTGAGTCTTCGGCACAAATGCCTACCCTACTGTTTCCCTCCAATTAACCGTGGTGCACCATAGGAGTGGGTGTGGTCATTTACTAGCTCTGTGCTTCACTAATGACTGCGACACTATACTGTAACAGATGTGAGTCTGTTTCAAGTGTGTGTCACCCGTCACTGACTGGATTCGACAGGCTGGTTTATATCCGCCGTATTACGGAATTGGGCAATTATTTTGGCACTTGCCATGTTGTGGGGTGAGCTTGGCACTTGAAAGACCTCAGTGATATTGATTTGAGTGAAACATGCAGTCATCATCATTGTTCGGTTACATGCTATGCATCAACGATCCACAAATATCCTGACATTTCTCATTGTCATCTTCCTGGCTAACAACGTTTTCAACGTAGTGGCTGTCGCAATAACAACGATGCACACTTCAGGGGGTACGCCTAATTGTAGACGACAAGACTTTTCCATGAGGTTTACTGATAAATACCAGAGGAATTCATTCTCCTTGGGACCTATCAGTGCTCGATTGGCTACCCAAAAGACATACTTTTATTTTCCATTGCTTGGATACTCGCTACTGTGTGGGAGGTACTCACACTGTGTCTCGCAATCTGGATTACGGTAAAACACTTCCGTGAAGTGCAACAGCATTCGGCGGGAGGGATTATCAGGGACTGTTTCACAGTGCTAATGAAAACCCACATGCTTTACTTTGCGAGGTGAACTCATATTGCGATTATTATTCCTTTTTTTCTACTGATGGGCCGAACGTGGTAGCTTTGTTGCTGTTTCTTGCTTCAACCTCATTGATAATTTCTCTCCGATACTCTCAGCGGTATGTCAATCTTTCACTTACCTCTGCATGTGACCACGGTTCATCATTTCTATAGGATCAAACTTCTATGGGAATTCAGGCTTATTATGGCTTGCTTCAGCTTTTGCAGGTCGTGCAGATGTTTGTGCTGGGACCCCGCCTGATCCTTGGTATTCGAGAGTATCATGCTAAACTCGTGACCCATACCGACGCAGCAACTGACATGACCTCTATCGCTTTCCAAGAGCGTGTGCATATATCGACTAGGAATGGTGTGTAATGCCCCGTGAAGTTAACGGTTGTCTGGTATTGTACGAAGGGCAGGGGAATTTGGCTTTTGTTTGTTCAAACTTTCGTGATGGTATTGATTAACTTATTTGGTGTTCCAAAGTAGATTTCAAGGAGATATAGGTCTGGGCAAAGCTTTTGTCATAGTATTTAGTCAAAATATTCAAATCATTATGCTGGATGTCACTACTGGTACTGACTGCTCGGTGACTCACACTTGCACCGTCCGGTAATCCTTTCTCTCTCCGTGATATGACAATCACGCCTACAACTGCTTAGGAAACCGGGCGCGCAAGAGCCAAGTCGTGCGACACTGCTGCAGGTACTCAGTGATCTATCCTCGATTCATCTTCTCGCCTCATTCAACATCTCACCTTAGCCTTCTCTTACAATGAGAGGCATACTTCGTGAATGTTCACGAGGATGAGGTAATTTAATACTTGTGAAGCAGCTTGCCTTCACTCTCGTTCAGCAAGGCAAAAATGCGGATCTGAGGATACAAATACGAATGAGTTTAGGATTGTTATTGAAGTACTTTCGGGTGATACATGGACCCTATTAAGTATTGTGCTAAGAAGGCCGTAAGTAAGCTTGGATGAAAAAAAAAGTTCCTGCATCCCTTATGAGACCCAGCGTCTCTGGAGAGTTTGGAGAAATCCAGGGTACTAACATCTGAGCAGCGCACATACAACATAAAACGGCTGGTTGACGAGGTTCCAAATGGTGACACCAATGCACCCAGGTACGAACATGCAGGCACCAGCAATAGCAACAGTGCAGGAATCGAGCATCTGCTGCTTGATGACATGTTGAAGATGTGACGGCGACTTCGAGACAGGGAGTGGTGAATCTCTCGATGGGGCTGGCTGGCAGAGACCAACTCCAGGACGTAAGAAAGTGATTGCGTGGGTGCGGCCAGGATATCTTCAAAATAGTATCGACATTGGGGTCATGATTGAAATCTTCGCATTTGAAAAGTGCGTGCGAGAGTGCTCCAGGTCGTGGTCGTATTCCGTGAGATTCAAGGACATTGAAGAAAGGAAGGTTGGATGATCTTTAATTGAAGGGTGCGGTACTGCGAATTGTCATGAGAACATATGTACGTGGGAGGGGGACTACAATTATAAAATATCAGGCATGCAGAAATGATAAAATATTGACAGAGGCACACCGGCCGCTTAGCATGATAACTGACTCTTAGTGAGAAGAACATCGACGATTGGCGGTGAAGCATAACTAGCATGAACAGGCCACGAGATAGGTGGATGCTATAAGCAGGTTTTGAAAGATTGCGGAGGATCGAGTAGGCGGTGCTGGTGTGCATCAAGACTCAGGACTGGAAAATGCAAGTTGCAAATGTGATTATATGGTGCGTGGACGCTCACCGTTTTCCATGGAAATGCATTCATGGATAGCGCTGTGGAAATCTGTGGCCTGCACCGATGCGCACCGAACGCGCAAGGGAATATGATATCGAGTCAACCGGGAGGGAAAATTGTAAATGAGATGTACGCAGTAGGCACCAAGTTTTGCATCGATTTCATTTGAATGAGCGTCGAGGGGTGCACATTGGCAGCTGCAAGGCACAAGTGAACTACTCTCTCAACTTATTTCTTTCTGATGACACGCCAACAGAATGTTACCGCCATCGATTCTTCTATGCAGATCAAAAATCCTAAAATATGGACGCTTGGGGTAATGGCGGGGAAAACCAAATGGATCGGACGAAGGATTCAGGACAAAATCGTGGATTTCCGGAGTGTGATACAAAGGAGCAGACGATAGTAAGCAAAAGACCTGAGTCTGCGATACACAAGGCTCAAAGGGTGATATAAGCGATCCGAATAACTACGTACATGATGTCGTTTCATGCAGTCATAACAACGCGCCCGAGTCTCCTTTCTTCATGTCTTCTCTCAGCGCTATTTTGATCTAGCGATAACATTCAAGTTGTATCTTCACCATATCAATGAAGAATTCTCAACTAGGCTATGTATCTCTGGCTAAGCAACTGATGCGCTCATTATTGTTGGCAACCTTATGATACGAAAGCCCAGTAACTGAGGTAGAGAGCGAGAAGGTGCTCATGAAGTGACAGACGGCCTGCCAAGGGTGAGGAGCAGGGATAGTAGCCATTGAGATATGTGCTCGCACACGGGTAGAACGTGAGTACTTGAGTTTTAGTAATTAATAAAGTAAGTTTATCTGACGAATTTCACCACTTGCCAAGGATTAATTCCGTAAATGAGATTATGCGGGTTCTCGGAACGTACAACCTCACTAATTCTCAACTTATAGGACGTCTCCGGCTGTGCAAACTGTCACCACCGCACCCCAACTAGTATGTAGGATGTCTCTGGCTGTGCAAACTGATGCCTGTCACAACCGCACCAACTCCACGATGCAGATCATGATTCTGCGCTCATCATCGTTGACAACCAACCTTACGATACGAATTTTTATGGCAATCCAGGCAGCAACGGCCATCATCCTCTGATGTCATTTTGGTGATCCAAGCACTGGATGGTGGTATATATGCCATCACCATACATCTACCAAGTTTACATCCTCATTCTCTACCAATATGTCTGTAGTCTCAAATGATCCCGCTTTGTGGCCGGACGTCAATTCATATCGTGTTTCCAGCTATTTTGTAGGTTCGTGGGAGGCAGTCGGATGTTGAAGTTGGGGTCTCAATCTAACCTTGATTGCGGTTCGCAGTCGCCTCCTTTGTTGGAGTGACATATGATTGGGGTGAGCATGATAATATTCAAAGGCTGTCGATATCTTACAAGTATTTTCAGCACTTACATTTGGACAAGAGGTATGTTAATGCTATGACAGGAGTAGCCGTCCCGCTAAGAACGGTTTTATAGGTCGAATTGGTCTGGGTAAGTGAGTCTTATGTCAAAGGAACACGCATGAAAATACACTCAATTACAGAGACAACGCTGGTCCCTAATGACAGTCATGTATTTCGGCGTATGTGGCTTGCCTGTCACGGTTGTCATGTTGTGCTGACTTGAAAATATCCTAGGTGCGCTACCTTGGAATCGTACATGCTGGGTATGTTTGGATGGCTAAACAATCAGTGTTGTGCTAATCATCTATCTCTCATAATCAGCCTATACATGCTGGGTATGTCTCCTTGGTACATCATTTATGGTCTTTGCTTCTTCTGACCAATGGTACAGGCAGTGTTCCGACCATCTCGCCGACAGGTAATACAGTGAGTCTTCTGCACAGATGCCTGCTATTCCCCTCCAATTAACTGTGATGTTATGTAGGGGTGAGTGTGATTTCTTACTACCTTCTTGGCCTACTAATGACTGCCACAGATGTGAGTCTGTTTGGAGTGTGCTACCCGGGGGCTGATCACTGACTGGATTCCTCAGGCTGGATTTTGTTCGTCATATGGAATTGGACGAATGTTTTGGCATTTGCAATGCTGTGGGGTGAGCTTGGCGCTTGCGAGAACTCAGTGATATTGATTTGACTGAAACTTGCTGCAAGCTATCATCATCACTCGGTTGTATGCCATGTATGAAGGATCCAGAAAGATCCTAATATTTCTCATCGTCATCTTCTTGGCTGTCAACATTTTCGATGCAGTGATCGCTGTCATGACAACGATGCATTCTTCAGCAGGTACGCTTAATTGTAGGTGAAACAAATGTGTACGAGCTCATCTATGAATACCAGAGGAAGTTATTCTCTTCGGCACCTATCAGTGCTTAATTTACTACCTGGAAGATATGCTACTTCTGAATTCCCTTGTTTGGATTGTCTCCACCGCATGGGAGGTCCTCACACTGTGTCTCGCAGTCTGGATTGCAGTAAAACACTTCCGTGAACTGCGACAGCACCCATCAGGAGAGGACTGTTTCACGGTGTTGATGAAAACCCACATGCTTTACTTTGCGAGGTGAGCTCATATTGTGATGATTGTTCCCCTTTTCCACTGAAGAGTCGGACCTCGTAGCTTTGTTGCTGTTTCTTGCTTCCAGCTCATTATTAATTTCTCTCCATCAATGTCGGCAATGGTATGTCAGCCTTTTATTCACCTCTGCATGCAACCATGGTTCATCTTTTCTATAGGAACAATCTTCCCCAGGTCTTCAGACCTATAATGGCTTGGTTCAGATTTTCGAGGTCATGCAGATGTTTGTGCTAGGACCCCGCCTGATCCTTGGCATTCGAGAATATCACGCTAAACTTGTGGCCGATTCTGATGCAGCAACTGGTGTGACCTCGATAGCTTTCCGGGAGCGCGTGCACATATCGACTAGCAGTAGTGTATGAGTTTATTCCCACTTTCTTGATGGCATTGATCTCAGGTATTTGGTTTTTTGGAGTAGATTCAAGGCAGACATAGGATAGGCAATGTTTTCGCATGGTGTTTAATTAAGTGATTTGCTATACGTCCTGATAAACCAATATCCTGGATATCTCTACTGGTGTTGGCTGCCCACTTGCACCACCCGTTTGTCCTTCTTTTCTCTGCGTGGTGACAATTACCCCTACAACTGCTTGGGAAACCAAGTTGTGCAGTTACTCGGCAATCCGTCCTCGATTCATCTTCTCGCTTCATTCAACGTCCTGCCTGTGTCTTCTCACCTGACTCGCACCACTCAGCGCTATTTGAATCTGACAATAACATTGTATCTTCAATGAGGGATTCTCAACTAGGCTATCTCTGGCTATGCAAACCGGTGCTCCAATTCCATGATGCAGATCGAAAATTCTGCGCTCATTGTTGGTAACCTTATGATGCGAAAGCCCAGTAACTGAGGTAGAGAGTGAGTTCTCTTTTTGCTTCGTGTGAACCTCCCCTATTATTAACGGTTTATTTTCAGTTTTGGCATGCCGATCTACCTGCTGTGTTCAAGTGTTCAACGGACATCATCCCTCGATCTTATTTTGGTGATTCAGGCACTGGATAGTGGTATATATGCCATCGCCACAGGTCTACCAAGTTTACCTCTCACCCATACCCCCATTCTCTACCAAAATGACCATAGTCTCAAATGATCCCACTTGGTGGCCGACCATCAATTCATATAGGTTTTCCAGTTATGCTATAGGTTCGTTGAGAGCAGTCGGATGTTGGAGCTGATGTCTTGATCTAACATTGACTGCGGTTTCGCAGTTGCCTCCTTTGTTGTGGTGATGTATGATTGGGGTGAGCATGATAAGATTTTAGAACTGCTGACCACCTACAAATATTTACAGCACTTACATTTGGACAAGAGGTATCTAAATTCTATGACCGGAGCAGCCATTTTGCTAAAATTGGTTTTATAGATAGAATTGGTCTGGGTGAGCAGTCTCATGTCAGAGAAACGCACATGAAAATATACTTAATTCCAGAGGCAACGTTGGTCCATAATGACGGTTCTGTATCTCAGTGTATGTAGCTTGCTAGTCATGATTGTCATGTTGTACTGACTTGAAAGTATCCTAGGTGCGCTACCTTGGAATGATATATGCTGTGTATGTTCGGAAGGCTAAACAATCAGTTTTGCGCTAATCGTTGATCTCATCATAATCAGCCTGTACATTCTGAGTATGTCTCCTCAGTACATTTACTCAGGCTGTCTTCGCCCCTTCTGACCAACAACATACAGACGGTGTTCCGACCATCTTCTTGACAGATACAGTAAGTCTTCTGCATAGATGCTTAATATTCTCCTCCAATTAACAGTGGTGCCCTGCAGGAGTGCGTGTGGTTCCTCACTAACTTCAAGGTTAACTAATGACTGCTACACTATACTGCAACAGATGTGAATTTGTTTGGAGTGGATGCTACCCGAAGCTGGTCACTGACTGCATTTGTCAGGCACTATTATATATGTCATACGGAACTGGACAGGTGTTTTGGTATTTGCAATGTTGTTTGGTGAGCTTGGCACTTGTGAAAACTCGGTGATATTGACTTGACTGAAACATGCTGCAAGTCATCATGATTACTCGGTTGCATGCCATGTATCAAAGATCCAGAAAGATCCTGATATTTCTCATCGTCACTTTCCTGGCTGACAACATTTTCAACGGAGTGGTCACTGTGATGACAACAATGTATACTTCAGGGGGTACGCTTAATTATGGATGACAGAAACATGCCTCTCATTGATGAATACTAGAGGGATTGGTTCTCTCCGGCACCTATCTGTGCTCGATTGGCTATACGAAAGATATAATCTACTTTCTGGGTTGCCTTACTTGGATTCTCGGTACTGTGTGGGAGGTCTTCGCACTATGTCTCGCACTCTGGATTGCTGTAAAACACTTCCGTGAACTGCGACGGCATTCGACAGGAGGGGTTATGGAGGACTGTTTCACGGTGTTGATAAAATCTCATGTGCTTTACTTTGCAAGGTGAGCTCATGTCGTGAATATGATTCCCGTTTCTGCTAAAGGATTGGATATGCCAGTTTTGTTGTTGTGTCTTGCTTCAGTCTCATTATTAATTTTTCCCCGACGTTCTCATCGGTATGTCAATCTTTCACTGACTCCTGCATGCCATCGTGGTTCATCATTTCTATAGGACGAATTTTCCCCGGGAGTGGAGATTTATTCTTGCTTCCTTCAGATTTTGACGGTCGTGCAGATATTTGTGCTGGGACCCCGCCTGATCCTTGGCATTCGAGAATATCATGCCAACCTCGTGGCCGATTCTGATGCAGCAACTGACATGACCTCTGTCGCTTTCCAAGAGCGTGTGCATATATCGACTGGGAATGGTGTGTAATGCCCTGTGAAGTTAACGGCTGTCTGGTATTGTACGAAGAGCAGGGGAATTTGGCTTTCATTTATTTAAACTTTCGTGATGGTATTGATGAAGTTATCTGGTGTTTCGAAGTAGATCTCAAGGAGACATAGGTCTGGCAAAGTTTTCGTCGTACTATTTATTTAAGTGATCTGCTATATGTCCCGACAATGTTTAAGCCAAAATGCTGGATATCTCTACTGGCGATAGCTGCCCACCCATACTTGCACCAACCATTGGTCCTTCTTTTCTCTGCGTGATGACAATCACCCCTACAACTGCTTGGGTATTACAGAAGGTGTACTCAAAATGATTACAAGAGGCGCGAGGCACGTTCGTGCATGATGCAAGGTGTACTTAATGAGTTTTGACAGCGTTGAGGTAAGCTAATACTTGTGGAGGAGTTTGCCTTTCACTTTTTTTTGACGAGGCGGAAATATGGATACGAATATGAATATGTTTAGGATTATTAATGAAGCACTATCGGGAGATACATGTACCCTATTAAGCATGGCCATTGTGATATGAAGGCCGTGAGCAAGCTTGGATAAAGAAGATGTTCCTGCGTCCTTTCTTCAGCTCAGACTCAGGAGCTCTGGGGAGTCGGGGTATTTGAAGGAATCCAGGGTACTAACGTCTGACCATCGCACACCAAAAATAAACGGCTTGTCGGCGTGGTTCCAAATGGCGACATCAATACACCCAAGAATGGACTTGAAGGCACCAGCACCGGCGATAATGCAGGCGTCAAGCACCTGCAGCTTGATGTCAGGTCGTGGTTAAACGTTAGGCCACGAGATTGGTGGATGATATAAGCAGGTTTTGGAAGATTGGAGAGAATCGAGTAGAGGTGTTGGTGTGGGTCGAGACTCGGGACTGGAAAATGCAAGTTGTAAATGTGATTATATGGTACATGGATGCTCACCGTTTCCACGGAAATGCATTCATGGATAGCGCTGTAAAAATTTGTGGCCTGCACCAATGCGCACTTGGTTTGGAGGAGGGAAAATCTAGTAGGGACGTGCAAGGGAATATGATATTGAGTCAACCGGGAGGGAAACTTGTAAATGAGATGTACATAGAGTTACCACTGAGGATAGTTATAGAGACCTTTGTCAGTACCTGCCTAATTCGCATAATCGCCGTATCCGAGCATTGAATATTGAGCTCCTGGATTGATTTTACCTTTGGTCAATCAAGGTAGCAGGTAGCAACGGACTTTAGGTGATTCAAGCACTGGATGGCGAATCGCCATACGTTGGACCCAAGGGCAGCCTATCGGGCCTTTCCACAGGGGCGTAGCTATTTTGACGCGGTCCTGCCGCGCCTGCCGCGGTCGTGACGCGCATGTGACGCGGTGTGACGCGACATTGACGAGGCCACTGACGTGCTCACTGCTAATGCAAGAGTTCCTATGTTC
>Ga0310811_10002622_pt1 | contig 22509 bp, 19 predicted proteins | sample YCmetagenome_FD_207642 | JGI IMG/M metagenome (GOLD analysis project Ga0310811, IMG submission 207642) | Soil microbial communities from experimental microcosm in Duke University, North Carolina, United States - YC | ecosystem: Engineered > Artificial ecosystem > Soil microcosm > Unclassified ...
GCGGTCGCTGCGGATGGACGGCCGCTTCGTGCGGGGCCGGATGTTCAACCTCTCGCTCCTGGCGTCCGCGCTGGTGCAGCAGGGCGACCTGGAGGAGGCATGCATGGCGGCCGGCTCCGCGTTCGACCTCGCCAGGAGTCTCCAGTCCGTACGGACCAGGTCGTACGTCGACGACTTACGCAAGCGACTCGAGCCGTACGCCGGAGAGCCGCAAGTGGCGGACCTGCTCGGCCGCAACGGCGTCCCCGTGTGACGACCCGGGCTCCGGAGCAGGCATCCGGGAGGCCCGCTTTCGCCTGGTAGGGGAGTTAACGAGTTGCCAGATTTACCCAAGCAGGCGGAGTGGAGGCTTGAGCGGGAGCGGTCCGCCGGAGAGGCTGACGGCCATCCGACACTCGGGGGATCGACATGAAGCCACTTCTTGTTCTGCTGGCCGGCACGGCCATCGCCGCGGGCCCCACGGCCGCCTTCGCCGGAACGTTGCCGCCACCGCCGCAACCGGCCGGCGTGACGGCGACCACTCCGGTCGCCAAGGTCAATCCGGCCGATCAGGCTGCTCCGGGGAGTCAGGCCGCGCCGGCAGCTCCGGGCGTGGCTGCTGCGGCTCCGGTCGCGCCGGCTGCTCAGGGGGTTTCAGCGGCATCGGGTGCTCACACCGCGCACGCTGCTCCGGGCGTGGCTGCCGCGGCTCCGGGCGCTCAGGCGGCCCCGGGCGTTGCTCCGGCGCCTTCGGGCACTCCCGCGACTCAGGCGGTTCCGGACGTAGCGGCGGCCGCTCCGTCGGCTGTGACCAATCGGGTCACGAAGATCCGTCCCATCGCGACCCGCACGCGGGCGCTGATCCTGACCTACGCGGCCGGGGAGACGTCCAGGCCGGAGCGCTACGCGGTCCTGAACTGCCCGGCGACGTCCAGGGGCCTGCGCGAGCGGGATGAGGCGTGCGTCGTCGTGAACGGGGTGAAGGGAGACCTGACCCAGCTCAAGCCGAGCCAGAACACCTTCTGCCCCATGATGTTCAGCCCGGTCACGGTGACCGCCAACGGGATCTGGGACGGTCGCTACGTCGACTTCAAGCACACCTTCGGCAACGCCTGCGAGATGCACTCGGCCACCGGCACCATCTTCGACATCTGATCGCGCCGGCCACGGTGGGCCGTGATCCGGCCGGGCGGGCAGAGTAATGTTCGGGCATGTTCGCCGTGACCGCTACACAGACAGACCCGGACAACCCTCTCAAGGGACTGACGCTAGGTGACCGGCCCGAGCCGACGGTCCCCGAGGGCTGGACGACGATCACCGTCAAGGCCACCGCGCTGAACCACCACGACCTGTGGACGCTCAAGGGGGTGGGCGTCAGCCAGGATCGCCTGCCCATCATCCTCGGGTGCGACGCCGCGGGCGTGGACGAGAACGGCGACGAGGTCATCGTTCATTCGGTGATCGGCACCCCGGTCAACGGGGACGAGACCCTCGACCCGCGGCGCTCGCTCCTGTCGGAGACCTACGACGGAACGTTCGCGGAGAAGGTGACCGTTCCCGCGGGCAACGTGGTGCCCAAGCCCGCCGCGATCACGTTCGAGGAGGCGGCCTGCCTGCCCACCGCATGGCTGACGGCCTACCGCATGCTCTTCGACAAGGCGGCGCTCCAGCCCGGCTCGACGGTCCTCGTTCAGGGAGCGGGAGGCGGCGTGGCCACCGCCCTCATCGCGCTCGGGCGGGCCGGAGGGTTCCGGATGTGGGCGACGAGCCGTTCGGAGGAGAAGCGGGCCAGGGCCCTCGAACTCGGCGCCGACCGGGTCTTCGAGACCGGAGCCCGCCTGCCCGAGCGGGTCGACGCCGTCATGGAGACCGTGGGCGAGGCGACCTGGGCGCACTCGCTGAGCTCGCTTCGTCCCGGCGGCAAGATCGTCATCAGCGGAGCCACGAGCGGGATGGTGGCCCCCACGCAGTTGGCTCAGGTGTTCTTCCTGCAGAAGTCGATCATCGGTTCCACGATGGGGACCCGGGATCAGCTCGCGAGGCTCGCCGTATTCCTGGAGCAGACCGGAGTGCGGCCGGTGATCGACCGCGTGCTCCCGCTGGCCCAGGCCGAGGACGGGTTCGCCGCGATGCACCGGGGCGACATCTTCGGAAAGATCGTCTTCGCCGTGTGACTCTCGCCCGGCGTGCTCGCCACTCGCGTGCGTTCGCTACTCGCGTCCGCCGGTGGCGAGCGCGTCCGGGCACCGGCCGCCTGGTTCGCAGGGATCAGAGTGGTCCTCCGGCGGAGCCTCACGCCGTGGCGGAGGTGGTTGCCGGAGGAACGGGTCGCGCCAGCCGTACGGACTCATCGTCGCCCCCTTCCACGTGCAGAGTGATCAGGGGCGGAGGACGTCGCGGATGCGGGCCGCCGCCTCGTCGAGGATGACCTGGCACTCCGCCACGGTCTCGTCGGTGAGCATGCCCTCGCCGGCCTCCTGTCGGACCCGCCCGATGAAGTCGGCCAGCGCCCGTCCCAGCTCGGCGTCGTGCGCGAGCCCGCCCTGCCTGGCGAAGGACCGGCCGGTGATCGACCAGGCCTCCTCCCAGGTGCGGCGCCACTCACGCTGCCAGCGATCGGCCTCGTTCCGCCACTGCTGGCGCTGGTGGCGCCACTCGTCCTTGTGCTGACGCCATTCGTCCCTCGCCTGCTGACGCTGGCGCTTCCACTCTTCCTTCTGCTCGCGCCAGGCGTCGCGGGACTCGTGCGAGTGTGAGCGCCGGGATTCGCCGGCGGAGTCGTGGTTGATGTCCCTGGCCATCTGGGTGAGCTCCTGGCGGAGGGAGCGCACGGTCTGCCGTACGTCCTCCTTGACCTCACGCGCGATGTCCTGGACGGATGCGGTGATCTCCCGCTCCAGCTCGGCGAGCTCGTCCATCCGCTCGTTGAGCTCGTTTCTGCCTCGATCGGTCAGGGTGAAGACCTTCTTGCCCTCCACGACCTCGTGGGTGACCAGGCCTTCCTCCTCCAGCCTCGCCAGGCGCGGATAGATCGTGCCGGGTGAGGGGGAGTAGACGCCGAGGAAGCGGTCCTGCAGAAGCCGGATCACCTCGTAGCCGTGCCGCGGACTCTCCTCAAGGAGCTTCAGCAGGTACAGCCGGAGCCGTCCGTGGCCGAACACCGGGCTCATGCTCTCTCCTCGTTCGTTGTGCCGCCGGACTGCCTGCTCAGCAGGGTGACGTCGCCGGACACCGTGTTGGCCGACATGCGGGCCATGCCGCCGCCGAGCCGTCCCGTGAGCGACCTCACTCCCGGGCGCTTCTGATTGTCGAGTTCGGGGAAGGCCGACTCGACCCTGCCGGAACTCGAGCGCATGGACACGTCGCTGTCCACCGTCTGCTGGAGCCGTACGACCATGGAGCCGGACACGCTGTTCAGCGTGACGTCGCCGGTGGGGGTGAGCTCCAGATCGGTGGTGATCCGGCCGGAGACGGTGTTGGCGCGCAGGCGGTGCGGCACCCCCGCGGCGACGGTCAGGTCGCCGGAGATGCTGCTGAAGGACAGATCGCCCGCGAGCCCGCGGCTCTCCACCGATCCGGAGACCGTCTCGGCGTGGACGTCGCCGCTCACGCCGTCGAGGACGATGTCGCCGGAGACGCTCTTGACGTTCGTCCGCCCTTCGAAGCCGGCCACCACGGCGGACGCGGAGATCACGCCGACCTGCACCGGGCAGTCCTTCGGCACGGTGAGCGTGAGCGTCGTGTTCCGCGAGCCGGGACGGAGCCAGCCGAGGATTCCGTCCCAGGTCAGGTCTTTGTAGGTGACGACGAGCCGGCCGTCGTCCTCGTGGGTGACCAGCAGGGGTGGCGTGCCGATGTCCGTCACCTCGAGACTGGGCGGCCCGTCACTGGCGAGCACTGCCAGCCGTCCGGCCACGATGCGGACGCTCAATTGGCTGACAGGGGCGAACGTGAGCTGTTCGGGCTTCTCGATCGTCCAATGGGGCATTGCACGGCCCTTCCAACGCGAGGTCGCCGATCTCAGGGGGATGTCATGAGGCCGGCAGTAGTGCTGTCTCTAAACACGATATGTCGCGTTGTGGGAAAGTCAAGATGTATCGCGTTTCTGTCGCCTGTTCAGTCGTCCTCGTCGAGCCGGGCCAGCCAGGTGGCCAGCCGTTCGACGGGGATCTCGAACTCCGGGTTGAGGTCGACGAACTCGCGCAGCCGCTCGGCCAGCCAGCTCACGCTGACCTCCTCGTCGCCGCGCCGGTCGACGAGCTCCTCGATGCCCCTGTCCGTGAAGTACATGGTGTTGCTCCAATTACGGGGAAGTCCCCCACAGTGAAACCGTGGGGGACTTCCGTGTGCGTACGCCTTCGGACTAGCCGAAGATGCCGTCGATCAGGTCGGCCAGCTCGCTGTCGTGCTTGGAGTGCGAGCCGGTGGCCGGTGAGGAGTTGGGTGTACGGGAGACCCGGCGCAGGGTGTGCCCCCCGAGCAGGTCGGGCCGCTCGGTCGTCTTGAGCGCGAGGTACGGCCACGGGCCCATGTTGACCGGCTCGTCCTGAGCCCAGATGACCTCGATGTCGCTGCCGTAGCGAGCCAGTTCGGCCTTGAGCGGGTTCTCCGGGAACGGGTAGATCCGCTCCAGGCGAACCAGCGCCACGTCGTTCCGGCCGGCCTTGGTCCGGGCGGACAGCAGGTCGTAGTAGATCCTGCCCGAGGAGATCACGACCTTGCGGACGGCCGAAGGGTCGACCGCGCTGTCGCCGAAGACCGGCTGGAAGGAGCCGGACGTGAAGTCCGCCGCCGCCGACGCGGCGGCCTTGAGGCGCAGCAGCGACTTGGGCGTGAACACGATCAGCGGCTTGCGCCGGTTGGACAGGACCTGCCAGCGCAGCAGGTGGAAGTAGTTCGCCGGCGTGGTCGGCTGGGCCACCGTCATGTTGTCCAGTGCGCACAGCTGCAGGAACCGCTCGATGCGGGCCGAGGAGTGGTCCGGGCCCTGGCCCTCGTAGCCGTGCGGCAGCAGCAGCACGACCGACGAGCGCTGGCCCCACTTCTGCTCACCCGACGAGATGAACTCGTCGATGATCGACTGGGCGCCGTTGGCGAAGTCGCCGAACTGGGCCTCCCAGGCCACCAGGGCGTCCGGCCTGACCACGCTGTAGCCGTACTCGAAGCCCATCGCCGCGAACTCGCTGAGCAGCGAGTCGTAGACGTAGAACTTCGTGGTGCCGTGGTTGAAGGCCTTGAGCGGAGTGTGCTCCTCGCCGGTCACCCGGTCGACGATCACGGCGTGCCGCTGGCCGAACGTGCCACGACGGGAGTCCTGGCCGACCAGCCGCACCGGGTGCCCGTCGATGAGCAGCGCGCCGAAGGCCAGAGCCTCGCCCGTCGCCCAGTCGATGGTGTTGTCGGCCACCATGGCGCCGCGACGCTGCAGCACCGGCGCGAGGCGCGGGTGGACGGTGAAGCCCTCGGGCAGGCTGAGCTGGGTCTCGATGACCCGCTTGACCGTCTCCTCCGAGATCGCCGTCGGGGTGTCCTCGTGCGACCACGGGATCAGCTCGTCGGGCTGCGGCGCGACGACCGAGCCCGGCTCGAGCGGCCGCTTGGTGGCCTCACGGGTCTCGGTGAAGGCCCGCTCCAGCTGCTCCTGGTAGTCGCGGAGGGCCTGCTCGGCCTCCTCGACCGTGATGTCGCCCCGGCCGATGAGCGCCTCGGTGTAGAGCTTGCGCGTGGACCTCTTCGCGTCGATGAGGTCGTACATCAGCGGCTGGGTGAACGCCGGGTTGTCGGTCTCGTTGTGCCCGCGGCGGCGGTAGCAGACGAGGTCGATGACGACGTCCTTGAGGAACGACTTGCGGTATTCGTAGGCGAGCCTGCCGACGCGGACGACGGCCTCGGGGTCGTCGCCGTTCACGTGGAAGATCGGCGCCTGGATCATCCGGGCGACGTCGGTGGCGTAGACCGAGGAGCGGGAGCTCGCCGGGCTCGTCGTGAAGCCGACCTGGTTGTTGACCACGATGTGGATGGTGCCGCCGGTGCGGTAGCCGCGCAGCTGGGACAGGTGCAGGGTCTCGGCGACCACGCCCTGGCCCGCGAAGGCGGCGTCACCGTGGACGAGCACGGGGAGGACGGTGAAGCCCTCCTCGCCGCGCTCGAGCAGGTCCTGCTTGGCCCGGACCACGCCCTCGGTGACGGGGTCGACGGCCTCCAGGTGCGACGGGTTCGCCACGACGGATGTGCTGATCTTGGAGCCGTCGGGGGCCACGAAGTCGCCGCCCGCGCCCAGGTGGTACTTCACGTCGCCCGAGCCGTGCGCGCTGCGCGGGTCGATGTTGCCCTCGAACTCGCCGAACACCTGGCCGTAGGACTTGCCCACGATGTTGGCCAGCACGTTGAGCCGGCCGCGGTGGGACATCCCGATGACGACCTCGTCGAGCTGCTCGCGGGCGGCCTCGCTGATCACCGAGTCGAGCAGCGGGATCAGGGACTCGCCGCCCTCCAGGGAGAAGCGCTTCTGGCCGACGTACTTGGTCTGCAGGAAGGTCTCGAAGGCCTCGGCCGTGTTGAGCCGGCGCAGGATGTTGAGCTGCTCCTCGCGGTCGGACTTGGCGTGCGGCTTCTCCACCCGCGCCTGGATCCAGGCCCGCTCCTCGGGGTTCTGGATGTGCATGTACTCGATGCCGACCGTCCGGCAGTACGTGTCACGCAGGACGCCGAGGATGTCGCGCAGCTTCATCAGCGGGCGGCCGCCGAAACCACCGGTCGCGAACTCGCGCTCGAGGTCCCACAAGGTCAGGCCGTGGGACTTGATGTCGAGGTCGGGGTGCTTGCGCTGGTGGTAGTCCAGCGGGTCGGTGTCGGCCATGAGGTGGCCGCGGACCCGGTAGGCGTGGATGAGCTCCAGCACGCGGGCGGACTTGGCCACGTCGTCGTCGTGGGTGGCCGAGATGTCGGGGACCCAGCGGACCGGCTCGTAGGGGATGCGCAGCGACTCGAAGATCTCGTCGTAGAAACCGTCGGCGCCGAGCAGGAGCTGGTGGATCCGTCGCAGGAAGTCACCCGACTGGGCGCCCTGGATGATCCGGTGGTCGTAGGTGGAGGTCAGCGTCATGACCTTGCTGATGGCCAGGCGCGAGAGCGTCTCCGCGGAGGCACCCTGGTACTCCGCCGGGTATTCCATCGCCCCGACGCCGATGATCGTGCCCTGGCCGGGCATCAGACGCGGCACCGAATGCACCGTTCCGATGGTGCCGGGGTTGGTCAGCGAGATCGTGGTGCCCTGGAAGTCGTCGACTCCGAGCTTCCCGGCACGGGCCTTGCGGACGATGTCCTCGTAGGCCACCCAGAACTGGCGGAAGTCCAGCGTCTCCGCCGCCTTGATCGACGGCACGAGGAGCTGGCGGGTGCCGTCGCTCTTCTGCACGTCGATGGCGAGGCCCAGGCCGACGTGCTCCGGCTTGACCAGGATCGGCTTGCCGTCCACCTCCGTGTAGGAGTGGTTCATCTCGGGCATCGCCTGCAGCGCCCGGACGATCGCGTAGCCGATCAGGTGGGTGAAGGAGATCTTGCCGCCGCGGCCGCGGGACAGGTGGTTGTTGATGACGATCCGGTTGTCGACCAGCAGCTTCGCGGGAACCGCGCGCACGCTCGTCGCCGTCGGCACCGCCAGCGAAGCCTCCATGTTGAGGGCCGTGCGGGCCGCCGCGCCTCGGATCTTCTCCTCGGTCGCGCCCGCCGGAACGGGTGCGGCGGTCTTCGGCTTCTCGGCCGGAGCGGCCTTGGCCTGCGCCGGCGCGGCCGGTGCTGCCTGGGGCGCCGGGGTCGGGGTCGCCGCTGGAGGGGCCGGGGCGGTCGCGGCGGCGGCCGCCCCGTTCGCGGCGGGAGCCGGGGAAGGCGCGGCGGTAGCCGTTGGAGAGGCCTTTCCCGTCCCGTTGTAGTCAGCGAAGAAGTGCCACCAGGCCTTGTCCACAGACTCGGGATCCTCGAGGTACTTCTGGTATAGCTCGTCGACAAGCCATTCGTTTTGTCCGAAGCTTGCCAGTGGGTTTGTCCGCGACGACTCAGACGACACGGCGGAAACCGCCTTCTTCCGCAGATGGGCGTTGTTGTTTTAGAACCTGTCCAAGGCTACTCGCCCCGGACAGTGTGGTGCGCCTGTCGGGGCCCAGGTCCTGGCCCATCGTCCCAGGATCGATCAAAGAGGTCAGGCGCGAGTAGTCCGTCTGGGTGGTGAGGCCGTGCTTACTGAATGGTCATGTCTCGGCCGGGACGGGTGTTTTCAGCTGAAATGATTACATTCTGATGATCCGGCCCGCCCGATCGTGATGTTTCGTGCAGGCCGGTTCTGCCGGGGCCTCGATGGGAGGATTCGGGTCGCGGAGGTTCAGCTGATCAGCCGGCTCTCGATCCGGACGTCCGGAGTGATCGCGAAGAGCAGTCCGGAAAGCTCGTCTCCGGCGGCGGCCAGTTCGTCCGATGAGAGCGGCTCGAGCCGTTCGAGGAGGAACAGGGCGTCCACGGTCTCCTCGGTGATCCGGGTGCGGACGCACTGCCGCCAGTTCCACCTCCGGCAGGTGACGCCCGTGTCGTCACGCCAGACGACCTCGCCGATCTCCGGGTCGCCGAGTGCCTCCTCGGACGGCTCGTCGCCTGCGGCGCGGATGAGGCGGGCGGCCCCGTTGTAGCGGCGCAGATCCTCCCCGCCGATCGGCAGGCCGTGCCGTACGGACACGGCGTTGTAGGCGTCGACGACCAGGTTGATCTCCGGGAGCGGCATCCGGCGGACGAGGGCGTCGACCGACGGCCGGGTCCGCTGGGGCTTGGCGCCGAAGGCGCGATAGGCCGCGCGCCACGCCTCGACCTTCTCGTGGTCGGTCGGCACGGCCTCGGCGGCCGCGGTCGCCAGCCACTCGCGCGATCTGTCGTCCGTCGGGCCGTTGCTCAGGCCGTAGGCGCAGATGGCGAGCACGGTGAAGTCGGGACGCAGGCGTCGGACCGCCTCGTCTATCTGGATTTCCTCGATCACGTGGTTCAGCCTACGGCCGGGTGTCGGATCGCCATCATTGCAAATAAAAGTTTGCAATGATGTCTTTGCGAAGTTAGGCTCATGGGCATGAGCGATGAGATCTTCCATGTGAGTGATCCGCGGACGCTCAAGGCGGTGGCTCATCCCCTCCGGACGCGCCTGCTGGGAGCGCTGCGGTTCTACGGGCCCGCGACGGCCACCGAGCTGGGGGCCCGGTTCGGGGAGAGCTCGGGATCGACGAGCTATCACTTGAGGCAACTCGCCCGTTACGGCTTCGTCGAGGAGGACACGGAGCAGCGAGATCGCCGCGAGCGGCGATGGCGGGCCGTCCACCGGATGACGTCGTGGAGCAACGCCGAGATGGCGGCGACCCCCGAGGGCAGTGAGGCGTCGGCCTTCTTGCGCCGCCGCCAGGTCGAAGTGCTGACGGACGCCGCGGAGGCGTTCGAGCGGGATCGGGACTCCTGGGGCAAGGAGTGGATTGAGGTCGCCGGGATGTCCGACGACGTCGTACGGCTGTCGCCGGCGTCGGTGGCCTCGTTGTCCGAGCGGATGTGGGCCATGCTCCGGGAGGCGGCGGATCGGGACAAGGACGCTCCTGACGCCCGTCCCGTGGCGGTCTTCCTCGCCGCCCACCCCCGCCCCTGACCGGCCTCCTTTCCCCGTGATCATGCACAGGTTCGTGGATGGGGGCGCTGAGCTGGCCCTCGACCGCGCGTGATCATGCACAGGTTCGGCGGGATGTGCTGTGAGCTGGGCGAAAGCCGTACGTGATCATGCGCACATTCGGCAAAACCATGCGTGACCTGCGCCGACATCTTTCGTGATCATGCAATCCGGTCCGGCGCCCGGCCTAAGTGCATGATCACAAACCAAAAAACCGCAGACCAGGGGTCGTGCCGCCGAAGGTGTGCATGATCACGAAAGATGAAGCCGCTGCTCAGCCGGGACATCACCGAATGTGTGCATGATCACGGCGGGAGTCGTGGCAGGTGAGAGGCCATGATCAAGAAGGTGAGCATGATCACGCCCGAGGGGATGCGGGGGCGGTATGCGCTGGTGGAGTTCCTCACCTGGCTGCCGACGGGGCTGATGATCGCGCCGATGGTCCTGCTGATGTCGGTGCGTGGGCTCGACGTCGCACAGATCGGCCTGGTCACCGCCGCCTACTCGGTCACCGTCGTCGTCCTGGAACTCCCCACGGGCGGGCTGGCGGACGTCATCGGCCGGCGGAACGTCCTCGCCGCCTCGGCCGTCTTCAGCGTGGCGGGGTTCACCATGACGGCGCTGGCGGGTTCGGTCTGGATGTTCCTGATCGCCTCGCTGCTCAAGGGCGTCGCGCGGGCGTTGTCCAGTGGCCCGGCCCAGGCCTGGTACGTCGACAGGCTCCACGCGATGGAAGGCCCGGCGGCCGACCTCAAGCCCGGTCTCGCGGCGGGCGGAGCCGCCGGTTCCGTCGCCCTCGCCATCGGGACGCTGACCGGCGGCGTGCTTCCGCTGCTGGTCAGCGGCGAGTCGCTCGCCGTGCCCGCATGGGCGGGCGGAGGCGCCGCCCTGATCCTGCTGTTCACGGTCCTCCTCGTGATGCGGGAGCCGGCCAGGCCGGTACGGCCGCGCCTGGCCGACGTCTTACGCGACGTGCCGGTGACCATCGGGGGAGGTTTCCGGCTCGCCGTACGCGACCGGGGCCTCGGGCGGCTGCTGCTCGTCGCCGTGGCCGCGGGCGTGATGCTCAACTCCATCGAACTGCTGACGCCGGGGCGCCTGGCCGCGCTCACCGGCCGCCCCGAGACGGCCGGCACGATCTACGCCATCGTGGCCTCCGCCGGGTTCGCGGCGAACGCCGTCGGCAGCGCCATCGCTCCGGCGGTCGCCAGGGCCGTCGGGGGATCGATGCGGGCCGTCATGCTGGCCACCGTCTTCACGGCGGCGTCCGTGGGCGCTCTCGCGGCGTCCGTGGCGCTGGACGGCGTGGCGGGGATGGTCGCCGCCGGAGCCGCCTATGTCGTGTTGTTCACCGGTCTGGCCGTCAGCTCGCTGTTCAGGAACGAGCTCATCCATCAGCGGATCGTCTCGACCCAACGGGCGACCGTGATGTCGGTCGACTCGCTCCAGTTGCAGTTCGGCGGGATGCTCTCTTCGCTCGTGCTGATTCCGTTCTCGGCGCAGGTGGGGGCGGGTGGGGTCTGGGCCGTGACCGCGGTGATCGCGCTGTCCGCGACCCTCCTCTATGTACGGCTCCCCGCCGCGCGGGCCGAAGTCCCGGTGCCCGTACGGGAACCCCAGTAGAACGTTGTTCGGGTAACAGGGCAGAATCGGGGGGTGCGAAAGGGGTGCGGCCGATGAGCAAGCCGACCGTGACGGCGGCCAACGAGGAACAACGCGCGGCATGGCTCGCCCGGGTCCTCCCGGAGGTCGAGTGCGTGCGGCCGGGATTATGGTCGATCCCGGTCCCGATTCCGATCAATCCGCTGCGGTACGTCCTGGTGTACGCGCTGGAGATCCCGGACGGCGTCGTGATCATCGATGCCGGGTGGAACACCGACGAGGCCTACGACGCCCTCGCGGCCGGGCTGCGGACGGCCGGCTATGAGATCACCGATGTCAAGGCGGTGCTGGTCACTCACATCCATCCCGATCATTACGGCCTGGCCGGGCGCATCCGGGAGGTCTCCGGGGCCTGGATCGGCCTGCATCCGGAAGACGCCCGGCTGGTCCGCGAGCGCTACGACGACTCGGCGATCCAGGAGTTGGTCGTCCGGGAGCGCAGCCTGCTGCTGCGATGCGGCGTGCCGGAGATGACGGCCCAGGAGTTGGCCGGGGCCTCCATGATGCTGCGCAGTTTCGTGACGATGGCCGTGCCGGATCGCCTGATCGAGGACGGCGACCGGCTGGACCTGCCCGGGTGGGACCTCCGTGCCATCTGGACCCCGGGGCACTCGCCCGGCCATCTCTGCTTCGTGGAGCCCGATCGCCGGGTGCTGTTCTCCGGCGACCACGTGCTGGCCAAGATCACTCCGATGGTGGCGGTGCATCCCCAGTCGACGGCGAATCCGCTCGCGGACTATCTCGACGCTCTCAGGAACGTCGGGAAGCTCGACGTGGACGAGGTGCTGCCGGCCCATGAGTTCCGGTTCCTCGAGCTGGGCGAGCGGGTGGACTACGTGATCAGCCACCACGAGGAGCGGCTGGCGGAGGTCGAGCGCGTCGTCGCCGAGACGGGCGGCAGCACGTGCTGGGATCTCGCGACCCGGCTGACCTGGTCGAGGCCGTGGGAGACCATCCCGCCCCACATGCGGCGCGGAGCCAACAACGAGACGCTGGCCCATCTCGTCTGGCTGGAGGCGCGCGGCCAGGTCTCGAGGGTGCCGGGTGAGCCGGACCTGTGGCTGCCCGCAGATTCCATGCAAACCAAGTAGGAAATGTTGACTATGTGCGCCGATGCGTTTAGCGTCAGCGGCATGAGTCAGGACACGTTCTTGGCCCGGCCCGTTCGCGGGGACGCCGGTCGCGCAGTCGGCGGCCGGTGTCGATCTCGGTGAGAAACCCGCGATCGGACCGGCTCCGGGTCCCACTGGAGCGACGCTCTTCCACGTGGAGGACCACTTGTCCAGGAAACTGCACCTCAACGCCTTCCTGATGGGTGTGGGGCACCATGAGGCGGCTTGGCGTCATCCCCGCACCGACCCCCTGCGACTCACCGACGTCCGGCACTTCCAGAACCTCGCCCAGATCGCCGAGCGAGGCCGGCTCGACTCGGTGTTCTTCGCCGACGGCCTCGCGTTGCAGGGCGACGTCCGGCACAACGCGCTCGGCGGGCTGGAGCCGCTGACGCTGTTGTCGGCGCTCGCCGCCGTGACCGACCACGTCGGCCTGATCGCGACGGTCTCGACGACGTACAACGAGCCCTTCCACGTCGCCCGGAGGTTCGCCTCGCTGGACCACATCAGCGGTGGCAGGGCGGGCTGGAACATCGTGACCTCGGCGGGCGAGGCCGAGGCGCACAACTTCGGCGTCGAACGGCCGGCCCACCGGGACCGCTACGAGCGGGCCGCCGAGTTCCTCGAGGTCGCCACCAGGCTCTGGGACAGCTGGGAGGACGACGCGGTGGTCGGCGACCGGGACGCAGGCGTCTACGCCGACATCGCCAAGATCCATCAGGTCGACCACGCAGGCGCCCACTTCCGGGTGAAGGGCCCGCTCAACATCCAGCGCCCGCCGCAGGGCCGTCCGCTGCTGGTCCAGGCGGGCTCGTCCGACGACGGCAGGGACTTCGCCGCCCGTCACGCCGAGGCCGTCTTCACCGCGCAGCAGACCCTGGAGGAGGGGCAGGAGTTCTACGCCGACATCAAGGCCCGGGCGGCCCGGTACGGCAGGCCGCCGGAGAACGTGGTCATCCTCCCCGGCATCTCGCCCATCCTCGGCGCGACCGAGCGGGAGGCGCTCCGGCTGGAGAAGGAGCTGGAGGACCTCATCATCCCGGCGTACGGCGTGGCCCAGCTGTCCAACATCCTCGGCGTCGACCTGTCGGGGCATCCGCTGGACGAGCCGCTGCCACAGGTGCCGGTCGAGACCGAAGGCCAGCAGAGCCGCCTCAAGCTCGTGATCGACCTGGCGCGGCGGGAGGGCCTCAGCCTCCGCGAGCTGATCGGCAGGCTCGCGGGCGGCCGCGGGCACCGGGTGGTCGCCGGGACCCCCGAGCAGATCGCCGACCAGATCCAGGAGTGGTTCGAGAACGGCGCGGCGGACGGTTTCAACATCATGCCCCCTGTCCTCCCGTCCGGTCTCGAGGACTTCGTCGACCACGTGGTGCCGGAACTCCAGGCCCGAGGCCTGTTCCGGCACGAGTACGAGGGCCGGACGCTGAGGGAGAACTACGGCCTGCCCCGGCCCGCGAGCAGGTACGCCCTGGGCCCCGCCGGTGAGATCGCAGGTGGGAACGCCCCTGAGAACGCGGACGGCACTGTGGCGGTCACCTCGTGACCGCGAACCAGTGGGGCCTCACGAGGGCCCTCGCACGACTGAGGAGGACGCGATGAGCATCGTGACGCTGGTGGGGAACCCACGGGAAGGATCCCGGACACTCGCCATCGCGGTACGCGCCGCCGAGGCGGTGGCGAAACGACTGCGACAGGTCCATGGCGACGAAGACGCCGGAGGCGCATCGGCGGGGACGGGCCCCGGTCCTGACGTCTCCGCAGACGTGGTGGACCTGGCCGCTCTCGCGCCGCACCTGCTGGCCCGCGAGCCCGGGCCGGGCGTGGAGTCGGCGCTGAAGCTGGTCCTGGACGCCGAGGTCCTCGTGGTCGCCAGCCCCACCTACAAGGGGACCTACACGGGACTGCTCAAGGTGTTCCTCGACAGGCTTCCCCACCAGGCGCTGGCGGGGAAGGCGGCGTTGCCGCTGCTGGTCATGGGCGATCCCAAGCACTCGCTCGCGGTGGAGGTTCACCTGAGGCCCGTGCTGGTCGAACTGGGCGCCTTCGTGCCGACGCCCGGGCTGGTGGTGCTGGAGTCGGTGGTCCCGCGTGATTTCGGGCCGGATTCCGGGGCCGTGGCCGTACCGGAACTCGACGATCTGCTGGACGGCTGGGCCGGTCAGGTGGCCCCGCGACTGTCGTTCCGCCAGGAGGTTTCAGCATGACGGACGCAATCAGCACGACGGACGGACTCGTTGGGACGGATGAGGGCGCGCGACCGGCTCGGAGGTCCCGGCGATGACCGCCATGCACGATTCGGCCCCGGACGCTCCCGTCCCGGTGCCGCTCCGGCTCGTTTCGTCCGAGAAGCTCGTGCCCTCCCAGAACCTCGTTGCTTCCGAGAACCCCGTGTCGTCCGGCGATGTCGACCATCCAGGGAACGGATCGTCCGCGGAGCAGGCCGTACCGGTCGGCGGCGACGAGTTCCGCCGGGCGCTCGCCGTCCACGCCGCCGGAGTGGTGGTGGTCACGGCGCGACCGGAGGACGTGCCGGTGGGATTGACGGCCACCTCGTTCTCGTCGGTCAGCCTTGAGCCGCCGCTGGTGTCGTTCTACGTCGCGCAGTCGTCGGCGACCTGGCCGTCGTTGCGGCTGGCCGATCACTTCGCGGTGAACGTCCTCGCCGGCGACCAGGCGGACATCGCGGCCAGGTTCGCGAAGAAGAACATCGACCGCTTCGCCCATCCGACCAGGTGGGGCGACGGCCCGCAGGGCGTGCCGTTGCTGCACGACGTGTCGGCGCACCTGATCTGCCGTCCCCACCACACGGTCGAGGTCGGCGACCACGTCCTCGTGGTCGGCCTGGTGACCGCGACCAGTGTGAGCTCGGCGGGGCGTCCCCTGATCTACCACAAGGGCAGGTTCGGGCGGTTCCTGCCGTACTGATCCGGAGGGTGGGCCGCCTGAGGGGGCGGCCCACCCGATCGTCAGGCCAGGCGGACGGTGCCGCGTCCCGTCGCGAGCGGCAGGTCGAGGATCGTCCGGATGCCCACCGGCGCCGCGCACACGGCCGCGATCGAGTTGACCGCGTGGGCGGCGGCGCCCGCCAGGCCGTGCGCCACCTCGTCGATGGTGATGGCCATGGTGGGCCGGCCCTCGATGTGGATGGCGAATCCGGGGGCGGCCCACCGCGGCACCTTCTCCGCGTCGGCCTTGTAGACGCATTCGACGGTCATGAACGGCATGTTCTTCACCAGGCCGGTGAAGACCCACCGGGACGCGCAGACCGTGCCGGGCCGCACCACGCCCGCCGCGATCTCGAACTCCTCCGTGGCCAGTTCGAACTCGTCGCTCTCCTCGATCTCGTCGAGCACGACGCCGAGTGCGGACGCCACAAGCTGGACGCTCTCGGCGAACAGCGACCGCTGGTAGGCGCGGAAGGGGCGCACCGCTTCCGCGTAGTCCTTGGGCGCGCGGGAGAAGCCGATCAGGTCGGTGACGATCTGCCGGGACGGATGGCCGCGGTAGTCCGAGGACTCACGCACGTAGATGTGGTCGAGCCGGTCGGACAGCCCGGTCAGCGCGAGCGGCAGCAGGTCGCTCATGAAGCCGGGGTTGATGCCCGTCCCGTGCAGCGAGGTCCCGCCGCGGGCGCACGCGGCCTCCAGTCGCTCGACCACGCCGGGGCCGTACGCCCGGGGATAGACGAATCCGGTGGTGGTGATGACGTTCTTGCCCGACGACAACAGCGCGCAGATCGTCTCGAGGTCGGTCGCGGGGTCACCGCCGAAGTACGACGCGGGAAGCGGCATGTGGAGGACGCAGTCGGCCTCCGTGGCCAGCACCAGGTCGACGTCGTCGGTGCAGACGACACCCGCCGCGCCGAGGCCCACCAACTCTCCCGCGTCGAGCCCGACCTTGTCGGGGTCGTAGACGAGAGCTCCCGCCAGCTCGAACTCCGGACGATTGATCACATTTCGCAGCGCGTATCCCCCGACTGCGCCGGTGGCCCACTGGACCACGCGCAGGGGTGGAGTTAAGGGCATGCGTGGCCTCCAGCCAGGTCAGCTCTGGGCGGGGGCCGTGCTGGGAGGGGTGTCGTCGTTGACCCACGCCCGTCCGGGGGCCAGAACTATAGCAGAAATTCACAGGATTGATCACGATGCGCGGTGATCTGTCGCCGACTGCTATCGCTTTCAGGCCGGAGAGCTATTGTTCAGACAACTAGAACCTTGTTCTCCTCCGAAAGGTGGCGTCATGCCGGATCTCAGGTTCGACGGACAGGTGGCGGTCGTGACGGGGGCAGGGCACGGGCTCGGCCGTTCGCACGCGCTCCTGCTCGCGGAGCGGGGGGCCAAGGTCGTCGTCAACGACCTCGGCGGCGCGCTCGACGGCACCGGCCCGTCCTCCGGTCCTGCCGCCGACGTGGCCGAGTTGATCGTCAAGAACGGCGGCGAGGCCATCGCCAGCGGGGACAACGTCGCCACCCCCGAGGGCGCCCAGGCGATCGTCCAGGCCGCGATCGACACCTTCGGCCGGGTGGACATCGTGGTCAACAACGCCGGGATCCTGCGGGACAAATCGCTGGGCAAGATCAGCGTCGAGGAGTTCGACGCGGTGCTGGCCGTCCATGTGCGCGGCTCGTTCCTGGTCACCCGCGCGGCGTTCCCGCACATGAAGGAGCAGGCGTACGGGAGGGTCGTCAACACCTCCTCGCCCGCCGGTCTGTTCGGCAACTTCGGGCAGGTCAACTACTCGACCGCGAAGATGGGCCTGGTCGGCCTCACCAAGTCGGTCGCCATCGAGGGCGCGCGCGCCAACATCAGGGCGAACGCGATCGCGCCGATCGCCTGGACCCGGATGACCGAGGCGCTGTTCCCGGCCGAACTCGAGGACAAGCTCACCCCGGAGCGGATCAGCCCGCTCGTCGCCTTCCTCGCGCACGAGAGTTGCGAGACGACCGGTGAGGTGTTCTCGGTGGGCGGCGGCCGGGTCGCGCGCGTGTTCGTCGCCGAGGGCCCGGGTTGGCGTACGGACGACCTCACGATCGAGGCGATCCGCGACAACTGGGACGCCGTGATGACGGAGGAGCCCCACCTTCAGCCCACCACGCTGGGACGGCAGGCCACCGCGTCCATGCAGGCCATGCTGTAGGACATGTCCTCGATGCCGGGGCCGGCGCCGGGCGGGTCCAGGCGCCGGTCGCGGCCCCCGCGCATGATCACGATTGGGGTTTGCGCAGGTCGTACGGCGTGGCGCCGAATCTGTGCATGATCACGACCAGGGTCTGTGCAGGTCGTACGGCGTGATCGCGAACCTGTGCATGATCACGCGGAAGTGGGGCCGGGGTGGCGGGGGGGTGGTTCGCGGCCGGGTGGCTGGCGGAGCCTCTGCTCCGGGACCGGGGTGATGGGCGTCGTGCGCGTGACCGGCTCACGGCCGAGGGCGAATTCCTCACCGTGGTGCGACAGCGTGAGCGAGTGCCCGTGCACCAACGTGTAGGTCGTCGTGGTCGCGGTGACGTCGATCCGCAGCAGACGGCCCCGGTAACGCATCCGGAAGGCGAGCCGGGTGATGCCGTCGGGCAGCCTCGGGGAGAAGTGCATCCGGCCCGAGCCCGCGCGCATGCCGCCGAAGCCCGCCACCAGCGCCGTCCACGCCCCGGCGAGTGAGGCCATGTGGACGCCGTCCCTGGTGTTCTTCTCCAGGTCGTGGAGGTCCATGAGCGCGGCCTCCCCGAGGTAGTCGTAGGCGAGCTCAAGTTGCCCGACCTCGGCGGCGAGCACGGCCTGTGTGCACGCGGACAACGACGAATCCCGGACCGTCAGGCGCTCGTAGAACGCGAAGTCGCGGGCCTTCTCCTCGGGTGTGAACGCGTCGCCCCGCAGATGGAGCGCGAGCACGAGGTCGGCCTGCTTGACCACCTGCTTCCGGTAGAGGTCGAAGTACGGGAAGTTCAGCAACAACGGGTACTGCTCGGGTTTGGTCGCCTCGAAGTCCCAGACCGCGTGCCGGGTGAACCCCTCGCTCTGGGGATGGACGCCGAGCCGCGTGTCGTACGGGATGAACATCGCGGACGCGGCGTCACGCCAGATCGCGATCTCCTCCAGGCCGACCCCGAGTTCCTGGGCGCGGTCGCCGTGGCGGACGGCCGCGTCGGCGGCGGCGCGCAGGTTCATCTGCGCCATGAGGTTCGTGTAGACGTTGTTGTCGGCCACCGCGCTGTACTCGTCGGGGCCGGTGACGCCGTCGATGCGGTAGTGGCCCTCGATGTCGTGGTGGCCGAGGCTGCACCACAGCCGGGCGGTGGCGACGAGCAGCGGCATGCCGGTCTCGCGCTCGAACTCCATGTCCTCGGTGGCGTCGACGTACCGGACGGCCGCGTCGGCGATGTCGGCGTTGACGTGGAACGCCGCGGTGCCGGCCGGCCAGTATCCCGAGCATTCCTCGCCGTTGATGGTCCGCCAGGGGAACGCGGCTCCGTGCAGTCCCAGTTGGTCGGCGCGCTCCTCGGCCTGCGGCAGGATCGACTCCCGCCACTGCAACGCGTCCGCGGCCGACCGGGGGTGCGTGTAGGTGAGCACCGGCAGAACGAAACTCTCGGTGTCCCAGAACGCGTGCCCGTCGTAGCCGGACCCCGTGAGGCCCTTCCCGGGTATCGGCCGCCGTTCCAGCCGCGCCCCCGCCTGGAGCAGGTGGAAGAGCCCGAAGCGGACGGCCTGCTGTATCTCCGCGTCGCCCTCGACCTCCACGTCGGCACCGGCCCAGAACTCGTCGAGATACTTCCGCTGCTTGGCGAGCAGGCCGTCCCACCCGGTGAGGCGGGCGGCGGCCAGGGCGGCGACCACCTGGTCGTGCAGGGCGGGGCGGGAACGCTGAGCCGACCAGCCGTAGGCGAACAGCTTGATCAGGCGCAGCCGCTCTCCAGGCTTGAGCTGGGTCGCCACCGTCAGGCGGCTCACGTCGTCGGCGCCGTCGGCCTCGGCCCGCGTCCCGGTGGGGCCGTCGATCTGGTGCCGCATCGCGGCGGCCACGCGCAGATTGCTGGCCCGGGTGCAGTGGACCATGACCGCCACACCGGACGTACCGGAGGCGTTCTCCTCCAGGACCAGCGGCGCCTCGAGCGCGGCGGCGGCACGCGGGTCGCGGCCCATCCCGGGCAGGGTCTCGTTGGCCACCAGTTCGGACTGGACGACCACGCCCAGCGGTTGCCCGACGGCCTCGACCTCGTAGTGGACGGCGGCGACCGCCCGGTGGGTGAACGACACCAGCCGGATGGACCTGATGCGGACCTCGGCCCCCGCCGGAGAGGTCCAGTGGACCGTGCGGGTGAGGGTGCCCGCCCGGAGGTCGAGCACCCGCTCGTGCTCGTGCAGCGTGCCGTACCGGACGTCGAAGGGCTCGTCGTCGACGAGCAGCCGGATGAGCTTGCCGTTGGTGACGTTGACCACGGTCTGCCCGGACTCGGGGTAGCCGTAGCCGGCCTCGGCGTACGGCAGGGGCCGCAACTCGTAGACGGAGTTGAGGTAGGTGCCCGGCAGGCCGTGCGGCTCGCCCTCGTCGAGGTTGCCGCGCAGGCCGATGTGCCCGTTGGACAGCGCGAACACCGACTCGGTCTGCGGCAGCACGTCGAGGTGCAGACGGCACTCGCGGATCCACCACGGCTCCACGGTGAAGGCGGGATGCTGGATCATCGACCCTCCAGGAGGTCGGCGAGGTCGGTGACGACGGTGTCCGCACCGTGTTCGCGCAACGCGCCGGCCTGTCCGACCCGGTCGACGCCGACGACCAGGGCGAACCGGCCGGCCCTGCCCGCCTCCACTCCGGCGAGGGCGTCCTCGAAGACCGCCGCCTCCGAGGGCTCCAAGCCGAGGGCCTGTGCTCCCGCGACGTACATGTCCGGTGCGGGTTTGCCGGCGAGATCTCGTGTCTGGGCGACGGCGCCGTCGATCCGCGCCTCGAACAGGTCGGCGATGCCGGCGGCGGCCAGGACCCGGGCGGTGTTGGCGCTCGACGAGACGACCGCCGTCTTCAGCCCGGCCTCGCGGACCGCGCGGACGTAGCGCACCGATCCGTCGAAGACCTCGACGCCCTTCTCATCGAGGACGCTCTGCACGAGTGCGTTCTTGTGGTTGCTGACGCCGTTGACCGTCAGGGCGTCCGGCGGGTCGCCGGGGTCGCCCTCGGGGAGGTCGATCCCTCGGGAGGCCAGGAACGACCTGGTGCCGTCGAGTCGCTTCTTGCCGTCGACGTAGCTGTCGTAATCGGCCACCTCGTCGAACGGCGTGAAGGGCGTCCCCGTCCGGTCGGCCCACGTCCGGAGGAATTCGTCGAACGCCCGCTTCCAGGCGGCCGCGTGGACGGTGGCCGTCCGGGTCAGCACTCCGTCCATGTCGAACAGGCAGCCGCGGACTCCGTCAGGCAACCCCAGCATCAGACCCCCTGAGCACGACATTCCGGAAATAGAAGGCCTTTCTCCTCGGATCTCTACCCAACCCGGAAGCGCACGCGCATCCGAACTTTTGCCGATTTAAGCGAAAGATTGCATCAGATCGATAAAAGACCTTCCCCTCAGGAGGGGGCGGGAGGTACCTTCGCCGCAATCACCTTGACGCGGAGGCGCGTTGTGAAGCGGAGCACCATGCGGCCGGAGAACGTGCACCAAGCGACCCTTCTGAGGCTTCTCCGAGAGGGCGGCCGTTCGCGCGCCGAACTCGCGGACGTGGTCGACCTGTCACGCTCCAAGCTCAACGTGGAGCTGGACAGGCTGATCGAGCTCGGCCTGGTCGAGTCCGCCGGTCTCGCCGCCTCCCGAGGGGGCAGGCGGTCGGGCAAGGTACGGCTCTCGCCTCACACGCGCTTCGCCGGGATCGACATCGGGGCGACGTCGATCGACGTCGCGATCACCAACGGCGAGCTCGAGGTGCTCGGGCACGTCAGCGAGCCGTGCGACATCCGCGAGGGGCCCGCCGTCGTGCTCGACCGGGCGGTCGAGCTGCTGGGCAAGTTCCGTGAGAACGGGCTGTTCGGCCAGCTCCACGGAGCGGGGATCGGAGTCCCCGGTCCGGTGAGCTTCCCCGAGGGCGTCCCGGTGGTGCCGCCGATCATGCCGGGCTGGGACCGCTACCCGGTGCGTGAGGCGATCGGGCAGGAGCTCGGCTGTCCCGCGATGGTCGACAACGACGTGAACATCATGGCCCTCGGCGAGTTGCACGCCGGCCTGGCGCGCAACGTCGACGACTTCCTCCTGGTGAAGATCGGCACCGGTGTCGGCTGCGGCATCGTGGTCGACGGCAAGATCTACCGGGGCGTCTCCGGAAGCGCGGGCGACATCGGGCACATCCGGGTGGACGATCTCGGACCGGTCTGCGCGTGCGGCAACTCCGGCTGCCTGGAGGCCTACTTCGGCGGCGCGGCCTTGGCGAGGGAGGCCACCGCCGTCGCCCGCGGAGGCGGGTCGCCGTACCTCGCGGAACGGCTGGCCGCGACCGGCGAGCTCCGCGCCGAGGACGTGGCCGCCGCGGCGGCGCAGGGCGACGCGGAGGCGATCAGGCTCATCCGCGACGGCGGCCATCGGGTCGGACAGGTGCTGGCCAGCCTGGTCAGCTTCTTCAACCCCGGTCTGGTGATCATCGGGGGCGGGGTCGCCCGCCTCGGCCACGTCCTGCTCGCGGAGATCAGAAGCGTGGTCTACCGCCGGTCGCTGCCGCTGGCGACGGGCAACATGCCCATCGTGCTGTCCGAACTCGGGGAGATCGCGGGCGTCGTCGGGGCCGCCCGTCTCATCAGCGACCACGTCTACTCGGCCAAATAACCCGTCGAGCCACCCCCCAGGAGAGCCGCATGGCCGACGAACCCCCGTCTTCCCCCAGGAGCGCGCGATGACCGAGGTCGACCCGATCGCCACGCCCGGCGCCGGCGAACGTCCCCCCGAAGCGGCCCGTTCCGCTTCCCCGTCCGTCCTCGTCCGTCTGGCGGGTGTTCCGCATCTGGGTTTGGTGGTGGCGTTGCTGCTGCTGGCCGGGGTGGGGTTGGTGACGGTTCCGGATACGTTCGCGACGTCGTCGAATCTGGTGTCGATTCTGGCGTTGG
>Ga0310811_10002623_pt1 | contig 22503 bp, 13 predicted proteins | sample YCmetagenome_FD_207642 | JGI IMG/M metagenome (GOLD analysis project Ga0310811, IMG submission 207642) | Soil microbial communities from experimental microcosm in Duke University, North Carolina, United States - YC | ecosystem: Engineered > Artificial ecosystem > Soil microcosm > Unclassified ...
ATTCAAATCACTGATATTATTGCAACTAACTCCAAATGCCAGTAATTGAAAAGTTGCCCAAACCGTCTGTTAATCAGAGGGTCGCTGGTTCAAGTCCAGCAGGGGGAGCGATGAAACCCGCAAGACATTGATCTTGCGGGTTTTTTTACGCTAATTCTTAATGCTGAGTATTTGCTTCCTGGAGGTCTCCAAAAAGGTGGATAACCTTACCAGATCAACACTTCCTTTTCTCAACACCCACCCATGCGAACCCCTTCCCTGAAGATTAATAATGCCCGAAAATTCAGGCAGCTTGTCAGTTACGTCATACACTCAAAGCGATCAAGTCATCGATCAAGGGCTTAGATATATGTCCAGCAGGCGGCTCACGCGGCCATTTAATTTAATCATTTTTGCCAGTAAGTTTTGGAGTTTATTTCCCACACGTCGATCAGGAAACTCAAGACTCACTTGCTAACAGGCAGCTACCGCAACCAAATAAAATAATCCAAACAAAATGTCCGCCAGGGTTAACCCCAAACGTCTTAGTCATGCAGCGTGAAGGATTCACGTGTGATTTCTCAACATTAAAAAGAAAAATAATGAATGATTTGAAAGACAAAATCGCGGTGATCTATGGGGCAGGCGGCGAGATCGGCGGCGCTGTCGCACGTGCTTTCGCGCGCGAAGGAGCCAGGCTTTTTCTTACCGGGCACCGCCTGGCGCCTGTGGAAGCGGTTACCAGGGACATCGTGTCTGCGGGCGGCGATGCCGAGGCAGCGGAAGTTGACGCCCTTGATGAGCAGGCTATAGATAAGCATCTGCAGGCCGTAGTAGATAAGGCGGGGCGTATCGATATTTCGTTCAATGCGATGGGAAACTCGCCAACCAAGTGGCTGGGGGCATCGTTGGTCGAAATCGATCTTAAACAATTCTCCATGCCCATCACGAGCTATACGACCGCATACTTTCTGACTGCGCGCTTAGCGGCAAGACGGATGCTCCCGAATAAATCCGGTGTGATCATGTCCGTTACTGCGCCTCCGGCAAGATTAGGCACGCCAAACGGAGGTTATGGGCCGTCACAGGCTGCCATGGAGGCGCTTACCCGATACCTGTCGATTGAGCTCGCGCCTCAGGGCATCCGTGTGATCTGCCTGCAGCCGCACGGCATGCCGGAGACAGAGACATTAAGGGAAATATTTGAAATCAGGGCTAAGACAACGGGCGTAACCTGGGAACAGTTTACAGGTTATCTTGCAGGCACGAACCATCCCAAACGCTTCCTTACACTCGCAGAGGTGGCTAATGTAGCGGTCTTTATGGCTTCCGATAAGGCAAGCGGGATGATGGGAACGACCGTCAATCTGACCATGGGAGCCCTGGACGACTAGTATCTGCTGACAAAAACCTACATTATATAAACATAAACAAAACTACTATGACTGAATTTGTATACCTCTATCGGGGTTATGAGCAGCCTGCATCCCCCGAGGAAATGCAGAAGAAAACGGCCAAATGGATGACCTGGCTTAAGGATCTCAGTGATAAGGGCCATGTGAAATCACTCGGAGAGCCTTTGCAACCTGGCGGCAAGGTGGTCAAAGGCAAAAAAAAGCAGGTCATTGATGGCCCCTATGCAGAAGCAAAAGACGTGGTCGGAGGTTACAGTATCATTGTGGCCAGGGATATCGAACAGGCTGTGCAGTTTTCCCTGGGATGCCCTATTTTCGAGGATGGCGGTTCGGTAGAGGTACGTGAAATCGGACAGATAGAATAAGGCGATGGATATTGAGGATCATTTTTTCCGGCATGAGTTCGGAAGGATTGTTGCCACGCTTACGCGGCTTTTCGGAGTCCGTAACATCGCATTGGCAGAAGACGTCACCCAGGACGCCTTCTGCCGTGCTATGGAGACGTGGAAGCTACGCGGTCTGCCGAAAAATCCTTCCGCATGGCTGATGGCCATCGCCAAGAACCGTGCGGTGGATATCTTGCGCCGGGAGCGTACGGCTAGAATGTCTGAGCCGGAACTGACGCGGCTTCTTGAATCGGAATGGACGCTGGTTCCGACGGTAGAGGAGGCGTTTAGTGCCTACGCTGTAAAAGATTCCCAACTGCGCATGATGTTTTCCTGCTGCGATCCCAACCTCTCTGATGAGGCTCAAATTGCGCTGATATTGCACATATTATGCGGATTCAGTGTAAAGGAGATTGCACAGGCCTTCGTAAGCAGTCATGCCGCTATTGAAAAACGCATCACCCGGGCAAAGAAAATATTGGCGGAATCCACGAAGCTTTTTGATCTCGCCGATGCGGATCTTCCTTCCAGGCTTTCCTCCGTTCTGCAAGCATTATATCTACTTTTCAACGAAGGGTATCATGGATCCTCACCTGAGGCGGCCGTACGTATGGACCTTTGTCAGGAGGCCATGCTGCTTATGAATTTACTCATCGAACAACCTGCGCTTGTACCCCCCCAATCATATGCGCTTGCTGCATTGATGTATCTCAACGCGGCCCGTCTGCCAACCCGTTTAGACGGTTCGGGTAATCTTGTTTCGTTCTTTGAGCAGGATCGGTCATTATGGGATCATACCCTTATAGCAGAAGGAGAAGCGCTTCTCAACCTTTCTGCCTCTGGTACAGAATTGACAAAATATCATATTGAAGCGGCTATTGCTTCAATACATACCAGTGCGGCCAGAAGCGAGGACACCGATTGGAAACAGATCGTATCGCTTTATGATATGCTTATGGCTATGCATCCTTCGCCGGTCATCGCACTTAACCGTGCGATTGCCATCGCACAGCTGGATGGACCGGAACGGGGGTTGCAGGAGATACGCGTCATCCATGACCTGCATCGCCTTTCTTCTTACCCGTTTTACCCGGCTGCGCTTGGTGAGCTTGAACTCCGTCGGGGAAATTACCCGACTGCGAAAGCGCACTTCTCCACAGCGCTTTCGTTGGCACGCAATCCTATGGAGCGGAATTTCCTGCAACGGCGGATAGATGCATGCAAAGAAAGTTAACCCAATTTTCTCCCAAACGGAGGATTGATTCCCGAAACTGGAAATATTCCGCTCTGCGGCATGATTCCCCTCGGCGGGGGTTATCCCCAAATCGAATCAATAACGAGTTGATGATCAGCTAAAATGCTGCTGTAACTACCGCGCTTTGGCATGCTTTGCGTCTTTGGTACATGCCTTGTCTTTTCTAGTTCAGGTTAAAATCTGATTAAAGAAAAGAAAATGAAAACGAAATTCTACTTGCTTCTGCTTCTCGCCGTACCTTCTGTAGCCTTCGCCGGGGCCCGTACCCTGATCACGGCCACTAAGAACAACTCCAACTGGAGTAGCGTCAATACCTGGAGCCTGTCGCGGGTTCCGCAGAGCGGCGACTCGATCGTCATTCCGACGAACACTTCGGTCACATTCGACCAGTCTTATTCTTTAAATAATGTCTATATCACCATCGCCGGTACGCTCGACTTCAACCAGAATAACAGCCTGGCCCTGGATGCCGCTTCTGTTGTCTCTATCCTGGGCACCGGTATGCTTACGGCCACCCACCCTACGCCGAACGAGCTGCTCTCGATCGCCGGTGTAAATAAATATGTCGGCAAGAACGACGTCACGCTCGCCGGACCGGCCATGGCTACCAGCTCAACCGGGACCTCACCCTCCGGTTTCACTGCCAATCCCATTCTACTGCCCGTTACTTTCGTATCCTTTACGGCAGATCGCGGGGACAACGGCGCCGTACAGCTGACCTGGAACACGACCAACGAGATCAACAATAGCCATTTTGAAATTCAACGGAGCATCGATGGCTCGGATTGGACCCCCCTTGGCACCGTCGCAGCCGGCGGCAATTCCAGCGCCGATAGCTATACATTCACCGACGAAAACGCCCCTGCCGCTCAGACGATGTATCGCATCATGCAGGTGGACCAGGACGGTAAGTCGATGTACAGTAAGATCACCATGGCCGGCGCTACGGCCAATGCTCAGGCGCTGATCATCGCGACCGGCAGAACGGTGACCATCCTCCCCGAAAAGCTCGCTGGCAGCCGCCTGATGATAAGAGTGATCACGCTTGGCGGCCAGGTGCTGCAACAGCAGACCTTTGAATCGGCATCGAGCCGGATCGACCTCTCCCTGACCACTGCGAACAACGGTATCTATCTTGTACAGGTGACCGATGGCAGCCAGTGGTCTGTTGTAAAGAAAGTGATGTTATAAAAATCCACCCGTTGTTGTATTATTTACCGAAGGGCGGCGATATGCCGCCCTTCGGTCATTTTGACCCCTGCCTACCGATTTTGCCGATCGACCGAGCATAAAAGCCAACTCGACTATTGTCCCAAAACGTCACCATCGGTCGCCACTACTTTTACATCCAAATCCTAGTATATGACACCGCTATTCAAAAAATTGACGATGATGCTCGGCGCCTTCCTGCTAGTCATAGCCGCAGGGGCCCAGAGCGCTGATAACTGGCCGAAGTTCCTGGAGGCGCCGGATGGAACGCTGATAAAGGTCTACCAGCCTCAACCAGAGACCCTGACAGGGATGACCCTCACCTTCCGGGCCGCGATCTCGGTCACGGAGAAAACTATGACCGATCCTGTTTTTGGGACCTTCTGGGGTTCCGCCACGATCGCCACTGACAAAGACAATCGTGAGATCCTTTTCACGGCCCTGAACATCACCGACATCCGGATACCGCACGATAGTGCCGCGGACCGGCTGGCTTACCTAAAAACCGCCATCCAGGCACAGTTCCCCGCGACGGCTGGAGCAGTCCCGCTGGACGATATTCTTACCGCCCTGAATCAGGAGATGGATCAGACCCGCCTCTCCAACGGACTTAGCACGCAGCCGCCGGTGATCCTTTATGCTAATCACCCATCCATATTGGTGTCATTAGATGGAACGCCGCGCTTCCAGAAGAACCGCAAATGGGGGCTGGATGCTGCGGTCAATACTCCTTTCACAATCGTAAAAGACAAGGACGGACACTTCTATTGCTGGGGTGCCGGACACTGGTATAGCGCGACCGAAGCGACGGGTCCTTATTCCCCGCTCACTACGAAGCCTGACCGCCGGCTACGCAAGATCGAAAGGGAATATAAAAGGAGTGAACCCGACAGTATCAAAAATGCCGTGGATAGCGTCATCCCGGCGATCATGGTGACTACCACCCCGGCGGAGCTGATCCAAACGAGTGGGGCGCCCAATCTCCTGCCTATCGCGGGAACGGACCTGCTGTATGTAGGAAATTCACCAGACAATATTTTCCTGGATACCCGGTCACAATTGTATTATATCCTGTTGTCCGGCAGATGGTATAGCTCAAAACTGCTGGAAAGTGGTAATGGCTGGACCTTTGTACCAGCAGACCAGCTGCCGAAAGATTTTGCTGCCATCCCTGAGGGCTCACCAAAGGACAACGTGCTGGCCAGCGTAGCCGGTACAATGGCGGCCCGGGAGGCCGTCATGGATGCCCAGATCCCACAGACCGCAAAAGTCGATAGGAAGAACGCCTCCGTTAAGATCGACTATGACGGCGACCCGCAATTCCAGTCGATCGCCGGCACCCACCTGCAATATGCAATCAATACCTCCACAACCGTTTTGTATGATAGCCACCGGTACTTCGCGCTGGACAACGGTGTCTGGTTTGTCGCCGACAATGCTACGGGTCCCTGGACCGTCAGCACCGTACGGCCGGACGAGCTGAATGAAGTTCCCCCCGGATGTCCCGTCTATAACGCGAAGTTCGTGGACGTCTACGATATCACACCCGACTATGTCTATGTGGGATACACTCCGGGTTATCTGAACAGTTTTGTTTTCGGCCCCACGGTCGTATATGGCACAGGATTCTATTACTCACCATGGATCGGGCGTCATTACTATCCCCGCCCCTGGTCCTGGGGATTCGACATGGTCTATAATCCCTGGTACGGCTGGGGGTTCGGCTTCGACTATACCCTTGGCTGGTTCAACTTCGATCTCGCGTGGGACGGATGGTTTGGCGGCTGGTGGGGCCCCCTCGCCTACTACCCCTTCTGCCGGGGTTGGGGCTATATGTACGCCCACAACAATATCTATCATGGCCGGCCCGGTGTCATGGAGCATAACGGATTTGGACGCGGTCGTGAAGCCAGGCCCGGCGCAGGATTGCGGCGCGGGGAAGGCCCGGCCTTTTCCGATCGGCGTGGAAACGTTTTTCAACGCGACGATCATGGTCAATGGCAGAACCGCACGGGGCATGAGGACGTCCGGCCGATGACCGGAGGCCTGGAGCGCCAACGGCAGGTGCAGGAAAGAGGCGCCTTCCGGGCTGCAAGCTTTCAACAAGCCCATTCCTTTGCCGCCCCCCATTTCGGCGGGTTCCGCAGTGGTGGTGGATTCCACGGCGGCGGCGGGTTCCACGGCGGCGGCCGGCGGTAACAACAGTCGACAATAAAAACGAATGAGCTGCCCTGCAGCTCATTCGCTGCGCAAAGCCCTCACGGGATTGGCCATCGCCGCCCGGATCGCCTGGTAGCTGATCGTCGCAAGAGCAATGGCCACCGCCAGCAAACCGGCCAGGGCAAAGACCCACCACTCGATATCGATCCGGTACGCAAAATCCTGCAGCCATTTATGCATGATGAACCAGGCAACGGGCGAGGCGATGAGGAAGGCGACGATGATCAACCCAATGAAATCGCGGGACAGGAGCAGGACGATATTGCCGATTGAGGCGCCAAGGACCTTTCGTACGCCGATCTCTTTTGTCCGCTGTGCGGTAGCAAAAAGCGAAAGCCCGAGCAACCCCAGGCATGCGATGAAGATGGCGAAGCCCGCAAAGATGGCAAAGGCCTTGCCAAAGAGCTGATCATCGGCATACTGCCTGTTGAACCGTGCGTCGACGAAAAAATAATCGAAAAGGTTTCCGGGAAAGAAATTGTCATACACCTTCTTTATCGAGGCGATGGTGACGGGCAGGTTCTCCGAATTGACCTTGACCGAGATGGAGCTGCCGGTGCCATAGGCCGGCATCAGCAGCGTCGGTTCGATCGGGTATCGCAGGGATTTCTGATGGTAGTTGTCGATGACCCCTACCACGGTCCATTGCCGCTGCCCCCGCAGAATGGTCTTGCCGATGGCGTCCTGCGGCGTGGCAAAACCCAACAGCCGTGTCGCGCTTTCATTGATGATGAGGTTATGGACCTTTGAAAAATCGGGATTGAAATCGGTATTGACATAGTCCCTGCCCGCGATGATCTTTATATCATAGAGTCCCAGCCATCCCATGCTGACGCCGTTATGCCGCATCGTGAAATGAATAGTATTGTCCTGGTCGAGTCGCCGGATATTGAAGCTCCGGCCTGTTTCACCCCCCATGACGTTCCAGCTGGTCGCTGCGCCATGGATGCCGGGTATCTGGGATAGCTCATGGGTGAAGCTGTTCATCCTGCTGATAAAGGTGGAGTCCCAGTTGGTGAATGCGGGCGGGTTGACGACGAGTACATGGTCGATGTTCATCCCCAGCTGCTGCTTGTTCATATACCTGATCTGCCTATAGACGACGAGGGATCCGATGATCAGCGCGACCGTGATTGCAAACTGACCGACGACCAGCCCCTTCCGCAGGATGACCCCACTTTTTGAGGCGCTAAACCGGCCCTTTAGCACCAGGATCGGCCGGAACGAAGACAGGACAAACGCCGGATAGAAGCCTGAGACGAAGATGCCGGCAAACAGGAGCAGGAACAGCCCCACTGTAATGCTGTATCCGCCCAGGCTCCTTTGCAGCAGCCACGAAAAAGAAAGATGATGACCGATCAGTGCGTTGAAAGCCGGCTGCAGCAGGAACATAAAGGCAAATCCGAGGAGCAGGGCCAACAGATTGGTCAAAAAGGATTCCGTGAGGAATTGCCGGATCAGCTGCCCCTTTTCGGCGCCGATCACCTTTCGTACCCCTACCTCCTTTGCCCGTTCCGTCGAGCGCGCAGTCGATAGATTGACATAGTTGACCCAGGCGATGACGATAATAAACAGGGCAATGATCGTCAGCCCCCAGACCACGGTACCGCTGCCGGTATTCCCGATCTCATACTCGAAGTCCGAATACAAATGGGCTTTTACAAGGGGTTGGAGATGGAATTTTTCGACACTGCCGGAGATCTTGTCCCCCTGGAAATAGCGCTGGCTGAACCCTTCCATCTTCGCCTCGACGGTCTTTGGATCGGTACCATGCTTCAATTGGATATAATGCCAGAAATCCGAGTCCCTGAAATCATAATCCGCTTCCTTATAAGGATCTTTTCCGGTATACAGCGATATATAGGACAATAGCAGGTCGAAGTGCAGGTGAGAATTTTCCGGTACATCGTTGATGATCCCTGTTATCTTAAAAGGCGTGGAGTCCCTGCCGACAAAAATAGCTTTCCCCAGCGCAGCGGCGATATTATTCCCTTTTAATCCGAAGTACCGATTCGCCGCTGTTTGAGAAAGTACAACGGTGTACGGCTTCTCCAACGCGGTATTCCGGTCGCCGGCGATCAGTCGATAGGAGAACATCGTAAGAAAGGAATTGTCCACAGAGATCGTCTGTTGATCGCCAACCTTCTTTTTTTCATAGGTAATGGTCTCATTCCCGAATGGAAAGACCCGTGCGTGGTCGGTGACTTCCGGAAAATCGTGCTGCATGGCCTGGCCGATGCCGGAATAGGTGATGGTCCCATGCTGGATCAGCTTGCCATTCTGATACCGATCGTTGTAGACCCGGTAGAGATCGCCGAGGTTGGCATTGAACTGATCATAGCTCAGCTCGAAGTTGACATACTGAAGGATCAACAAACAGGCGGCCATCCCAATGGAAAGACCGATGACATTGATGAAGGAAAAGACCTTGTTCTTGCGGATGTTCCGCCAGGCGGTGGTAAGATAGCTCTTGAACATAGTTTTGGGGATTGGCTATGCTAAGGACGGACCGGCCGGGGAAATGTTGCAATCGGTGGAGGAGAATTATAAAAAAAGCCGGCCCTTGCAGAGGCCGGCCACCCAAACACAACCCAAAACTAATTATACCCCGTATTCTGTTTCAACAACACCTTCCCATTCGCATTCTCGGCGTCGATCTGTTGCTGGGGTATCGCAAAATATTCATTCACGCCCTTCGTAAAAGTCGCCGTATTGACGACATAGTAGAAACTATGCCTTGTCTTCTCTGTGGCAACATAAGTATTCAGTGTAGTGGCCATCGAGCCCGTCCCATTGTCCCAACGCTGAAGATCGAAGAAACGGTGGCCTTCCATTGCCAGCTCGAGACGCCGCTCCATCCGGACGGCGCGGCGGGCATAGTCCTGGCCGTTGGCGGTGAATGCGCCTGCCGCGTAGGGTTTTACCAGGTAGTTATCCGCAGGCGCGGCGCTGCCGCCCGTGGCATAGGTGCCGGTGGTAGCATTGTAGGTCGAGTTCTTGTAGACCCAGCCGGTGGGGTTGGCGGCGCGGGTACGCACCATATTGACATAGGTCTCGGCCTGATCGAGACTCCCGATCTCCACTTCGCACTCGGCATCCATCAGCAGCACGTCGGCATACCGCATAAGATTGGTATTGAGTGCCGTGATCTGGGTGGCGCCCCAGAAGACGGTCGCAGTGGAAGAATAGGTCCCCTGCTGGGCCTTTGCATAGACATTCTTCTTCGCATCGAAGATGCCGTTGCTATTGGGATCGCGGATCCAGGCGGCGGAGCCAAGACCCCAGTCGAGATAGGGAATGCCGGGCCGCGACATGGTCCAGTCGATCCGTGGGTCCAGCGTGCCGGTATACAAGTTGGTGCTGTCACTGACCACCGTGCCATTGTTGGAGGTGCCGTCGAGGAGGGGAAGACCGTTGGCATCCGTCTTATAGGCATTGGCGAGGTTCCAGCTTGGATTGTTGAATCCGCAGCATCCCACCGGTCCGCTGCCGTAGGGAAAGTTAAGAACGTCGCCCATATTCCCGTTGCCGCCATCGTTGGCGGATGAGGAACCGTCATTGACGGAGTTCTGGCAGGCAAATACGCTTTCGGAACCATTCTTCTGCGGCGCATTGAAATTGGCTTCGAAATTGGTGCTTAGCGCGTACTTCGCACCGGAAGCGGTAACCCCATGCTGGATCACCTGGTCCAGATAGAACTTGGCGCTGTCGAATTTGTGCTCGTACATATAGGCTTTGCCCAGGAAGGCCATGGCGGCCCATTTGTTCGCTCGCCCGGCCTCGGGTTGTAATTCGGGGAGGTTGTTTGTCGCGTAGAGCAGATCGGCCGTTACTTGCGGCCAGATATCCGCGTTATTCGGTACGTTCAGGTTCCCGTTCACAAAGGAAACATTCTCGTCGACATAGGGGAAGAAATGAAAGACTCTCCGGCCGTCCATATGGTAATACCCCCGAAGGAAACGGGCTTCCCCCGAAAGCTCGGCGGTGTCCGTCGGCAGGAGGCCCTTTGATTGGCGCATGACGCGCAGCACATCGTTGGCCCGCTGGATGCCCAGATAGAGGATGGTCCATTTTTCGTTGAGATAAGTGGTCGTTCCGCCCTGCGACAGGCTCCAGGACTCGAGGGTCGACAGATCGGGCTGGTCCGAAGGGACGGACCCCTTATAAGAGTCGTCGGCGCAGACGCTGCCGTATTGCCAGTTGGAGCCGGCGCTGCCATAGGCGTCCCCGGCAACGGGAACATTTTCGCCGTCGAGGATGGCATAGGCGCCGATCAGCAATCCGTTGACGCCTGACAGGTTCTCGATGTTTTGCTGCAACAGCGCCCCCTGCGGCTGAACATTCAACTTGTGATTGCAGGCTGAAGCGCTTAAGATCGCCAGGGCAAGCGCGATGTATCTGTTTACTTTACGAATCATATATTTCATTTTTGCAATCGTTAATGTATGGTTACATTCACCCCGAGGGTATATTGTTTTTGATTGTTCGGATAGGCTCCGCCGTCAATGCCAAAGAGCATATTGCTGCCCAACACTTCGGGGTCCTGCCCATCGTATTTGGTGACCGTAAACAGGTTCAGCACCTGTGCATATACCCGCAGCCGGTCGAAATGAAGACTCCGCAGCGCCGGGTTGTCAAAGCTGTAGCCCAGCGTCAGGGTCCGGCACCGTAGGAAGCTGCCGCTTTCCATCGTATAGGAATTGAAGGCGGTGGAATTGCTGAAATTGGCGTTCTGCTCAAGCATCGGCACGATCGTGCCGGGATTGGCGACATGCGCGGTAGGATCGTTGATATTGGTCGGGCTTCCGCTGGAATTGATAAGCCGGGCAGATTGAGTCGCGACCCGAACACTCATCGCATTGCCAAAGGCCTGGGGGAAGTCGGTGGAACCCTTCACCCCATTCAGCACCTTGTTGCCCATGGAGGTGTACAGCAGCATGAAGAGATCGAATTTCTTATAGTTCAGCCCGATATTGAGACCCGCGGTGAACTTGGGATTCGGGTTGCCAAAGAAGGTGCGGTCGGCGTCCGTGATCTTGCCGTCGTGATTGACATCGGCATATTTGAAGCGACCCGGAGCGGCGCCGTCCTGTGTGGGCGATTTGGCGACATCGTCATAGCTCTGGAAAAGACCGGCGACCTGGTAGCCATAAAAGGCGCCTACGGGATGGCCGGGTTGCAGCCGGGATTCCTGGATCGCACCATTGTAAACAGGTATATAGGTCTCCCCCGGAGGCAGGCTCTTGACCATATTCACATAGGAGGTAAAGGTTCCCGTAAGGTCGAATTTCAGCTGGTTACCAAAGGCTGCGCCATGATAGGTGATCGCAAGATCGATCCCATGATTGGTAATATCGCCGAAGTTGATGTAGGGTGTTAGCGGACCGGCGGCGGTGCCCGTGGCAGTACCGGCCGTGCCGGGTACGGTCACCTGGTTGATCAGGCCGCTGATCAGCTTGTTGTACCACTCGATGGAGACGTCGATCTTGTTGTTCAGGATCGTCGCATCAAGGCCCACATTGGTGAGCTGATCCCGCTCCCAGGTCGTACCCGGGTTGCCGTATTGGATGTTCGCGATACCCGCGACCGCCGAGCTGCTGGAGCCGCTGATATCATAGGTAGTCTGATTGGCAACCTGGCCATACAACGAATAGGGGTTTGTCGGGTTGATATTGCTGATCGAACCCATTTTACCCCAACCGCCGCGCACTTTCAAGTCGTTGATCCAATCCACCGGTTGAAGGAATTTCTCCCGGGAGATCCGCCAGGCCGCCGACACGGAAGGGAAGACGCCATAGCGCTGACTCGTGGTGAACACCGAGGAGCCGTCCCGCCGGATGGTGCCGCTGATGAGGTATCTGTCGTCGTAATTATATTGCAGCTGGCCAAACAGCGAGTAGATGTTCGACTGGTAGGGTGTCGGCGTCAGGACATTATTCAAATAGATACTGGGGTTCTGGTTGGTCTGGGTACTGGCATTACCGGAGTTCAGGGTCCAGAGATTGGGATTGACGGTGAGACTCGCGGAGTCGGTGATGTAATAATTGCCGCGGGAAGACTGCGACGCCCGTCCCTGGTTGCTGATGTATTCCGTACCGGCGAGCAGGGTCAGGTTATGCTTCTCCGCAAAGGTGTTGGAATATTTCAGCGTGCTGGTCCAGGTCAGACTGGTATTCCAGCCGTAGGTCTCCTGGTAGCTGTTGGCATTGGTGTTGTTCTCGGCGTTCTCATAGGAAGTATAGAGGAAGGCATTGTGATAGAAATTGTCCACCATCCCGCCGACCTGGGTGTGGGCAGTGAAATGCTTCAGGAAATCGACTTCGGCGAATACATTCCCGGAAAGATTATAGTCGTTGTTGACATTGTTGCGCTGCCGTTCCTGGATGGCCACCGGATTGGATTGATTGCCGAGACCGCCGCCAAGGGTACCCGCATAGTTACCTTTTATGTCATGGATGGGAATGATGGTCGGTATCTGGTACGAAACGCCGATCGCATTGGCATTGTTTACGCCTGCAAGGTTTTGATAGCCGGGATTGCTCTTGTACACCAGGAACGCATTTTCCCCGATACGCACCTTATTGTCGAGAAAACTATACGTGGAGTTGATCCGCGCCGAGTAGCGTTTCAGATTGGTGTAGATGAGCGTACCGGGCTGATCGGTATAGTTGAAGGAGTAGAAATAGGTCGACCGGTCGGAGCCGCCACTTGCGGAGATGTTCTGGCTCCAGATGGTGACAGGGTGGAAGATATCGTGATACCAATCATTTCCCTCCTTGTCGGCCTTTGTGATCTGGTTGGTAAAAAGTTGATAGGTGGAAGGATCGGTTCCCGGCGCGCCGGCCATTGCCCCGGTTGGGATCAGGTAGTCGGGTACGACAGGTTGAGCGCCGCTGCCATATTGTTTGTTGCTGGGAGTCAGGCCATCGTTGGTATAGGTCTGCCAGAGCGCCTGTCCGTACAGGGTGGGATTGGCCAGGCCGCCCCACCCTTTCTTCAGGGGCCGCTGGGTACCGACATAGCTGTCATAGTTCACCGTGACTTTTCCGGTGCGCCCTTTCTTTGTCGTCACGATGATAACCCCGTTGGAACCGCGGACCCCATAGATCGAGGCGGCGCCCGCATCCTTCAACACCTGCACGGACTGGATATCGTTGACGTTGATATCATGCAGATAGCCGGGTGTTCCGTCGATGATGACCAGGGGATCTGTGTTGCCGAAAGAGGTAATCCCCCGGATATGGATATTGCTGTATCCGCCGGGCTGGCCGCTGTTGGCCACGGTGACGCCGGAGGCCTGGCCCTGTAGCAGCGATTCGGTGCTTCCCGAAGGAACCGATTTCATGTCCGTGACATTGACAACGGAGACCGATCCGGTAATATCCTTTTTACGTTGCGCCGTGTACCCTGTGACCACCACATCATTCAGCGTAGTAGGCGCAGGGGTAAGGGTTACATCACCCAGCGACGCACCGGCGGTTACCGCCTGCTCGAAATTGACGAATCCTACCGCGGTGATCACCAGCGTTGCGGTGTTGCCGGTAAGTGGGATGGAGAAGGCGCCATCGGCCCCCGATTGAGCGATCACCCGGGTACCCTTGAGGGATACCGTCGCCCCGGGAACAGGTTGATTGTCTGCTTTATTGATCACCCTTCCCGTAACTTTTCCCTGAGCGGAGGCCAGGCTGGCGCAGAGCAGAAGGCCCATCAGCATGCAGCTGACCCTTGTCAGCCGGTTTACTTTTTTTGGCATAAGCAGTCGTTTATTTTTTAAATGAAAGAGCAAGAACAAAACTAAATCCGGCGTGCTTCGACGACGATTTTTGAACCACATCAACACCACATCACAAGGTTTCAAACCGATTGATCCCCAGCTTTTCGCCACATCTTCACTACATCAAGGCCTGGGCTCCGAATTACTGACGAAGGCAAGATGCCTGCTATCGGGTGACCAGGACGGTGCATTGAGCGTGCCCTGGCCGCCATAGAGGTAGGCAATGACCCTTGGGGCCCCTGGTGTCGTCAACGGCATCAACCGGAGCGTCACTTCCTTATAAGAGGGATGCGAGTCAGGGTCGATGTCCATGGGAAAAGAGATATAGGCCATCCATTTGCCGTCTGGCGAGATATGGGGGAACCAGTTATGATATTCATCAAAAGTGAGCTGCTCTTTCCCCGAGCCGTCGGGATGCCTCCGCCAGATCTGCATGGTACCGCTGACATTGGCGTTGTAGTAGATATATTTGCCGTCGGGCGAATATTCCGGACCATCGACATGCGTGCGGAGTTTGATCCCGCTCACGCTGCCGGTATTCAACTTGTCCGGTGTCCCGCCTTCGACAGGGATGGTATACAATGAACCCCCGTCGTTGAACAGCAGTCTCTTCCCATCCGGCATATAATTCGGCGCTTCGAAGCGACCCGTCGCCTCATGGATCACCCTGCGGCTGCCATCGGCGACATCCAGGATCTCCAGTCGGCTGCCAAGCACGTCGTGCGGCTGCACGGGGGTCACATGAGGGTTGGAGGAGTATTCATGGATCACGGGTTTGTCGATGCGGACATTCCAGACCCTGGCGCTGGCGACCTTATCGGGATCATGCGAGCAGATATAGAGCCCGACCAGCACGTCTTTCTCCAATGCGTCGGTCGTACAGGAGCCCACCAGCTGCAAGGGTTCGCCGGGATGGGCGATCTTCATTGTAATAAGGTCGCCGATTCGCTCGAGACAAATGGTCTGGCCACCTTTCTTGGGATAGAAGCGTTCTTCTTCCGGGTCGCGCATGAACATGCCGCGGTAGGGCCGCCACTGGAGAACGACCAGGCCGTCGATATGCTTACAGGCGTTTGCGCTGGCTGCACCATCATCGGTGGACTCGCGGATCATCCAGCCGATCTTGCGGTGGCCTACGGCGCCAACCGTATCGCCGGTGAATTCAAAATCGGCCGTGAGAATAAAGTCCCCTTTCATCTTCTTGTACAGGAAGTGGAACTCGTCCTTGTTGAACCAGATATTGGCGCCGCCGCCCTTCAGGGTATACGATTGAGTTGACGCATCATAGCTGGCATCCCCCTGCATTTTCGGGTTGCCGATGTCCCGGTGATCTTCGAAAATGCCTACTGGTTTTTGGCAATACGTTGTCGCTGCGCTGACCAGGCAGCACAGGAGAAGCAATTCTTTTATCATGATTAGTAGTTGAGGTGTGCCAGGTAATTGTAGTCGAATCGGACGCTCTCAAAAGCCGAATGCGCATATTCTTCCTGTTCGAGGAAGAAATGCTTCATTCCAGCCTGCCTGGCGTGCTGAAGCAGCCCTTTTATATCCACTTTCCCGGTGCCGAACTCCACGCTCTTCTTCTGAACCTTATCCATATCCTTGAGATGCCAAAGGGGAAAACGGCCGGGATGTTGCTTGAAATACTGAAAAGGATCATGGCCGGCCGCAACGACCCAACCCAGGTCCATCTCCATGGTAACCAGTGAAGGGTCGGTATATTTCAACAGCACATCGTAGAGCACCTGCCCATTTTCGGAATCGAATTCGGAGTCATGATTGTGATAGCCGAAATGAAGACCGGCCTTCCTGCATTCCTCGCCCAGCTTGTTGAAGGCTTCCGCAGATTGCTTATAGTGATCAACGGTCTGCCCGGGCGAAGGCAACACGGCGGAAATGATATATTCCTGTCCGGTCTCGGTCGCCTGCTCGAGGGATTGCTTCCAGTCCTTGTCGACATGGATATGCCCGCTGCGAAGCCTCATTCCGAGATCACCCGTGATCTTTTTGATCTCTTTTGCCCCGAGACCATAGTAATTTCCTTTCTCGCTACGGGCCGACTCGAGCTCCTTAAACCCGATGGCCGCGAGCTGTTTCAAAGTCCCGGCCGGATCGGTGAGCATTTCTTTTCTTACTGTATACAGTTGGATGCCGATATGGCTGACGCGGGTATTGGCGGCAGCCCGCACAAGCCGGGAACTCAGTAAAGTGCCGGCGGCCAGGAAAGAAGTTGTTTGCAGGAATTTTCGCCTGGAAGAGCTTAGCATGTCGCAATCGTTTTTGAGCTGTGAACAAGGATAAAAGGGTTACGAACTCCGGCAAGTGGCCATTCACACCTGCCAGGAGCCGTAACAAAAGCGGGATCAATTACCGCTCATATCGGTATTGCTTACAAAAGCAATTCGTTTTCCGTCGGGTGACCAGGAAGGGGTGTTGATGGACCCCTGACCTCCATATATGTAGGCCAGGACCTTGGGTGTTCCTTTCCCGTCGATCGGCAGCAGCCGGAGATAGACATGCTTATAGGGCGGATGGATCCCGGCCGGGGTCTCCTCGGGCAGGAAAGAAAGATAGACGAACCATTTCCCATCGGGCGAGATATGCGCAAACCAGTTGTTGAGCCCGTCATTGGTGACCTGCTCCTGGCCGCTGCCGTCGGGCTTCATCCGCCAGATCTGCATCAGCCCGCTGCGCACGGAATTGAAATAGATGTATTGGCCGTCGGGGGTGTATTCAGGACCGTCATCCAGGCCCTTTGCATCCGTCAGCCGGATCTCCTTTCCACCGGTGACCGGGACTTTATAGACGTCGAACTCTCCATTACGCTCTCCGCAGAATACCAGGTCCTTTCCATCGGGCGACCACCCGTGGAGATATGAGGGTCCCTTCGGGGTCACCTGCTGTGGGGTTCCGCCATCCAGCGGAACGGTATAGATGATCGATCCGCCCAGGTCCTTTACAAAGCTGCTTAAGCCGAGCATTTTCCCGTCGAAGGAAAGAACGTGGTCATTATTATTGTTTGTGACGGCGCCGGTCTTGATGGCGCTGGGCGTGCGGGTGGCCAGGTCGAAATTATAAATGACCCCTTTGGCGTCATTAAAGATCAAGCTCTTCCCATCGGGCGTCCAGTTGGGCGCCTGAATGGAATAGGGCACTTTGTAAATAACTTCCCTGCTGCCGGAGGCGACCTCCATTAATTCGATCCTGCTTCCCAGGGTCATTTGGGTCCGCTGGTCGGCCTCTCCCTTAAATGGGATCGTGATGCTGACATTGCTAAAGACTCCCGTTTCAAGCACATCCGAATTATGGGAGCCGACAAAAAGCCCTACATAGACCTCATCCCCTAAGTCGACGCCCGAGATGGTATCGGTCTGAAAGGGTTCCCCATAGATCGCCGCCCGCATAATATATTGATTCCCTTTCCTTTCCAGTTGGAGAATGTTCGCTTTGGTCATCTTTAGCTTGTGTTCTTCGGTCTGGGCTCCCGCCGTCCGGCGGAACTGAAGAGAGGTAAGTCCGTCGCCATGCTCGACGGCATTGACGTGAGGGGAATTGCCATCGAGGCTTTTACGCACCATCCAACCCACTTTCCGGTGGTAGTTGACCCAGCTGCCGAGGAATTCCGCCCGGGTATACAGGATAAAATCGCCCTTTATCTTCTTCCAGGCATATTGGAATTCGTCATGGTCCGCCCAGACGTTGTAGCCGGCGCCGGTAATTATATATTGGCCGGTGGAAGGAATAAAGGTGGCCGAGCCTGGTTTTACGTTGACGCCGACATCACTATGATTTTCAAAGATGCCCACCGGTTGAGCAGTGGAAGAAAGGCAAAAGGCAAAAAGCAGTAGTGGCAGCAGTGCGTTAGATAGTGGTTGTTTCATGCGACAAATTTATGGGCCGATTGCTCATTTGTCCATTTTTCGACCACATCTATACTACATCATGCCTAAAAATCCCCTTTGAAATAGAGGCATTTGCCACATCAACCCTACGTCAGCCCCGAGGCGGGGCCAAAACCGGTACTTCTTTCTGGGCGGGTTCCCTATCTTTATGGCGAAGGTCCACTTATGCCATATGTTCTGCGGATAAAAATCGCTCTTACCCTCCTGGCGGCCTGCTTTATGGGAGTTTGCCAGGGCCAAAACACGATCGGCATCCCGGATATCGTCAACTATCCGCGGGATGTTTATAATGCCGGTACCCAAAACAGGGGCATTGTACAGGATCGGAACGGCATTCTCTATTTTGCCAACTACCAGGGTCTCCTGAGCTTTGACGGCAATTACTGGAAGAACTACCCCTTGCCCAACAAGACCGTCGTCCGGTCGGTGGCCCTGGGTAAGGACAACCGCATCTATGCGGGGGGACAGGACGATTTCGGGTATTTCTCCCCGGACAAGACCGGAAAGCTGGTTTTCACCTCCCTAAAAAGCCTGCTTTCGGAGAAGAACAACTCGTTTTCGGATATCTGGTTTATCGTTCCCTATGGCAACGATGTGTTCTTTATGTCCCGGGAAACGATCTTTCAGCTGAACAACAAAATGATAACGGTGTACCCGGCAGCCTCGGAATGGAGGTTTCTGGGGGAAAGCAATAACCAGCTGATCGCCCAGGACGGGAAGAATGGGCTCTTACAATTTAAAGATGGCCTTTGGGCGCCTTTTGTAAAGGAAAGTGCGTTGCCGGCCAGCTATCTTGCGACCTGCCTGTTCCCGTTTGGTACCGACAGCAGTTTCCTGGGGACCGTGAATACCGGCTTCTATATCCTGTCGAATAATAGGATCACCCCTTTCCGGTTTGCCGGTGCGAGTCCTTTCGCTAACGAGCGAGTGCTGACCGCGATCGCGGTCAACAAGGACTGGCTGGCCATTGGGACGAATCTCGACGGTATCTATATCGTCAACAAGCGGGGAGAAACGATCCAGAATCTTTCCCGGAAGGAGGGTCTGCAAAACAATAATATCCTGATGCTTTTCCTGGACCGGAACAAGAACCTTTGGATGGGGCTCGACAACGGGATCGATTTTGTCGCCTATAACAATGCCATCAAGCACATCTATCCGGAAAAGCTGAATGAAGGGCTCGGCTATTGCTCCATGATCTTCAACAAAGAATTGTTTGTAGGGACATCCAACGGGCTCTATTCCCTGCCGGTAGATGACCGGGAAGACCTCAGCTTCCTGCGTGGGGAGTTCCAGCCGATCCCGGGGACCAAGGGTTCTACGCAGGGGCTGAGCAATATCAATGGCGCTTTATTACTCGGCCATCACGATGGCGCTTACCTGATCCGGAATGACCGGCTGGTCCCGATCGACACAGGACTGACCTACTGGACCTTTCTGCCCTTTTCGAATGTCCTGCCCTCGGCCCTCGTGTTGGCGGGCAACAATGTGGGGATCAATCTGTTCCGGTATTCCAACGGCCATTTCCAGCCGGAGGGCGATCTGCCCGGGTATCTCGCGTCTTCCCAATTCATGGCCATTGACAATAACAATACCATCTGGGTGGCCCACCCTTACCGGGGGGTATACCGGGTTGACGTGAATGATATGGCGCATCCGCGGGTAAAATTGTATACGGAAAAGAATGGTCTTCCTTCTTATTTGAAGAACCATTTGTTCAAGGTGAAGAACCATATCGTTATCGCCACCGAGAAAGGGGTTTATGAATATGATCCCCGGCGGGACGTCTTCGAGCTCTCGGCCTATTTCAGGGGATTCTTTGGGGAAAGGAATATCCGGGCGCTAAAGGAGGACGCCGCCGGCAATATCTGGTTCGTCGACGACAATAGCCTCGGCGTCATCGATCTTTCAGGGCCTGCCCCCGAGACCATTTTTTTCCCCGAGCTGAGCGGAAAGCTGGTGGCCGATTATGAACATATCAACCCTTACGACAAATACAATGTCTTTGTGGGCGCCGAGAAGGGATTTTATCATATCAACTATGAGGAATACAAGAAGAACCACTATCCCGTCGAAGTGCGGATCCGGAGCGTCCGGGCGTTTGGACGATCGGACAGTCTTTTGTTCGGCGGCTATTTTGGTGAAGTGAACGATAGCCTCGATCAACCTCCCGCTGCGGTGTACAGCATCTCCAACAAATGGAATTCGCTGCATTTCGAATATACGAGTCCGCTGTATGCCGCTCAAAGCAGCATCACCTACAGCTATTACCTGAAGGGCTTTGACCGCGACTGGTCAGCCTGGTCAAAGCGAACGGAAAAGGAATATACCAATCTGCCGGCGGGAACCTACACGTTCCAGGTGCGGTCCAAGAGCAACCTGGGCAACGAATCGGCCATCAGCATCTACACCTTTACGATCCTGCCTCCCTGGTACCAGACCGGCTGGGCCTATGCCTTGTACACTCTTCTTCTCGCCGGTATGTTGTGTCTGTTGTATTTCTGGCAGCGGCGCATCTTCCGGCAACAACAGCAGAGACATGAGGAGGAACAGGCGCGTCTTCAGTACCTGCACCAGCTGGAGATGGAAAAATCGGATAAGGAGATCGTCAAGCTGCGGAACGAAAAGCTGGAGGCGGAGATCGAACACAAGAATACCGAATTGGCGTCAACCGCTATGCACCTCGTTCAAAAGGGAGAGCTGCTGAGCAATATCCGCGAGGAGCTTGTACGGATGAAGAAGGCCGGCAACGGGGAAGCGGTTGCGGCAGACGAGTTCAAGAAGATGCTGCGGATACTTGGCGAGGAAAATAAAATGGATAAGGACTGGGAGCAGTTTGCGGTCCACTTCGATAAGGTGCACAGCGATTTCCTCCAGATGCTGAAAAGTGCCTATCCGGCCCTTAGCGCGCACGAGCTGAAACTTTGTGCTTACTTGAGGATGAATCTCAGCAGCAAGGAGATCGCTCAATTGGAGAACATCTCCGTAAGAGGGGTGGAGATCAGCCGCTATCGCCTGCGCAAAAAGCTGAAGATCTCCACCGAAACGAATCTATTCGATTTCCTGATGGCGCTGCATTCCAATGGCAAGAACGGCGCCGGACCCGGCTGAAGATAGCCGGCCTATACCAGGTTCTGCTTGATATAGGTAATGCTCTTGGTAATACTGTCAAAGGGCGAGCCGGGGCATTGATCCTGCTCTACGAAGAAATACTTCATCCCCGCCCTGGATTTGGCGGCGAAGATCCGTTTGAAGTCGATCGTGCCGTTGCCGACCTCGGTAAAGGAATGCTTTGGCGTGGCGTCCATATCCTTTAGATGCCAGAGGGGGAAGCGCCCGGGATGAGCTTCGAACAGCTTTACCGGGTCCTTACCCGCCTTGGTCGCCCAATAGAGGTCCAGCTCCATCTTCACGAGCTTCGGGTCGGTCTCGCTGAGCAGCACGTCATATCCTGAACTGCCGCTCTGGGGATCGAATTCGAAGTCATGGTTGTGGTGGCAGAACTGGATACCGGCCTTCTTGCATTTCTCGCCGGCTACATTGAAGTCGGCGGCCATCTTTTTATAGTGATCGAGACCGCCCCGTTCTTTGTCGGACAGCCAGGCGCAGATCATATACTGTAACCCAAGGGTATGGGCATCTTCCACTGCCTTGTCCCAGTCGTGGAGGATGGTTCCTTTGTATTCGCCATTGGTCAGTGTGGCGCCCCTGCCATCCTCTCCCAGGCGATAGTGGCAGCTGCGCATCACCAACCCATGTTTCTTCAACACCGCTCCGAAGGTCTTGGGGTCCATCCCGTAAAAATTCTCCTTCCCGTCATTATAGGTCGCCCCTTCCAGCGAATTGAAGCCGATGGCGGCGACTTTGGCCAGCGTCCCGTCCGGGTCCTTGGCCATAAAATCCCGCACGGTATAAAGCTGGAGCCCGATGGTCGGACCGGCCGCGGACAAAAAGGAAGGAAGGGCAGGCGCCGCCAGGATGCCGGCGGAAGCAAAAGCGGATTTTTTGAGGAAGGATCTTCTCGTGTGCATGTGAGCTTGATTTTATATGACAGAATTCGTTGCGGTGTAATTTACGCTTTCCACTTAATTTTTCACTACATCATTACTACATCAAGGCCGCAAAACCGGTCGGGCGCACGGATAAAAATTGTAACTTTTAAAAAAATTAGCCGTATGAAGCTCGTCATGTTCGTTGCCTGTTGTCTCGCCTTCGGCGTCGGCCGTCCCGCCGGCGATCACCCAACACTGCCCATCGGCTCCGCCGCCCCGAACTTTTCGCTGCCGGGGGTCGACGGAAGGACCTATAGTCTCTCCTCCTTTAAAGATGCCCGGGTGCTGGTCCTGGTCTTTACCTGTAATCA
>Ga0310811_10002625_pt1 | contig 22482 bp, 22 predicted proteins | sample YCmetagenome_FD_207642 | JGI IMG/M metagenome (GOLD analysis project Ga0310811, IMG submission 207642) | Soil microbial communities from experimental microcosm in Duke University, North Carolina, United States - YC | ecosystem: Engineered > Artificial ecosystem > Soil microcosm > Unclassified ...
GTCGTTCCGGCGGTTGGCCGAGCCGTTCTAGAGTTGCCCGATGAGCGTCATGACGTCGACCGAGGTGTCCGTGCCGGTGCGCTACCGGGGCGGGACCGGGCAGCTCAAAGGCACGCTGACCGTGCCCGACGGCGGGTCGCGGACCGTGCAGCTGCTCGTGCACGGCTACAGCTACGCCCGCTACTACTGGGACTTCCCGTACAAGCCCGAGACGTACTCCTACGTACGCGCGGCGGTGGGTGCCGGTTACGCGACCCTGGCCATCGACCGCCTCGGTGACGGCGTGTCCAGCCGGCCCGCCGGCCAGCGGCTGACCTGGAACACCTCGGCACTGTCGGTGGCCTCGGCGGTGACCGCGCTGCGCGACGGCAGCCTGGGTACGGCGTTCGACAACGTCATCCTGGTCGGGCACAGCTACGGCTCGGTGACCAACTTCCTGGTGGCCGACCGCCACCCCGGGGTGACCGCGATGATCGTCACCGGCGCCGCGCACCGCGTTCACATGGTCAACATGACCAAGCTGATCCTGCTGTCGCCGCCGGTGCGTCGCAACGCCGACTTCGAGGTCACCGACCCGCTGTACGTCACCTCCGCCGCCGGCCGCCGCGATTTCTTCTACCGCCCCGCGAACACCGACCCCGAGGTCATCGCGGTGGACGAGCGGCTCAAGCAGACCGCCGGTGTCCTGGAGATCCCGTCCGCGCTGCCGTACCTCTGGAACGGCGTCTCCCGCAACACCAACATCCCGGTGCTCACGGTGCTGGGCGACCGCGACACCCTGTTCGCCGGCAAGTGGGCCGCCGACTGTTCCAGCGATGTGGCGCTGGCCCGCTTCGAACGCCGCTTCTACGGCCGGGCGGCGCACGTGGAGGCCGCGGTGATCCCCGGCGGCGGCCACGACATCAACCTCGAACGCACCGCGCCGGCCGCGTATCAACGGATGATCGACTTCGCCGGGGCCTACGTAGGAACCTGACCGGCCGCTGATCTCCGACGCGCCCGGGTATGCCCTCGCCCGGGTGGGTGCGCGCCGGGTGGGTGCGCTCGGGATGATCATCGGAAGTGGAACCGGACAGCGATGAGCACTGTCCGGGTTTCAATCCCGGTGATCAAGGTCCTGAGGGGCGCCACCGGAGCTCACTCGGCGACCCCGTTGCCCATGGGGCGCCATCGGAGCTCTCACAGCCACCGCGTCGCCTCTGGCAGGGCTCGTCCGCGCGGGTCACCGGGTGCCGCGACCAAGGGTCGGCGGGGCTCGCGCCTTCTCGTGATCAACAGGGCATCAGCGCTGCCCGCGACGATTCCGAGCAGCACTCTTGCCCTGTTGATCATGATGTGGAGAGTGGGTCAGGAGGTCACTCCGGCCGAGCTATGTGTGGCGAGGGCTCATCGCGGTGAGGATGAGGCGGGCGATCTCGGCGATCACGTCGTCGCGCTCCAGTTCGATGCGGCCCTGAAGCCAGGTGATCGCCGCCTGGGTGGTCCCCGCGACGATGATCAGTCCGGCGATGACCCGCCGCTGCTCGGTCACGGTGTCGATCGGCTTCGCCGGCGCCTCACCGGGTGCCCCGCCCGCCGCCGCGTCGCCCGCCGCCGCCTCGCCGGCCTCGTCCCCGACGTACGCCCCGTGCCCGGCATCGGAGGGGAACGCGTCCACCAGCATGCGGGTGAACTCGTCGAACGCCTCTTCGCGCCGCGCCTGCAGCGTCGGCTGGCCGGCCGCCTCGACGTAGAGCCTCGCCTGGCGGCTGTCGCCCTGCAGGTAGTCGATGAGCACCTGGGCGACGATGTGCGCCCGCCTCGGCGCGTCCGCACCCGAACCCGCTTCGGTCAGAGCGTCGAGGATTCGCGTGCGGACGGCCACGAAGAAGTCGTCCATCACCTCGTAGAGCAGCGCGTCCCGGTCGGCGTAGCTCTCGTAGAAGTACCGCTTGGTGAGCCCCGCGCGTGCCGACACGGCTTCGGCGGTGATCCAGACGACCCCACCGGAGCCGATCAGGTCGAGGCAGGCGGCCTTGAGCCGGGCCCGGCGATCGGCGCGGCGGTCCTCCGCGCTGACACCTCTGTAAGGACGTACTACCGTGGTCATCCGGTCCATCTTGACACAGGTGTGTATCACTTCTACAGTTCCGCCGCATTGACACGTGGTCGTGTCTAGTTCCCCGGGAGTGCGCATGAACATCGACCTGCTGAGCTCGAAGTCCTTCGCCGATGGGCACCCCGTCGAGCAGTATCACTGGCTGCACGAGAACGCACCGGTGTACCGGCACGACGAGCCTGACGGCGGCGCGGGGTTCTGGGCGGTGACCGGTGCCGCGGAGATCACCGAGGCCAGCAAGAACCCGAAGACGTTCTCCAGCGCCGCCGGCGGCATCATGATCAACGACTTCCCGCCGGAGGAGCTCGAGTTCTTCCGCACGATGATCCTGGTGATGGACCCGCCGAAGCACTCGTTCTACCGCAAGCTCGTCGGTGGCCTGTTCACTCCCAAGCGCGCGGCCCTGTGGACCGACTCCATCGGCGACACCGTGCGCTCGATCCTCGACGAGGCCTGCGAGCTGGGTGAATGCAACCTGGTCGAGGACATCGCGGGCAAGTTGCCCTCCTACGTGATCGCCGAGCTGGTCGGCATCCCCCGCGCGGACGGTGTGAAGCTCTACCGCTGGACCGAGATCATGCACTCCGCCCCGGACGTGGTCAGCGACGACGAGCGCTTCGCCGCCATGCGTGACATCACCGGTTACGCCGCCCAGGTCCGCGCCGACAAGCTGGCCAACCCCTCCGACGACCTGGCCAGCCGCCTGGTCGCCGCCGAGATCGACGGCCAGCGGCTCACCGAGCAGGAGTTCGCGTCGTTCTTCCTGCTGCTGATCAACGCCGGCGGCGACACCACCCGCAACCTCATCGGCGCCGCCACCGCCACCCTGCTCCAGCAGCCCGACAAGCTGGCCTGGCTGCGCGAGGACCTCGACGGCCGGATGCCCGGCGCGGTCGAGGAGCTGCTGCGCTACCAGAGCCCGGTGATCTACATGCGGCGTACGGCCACCGAGGACTACACCCTGGGCGGTGTCGACATCAAGGCCGGCGACAAGGTCGGGCTGTACTACGGCGCCGCCAACCGTGACCGCCGCGCGTTCGACCGCCCCGACGAGCTGATCCTGGACCGCTCGCCCAACGAGCACTTCGCCTTCGGTGGTGGCGGCCCGCACTTCTGCCTGGGCAGCCACTTCGGGCGCATCGAGATCACCGCGATGATGACGCAGATGCTCAACCGGTTCCCCGACCTGGAGCTGACCGGTGAGCCCACCTGGCTGGCGTCGAACTTCATCTCCGGCCCGACCGACGTCCCGGTCCGCTACACCCCGTCCAAGCCGCTCGGCCCGTCCTGAGCCGCCCGTCCTGGAACGGTTCGGTCAGCTGGGCAGGCGATCACACCGCCGCCCGGTCAGCTGGGCAGGCGCGCGGTGAGGCGGTAGAGCCGCGTCGTCTGCGTGGGATTGTGGTTGTCGTCCGAGGACAGCAGCAGGTGCAGCGCGCCGTCCGGGTCACGGCTCAGGACGGTCATCCCCTCCACGTTGTCCAGCAGCGGGTTCGGTTCCGGCTGGCGGGCGGTCGCGCCGAGCGGGGGGCAGTTGACCAGGTCGACCAGCAGCGTCTTGCTCATCGGCGTGAGGCCGGGGCCCGGGATGAGCTGGTCGACGCCGCTGACGTCGCTCGCGCGGGCGGGGTCGGTCAGGTAGATGCGGATGGTGTTGCCGAACCCGGGCAGGTAGCCGCGTTCGAGCACCAGCAGCCGCCCGTCCCCGGTGGCGGTGATCTCCGAGACCCCGGCGGCCATGTCGACCCGGTAGGCGTACTGCGGTCCGAGCCGGAACTCGCCGGTGCCGCTTCCCCGGGTCCAGGTCTGGAATCGGACGAGGTCGCCCTTGTCGCCCCCGAGGCCGGCCTCCATCGACGCGATCAGGGTGCGGCCGCCGGGCTGCAGCGTCAGACCTTCGAACGTGAGGTTGCGCGACGCCCGCCCGGCCGGGCCCACCAGCAACGGCGCCGGAACGGGTAACCGGCCGGGGAGCAGCGTGCCGTCGCGGCGGTAGTGGCGGATCGACGGCTCGGTCTCCGAGGTGATCAGGAGCGTGCCGTCGGGCTCGACGACCAGCGCCTCGGAGTCCAGGTCGTGGCCGTTCTCGTCGTGCAGCGCCGCCACCGCGGTGGGACGCAGCGTGGCGGGATCCAGGGTGAACAGCGCCGACCGGTCCGACAGCGCCAGAATCGGGCCCGGCGCTGAGCCCGGTGCCGGGCTCGGGGCTGAGTTCGGAGCCGCGCCCTCCGCCGCTGGGTCCGGCAGCGTGGCCAGCGCCGACAGGTTGCCCACGTACGTGCCACCGAACTCGGTCTTGTCCAGCGCGTCGGTGAACCCGTCGAGCGTCACGTCCGGCGAGCACCGCCCCATCGCCCCCGGAGCCGACGACGGCGGCGGCCCAGCCGGCGCCCCCACCCCACCACACGCGGCAAGCGCACCCAGGAGCGCAACGCACACCAGTGCCCGCCGCACACCCCGCGGCGTCGCTGCACACGGTGTGGCATGTGCGGCAACGCCAGAAGGTGCGCGGCAGCCCCGTGGAGGTGTGCGGCAGTCCCCTGAGGGTGCGCGGCAGTTCCGCGGAGGTGTGCGGGGCATCAAGTGGGGCGGTGGCGCATGCCGTCGAGGAGCAGGCTGCGCATCTCGTCGGTGAGGCGTTTGCGGCTGGGCCGGCGCGCCCGCGCCGGGAAGATCATGTCGTCGAGCAGGGCCACCCCGAAGATCATGCCGACCACGTCCGCCGCCAGCGCCGGCATGTCCAGGCCCTGGTACTGGTCGCGGTACTCGTCACCCGGGGTGATGATCTCCAGTCGCTGCAGCGCGCGGGCCAGCTGGTCGAGCAGGTCGGTGGCGTCGGGGTCGCGCTGCTGCTCGGCCAGTGCGGTGAGCAGCGCCGTCCGGTGCTGGCGGGCGAGGTCGTAGAGCCCGTTGATCAACCGGTCGAGCCGCTCCTCGGGGGTGGCGCCGCTGGTGTCCTGCACCCACTCGTCGATGTAGTCGGTGAGCAGCTCGACGAACGGCGCGATGACCGCGGCGTTGAACAGAGCGGCCTTGCTGGCGAAGTTGTTGAACAGCACCCGCTCGGAGACGCCCGCCTTGCGGCTGATCTCGGCTGTGGTGGTGGCCTGGAATCCCTGCTGGTCGAACAGGTCGCGGGAGACGTCGAGCAGGATCCGCCGGAGCTCCTCCGAGCCACGGCGTCGCCGCTTCTGGACGGGCTCGCTCACCGCTCCATCGTACGGCCGCCGCCGGCCGTGAGTCTTGTGCAGTGTCACTGAACATGCTATTCAGTGACACTGCATAGAGACGACGCGGCGAAGGAGCTGGGATGAGCGACGACACGAAGGGTCCACCGGGAACCGGTCAGGGACTGCCGATGGCGGTCATCGGTACCGGCCCGGCCGGGCTCGGGGCGGCCTGGCGGCTGCGCGAGGCCGGGCACCGGGTGAAGCTGTTCGAGCGCAACGGCCAGCTCGGCGGCCGCATGCGCACGCAGCACCAGGACGGTTTCCAGATCGAGGACGGCCCGACCCAGATCGCCGGCAGCTACACCCGGTTCATGTCGATCGTGAAGGAGTCCGGACTCGGCGACCAGTTGATCCCGGCCTCCACCGTTCTGGGCATGCTCGACGCGAACGGGAAGTGTCACGACTTCGAGATCGAGAAGATCTTCCGGGACATGGCCAGGACGAAGCTGATCCCGCTCTCCGAGAAGCTCGACCTGGCCCGGATCAGCGTCGATGTGTTCAAGCACCGCAAGAAGCTGGACGTCGAGGACCTGTCCAAGATGGCCGAGCTGGACCACATGTCGGCTGAGCAGTACGGCCGCGATCGCTTCGGCCACGGCGCCTACGAGAACTTCGTCGACCCGGTGATCCGCGGCTTCGTCGGCACCGCGCCGAACACCGTCTCGGCGTCGGACCTGCTGTGGGTGTTCGCCGCGTTCATGAAGATCCAGAAGTACTTCGCGCTGAAGAACGGCATGCAGACCTACGCCGACCACCTGGGCACGTTCTTCGACAAGGAGCTCAACGCCGAGGTGGAGAGCGTCGACGAACGGGCCGGCGAGGTCGACGTGACCTGGCGCGATGCCGCGGGCGCGCACCACACCGAGACGTTCGCGGGTGTCGTCATCGCCACCCTGCCCAAGGGTGCGGCGAAGATCCACAACGGGTTGGACGCCTGGCGCCGCGACTGGCTGGCGACCAAGGTCGACAACGCCACCATCGTCGAGTGCCACGTGGCGATGAACAGCGTGCCGCGCGCGATGGCCTCGACGATCTACTCCACCGACATCTCCAACCAGACCAAGGTGCTCGCGGTCAACCTGGAGCACCGTAAGGCCCCCGGGCGCGCGCCGGAGGGTAAGGGGATCGGCACCATCTTCGGCTCCAACGACTGGTCGAAAGAGGTCCTCGACGACCCCGACGACGATGTGCTGATCAAGGACCTGCTCGAGACCGCCGAGCCGATGGTCCCCGGGATCACCGACGACATCGCGTTCACCAAGCTCGTGCGCTGGCCCTACTCGTGGGCCAAGAGCTATCCCGGTTACTGGACCGGGATGAAGGAGTTCAACCGGCTGTCCACGCAGCACGACCGGCTCGTGCGGCTGGCCGGGGACTACTTCTGCGTCACCAGCCTCAACGTGGCTACCGCGTCCGGAGAACGCGCGGCCCGCCAGATCCTGTCCGTCACCAACCGCTGACCAGGGAGAACGAATCATGACGACACACAAGGTGATCCTCTGGGGCGCCGGCGGCGTCGGTGAGTACGCGCTGCGCTACCTGGCCGGCCAGCCCGAGCTGGAACTGGTCGGCGTCCGCTGCTACTCGGAGGCCAAGGAGGGCAAGGACCCGGCGGTGGACTTCGGCCTGGAGCCGTGCGGGGTGGCCGCCACCCGTGACGTCGACGCCCTGCTGGCCCTGGACGCCGACTGCGTGATCTACACCCCGCGCTCGTACCTCACCGACCACTCCGCACCGGACAGCCCGGACAAACCGCTGGAGGACGAGGTCGTCCGCATCCTGGAGGCGGGCAAGAACATCGTCTCCTCGATCGGCAGCTTCATCCACTGGCGCAACCTGGCCAACGGACAGGAGTCGCTCGCGCGGATCAACGAGGCCGGCCGGCGCGGCAGCGCCAGCGCGTACTTCACCGGCATCGACCCCGGCTACACCGACAGTGTGCTCGGCGCGACGGTGGCCAGCCTGGTCGGTGAGATCACCCAGATCCGGACCTTCGAGATGATCGACTACAGCACGTACATGCAGGCCGAGACGATCGCCGCCATGGGTTTCGGTATGAAACCCGAGGACGTGCCCACCGCCACCGAGCCGATCATGGCCACCTGGGCGGGCTCGCTGCACACCCTGGCCGACGGCTGCGGGCTGGTGCTCGACGACGTGGTGTTCGGCGGAGACATCTGGGTGTCCCCGGAGACCTACACGCCGAAGAACGGCCTGAGGGTGGAGGCGGGCACGGTCGGCGCGATCCGGTTCTCGCTGTCCGGGGTGATCGACGGCGAGACCCGGCTGCAGCTCAACCACGTCAACCGGCTCGGTGCGCACGCCGCCCCGGACTGGCCGGCGATCGGGGACGCCGGTGGTTACCGCGTCGAGGTGGACGGCTTCCCGTCGATCACCGCCGACTTCCCGTTCGGCCTGCCCGGCGGCACCGGCGACGGCCTGGAGGACGCCATGGCGATGACCGCCGGCCGGCTGATCAACAGCATCGGGGCGGTGGTCGCGGCACCTCCGGGGCACGTCACACCGAACGACATGATCCAGATCGGCCCGCGCTACGGGATCAAGCGGTGAGCGGGCGCATGCTGGACGGCAAGACCGTCCTGGTCACCGGCTCGACCAAGGGGTTCGGGGCAGCCATCGCGGCGCGGTTAGCGACCGAGGGCGCGAACGTGGTGGTCACCGGGCGCAACGCGTCGGCCGGTGCGGACGTGGAGTCCGCGATCCGGGCCGATGGCGGCAACGCGACGTTCGTCCAGGCCGACATCACCGACGAGGCGGCCGTCCGCGAGCTCGTGGCGACCACCGTCCGCACCTACGGCCGCCTGGACGGACTGGTCAACAACGCCATGGCGATGGACGAGGTCGGCTCCAGCGAGCGGCCCATCGTAGAGCTGGAGACGGCCGGGTTCGAAAAGATCGTCCGGGTCGGGTTGTACGGACTGTTCTGGGCGACGAAATACGGGATCGCGGCGATGCTGCCGAACGGAGGCGGCTCGGTCGTCAACATCTCCTCGCTGGCCGCGGTGGCCGGGGTGCCGTCGCTGCCCGCCTACTCCGCCTGCAAGGGCGCGATGGGTGCGCTGACCCGGCAGGTCGCGGTCGACTACGGCCACCAGGGGATCCGGGTCAACACGATGGTCTGCGGGATCGTGTTCGCCGACGGCCTCGCGGCGGCGGTCTCCGCGCACCCGGTGGCCGGGACGAAGATCGCCGAGGCCCAGCTCACCCGCTACGGCACCCTGGACGACATCGCCGACATGGCCACCTTCCTGGTCAGCGACCGCTCGGGGTTCGTCAACGGCGCCGAGCTGCGCATCGACGGCGGCTGGACGGCCACCGCCCGCTTCCCGAACATGGTCGATCTTGTGCTGTCCGATGTGGCGGCCGGCCAGGCGGCGTCGTGAGGCTCAAGGGCAGGACCGCGATCGTCACCGGTTCCGGCCGGGGCATCGGCCGGGCCATCGCCTCGCTCTACGGCCGCGAGGGTGCCAACGTTGTGGTCGCCTCGCTTGCGCCCCAGGAGTGCGCGGCCACGGTGGAGGCCATCGAGGCCGAAGGCGGCGTGGCCGTCCCCAAACCCACCGACGTCGGAGTACGGGACGACGTCCGGGACATGGTGCGGTTCGCCGTCGACACCTACGGCGGCCTGGACATCCTGGTCAACAACGCGCAGTCCTGGGGCACCCGGGAGCACCCGGCCGGGCTGCCCGTCCCGACGCCTCTGGAGCAGTTCGACGAGGCCGAGCTCGACTGGACGTTCGACACCGGCTTCCGCGGCACCTTCTGGGCGATGCAGGCGGCCTTCCCGCACCTGCGCGAGCGGGGCGGCCGGATCATCAACTTCGGCTCCTGGTACGGCCAGATGGGCAACGCGGGCACCGTCGGCTACAACATCACCAAGGAGGCCGTTCGTGGGCTGACCCGTACGGCCGCGCGGGAGTGGGCGCGTCACGGCATCACCGTCAACGTGATCACCCCGGCGGCGAAGACCGACGCGGCCGCCAACATCGAACGGACCGATCCCGACGCCATCGCGGCCGCGATCGCCACCATCCCGATGGGCCGTCTCGGCGATCCGGACACCGACCTGGCTCCGGCCGCGCTGTTCCTGGCCAGCGACGACTCCCGCTACGTCACCGGGCAGACCCTGGGTGTCGACGGCGGGGTCTTCCTCCAACCCTGACCACGGTCGGGGCGAGCGCATCGACCACACGTATCGACACATCGACGGAGAGGTATCGGGTAATGACGACATCGGAGGCCGCGCGTCCCGCCGAATCCGTGCGGGCCGTGACGCACCACCGGGGCGAGCTGCTGTGCGTCTGGTGCGGGCCGGCGCTGGTGGTGCTGCTGGGGGCCGGCCTGCTGCTGGCCGGGTTATGGCCGCCACCGCGTCCCACCGCGAGCCCGGCGGAGATCGCCGCCTTCTACACCGGCCATCTGCTGCGTACCCGGATCGGGTTGTGCCTGATGATGGCCGGTATCGCGCTGCTGATCCCGTGGGGCGCGTCCATTGCGGTCCAGACCAACCGGACCAGGAGCGGCTCGCCGATCTACACCTACGTGCAGGTGGCGGCGGTCGCGGTGTCCGCGATGATCGGCGTGCTCAGCATCGTGATCTGGGGGACCGCGGCGTTCCGGGCCGACGAGCTCGCGCCGGAGACGACCCGCACGCTCAACGACCTGGGCTGGTTGTTCTTCGTCTTCGACTGGTCACCGCTGTTCGTCTGGTACGCATCGGTGTCGCTGGCGATCTTCGGCGATCGGGACGACCCACCGCTGTTCCCGCGCTGGTCGGCGTACGTCGGCGTCTGGGTCGCGCTGCTCTCGGTGCCGGGCGGTGTGGTCCTGCTGTTCAAGACCGGCCCGCTGGCCTTCAACGGGATCATCGGGATCTGGATCCCGCTCGGGGTGTTCTTCGTCTGGATCCTGGTGATGACCACGCTGGTGATCTCCAGGATCACGCAACGCGGCGCGATGCCCGAAACGACGGTGGGGTAGCGGACATGACATCCACGATCAAGGGCCTCGAGGACTTCGCGGCACTCGACCCGTTCTTCCGGATCATCGAGCAGGGCCTGGCCGGTATCGCGGACGGGGACCACTTCTTCGATCTGCTGGCCGAGGACGTCGTCGTCGACTACGTCATCACCATCCCGGGTTATCCGCGCCATGTCGAAGGCCGGCAGGCGGTGGCCGAGCTCTACCGCGGCTATGGAGACTCGCTCACGCTGGACCGATGCCACGACCTCGCCGTGCACCACGACACCCGGACCGGCGTCGTAGTGCTCGAGTACGCGTCGCAGGGCCGGGTGGTGGCCACCGGAGCGCCCTACGCGAACCGGTACGTCTCGGTGCTCACCATCGCGGACCGTCAGGTGACCCGGTGGCGGGACTACCTCGACCCGGTGGCGGTCTTCGACGCGGTCGGCTGGCCAGCCGTGACCGATCACAGCCACCCGTGACGACCACGGCCGCCGGGCTCGGTTCATCCTCCTGACCAGGACCGGGAGTGCTGTGACCCGCCTGTGTGACCCATCGGACACTCTAGGTATTGATCTTTCACACGTGCGATGAGCGACGGTCCCTACCTGGCCTATACGCAATCTCCGAAAGTTGGCGTACAAGTAAGTCGCACAGGTAGGCGTTTCAGGTTTCGGGGGACAGTCAGTTGGCGCACCACCCCTTAGTGCTGGCGATGACGGCTCACGCGGAGCGCGTGGGTGTGCTCGCGCTGCTCGGCGTTCTCATGCTGGTCGGGTGGTGTGCCGTCGCGCTCGGGATGGCGGCCGACTCCCGGGCCGACGGGACCCGCACCGTCGGGGCCGTGGTCAGCAAGCGCGAGGGTTCCACCACCATCGTGATCGGCGGGCCGTTCGCCGCGGCCGCGATCGTCGTGTCGAACCCCTCGGGCCCGGACGCCGACGCGGCGCCCGCCGACGGCTCCCCGGACGCCATGACCGGCCAGGACCTGCCCGTCGTGTTCGGCAGCGTGGTGATCTTCCGATCGTCCCCCGTGCCGGATCCCGCCGTGCCCGACGGTGCCGCCGCTGTGGCCGAGGGCGCTCCGGAGCCCGACCTGCCGCTCGCCCATGACGCGGCGATGCTGCTCGACGGTGTGGTCGCGGCGGAGCCGGCCGGGTTCGACGGGGCGGCGGTGGTCATGGAGGCCGACCGGATCCTGGCCGATTCGGCGGCGCTGGAGGAGCTCTGGCGGCTGCCGGCGGCGACCGCCGACCAACGCCTGCCCGTCATCAAGCAGGCCTGAGCTCACCCTGCCTCCACCGGGGTCGCACCGGGGCGGGTCCACTGCGGCACTGGGCGGCTGGTCGGGCCCCAGGTGGCGTTGCCGTCGGCGTCCGAGCACCAGTACCAGCACGAGTGGCGTCCCTCGGGCCAGCCCTCAGGGTTGTCCTCCCACGCCTCGCCGCGCCCGTGGACGGTCATGTCCAGCAGACCCATCGAGGCGTTGACCGGCTCGTTGCCCCGGCCGGTGGTGGCGTAGGTGAGGAACGTGCGGTCGCCTTCCGGGTCGGCGACGCGCAGGTAGGCGGTGATGGAGCCCATGCTGTCGCCGACCGGGGCGTCCAGGTCGCGAACCGAGTACCAGGGCTGGGTGTAGCCCATGAACTCGACGTAGGGGGCCACCTCCTCCCACCGGCCCTCGGTGAGCACCGCGTAGGAGACGCCGCGGGCGTTGAGGTAGACCGCGTCGTGCATGTGCCAGGCCGTGGTGGTGCAGCCGCCGCACTGCCCGTTGTGCGGGGCGCCGTCGTGCCACATGTGCTTGTAGACGATGAGCTCGTCGCGGCCCTGGAACAAGTCGATGAACGGGACCGGGCCGTCCGCTCCGATGACCTCGACGGTCCCGTCGAACTCCACCATCGGCAGCCGGCGGCGGGCGGCGGCGATGGCGTCACCCTCGCGGGTGTGGGCCTTCTCCCGGACCAGCAGCTCGTCGCGGGCGGCCTGCCACGTGGCCCGGTCGACGATGTCGGGCAGCGCGTCGGTGCCGGTGGTGGATGTGTCGGTGGTGGATGTGTCGGTGGTGGCCATGGGCTCCCTTTCCGGCCGGCACGGTACCGGTCCCCTGAAGCTAGGACGAGCCCTCCGACCGGAACTGGTCGGTGGGCGGGGTGCACACCGGTGGCGGGCCGACTTTGTACGTGGCGCCGAGGCGTGGCGGTGCGGGCAACCCCTAACGTGATCGCCCATGCGGCCACCGCCGTTCGACTATCTCGAACCGACGACTGTCGCCGAGGCGTGCGCCGAGCTGGACCGCCACCGCGACCGGTGCGCCGTGCTCGCCGGCGGCCAGAGCCTCGTCGCGCAGCTCAACGCCCGCCTGATCCGCCCGGACTTTGTGCTGAGTATCGCCCGGATCCCTGAGCTCGCCGCCGTCGAGGCGACTGACGCCGGGATACGGATCGGTGCGGCGGTGACCCAGCGGGAGGTGCAGCGCGGGCTCGCCGGTGACACGGTGCCCGTGCTGCGGGAGGCACTGGAGCGCGTCGGCCACGTGCCCACCCGCAACCGCGGCACCGTCGGCGGCAGCATCGCGTTCGCCGATCCCACCGCCGAGCTGCCGGCGGTGCTGCTGGCCCTCGGCGGCACGGTGGTGCTGCGTTCGGCCGGCGGCGAGCGGACGGTGCCGGCCGGTGAGTTCTGGCTCGGGCCGTTCCGGACGGGGATGCGGCCGGACGAGCTGCTGGTCGCGGTGTCGATCCCGGTTCCGGCCGGTGGGGTGTGGGCGTTCGAGCAGCGGCACTTCCGCCGGCACGCGAAGGTCTCGGTGGTGGCCGGCACTGCCGGCGACGGGATCCTGACGGTGGCCGCCGCCGGGCTGACCGACACGGCCGTACTGCTGCCCGATGCCGCCGCTCGGTTCAGCTCGTGCGCCTCCCCGTCCGAGGGGATCGCCGCGGTCGCCGCCGGGGTGGCCGACCTGGTGACCCCGAACGCCGACCACTACGGCTCGCCCGCTTACCGCCGTCGCCTGGCCGTGGCGGCCACCGAGGCGGCGCTGCGGCGGGTGCCGGGGCTCGCGCCCGAAACGGAGGCCGCGTGACCACCGGGCCGAACACCAACCCGTTGAACGGAAGTTCACCGACGCCGAAGTTGGAGGCGAAGCCCCGGGCGGTGACGGTGACCGTCAACGGCGACCCGGTGGTGGCGCTCGTGGAGCCGCGCACCCTGCTGGTCGACTTCCTGCGGGAGAAGGCGCAGCTCACCGGCACCCACACCGGCTGCCACCAGGGCTGGTGCGGCGCGTGCACCGTGCTGCTGGACGGCAGCTCCACCCGCTCCTGCCTGACGTTCGCGGTGCAGGCCGACAGCTGCGAGGTGACCACCGTCGAGGGCATCGAATCCGGCGACGGTCAGTTGTCGAGCCTGCAGCGGGCGCTCATCGAGCACTCGGGCTTCCAGTGCGGCTTCTGCACCCCGGGCTTTGTGGTGCTCGGAACGGAGATCCTGGCCGAGGCGGCGGACGGTGCGACGTTCAGCCGCGACGACCTGCAGCGCCGGTTGGCCGCGAACATCTGCCGCTGCACCGGCTACCGGGGGATCCTCGACGCCCTCGAACACGCGCTCGCCGAGCAGGCAGCCACGTCTGCGGAGGTGGCACGGTGAGCCCCACGAACGGGACGAGCGGGTACGTCGGCACCGGGGTGCGGTCCCGTAACGGGGTGCGCTTCGTGCGGGGTGCCGGTCGTTACACCGACGACGTGCACCTGCCCCGCGAGGCCACCCTGGTCGTGCTGCGCAGCCCGCACCCGCACGCCCTGATCGTCGGCATCGACACGAGCGCGGCGAAGGCCATGGACGGGGTGTACGCGGTAACGACCGGCGCGGAGCTCTTCGACCACATCGGCCCGCAGCGTTACCTGTGGGACCTGCCCGGGCAGCGCACCGGCCCCGGCCGTCCGGTCGCGCGGGATCGGGTTCGGCACGTCGGTGAGCCGGTCGCCGTCGTCGTGGCCCGCGACCAGTACGTCGCCGAGGACGCCCTGGACGCGATCGTCGTCGAGTACGAACCACTGCCGGTGCTGGCCGACGTCGACGCCGCCCTGGCCGACGGCGCGACCCTGCTGCACCCCGACTGGGGCACGAACGTGCAGGTCGAGGCGGCGTGGCCGGCGGTCATCCCCGGCCTGCCCGAGCCTCCCAGCGCCGATGCCGCACTCAACGCCGCCCACCTGATCGTCGAAGAGACGTTCACCAGCGCCCGTATCACCGCCACCTCGATGGAGACCCGCGGTGTGGTCTGCGACTACGACCCGTCCGGCCCCAGCCTGACCATCTACACCTCCACCCAGTCGCCGCACCAGGTCCGCGAGGGCGTCGGGGCGATGCTGGGCATCCCCGAGCACCGGATCCGGGTGATCGCCCCGGACGTCGGCGGTGCGTTCGGGATGAAGGCCGTGCTCTACCCGGAGGAGGTGCTGGTCCCGTACTTCGCGCTGGCGCTGCGGCGGCCGGTCCGGTTCGCCGAGCAGCGTGACGAGTCGTTCGTGGCGTCCACGCCGTCGCGGGCGCAGCGGATGACGCTGACGCTCGGTTTCGACACCGACGGCCGGATCCTCGGGCTGCGGTCGCGGTACACGATCGACCTGGGGAGCGCGCCGTCCACCTGCGGCGCCGGGACGGGCTGGGCCACCGGGGCCCTGCTGTGCGGCCCGTACGCCATCCCGGCCGTCGACATCCGGGCCACCGCCGTGGTCACCAACAAGACTCCGCTCGGGGCCTACCGCGGGTTCGGGCAGCCCGAGGCGAACTTCCCGATGGAGCGGTTGCTCGACATCGCGGCGTCGAAACTGGGCGTCGACCCGGTGGAGCTGCGGCGGCGCAACCTGATCCCCGCCGACGGCTTCCCGTACACGAACGCCACCGGCATGTTGATCGACAGCGGCGCCTACCAGAACATGCTGGAGCTGCTGGAACAGCGCCCGGCCTACGTCGACGCGCTGCGCGAGCGTGACGAGGCCCGCGCCGCCGGCAGGCACGTCGGGGTCGGTATGGCGTTCTACAACGAGTGCACCAACTTCGGCCCGTCCGGGGTGTTCCCGCTGATCGGGATCGCCACCGGCGGCTGGGACGCCACCACTATCGCCGTCGAACCCGACGGCACCGTCCGGGTCACCAGCAGCCAGACGCCGATGGGCCAGGGCATCGAGACCTCGTTCGCGCAGCTGGCCGCCGACCGGCTCGGCGTGGGAATCGACGACGTCACGATCCGGTTCGGCGACACCGCGTCCAGCCACTACACCGCCTACGCCAGCGGGGCCAGCCGCTCGGCCGGCATCGGTGGGTCGTCGCTGATCGTCGCGGCCGAGGCCGTGCTCGAGAAGATGCGCCGGATCGCCGCGCACCTGCTGGAGGCCGACCCGGACGACGTCGAGCTGGTCCGCGCCGCACCCGAGAACGGGTCCGCACCGACGCCGCCCGGATTCACGGTGCGTGGCACGAGCGCGGAACCGGTGACGTTCGCGCAGGTCGCGGCGGCGGCATACCAGGGCGGCGGGCTGCCCGAGGGGATGGCGCCCGGGCTGGAGGAGCTGGGCACGTTCGACCCGGTGTCGCTGGGCTTCTCCTACGGGGTGGTCGCGGCGCTGGTCGAGCTGGACGCGGTGACCGGCCAGACCACCGTGCGCAAGCTGATCTTCGGCCACGACTGCGGCACCCAGCTCAACCCCCGGATCGTCGAGCAGCAGGTGATCGGCGGCGCGCTGCAGGGCCAGGGCGCGGCGCTCACCGAGGAGCTGCCGTACGCCGACGGCCTGCCGCTGGCAGGAGCGTTCGCCGACTACCTCGTCCCGCTGGCCACCGAGATCCCCGAGCTGGACCTCTTCCACACCGAGACCCCCACCCCGTTCACGCTCAACGGCGCGAAGGGCGTCGGCGAGAGCGGCGTGATCGCGGCGCCGGCGGCGATCGTCAACGCCATCCAGGACGCGCTGGGCCCGGAGTCGACCACCTCAGCACCCATCACCGCCATCCCGGTCCTGCCGGAACGGATCCTGCAGGCCCTTACAACCGCTCGTACAACAGAGGAGACCACATGAGCCGATCCAAGATCGGGCTGCTCCTGGGCAGCGCGACCCCTCCGGAGCAGATCGCCACCATGGCCCGTGAGGTGGAGCAGGCCGGGTTCGGCGAGCTGTGGATCCCGGAGGACTACTTCTTCCTCGGCGGGTTCGCCGCGTCGGCGATCGCGCTGGCCGCCACCGAGTCGATCCCGGTCGGCACCGCGATCGTGTCCTCGGTGGTGCGCCACCCGGCGGTGCTGGGCATGGAGATCGCCACCCTGGCCCGGGCGTTCCCCGGCCGGTTCCGCCCCGGCATCGGGCACGGCGTACCGGCGTGGACCGCGCAGATGTCGTTGACGGTGCCCTCGCCGATGAGCGCGTTGCGGGAGACCCTGGTCGGCGTCCGATCCCTGCTGGACGGCCAGACCGTGACCGACACCGGCAAGGTGCACTCGTTCACCGAGGTCACGCTCACCCACCCGCCGGCCGACCGGGTCCCGCTCTACGTCGGTGTGCTCGGCGACAAGGGCATCGCGATGACCGGCGAGCTGGCCGACGGCCTGGTGGTCAGCGTCCTGGCGACACCGGAGTACGTGGCCGCGACCCGCGAGAAGCTCGACAAGGCCGCCCAGGGTGAGGCCCGGGAGCTCGTCGTGCTGGTCGCCGTCAACATCACCCGCGACTCCGCCAAGGCCGCCGAAGCGCGCGAGGCGATCAAGCCGGTGCTGGCGTTCTACCTGGCCGCCACCGGGCCGAACCCGCTGCTCGCGCCGATCGGGGCCAACGAGCCGCTGGCCGAGATGCTCACCCGAGGTGGGCCCGAGGTGGTGCTGGCCGAGATGCCCGACGAGTGGGTCGACGCCTGCTCGGTCACCGGGTCCGGCGACGACGTGACCGCCAAGCTGCAGCGCTACTTCGACGCCGGCGCCGACAAGGTCGTGCTGGTCCCGATCGTCGCCGACAACGCCGAGGAGTCCATCGCCGCCGCCGCCGACCTCCTGCCGTCCTTCCGCTGACCTCTTAAAGGAGACCGAAATGACCGACGACGCCGCCGCAGTACTCGCCGTACACAACGGCTGGTTCAAGTCCAACGTGGGCCTGGACGCCGACGCGATGCTTCAGTACTTCCCGGAGAGCTCCGCTGACGGGCCCGGTTACCTGCAGTTCAACCTCAACGGCCTGACCTACAACGGCGCCGCCGAGAAGGAGAAGCTGTGGCGCAACCTCAAGGCCATCGGCGTCAACATCACCCGCATCGAGGACACGAGCGAGCCGCTGGTCCAGGTGTTCGGTGACACCGCCCTGCTGACCTCCGAGGGGGTCGCCGAGCTGGAGATGCCGAGCGCCACCGGCAAGCTGGAGTCGCCCGGACCGACCCGGTTCCGCAACACCGAGTTCTACCGCCGCACCGACGGCGCCGGCGGCAGCGACTGGCGGATCTGGCACATGCACGTCAGCGAGGCCGCCGCGGAGGGCTCACTCAAGTACGGCACCGAGTGAACGTCGAGGGCCCGGTCGGGCCACTGTCCGTGCTGGTGAGCGGCACACCGGAGACCTACGGCACCGTCGTGCTGATCCACCCGATCAACACCGCCGGCTCGGTGTGGTCGGCGGTGATGGCGGCGCTCGGGCGGCCGTCGGTGGCGCTGGACCTGCGGGGGCACGGCGCCTCGACGCCGAACGGCCCGTTCACCGTGGACGGCTACGTCGACGACGTGGTGGCGGTACTCGACGGTCTCGGGCTGGCCACCGCGCACCTGGCCGGCGGCTCGCTCGGCGGGTCCATCGCGCTGGCCCTGGCCGCGCGTCACCCGGACCGGGTGCTCTCGGTGACCACGTTCGGCTCCACGCTGGGCACCGGGGCCTCGGATGCCGACATCCGGGCGATGATCGACGAACTCGACGCCAAGGGCACCGGGAAGTACTTCGCCGAGCTCGCCCCGCTGATCGTGGGCACGGCCCACCGGGACGACGCGCGCGTGCTCGCCGGGATCCGGGAGGCCGCCGGCACCCGCCCGGAGCCGGTGGTGGCCGCCATCCTGCGCGGCGCGTTCGGCGCGGACATCCGCGACCTGGCCGGCCGGGTCCGGGCACCGGTGCACGCGGTGGGCGGCACCGAGGACCCCACCTGCCCGCCGGCGATGACCGAGGAGATCGCGGCGGCCACCGGCGGTCGGATCACCCTCCTGGACGGGGTCGGGCACGTCCCGATGCTGGAGACCCCCGACGAGGTAGCGAAGATCATCGCCGCCCACATCAACGAGGAGCAGCTGGGATGACGTACTCGATCGTCGCGCGGGACGCGGCCACCGGTGAGCTGGGCTTCGGCTCCCAGTCGCACTTCTTCGGGGTCGGCCGCCTCGTCGGCTGGGGCGAGGCCGGCGTGGGGGTGGCCTGCACCCAGGCGTTCGTCAACGTCGACTACGGCCCCGGCGCGATCGCCGCGATGCGCGACGGCGGTGACCCGGCGGAGATCGTCGCCGCCCTGACCGGCGCTGACGAGCACTCCGCCTACCGCCAGCTCGCGGTGCTCGACGCGACCGGGCGGGTCGCCTCGCACACCGGAGCCAGCTGCGCCCCGTACGCCGCCGGGCTGGTCGGCGACGGGGTAGCGGTGCAGGGCAACATGCTGGGCTCAGCCGACGTCGTGCCCGCCATGCTCACCGCGTACGAGGCCGCCGCCGGCCGGCCGCTGGCCGACCGGATCCTGGCCGCGATGACAGCGGCGGAACGGGCCGGCGGTGACGTGCGCGGCTCGCAGTCGGCGGTGCTGCGGACCTACTCGAGCGAACGCTCGGACACCCCGTGGGCGCAGGTGCTGATCGACATCCGGGTCGACGACCACAGCGACCCGATCGGCGAGCTGGCCCGGCTGCTGCCGCGCCAGCGGGCGTTCGACCTCATCGGCGGGGTCATCTTCGCCCCCAACCTGACCATCGGCCCCTACGAGGGCGTCGACCCCGGTGAGCTGGCGGCGAAGGTCGACGGCCTGGCCGAGGCATCGGCGCTGCTCGGCGAGCAGAACCGGGAGGCCGACTTCTGGCGCGCGCTGCTGCTGGCCCGCAGCGGCGACAAGGCCGCCGCGAAAGCCCTGTTCGACGACCTGTTCGCCGCCCGTCCCGCCCTGCGCGGATTCCTCGCCGGCATCGGCCCGCTGGGCTTCCTCGACAACGTGGACGAGTACGTCGGATGACGGCGGGCAGGGCGCGCGACCACGTCGACGTGCGGCGGTGCACCGACCTGGCGGCGGCGATGATCCAGTGCGACACCCGCAACCCGCCCGGTGACGAGAGCTCGATCATCCCGCTGCTCACCGACGTGCTGCGCGGCCTCGGCGGGCGGGTCGAGGTGGTCGAGCCGAAGCCGGGCCGGATGTCGCTACTGGCCGAGGTCGGGGCGGGAGATCGCCCGACGTTGCTGGTCAACGGGCACATCGACGTCGTCCCGGTGGTCGAGGCCGACTGGTCGGTGCCCCCGTTCGGCGGCCTGGTCCGCGACGGGCGGCTCTGGGGACGCGGTGCCTGCGACATGAAGGGCGGCATCGCCGCGGCCATCGAGGGCCTGCGCGCCTGCCTCGACGCCGGTGTCGAACCGGCCCGCGACGTCACCTTCCACCTGGTCGCCGACGAGGAGACCGGCGGCCGGTGGGGGACCGCGGCGCTGCTGGAGTCCGGCCGGATCCCGGCCGAGCGGATCGTCGGTGCCGTCGTCCCCGAGCCGAGCGAGCTGGGGGTGTGCGTCGCCGAACGGGGTGCGCTGCTGGCCGAGATCACGGTCACCGGGCGGGCCGCGCACGGCAGCGACCCCGGCCGGGGCCGCTCGGCGGTGGCCGACGCCGCCCGGCTCGTCACCGCCCTGCACGACGCCGACTTCGGCGGCCCGTCCCACCCGCTGCTGGGCCGCCCGACCTGCAACGTCGGCACCATCCACGGCGGCACCGCGCCGAACGTCGTGGCCAGCTCGTGCACCATGCGGATCGACCGGCGGATCCTGCCCGGGGTCACCCGCGAGGCCGCCATCGCCGAGCTTCGCGCCGTGCTGGACCGTGCCGGCAGTGAGATCGACGGCGGGATCGACGGGGGTATCGACTACCGGCTCGACGTGATGGTGTTCGTGGAGGGCTCGGAGCTGGCGGCCGAGCACCCGTTCGGTGAGACCGTCCGGGGTGCCTGCCGTGACAGCGGCCACCCGGGGACCACCCGAGGTCTGTACCTGGGCACCGACGCCCGGTTCCTGCGCAACCAGCTCGGCATTCCCGCCGTGGTCTACGGACCGGGGTCCATGACGGTGGCGCACACGGCCGACGAGTACGTTGCGCTCACCGAGCTGGAGGCGGCGGCCCGCACGTTCGCCACGCTGTACGCCGGCTGACGGGTTGACGGTCTGACGGGAGGGCGCGGTGCGCTACGTGACCGTCGAGGACATCGATGATCTCGTGGCGGGCGCCATGGTGCTGGGCGGCGGTGGCGGCGGTGACTGGTACGCGCCCCGTCAGATGCTGCTGCACGCCCTGGACACCTTCGGGCCGGTCCCGCTGGTCGACGCCACGGACCTCGACCCGCGCGCCCCGGTGCTGCCGGTCCTGTCGGCCGGGACCCCATCGGCGCTGGTCGAGATGTTCCACGGCGAGCGGGAGAGCGCCCTGCTGCGTTCGTTGGTCGAGCAGGCCCTGCCCCGCCCGTGCGCCGCGGTGCTCCCGGTGCAACCCGGACCGGTCAATGCGCTGATCCCGCTGGTGGTGGCCGCGCAGCTCGGGCTGCCGTGCCTGGACTCCGACATCATGCTGCGCTGTTTCCCGGCGATCGAGATGACGGTGTTCACCCTGGCCGGGATCCCCGCCTCGCCGCTGTTCGCTGTCGACACCCGGGGCAGCTCCGTTGTGCTGGATGCTCCGTCCGACGCCGGCACGGACTCCACGGTGTCGGCGCTGCTGCGCAGTTGCATGCCGCACATGGGGCTGGTCGCGCTGGTCAGCACCTACCGGGTCACGGCGGGCGACTGCGCGCGGCTGACCGCCGGCTCGGGGCTGACCCGCTGCATGATGATCGGTCGTGCGCTGCGGGCCGCACACGGATCTCCCGACGGGCTGGCCGGATTCGGCGCCGTCACGCTGTTCACCGGGGTGGTCGCGGAGCTGCTGCACCGCACCACCGGCGGGTTTCCCCGCGGTGTGCTGAGCATTGAAGGATCGGGCATCGGAGCGCTGGACGACCCGGCCCGCGTGATGCGCATCGACTTCCAGAACGAGAACCTGGTGGCGACCGAGGACGGGGTCGTGGCGGTGACCGTCCCGGACCTGATCAACCTCGTAGACGCCGACACCGGCACCGTCATGCAGACCATCGACGTGCTCGTCGGCCAGCGCCTGCACGTGGTGGCGATGCCGGTGGGCGGGTCGTGGCACACACCGGAGGGGATCGCGTTGGCCGGCCCGCGCGCGTTCGGTCTGGACGTGGACGCGGTGGCGGCCCCGAGCGCTCGCTCGGTGAGGTCATGAGCAGGCGGGTCGGGGTCGCGCTCGACGAATTCCGCGCGGTCGCCGTGCTGATCGACGACATCGACGTGGTGCTCGCCCAGCACACCGTGGGGTTCGCCGACGCGCCCGCTGCCGGGGAGCCCGCCGACCGGGGGCGGGCCGGCCCAGAACCAGTCGGCCCAGAACCAGTCGGCCCTGCTCCGGTCGGCCCCGAACCCACCCGTGCCCCCCGGCTCGACCTTGTCGTCCGATCAATGTGCCGCATGCGGCACATTCCGGCCGATTTCGTGCCGGATCCGGTACATCACATCGGACACCTCACCGACCTCCTCCGCGAAGTGCTCACCGGGCTGGCCGACACCGTGGCGCTCGGGGGTGTCGAGCGGGTCGTGATCGCCACCTCGGCCCCGGTCGACCTGCTTGACACCCCGGCCGCGCTCCGGCCGGTCGGGGTGCTTCGCATCGGGGCGCCGGCCACCACGTCGATCCCGCCGCTGACCGGTTGGCCGCGACCACTGGCCGAGGCCGTCCGTGGGCCGGTGGCCGTGGTCGGGGGTGGCCACCTCTACGACGGCCGGGAGTTCGCCCCGCTCGACCTGGCCGCCGTCCGGGCGTTCGGCGAAGCCTGCCGGGGCACGGTGCGCGCCGTCG
>Ga0310811_10002626_pt1 | contig 22481 bp, 30 predicted proteins | sample YCmetagenome_FD_207642 | JGI IMG/M metagenome (GOLD analysis project Ga0310811, IMG submission 207642) | Soil microbial communities from experimental microcosm in Duke University, North Carolina, United States - YC | ecosystem: Engineered > Artificial ecosystem > Soil microcosm > Unclassified ...
CGAAGGTGTGTGTTCTCGGTGAATTCAATGTCCGACATCGGCAGTGTCGGCAGGTGACACTAATTCGTGACTTTTCCTGGTGTCACGTAGAAAATACTATCTCTATCATTTCTTTATGAAATTGCTTTGTTTCACTTGGAATAGGATATGGGAATATGTTGAATGTATTCAGTGAAGTAGCTAAGTGAGTGGTGTAGATTTGAGGTTTGTAGTCGAAAATCACGAAGTAGTGGTGGGTCACGAAGTGACCATAGGGGATAGTACTGATCACTAGGCGTGCCGATGACCTTGCTTTCTTTGCACACAATTAGACGCAAACAATTCTGCGCATAGCACATCTTTGGCAGGCGATCATAATTTGTCTCAAAGTCTCACTCGCTCGTGCTCTCGTTCTCACTGTACAAATTAATCCGTTTGATGGTCCCTCAAGTAGGCTTTTGCGCATGTCCAGTGAAAATGACACACATGGCATCCCGCAACTCGTCGTGACTAGGAGGTAGCAGCTCATGGAGTTCTACAGAATCCTGTGGCCTGATGCCAACATTGCCTTGGTTGTAACGTTGAGAGGTCTCCTCATCAAACCAATGACAGTGACCGTTGACTCCATTTGGCTTATATGAATAGAAGTGGGTGATCTGTGATGTACGTGCATGGGCAATGAGCATAAGATCATAGACAGATGCTCGTTGAAAAGAGTCTCGAACAACAGAAGGCAAGCGTTCATGTTCATAGTACTGAAAATTTGTGAGTGCATTGACTGGCTGGTGCGGATGCTTACAAATGAGAGCAGAATAGCATTGACGACACATCAGAAGGTCTTATAACAACCAACAATCTGCTAATCCCTTGGGATACAGAATGGCTCTCTCATACAACTCGAGATCATAACTGGATGGCAGTGTGTGTTCTGGTAAGCAATCATTTCACAACAAGTGCAGCGAAGACTTCTCTGGGTGCACACGTTTTAACTCACTAGCAAGCACATTATGAGCACAGACAGCGCATGCTCCTCTACACTGTGCATTACTTTCCATTGTCTGTTGCCATTCAGTGATTATGTTCAACTTGTCCTTGAAGGTGAGGAGAGTTGGAAACTCTGTATTTCTGATAGACGAAGGCTGCGCATCCACACTCAAATCGATAGAACACAGTCGTGCATACTCGCGACGTTTTGTGAATTGGATAGCGGTTCTCTGAGCGCAGTGATTGACTGAAAAAGGAGGAGGCAGCACTGTATGACAACAATCTCGCCTGGAATTTCGCAAATGTTTGAAAACAATAAGATTATACAACGTGCAGAGGACAGCACCGCAAGGACGAAAGGTTGATGTAGCACAAGAAAAACAAACAGATCCCAACAAAAATGAAAAAATAAAAAAGTCCGGATAAAAGGTCCGGGATGATCGATGTTTCAAGAGCTTTCACCCAAACCAGTCCCCTAAAGGGTCCTGGAATATATGTCGGAAATTTCCAGGGGTGCCTTGCAAGCGTTCCATATTGGGACATTATTTGGACCACATTTAGTGTTGTTGGCAGAAGTCTGCCATTCTGCCAATGGCAATTGCCGGCAGTAGGTCGAGGGCCTTTGGCAGAAGTCGGCAGAAGTCAATGTGAATCTTATTTGTACTATCATCAAATAGCATATGTTTGATATTCGAATTAGTGTATCTGAGCCTCCATGCATGCCAAAATGTCCTCGAAAAAGTCTATGGGCCGCCCTACTCGAAAAATCATCACCAACCACTTTATCCAAGATCAAAAAGTCCAAAATTCATCCAATCATTATTTTTACAAATGCAACTACTGTTCAACATCTGTAGAAGGTTGTGATGACAAACATCTCAAGCATATTCTTGACTGAAATACTTGCCCTACAGCTCTGGATCATGCTCACACAGAAGTCCATAACTATCTTGCCACGAAGAATGGAAATCAAGCACCACTACTCCCACCTATCATGGATGCAGATTCTTCTTCATCCCAATCAGGAGATACAGCTAAAGCTCCACAGAAACGGAAGAACCTCTTTGAATTCGTGGATCTTCCAGTCACTCCAGAGCAAGCAATACATGCAAATTTCAAATTGTTTTGGTGAGTTCAAGTGTCACGAACAGGTGTTCTGACCGCGCAAATATTAAACCCACAGATTCATCATTCATGCTAATATACCTTTCTTGGTTGTGGAGAACTGGTTTTTCCGTAACTTTCTTGATGAAATTCGGCCCTCATATCAAGCACCATCACGTTATGTGCTATCACATTCAATTATGGATAGTGAAGTTGTGCATGTCCAAATTGAGGACATTGCACATCTCAAGGAATGCAAAAAGCTTACATACTTGCTTGATGGGTGGGAGGATACAATAAGATGAAGCTTATATGGGTCTTTGGCTGCTGAAGTTAACCAGCCTCCAATTGTGTTGAACCTTGAGGACATGACAGGGCACCAAGGTTCTGCAGACAAACTCCTTGAAGTCTTGGTGAAAGCTTTGGAAAGAATGGAGATTGGAGATGGACATAACATAATCGTGGCAACGACTGACAATCCCACCATAATGAAAGCATTCTGATGGAAGTTCCAAGAGAAATTTTACTGGGTTCTCATAAGATCTTTCCCCCCTTTAGTCAAAGTATTCCAATGAAATGATGAGTCTAGACCTTCCCATGCTTTCTCCACAGCCTCAATACAATCATCGGAGAAATTTGTGCACACCCATTTATGAAGCGGCATGTGACAAAAGCTACTCGGGTAGTGACATTCTTCAATGGGTCCCACTACTGGGGTGGTCAGCTGAAAGAACAGGCAAAAAGGATGGCGTCAACCATGGATTGAAGAAAAACTGTGAGTCTTGTTGGTATGCACTTGTTCTCCAGTCAATGAGTGTCTGTGATCATAGGTACGACAAAATTTCACTACTATCAGTTCAAGCAAAGAATTAAATGAACTCTAGACAATCACTATCACATTTATGTCTGCGGGAAGATGCACAGAAGAAGATCGGAGGCCTCTTGTCTGTTGCCCCAGATATTGTCACCATTGTCCTCTGTGACGCAGAGTTTTGGCCTGCCATTGAACAAGAGATCAAGGTCATGAAGCCAATTATTGACCTTATTGCAGATGAGGAGTCCCACAATTTGTCACTCACTTCATACATGCTTGGGCTGATTTGGCTTGCAAAGACAATCTCTCAGTTGCCAATCGAAGATGGAGATGATGTTGACTTCTGGCAACACACAAAGGCTGTCTTCAACCAACGTTTTTCATGATGAACACAAAAACTCACAGTCTTGCACTATTCCTACACCCAATGTGCCAAAAACTCACAATTTCGCAAGCCATAAATGGATGTTCATTCAAGTTTATGGTGGAGGTAGCTCTCGACATTGCTAAACAGTGGTGATGGAGCGAGCAGCTCACAAAAATGCTCATTGCTGACTTAAAAGATTATCACAAATCCTCAGGTGTATTTTCTGGAGGGCAGGCCGATGCACTCAATTGGTGGGAAACCCTCCCTGTCAGTGCTGAGTGCTGTCCATTGAAGGCATTCACAGTCATAATCCACTCAATCATACCTCATGCTGCCGACATCAAGCGTTATTTCTCGGGTCTGGGTGGAGTTCAATCTGTGAAGCGCTGCAACCTATCAGTTCAGACTTTTGAGTCTCTTAGCAAACTCTGGGCAAGCTATGCAAATTTCTTACCCAAGGTGGATCACGAAGCCAGCAAGCCCGCACATTGAAAGCACACCCACATGCACGCTCAGCCAGAGCATGGACTTGACACAGCCTGGGCAGATGAACTTCAAAGGTATTTTGCATGGGTGCCTCCACTTGCTGGTGCCTCTCGCAACTCAGACGACGAATTTCTTGCAGGTACGGAGTCAATTACAGATGAGGAGCTGCTCGAAGAATTTGACAGGTTTGAAAACAAGATGCTGGAATCGCAAGGCTCACAAGAAGGTACTGGTGAAGTCCCAGATATTTTCAAGGGAGATATTATTGATTGGAATGAGCTGGAGAAGGTTGATAAAGGAATCACACCTACAGGGTTTGTTGAAGAGATTGACATGGTTGCCCGTGGGTCACAAGGCATGGAGCCAGGCTGGAACATCAATGTGCTGTTGACATCAGAGGGTGTAGCACAATAGCTTAGCTAATTTTTTTGCCATGACCTTAGAACACGATAAAACACTCAAAACAATTATGCTGACTTTTGCATTCTGCCATCTGCCATTCTGCTGTTTTTTTGGCAGAACTCGCCCCAAAATACTTCTGCCCCCTACACTAACCACATTGGAACTAAATCCCCAGGGAGCATGACTTATTTTACTCACTTGCAAGCAGGCTCTTACTAAAGTCTGTTTGGCCATGAAATTTAGGGCCTGGACAGCTGCCATTTGTTTCTCAGTTTGTTTCTCAGTTAGTTAGATTTACCACAACATATACAAACAGCCATAACATAGGTTTAGTTAGGGTTTAGTCATGCATACTAAGGACTCAACGCCGCCTCTGCTGGCAGCAAGAGAGCAAATTCATCAGTTTTATGTCCTCTGAATGGCAGCAGCAATGGTTATACAGCTCATAATAGGTGCTATAATTGTCTACATGACCCCATTTCTCAATAAAGAAATCTATAATCTCCAGCATGCTCAAGCTCATAAAGCTATCGAGAGAATATTCGGCATACTAAAAAGATGGTTCATAATACTGGTACACCCACCAGAGTATAGTATGTTGACACAAGCTCGCATCCCCCAAGCCCTATGTGTGATCCATAATTTTATTTGCATTCATGATCCGACAGAAATAGAGGAATTTGCCAATGAAGATGTTGTTGACTGTGTAAGGATCTATGATCCTTTGCGCACAGACTCTAACTCATGACAAGAGGCAGCACCCGTCCATGTGACTCACAGATACGGAAGGCATTACCTTCTGTATCCGAGTCACACCAATACACCCTTGTTTCTTACCTTCATTAGCTCACCGTCGTTGCTGTCCAGCACTGCCTAGCCACTCCTTACAACAAATTCTCATTCCCTTCACATCACTACTCACGTTAAAATATCAAACTATACCCATTCATACCGAAGATTACTCCTCCTTCTCATATTCTCCATTCATTCTACCCTGTAAGGACCAGCACCACTCCCTTCAGTGCCCGTCCTCTCATAATCATTGGTCAGGTCCTACCCAAAGACCCTTGCCATTTTGCACTTATATACAGCCATGTACCCTCATATCGAGTAGCGAATTCCATTCCCAGTTCCCACTCCAAGTACGACCTAAAGCCTCGCAGAAAAAGTCCTCATCTAACATGTTTGATCTATCTCTTCATATATTCCTTGACCCGTTTTTCTAACTACATCAATCCGTTCACAATTCCCTGACGAACTCATACCCAGCCTTACAACTGTGATCCAGGTGAGTATAGAGGTGACCTTGCAGAGGGACCAGCCGATCATGAAGAGAGGCAGTGGGAGACTGAAGACAGATATCGTATTGTGGTCGCCATGTGGGAGGACTACCATAGGATTTGTTGCACTTGTCAGAACATGTGAATTGCTGGGAGGAATGGGAATAGAATTGATCTACAATACTAGTATTTGAATCTACAGAAGCTGCTGGTTAATATGTTTGATTTTTCTATCAACAAAAGACTTCCTTGGACCATCATCTGTCATGACCATATATGCATCAGTGGTGCTGACATCCATCTGAAATGCTTCAATGAGCACCACCATGCTATCATCATCAAGGTGCTTTTCTAGCTCCTGTGCATGTCACATGGCCACCTGTTTGTGCTGAGGGGACAGTATAATAGATGGGCTTGAAGTCTGTGATTGTGATGAGGCTCAGAAGATGTTACTGAATGCTGAAAATTGGTCATTGATTGCATAGAGCACCCCTGCTGATCTGCTAATCCAATGGCATTTTGATGGTGGATAAGAGCCTGTAGTACCAGACCCAGAGGCAGTGAGGGAGGGTGTTCATTCTCAACTCCCCTCTCCTCTCCCTCCGCACATAGTGGCCATGCTCGTCAGCCTACTGATCTTAAATTATTTTTCAAGTGTTCTCCTCATCATGGGTATCAATGACCTGTGGGAGGCACATTCCCACTGTTCACTCGCCAGGTGCTGAAACTCACCCACATCCTTTGTTCAAGGTGCTCGAGCCTGCTGTAATGATGGTGCCCCTCATCTCTCTCGCCATCCAGGATCGCTATGATAAGGCAAGTCAAACCAGCTTGTTGTCAGCCAGGCTGATGAGACCTGCTTCTAGAAAGGACTGCCAGGGTGTGGCCATGAGACGGCACTTGGCCTAGCTTGCTGCGTGGATGCTGGTGTGCTTCATGCTGCCATATGTGGCGACAGCCTTGATGGGCCTCTGCAACAGTGGTGGGACACCGCTCGCTATCATCTTGTGGATGATCCCACTGGACAAATGAGACATTCTCACCCTGCTCTCGCCCGCTCGCTCCCTGATTCATTCCCTGATCCACACATCATCAACTTGCATGCACAGCCTGCTGTCACTCCAATCACCAAGCTGCCCATTCTCCAATCCCCTGCCCTGCCTGACATTGCTCCACTTGCCTCATTTGTTCAACAACTTCTTGGCTGGGAATCAAAGAAGGTCATCAGCACCTTTCACTCAATGATTTGGCCTGTTGTGGTCTTGCATGAAGTCCTTGAGGATCTCGCTAATAATTCTCCCGCAAGTGACAAGGTTTGTCACTGTTCTCCTTTGCACATGAATATTTTGATGGATGTCAGATACAGATTGCTCTTGCTCCGACCTGCACAAGGGCAGTGTTTCAGAGCCATGCTGTGCGCCCAAAGAAAGCCCTTGCAGGTGTTCCAGGGCACAATAATGATGTGCCCACTCATGACCTCAAGCAGTCCACACTCCAGTTGCTTGAGGGTTTGCCTGGATGCTCTCATTGTGAGGATCATGCACCAAGATCCCACAAATTTGTTTGAGTTTGGCTTGCTGACAAAATTTATGATTCTTGGGTGCAGACAATGATCCTGCCATCTCCAAATCATCCCAGTACCTCAAATGCTACTCTCTCTCCTGCAACCATCATCGATCTCACACACGATGATGAGGCAGTGGCAGTTGGTGATGTCATGGACCTCACTCAAGACAAGGATGATGCAGCACTCTATGGCACTGGTGTTAGTTGCAACTTTATTGATCTTACTTTCTGATGCACTTGTTTTGTTTTTTCAACCTACTGTACTTTTATTTTGTTCTTCAAAGCTGTCTCATATGTTTCTCATTCTGATTTCACTTTCCCCTCAATTCTGACAGTCGAAACACGAGGACGAGACATGTATTGCAAGTATCTATTTAACCACAATGACAAGTTCTTCCGCAGCTATAGCAGGGGTTGCACCCTGGTCTGTTTGGATTCGTGTAGTGTTCACGAGCCTCTGCTAGATTGTCATTCCAAGACAAGAGGTACTTGAATATGGTATCAGGGTTGTCAAAATTCTTGGCCCACCCACCCCAGTCACAAATCTTCTGAAACGACCACCCTCACATCATGTGCAGAAACTGACACCCACCCTGATGAAATGAGTGGGTACCATATGGTCGTGGATCAACACTAATGTCGAGGAGATTGTTTCGGAAGCACTCAAGAAAGGAGTTTGAGGTCTGAGTATAGCACATCAACCTTCTCTTGATTTTTACAGACTCGAGCTCACCATGCAATCCATCGGGTTAATGCTGATGCTGTCTACACCAATCTTGTTGCGAAAGATGAACCCATTGAGGTCTTCGTGTTTTTCATGAGCTAACAACCACCAGATAGCAAATGCTCGCAGCAAGCACATCCATGGCCGGTTGGGATCAGTGTATATGTAGAATGGGGCTATGCCTGTGGGTTTGAGGTTAGATGTAAGGTGGGCAACAGCCAATACAGTCACTGACCTCCATACTGATGTGTCTTTCAAAAGGGTAATTTTAGCCTCACTCAGAACTGCATGGGTCAGTAGCTGACTTGTGAGGTGAAAAGTTCAGGAGTCACATCAAGCCAGTGGTTTTTTATCAGTAAGTCTTGAACCTGGAATGTGACATCAGCCCAGGTGATCCATAAAGCTTCATCATAGTGGAGCAGGCAAAGCATGGAGGGAAGATAGAGTAAATAAAGCATCATATGGAGCAAAAATCTGGCCCATTCAGACGGGTTTTCTGCTTTTTGTTTGCACAAGATGGGGCCGTATTCCTTTCAGTCCATGGACCATGCAAATTCCCAGAGCCTCTTCATGGTAGGTTCATCCATGGCACAAGCACTCATTACCGCTTCACCTGCTCAGATCTACAGGTGAAATCAGTGCCCATGCTAATTTTCAGAATGGTGAAGTCCAATACCTTTCACCGGCAAAGACTGACCATATACTGTGAAATGGTCACTGAAAGTGATGGGTTTCCAATGAATTTCCCTGGCATGGCTGGGTGCTCCAACCATGGCTGTGTTCCAAGCTGGTAGTCTCTGCCAAATTTGTGGCTTATGGTGGCGCACATCTTCTGCGCTGTGCCATATGTCACATGTGGAAGACTGGGATCCTTTGTTTTCCCAGTCCATATATCATTCTCATCGCATCTTAATCCCATAGCTTAGCATGAATAAATGGAACATTTGATGCACTCACTTGTCCATGATCCATAGTGCGATCCACATTGGAAATTCAGCTGGAGGGTCTGGAAAAAGCTCATTGATCTCGCTCGCAACCTGTGCTTTGTCAATGGTGATGCAAAACTCTTTAAACTGATTCCAGTATCTGGAAAGATCATGCATGTGAGATAAGACATTTTGGCCATTCCAAGGCATACCTCTGGTAGTCAGAGAGTGTCGTACTGATAACTACTCCCTCTGATGCTGCTTGCAAACTAGATGCTAACTGATTGTCATGTGCCACACTGTGTTTAAGCTTCTTCTTTTTCGCATTGTCCTCGCTAGTGTTCATAGTACTCAACTGAAGGGTGCCAGTGGCTTCACAGTCATCAACATCAAAGCTGTTGAGGAGAGATTCCTCCTCCTCGGTCTGATCCTCTTCAGCAGCCTCGACACTGATGTGTTTTGACTCAGCAAAGTAGAGAGTAGCACCTTTGAAGGCTCATAGTAAGGACATGATAGAAAAATTTAAGTTCAGACTGGTGATCGAGAATCAAAATGCTCTGCCAGCACAAAAACAAACAAACTTGAACCCCCTGATTCAATTTAAACATTGACACTCACACATAAATACATTACAGTTCATGGTACCACCATGTCTAAACTTCAGGATGTTGACTCAGAAGTGCTTGAACTACCTGTACTTGGTCAAACGTACATGCCAGGACAAGCAGTGGAATCTTTCACTTGGACAGTGCATGTCACACATTTCTCTCCCTTTCAGCATGTTTAACTTAGCCCATGAACATATAACAGAATGGCGAAGACAACAAAGGCTAACTTACATGAGAAGCTCAAGAGCTATGGTAGGCCAACATGGAGCAATCACACAGAGATGTTGGACAGGCTTCGTCAGTTTTCCAATGACCGAGATGAGTGGCTGAGGTGTGTCACTCACTGGCATGTGCCCTGAATCAGTGCTCATCTCTCCTGCATGCCAAAGCTTATTCAAGCCTAAGCTGAAACAGAAACGAGGGGAACATAACTCATGCCAATCCCTGTCAAAATGAAGGATTGATGAGGTGTTTGGAATTGAGGAGCAAACAATTACTTACACAAGCAAGAAGAGTGCAAATCGCACACAACAGGCACTCCAGGATGACGATCAAGCTGCAAATTCAGCATGGGTGAGTGGAAGTGATACTATGTCTTGCGAAGCTCACATATTGTTAAAAAGGCACATGCAGTGCTATCAGCATTTGGTATGCCTCACAATTTGAGTGTACCACCTCCAATAACACAGCGAAAATGCTGCCACCAACAAGTTGCTGCTGCAAGTGAAGCTGAACAACTCAGACAGGATGAACATCCACAACAGGATGCTTTCACCATTCATATGCGGAAAGTAGATTCCAACATGTTGTCTGTGCAAGAAGATATCAGTAATGTCGAAAATCACATCAGTGTCCTCACATCGCACATTCTCAATATGAAAACACTGATGGAATCAAAAGATACATGCACTTTACACATGGAGAGCTCTGGGTGCCATAACACAACTGTCCAGTCCCATGCACAAGTGCACATTGTCAGTGACTTGAACATGCCGTCCAAACCTTGCATAACCACACAGACAACATCTGTGCCTCTGCCTCCAGAGATAATCCCCCCAGAAAACCTTGGAATTGCACACCTTGGCCAAGAAAAATTCCTGTATGACAGGACAACTGTACCATCACCTCCTACCATCCACCTCTCCAAAGATATCAACTGGCTGTGTGAAGAATGGGAGGAATCAAACTTACTTGTTGTCAATGGTTGCGGAATCCCTGTCAAGTATTGGGGAGAGTTCTACAAGAAAGGAAAGGGTGTTAGGATGGCAGCATGGGATGCACTTCAAGTAGAATGGGGAAATTGGAAGGTACACTTTCTCTTCAGCGAGTTGCATGTGCTATCTGACCTCTCTCTTTGAGTTCATTGCTGAGGAATGGCAGCGATACCCAGACAATGCCTCATTCTGGCATGCATTCAGTGATGACAATGGCAAGGTTTTTCCTTACCAACAGATCCTGAACCATCTCACAGAGTGCCGGGTCTCTGCTGCTGCCCAAGATGCTAACAATGCATGCACCTTTTTTGCAATCTCAACCACCCACTAGCCCATGGTGCCTTTCACTATGCTAAAAGTGGTAAGACTTACTTGTCAAGCAAGGATGATGCTGTTGCAAAGAAGTGGCACAAGCTTCTGATGACACATCCTGACATTGTCGAACAATGGACATGTTGAGTTCTCGGTGACCGCAACACTCAGGAGCGGGTTTCCTTATAATAAGTATTGACCTTTCCACAATACTCAGGAGAGGGTTTCCTTATAATAAGTATCAACCTTTCTGTTAGATTGTCTTGACCGTCATCATCTTCATCATCAAGTTCGTCATTGCATAGCGCATTTCCTTTTTCTCTCTCATCACATGCATTCCATACTCTCAGATATAATATGTACCGTCTCATCACTTCATACCTCAGTCGTTGTCTCCAAACACTGAGGTATGCTTTATAGTCTCCCATTGTCCTGCCATTTCTCACTTTACTTCTTTAGCATATTTCTTAGGTATAAATAATGATTAGTCATTGTCTCCAAACACTGAGCGTATTTCTTAGCTTCTAACAGGTTATGAGCCGCATCGATTTCTAAAGAAATCTACTCTAGCTATTCCCAATACGCGCCACGTTCAGCGACCACTTTATAGCCTTATCTGACACATATCAGTGTCTTCCTTCGACATGGGGAAGTTTGACCACATTCCGGAACTGACAGGTCTGGACACTTATTTTGCATGGAAGTGTGAGGTCACCTACTCGCTTGGTATGGAGGATCTCTGGTGTCACGTCACAGACATTGTTGACCCTGATGATGTTCTTGGAAATGCCTCATACAAGCCTGCTTTCTTGGATCCACTTCAACCTACTGCAGCTGAAACAGCAGCTTTACACGAATGGCTCATCGCCGATCTGAAGACTAAAGCCATTATCACTTGATGACTGGCACTTTCTGTCCAACAGCTTATTTCGACCAGTCACAAGATCTCTGCTAGAGATGCCTGGAAAACTCTAGAAGATCATTTCGGTCGGATGGACATGGGTTCGCAGCACGTTGTACGCCAGAGCCTGTATATGCTTCAAATGAAGGATGCAGCTGATGCCTCCAACTATGTTGGTAAGCACGCAGTGCTCCGTGAACGCCTTCTGCGCATGGGAGTAGTCTACACAGACGCTGAAGCTGTCTTCCAACTCTTAAGGGGACTCCCTCACTCTGGATCGTGGCCCCAATTTAAGGCACTCATGACCATCACATTGCCGACAATTACACCAACTACACCTCCTGCTGGGACGGCTGTGACCGCCGCTGTGCCAACTCTCTCAGCCTTTGACATCTGTGTTGCATGCATTTCAGCTGAAGCAGCCCACATTCTCAATGAACATATCCTATCTACTGGTGGACCTGGCTCAGAGTACGCTAATGCAGCAACTGCATCATCCGCACCCTCTTCAGGGAATATCAATCCCATCACTGGTCTGCGCAAACACCGTCACAACCCAGAGGGAGTGTTTTGTATGACCGTTGGGTGCAACAAAGGTGATCACGATCACGCTCATTGCTACACAAAGGGGGGCGGTATGGAAGGACAAGCACCTTGGATGAAAGGAAAGAAGAAGGAGAAGGAGACGACTGCAGCAGCTATAACTGCTCCTCCTGCTCCCACACCTCCCTCCACCGTCATCACAGCCTTTGCTGGAGCTGATACAGTAGACACATTTTTCATGGACCTCTCATGTGCCTCCTTAGTTGAAGTACCTGATCTGCCTCCCGCAGAATCTGCGGTACTCTCTTGCCTTGTCACTGCTGGCTTCAACACTATCCTGGACTCAGGCACAACAATGACCCTCATCCATGATCGTTCCTATTTCTGGTCATATTCTACAGCTGAAGCTGTTACTGTATGAATGGCCAATCCTGGGAGTCTGACTACATCCAGCAGAGGAAACTGTGTGGCTATTTTGTCCATCGGAAATCGCAAACACTGTGTTCGCCTCACGAACTGTCTACATGCACCTTCTGCCATGTTGAATTTGCTATCTGTCGGGTGGATGCTCAGCAAAGGCTGGGATTGTGTATTTCATGCATCCCCACCTTGTTGTGAGCTCGTATACAGAGGAACTGACCTGGGTGCAATACCCATGGTGAACAATCTATGCTACGTCAATCTTGAGTTCTTACCTGCACCATCTACTCAAAACTCCATTGACGTAGCTTCCATTCCGTCATCTCCACATGAGATTTCAGCTTTCACACATGTCACACCTTCTCTAGACCTATGGCACGCACGTCTCGGACACATTGGTGGTGAGGCAGTTCATCGCTTACCTCTCTTCGCCTCTGGTGCAGCTGTATCTAGCAAGACTACCCTGTCAAAATGCGAGTCATGCATTATGGGGAAACATCCTCGCCATCCGCACCCACCATCTGAGTCTCCGAGAGCAACTCACTTTCTCGATCTCATTCACTCTGATCTCTGCGGTCCAATCCTGATCAGTATGCCTCACAATAAACGATACTTTATTGTGTTTCTCGATGACCACACAAACATCCTCAATCTTCAACTGCTCGCCACGAAAGACCAGGCACTTGATGCCTGGCATCTCGTGCGTGCCCGTTGAGAAAATCAATTGGGTCTGCGAGTGAAGGTGTTCTGCTCCGATAATGGGGGGGAGTTCCTGAATGCAGCCTTTACCAAAGAACTTGAGATGGCTGGGATTGTTTGGCAACTGTCAGCACCATACACACATCAGCAGAATGGTAAAGCCGAACGAGTGATTTGTACCATCGAGGGTAGGATGTATGCGATGCTCGATCATGCTCGACTCCCACATTCACTCTGGGGCAAAGCAGCTCTATGTGCAGCATATCTATTCAATCGCACTGAATCACGTTCTCTCCCTCCAGGCACAACACCTTATGAGATCCTTCATGGTGTAAAGCCGAATCTCTCTCATCTTCGTGTATTTGGAGCAAGATGTTTCGTGCGTATCCCTGCTGAGCAACAAGAGAAGTTGGGTCCACGCTCTTGTGAAGCTATTTTCATGGGTTACCCCCCAGGAGTCAAGGCATGGCACTGTTGTGATTCTGCGACTGGGGCGTTCTTCAACTCTTGTGACATCATTTTTGACGAATCTTTCTCTAATCGTCCCTTTCCTCTCACTGATGACGACGATGATGATGACAAAGAATTATCACCTCATTCAATCATTCCCAATCCTGCTCCTGCACCCATCGCTAACACACCTCCTGCTGTTGCATCCCCCATCGCACCTGCTTGACACTCTGGCAGGATTCATGCCATGACTGAATGAGGTCAGCTATATCATCAGCAACTGGCTGCTGATGCTGCTCGTCTAAACCATCAACGGGTCCTGCGCCAAGCGCGCATTCAGGGCACTCCTCCTGAAGACAATACCACTGGTCCCATCATTCCTCTTCCTATTGTCACTCAACCGGCTCTTCTACCAGTTCCCAATCATCCTCTGGCTGACGATGTTGCTGATGACAATGGTATCAGCACTGACACTGAGGTTAGCGCATTTTGCACTGGCCTTGCTGTAACCATGAAAATGAAAGAAGGAAGAGCTTATGAGCTTCTCCAGCACGCCCATAACCAAGAAGGGAGTACCTCACGAGTGCTCCATTCATGGTATGGAGCACTCATGAATGAGTTTCTCCAATGCACCTGAACTTGGCAGTGTGTTGAGGAGCCTTAGCTTCTCCCAATGCGCCTGTAACAATGAAAATGAAAGAAGGAAGGGAGAGCTCATGAGCTTCTCCAGCATGCCCATAACCAAGAAGGGAGTACCTCACAAGTACTCCATTCATGGTTATGGGAGCACTCATGAATGAGCACTGAGCTTCTAACACACCTAACCTTGGCAGCGCATTGAGGAGCCTACAAAAATAAGAAATGAGGGATGCTGTATATAAGTTTCTCCAATGCACCTGACCTTGGCAGAGCACACTGAGAATGCTAGGAAAAAATAAGAACCAGGGATGCTGTATACCTGAAATGCATGATCAGATGGATGGAAAAGAAGAGGTGAGCATACCTTCTAAACACCACCCCACCAGCCATCTACACTGACCCAAGTGAGACCCATCTAACTCATCTTGACTGGTGCTGCCCAATTTTCGTCCAGTGAACATGTCTTGGGGATGCCAATCATGCTTGATTGGCATTGATGGTGGTCAAGGTCCAGGTGGAGCGCAATTGGCAAATGGCTGGTAAATGGAGCCAAAGAAGGAAGCGAATGCTGTGGCTGAGCAGTCACGTGTCACGTTTGCAGTCTTAAGCAAGACTGCAAGCCTCACTGGTGAGACCATCAATTTTTCACATGAAGTATATTAGTAGAGGCAGGATATGTGCAATGGTCAACCTGGTCAATCAGCGACAATGAAATGGATTGTAATCATACTAAAACTCAGCCCAGATATCTATAATTGGATTCTAATGATGAATATGATAGCTATTATGATGTGATTTTAACAGCCCATCAGTAGATTTAAACATGTGAGCATTTTGATGCTGCCAGGAAATTTCCGACAAAGTATGACTTGATACTCAGGAGTGGGTTTCCTTATAATATTCCCTTCTACATATCATCTGCTACTTCTTACTGTGTACAAGGATGACTCAATACTTGAGAGCAGGTTTCCTTATAATATTCTCTTCTACATATCATCTGCTACTTATTACTGTGTACAAGTACGACTTGATACTCAGGAGCAGGTTTCCTTATAATATTCCCTTCTACTTATCATCTGCTACTTCTTACTGTGTACAAGGATGACTCAATACTCAGGAGCTGGTTTCCTTATAAGATTCCCTTCTACATATCATCTGCTACTTATTACTGTGTACAAGGATGACTCGATACTCAGGAGCAGGTTTCCTTATAATATTCCCTTCTACATACCATCTGCTACTTCTTACTGTGGACAAGTATGACTTGATACTCAGGAGCGGGTTTCCTTATAATATTACCTTATACATATCATCTGCTACTTCTTACCATGTACAGGTAATAATATGATTCGAGACTTAGGAGTGGGTTTCCTTATGATATCCCCTTCTACATATCATCTGCTACTTCTTACTGTGTACAAGGATGACTCGATACTGGGGAGCTGGTTTCCTTATAATATTCCCTTCTACATATCATCTGCTACTTCTTACCATGTACAGGTAATAATATGACTTGAGATTCAGGAGTGGGTTTCCTTATAATATTCCCTTGTACATATCATCTGCTACTTCTTACAGTGTACAACAATGACTCGATACTTGGGAGTGGGTTTCCTTATAATATTCCCTTGTACATATCATCTGCTACTTCTTACAGTGTACAACAATGACTCGATACTTGGGAGTGGGTTTCCTTATAATATTCCCTTCTACATACTATCTGCTACTTCTTACTGTGTACAGGTAATAATATGACTCAACCCTCTTCTACTACTATCACTGACACCCTTTTTGAAAATGGGTATTGGGTTTCATAATTCACTGATCATTATATCACAAGCTACACACTGCACAAATAAATTCTGTGATTTAGCCAGTGTTCTCTAGTGTCTATGGAATACAACTGTGAAGGTCCCATGGAAAACATTGCACAGTTGTGTTCATAATAATCATTTATTGACATATGTCACACCACTGAGCAGTAATGATTGTAATGCCACACACTGAACACTTCACCAAGGGGGAAACAATCTTTGTCCTTGTATACATAATGCTTACTACTGCGATTTCTACATCGTGATTGAATGAGGCCAGAACTATGTTATCAATGAAGTCATTGAAAGAGTGAGATGTTGCAGCGTGACAGTGCAGCCATCAATTATAATCTCCGCTCAAATGATTTGAAAATTTGGGTTCCTTCGCTCTAACAAGTTCAGATATCTCGAAATTCTGCCGAGTGTGCCGTTGCGGAGTCAGAAAACTCCAGTGTGACATTGCTGTGACAGATCGTAGCCAGTCCCTGCCAAACTGACATCGCACAACCGGAATCCTTCCGACACTCGAACATCATCACAAAAAAATCAGGTTTTACCTGGGTGTGATAGAGCACAATATTTCCCACAGGTCTGTCAAGAAACGGGAAAAAAAAACCTCTTGACGAGTGTGCTACGCATCAAACATTGAAAAGTTTTGAAAAGGGGCATCAGTGATAGTAACGTGGGAGTCGGGGATGTCGCCAATTGCATGTGAGCCGAAGATTTCCGAGTCGTTTGCAGCTTTCAAGCCAGATCATACTGCTGAGTGCACATGAGGGCCAGATCTAGAATCCTCACTTACTTTATTTCGCTTCTAGCTATATTCTTTCTTCTCGTCGTCCTAATGAGCCACTGCTTCAAGTGCCATTCAACCTGCGGTCGGTCGTTTTCAGCGCCAAGTGGCTTAACGCGCCACCAGAAAAGCTGCTCCCATTGGCAACGGCAGCTGACACTACAGTCGCTACATTTCAAACGAGCCGCTGAAATCGTGCAGGAGGAATCTATGGCAAAGAAAATCAGGCTCAGCACTACTCAGGTGAGTCTTCTGCTTCCCCTGACGCAAGCTTCATTTGACGTGACTAGGTTGCTACAGCTGGGCCTTCATGCAGTGCTACGACCACATCCCCTAGCAGCAGTAATCCCCTTGCATCATATAATATAACTCCTCAGCATCACCCTCTTTCACCTCAAATAGCAACGGAGCCTAGACTACCTAGCATCTCACAAGAGGTGCAGTCTGAGCCAAGTATATCAACTCCTGCTCCTGAAGGCACTCGACCCACACGGACTCGCCGGTTACCTGCGCGATTTAGAGATGAGCTTCCTGTTCCACCTCCCCCTGTTCAACAATCACCTCCGCCGACCATTCGCCGAGTAATCCTCCATGTTTTTGACTCTTTGCGGACGTCCACAAATCTGTTTGGTATCGGAAGGGAGTACCATCATCGACCAACACACGACCCGGATGCGTTTGTCTCTGCAGACCAGCTATCCAACTTTCGTCTAGACCCGAACGTCGAACCATCCAATACCGGGGTAGCGTCCTCCCCGAAATCAGCTCCTTGGCCTTGGCGAAACATGAGCATCTGGCGCCTCATGACTTGGATGATGACAGGAAGTAACCAATTGTCCGAAGCTAAGGTTACTCGATTAGTCAAGGAAGTCCTATCAGCGGAAGACTTTAGCGTACAGGATTTGAATGGCTTTGACGCCCATACAGAAATGAAGCATTTTGATTCGTCTGAAGCCAGTCTCGATGACAACGACATCGTCCGAAGGGACGGTTGGAAAGAGACAGCCGCAGAGATTTTGGTGCCAACTAGGGAGAGAAATCCAGACGGGAATGGACAGTCGTTTACTGTCCCAGGGTTCCAGTACCATCCGCTCACAGCCGTCATCCGTGCTACTTTCTCTGAAGCAGCATCGAACTTTTTTCATTTCAGTCCCTTCAAGCGCTTTTGGATGTCCCCTATAACTGGTCAAGAGCAGTGTCTCTACGATGAGCTCTATACGTCAGATACATGGATTAAAGCACACGACGATTTGCAGAAGGAGAGGAGAAGTGACGGTTGTACGTTGGAGAGAGTCATTGCCGGGCTTATGTTTTGGTCGGATTCGACGCACTTAGCGCAGTTTGGGAATGCTTCGGCATGGCCGGTTTATCTATTTTTTGGAAACCAGTCCAAGTATATGCGCGCCTGCCCTACCTCCGGTGCATGCCATCCTGTAGCATTCATTCCTACTGTAAGTGCGCCCAGACGCTACCTGCTACTAGATGGTTGTACTAACAGTTGTGTTCTTTAGCTACCAGAAACGATCAAACGATTTATTGCGCAAATTACCCCAGTTAAAAGGAAGAATTGGGATGATGTTCTAGCTCATTGCAAGCGAGAACTGTTTCACGCTATCTGGCGTATTCTGATAGACGAAGATTTTGTCGAAGCATACAAAAATGGCATCGTCGTCAAGTGCCACGATGGGGTGTACCGCAGAGTATTTCCTAGGATATTTACCTATTCTGCAGACTACCCAGAAAAGTAAGTAAACTACGTTCTTCCGACTTCCTTTTTACTAACTAAGATGCTGTCAACAGAGTTCTTCTTGCAACCATTCGTGATAAGGGTGTTTGCCCATGCCCACGATGTCTCCTCCCGAAATCATATTTTTGGCGCATCGGGCTCGTCGCTGATATGTCAGCAAGAGTTTCAAGAGTACGACAATATCTTGGAGACAAAATCACCGTCACACGCGATGCCATCTACAAATTAGGCCTCCCGATCAAAGGTGCTGCTGTAGAGCGTCTTCTAAAAGAGCTCTCCCTGGTACCTACCTTTGTGAGCCCATTTCGTCTCGATAGTTAGCTATTTATTTACATCGCATCTTTAGAATGCCTTTGCTGATCGGCTAGGTTCCCTCGGTTTTGATTTTTTTCCAATGCTTGTTGTCGATCTTTTACACGAGTTCGAACTGGGTGTGTTCAAATCAGTTTTTAAGCATCTCATTAGGCTCCTGTATGCCATAAATCCTGAACTAATAACTGTCCTGAATGAACGGTAAAGACATTTGATTCATATAAAGAATACCGATTTTATTTCTGATATGGACTCTTTCTTACTATAGCTTCCGCTCGATCCCTTCCTTTGGCAGGGGTGCAATTCGGCGCTTTCCACCCAGCGTGTCAGATGTGCGGCATAGTGCTGCACGGCACTTCGAGGACGTTTTACAGGTTAGTTAGTCTAGTGGACTTCGTCGTTTTCTAAACTCTGACCACTTCTGAATAGTGCGCAATCCCTGCATTTGAAGGGTTATTCCCTGTACAGCATGACAATGTTGTCCGTCTTCTTCTTTTTCGACTGGCTGAATGGCATGCCTTGGCCAAGCTTCGACTTCACACAGATGATTCGCTAGCTCGACTCGATCAGGCGCTGGATGGTTTAGGAAAGCAACTTCGAAAATTTCAGCAGTTTACATGCTCGGCTTTTCAGACTGTAGAACTACCACGCGAAGTTGCTGCACATCAGAGGAGGTGTGAGACTAATCTACAGTCCACCAATGGGGGAACAAGATCATCGGGTGCTCGTCCCAGGATCTTCAATCTCTCAACCTACAAATTGCATGCGCTTGGCGATTATGTGGGCTCCATCAGGCTATTTGGGACAACGGATTCATATACCACTCAGATTGTACGTAGTCGATGTTCGAGTATCTGGCCATCTTGACATTCTGCATTTTACAGGGCGAGCTTTCCCATCGTCTCATTAAAATGCTGTATGAGAATACAAATAAGCAAGATGTCTCGAAGCAACTTGCTAAACAGGAAAGAAGACGCACTCGCGTCCGCCGGCAGCAGCAATCTACAGCGCTCCTCCAGGATAAACATATCAGTGACCTACCGATCGAGGCTCACCACTCTATGTCCAATACATCCAATTTCCTGAATCTGACCCGTTACCTGAGTGAACACGAGGATGATCCAGCTATCAAGGTAAGACACGTTAGTCCTTAGTCTACTAAAGCTTCACTGCTAACGGAAACCAAAAGGACTTCGTTCCTAAACTGAAAGACCATATTCTTTCACGACTGCTCGACTTGGACTATGATGGTGATGAGAGGGTTTTCACTGACGCGGAACGAAACAGTGTACGCTTCATCAACAACCTTAACAGGGTCGCCCAAGCCAAGCGCCTTCAAATCAACTACACGACTTACGATGTCCGCCGTGATCAAGATACCTTGAAACCAGGTTACGGTGGTGTTGTAATGACTTTGTCGAGAGAACATGGGGATGACACTCATCCGTTTTGGTATGCTCGAGTTTTAGGCGCTTTTTGCGTACAGGTACTCCATGTTGGCCCTGACGTTCGTAATCGCTCACCCCAGTCAATGGAGTTCCTGTGGGTTCGATGGTTTGGTGTAGTACCGCGTTACCGCTGGAGCATGAGGGAGGGTCGTCTCCCAAAAGTTGGATTCATACCGGACTCACCCTTTGCGTTTGGTTTCCTTGATCCCTCCGTTGTTCTTAGAGCCTGCCATTTTATACCCTGCTTTGCTGACGGCCGCACGGATACTCTTCTTCGATATGGCCCAAGTGTTGCGCAACCGTTCGGAGAAGTTAATGACTGGGCTGCATTCTACGTTAACATGTGAGTAAGTTGACTTTGTTGATGTACCCATAGATAACAGTTTGGCATACATAGTTTTGCCGATCGTGATATGTTCGCTCGTTTTGCGGGCATAGGTGTTGGTCATTCGGTTCAGTATAACTTGTCGAAAGACACTGAGTGCGAACATGGACCAGGAAGCTGCGATGACGAACTGGACATTGTCATGAGCGACAGTCCGATCTTTGACTCCGATGCTGGACATCATGGGAATCAAACTCGAAGCGAAGAAAATGATGGTGACGAGAATAATGAATATGACGATGAATATAATGATGATGATGATGGAAATCATGATGATGATGACGACGACGCATGGGATAACGAAGATGAGGATGAAGACAATGACTCGGAGGAATATGAATACTCTGAAGATGAAGGGCCGGAATATAAATTTTAAGATTAATTCTCTTCAGCCGCATACCTCGTTGACTAAACGGAATATTTATTATGCAGGCATGTATGTGGGTTATTGTATAGTGTTATATGTTCTAGCCACAATGACTGACTTCGGCGATGAGTTAATATGTTGTTTTTTCAAAGAGTATGTTTGACGATGTCACCCCATCTTAGAAAGTATTTGTACTTATCATACAACGGCGACAGTTAATGATAATCTGTGGGCAGGCACCATAGTCATGACCAGTGTTGCCAGTGAGATATAAAATGACTGTATAGCTAGGTATTTTCTGCAGGAAATGGTACTGCGAAATCGTTCAGGCCAAGAACAGTGCAAATCATGAGCATCTGCGTGTCTCTCGATACATCATTGTAATTGCTTATGAACTGCTGCATGCAGGGAGAGTATGATCAAAGGGCGACAGTATGGCACACTATTATATTCCCATATACTAGCATGTCACCGCCTCACAAGATTAGGTAAATTGTCATTTACGAATTGTCATGTCATGTTAAGTGAATTTCGGTGATGAATCTTCTCCACGGCGGTATATGTTGGACATAACAAGGATTCGCCACTCACTACGATCCTTATTTTTCGGAGGGTCGTTGACTGCAACAGTGACTCACTGCTTCGATCCTATTTCTCGCGGCCTCAATATTTCTACCAGATCATATTTTTCCGTCTCGGAGACACATTACTATTACAACAACTCGGTGATTCAACAGTATAAAGTGAGGCATGCAGACTCCACATTTCTCAATACTACCAGTCCATTCATTCCATCGTTATGGACAATCAGTCTATTGCCAATGACACGGCCTCGCTCCTTCAGTCTACCTCAACACGTTCAGATGTACCGTCATCTCTGCAGCCCATAGCGGATAATGTTGCAAACGTGTTAAGCTTGTCCCTCCACAGGTCAACGCTGCTCCGGAAGTGATTGACGTCGATATTGACGAAAACGATGCACCTCCTGCCCCCGAACCGGACGACGAAACTGATCTAAGTACGTGAACTCATTGCTCACGTTTGTGTGGACGTTGATTAATTTTCACTCACAGATGCACTCAAGAAAACTTGGTTTTCCACCCTGGTCTGAAACTCGAATATTTCCGACCACACAAATGGGGAGATGAATGGATTGAAGCTGCCGAAAATCTCGTCCGAGAAAAGTACATTGATCGT
>Ga0310811_10002627_pt1 | contig 22476 bp, 17 predicted proteins | sample YCmetagenome_FD_207642 | JGI IMG/M metagenome (GOLD analysis project Ga0310811, IMG submission 207642) | Soil microbial communities from experimental microcosm in Duke University, North Carolina, United States - YC | ecosystem: Engineered > Artificial ecosystem > Soil microcosm > Unclassified ...
GTTTACTATTTCAAGATTGCGAATAGTAAACTTATCAAGCCACACATATTTATCTTCATCAATTCTGGAGATCGATGCAATGTGCGACGTGTCTTTATGTTCAGTATCATCAAGGTAATGAAGAATAGCACCGGCAGCAATAATAGCTTCACCTTGTCCATCAATACCAAACCCTTTTAGTGATGCTGTTTTAAATTGATTGATTAGTTTTTCGTAGGCGTAGTCATAACCATATACCCACTCATCCAAAGCAAATGTAGAATACTCACCATTGAAGAGCGCATCAAATTTCTCACGAGAACTTTTACTGTAAATAATCTCTGAAGGAGAGAATCCTTGAATTAATTTAAGAACGTAATTTTCATTTCCCTGAGCAGTATAAAACTCTCCTGTGGAAACATCCAAAAAGGAGACACCGTAAAAACTTTTACCAGCAAATATTGAAGCAAGGAAATTATTTTGTCGGCGCTCTAATACATTGTCATTATATGAAAGCCCCGGCGTTACCAGCTCTGTAACTCCACGCTTAACAATTCCTTTTACAAAACGAGGGTCTTCAAGCTGATCGCAGATAGCAACGCGATGACCAGCGCGAACAAGTTTGGGTAAATAGTTATCTAATGCATGATGGGGAAAGCCTGCTAGTGCAGTTTCTGAAGCCGAACCATTGCCGCGCTTGGTAAGAACAATATCAAGCACCTTACTGGCGGCGATAGCATCTTGCCCAAAGGTTTCATAGAAATCACCAACACGGAATAACAATAAAGCACCAGGATACTTTGCCTTTATGGCATTGTATTGTTTTTGTAAAGGAGTTTCGGTTGTTGATTTTGTTTCTGCCATCGCTGGCAAAGATAGAAAAGTCCGTCAAGTGGGATTAAGCCATCTGCCTGTTTTTTACATCACGCGTGAACACTTTGGCGATTTAACTGCTCGCGAACTTCCAGCGCTTCCTCCAACTCTCTGATTCGCTCGCGATACTCCTGCTCTTTTCGGCTCATGGCCTCTTGCGTGGCGGTAAGTTCTTCGAGATTCTGACGCATTTCTTCTTCGTTAGATTTTAATTCCTCAGACATGTTCTGGGCTTTCTCCAACAATATTTTAGTACGGACATTTATTTTATTGTTCGTAATAAAAGACGCCAGCGTTTCACAAAGCTGATCGAGTAATTCAAAGTGATGCTCCTGAAAATCTGTAAGCGATGCGAGCTCAATTAATCCCTCTACTTGGTTATTAATTTTCATAGGCACAATGACCAGCGCGCGGGGAGTAGTTTCTCCCAGTCCTGAAGTAATGGATACATATTCTGGAGGAAGCTTTTTAAGATAGATACGTTGACCTTCCAGGTAAGCAGCACCAAGCAAACCTTCACCTGGATTTATAGTCTTCTGCAAATATTTTTTTCTGTCGTAGGCATAATATGATGCAAGATTAAGCTGAACCTTGCCATCTGTTTCTTCGGTAATAAATATTCCGCCCTGATTAACATTCATGTATTTTATAAGGGCAGCAAGCAGGCGGTCATAAACTTTTTTATCATCATCACCCGATTGAATGACAGCCACCAGGTCGGCTAATCCTTTAGACACCCAATTGCGCTCTTCATCTTTTTTACGTGAGCCTTCCAGTTCTGTGAGTGTTTTCTTTAATGCATCTTCATTCTTCTTCATCAACTCTGTTTGCTCCAATGCATCATTGAGCAATCGCTGACTCTTGATATCATATTGATGACCCATTTTAAAGAGGAAACCAGATGCAAGCAATACGATGATGGCTAACACCACAACGTCTTCTGTGATAACGCCATAATGTTTATTGACAAGGCCAAGCGATTCGTGATCTACTCCGAACATGGAGTGAATAGCATCATACCCAAATGAAAGTGAAAGGATAAAGAGAACAGCCATGATTACATATTTGCGCTCACCCGGAGTAAACATGGTGAATGGCAATACAGACGACCCTACAATTATCATTCTGGGTGTTGCATAATGTAAAATATCAACCGTACCGGGAGCGCCAAATTTTACAGACAGGTTTAAAATAAATAAACCAACAGCAGGCACAAGACATGTAATGAGTCTTGAAATACGCGTAAGATTAACGGCATTTAGAAACCAAATGGAACCGGTTATAACAAGAAGTGTAATAAAAGGTAGCAGATTATAATTTCCATTAACAATGGCAAGCACCATGAAAATAGAAGTGAGAGAGGCTATTACCAGGCCAAACTGGTTAGATAGGATAATTCTACTGCCTAATCTAAAGTCAGTGTTTTCAGAAATTCCGAGTCGGGAGATACTCTTCCAGAAAAAGATCATATTATTGAAAAAGGGTTTTCCGAAGGTAATAACCTTTTAACATATTTGCTTGCCTAAAAATAATATATGAAGAAATTAAAGTTGGAGGAGTTGGGCCGCATTTCAGTAGATGAATTTAAAGACGCTGAAAAAATACCTGTGTGCATTGTGCTTGATAATGTTAGAAGCCTGCACAACGTAGGATCTTCTTTCCGCACAGCCGATGCTTTTCGTATTGAAAAAATATTTCTTACAGGGATTACCGGCACACCCCCACACCGTGAAATTCAAAAAACAGCTTTAGGTGCAACCGAATCTGTGGCCTGGGAATATTTTGAAAAGCCTGCCGATGTCGTAAGCAAATTAAAAGCTGAAGGCTATAAAATAGTTATCATTGAACAGACCAGCTCAAGCATTCCATTACATCAATTTGTTCCGGTTGTAACTGAAAAATATTGTTTGGTATTTGGTAATGAAGTGGATGGTGTCAGTGAAGAAGTAATTGAATATGGCGATGTGGCTGTTGAAATTCCACAGACCGGCACCAAGCACTCTCTTAATATTTCAGTTTGCCTGGGCATTGTCGTTTGGGAAATCTTTAGAAAGCTGAGGCTTTGATCGTTGAAGAGTTATATTAAGAGGAGGACCAATACTTTAAAAATCAGCATAATTATTTAGCTTCGTAACCATGAAAAAGTTTTTACTAGCGTTCACTTTCCTGCTTGGCGCTCATTTTATTAAGGCTCAACTACGAATGGATAGTTTGGACATTAAAATTGGCCAGATGATTCTGATCGGGTTTCCAGGGACAACTGCTGACTCGGCCGTACTGAATGAAATCAGCCAGGGCAAGGTTGGGTCTATTATTATTTTTGAAAAAAATATACCACCACAAAATTCTTTCATTGCTTTAAAGAAAATTATCTGGACGTATCAACATGCTGCACCGATACCACTCTTTATTGGAATTGACCAGGAAGGCGGACGTGTTAATCGTCTGAAGGATAAATACGGCTTTCCAAAATCTATAACGGCCTGGGCTATGGGCCATTCTCCTACGCTTGATTCAGTTCGGTTTTATGGTGAGTCAACAGCATCTACATTAGCTGGCCTTGGCATTAACATAAACTTTGCACCTGATGTTGACCTCGCATCCAATCCCAATAACCCCATTATTGCAAAATACGGAAGAGCATTCTCCGCCAACGAAGATTCAGTAGCTATGTATGCAACAGAATTTATCAAGCAGCATCATAAGGTTGGCGTGTTAACAGCACTTAAACATTTTCCTGGACATGGAAGCTCAAAAGATGACACGCATATCGGTCTTACCGATGTAACCAATACCTGGGAGGAGCGCGAATTAAAACCTTACCAGATATTAATTGACTCAGGCTATGCCGATGCCGTTATGACATCACACATTGTGAATAAAAAGCTTGATAAAAATGGAAATCCAGGAACATTGTCAGAAGATATCTTAACAGGAATACTCCGCAATAAACTGAACTTTAAAGGTGTTGTGTTTACGGATGATATGCAGATGCATGCCATTACAAATAACTATGGATTAGAGGAGGCCATTCGACTTGCTATTGTTGGTGGAGTTGACATCATGACATTTTCAAACAATATATCGGGTAGTGAAGAACGAACTGTTGATAAAGTTCACACCATTATCCGCAGCATGGTACAACGCGGCTTAATAAGCAGAAACCGGATTGATGAATCGTTCAAACGAATTATGTATCTTAAATCTAAGTTGAATCACAAAACTGATTTCTACAGAGCAGATTTTTTAAGAGCTAAAGAAGAGTTAAAGAAAAAAGAAGAGTTTGCTAAACAGAAGGCTGAGCTCGAAAAACGTTTAGCAGAAGAGTGGGAAAAGAAAAACGCAGAAGAGGGTAAGAAAAAGAAAAGGAGGAAGAAAAAGGATTAATCTATGGATCGATCACTCATCATCACCATCATAACCTTTACAGTGTTCTGTGCATTATTTATAATTTATGCATTTGTACAAAAAGCTGAAGCAGATGCTCAGAGAGTTCAGGCAGTTAATATGGAAAATGTAGTTCGTAGTAACGAGCGATCTGTAAGACAAATAATAGCAGAGAAAGACAGCACCATTCAGGTCTTAAAGTTAAAGATTGATTCGCTTGAAAAACTTACTAAATAAAATCTTATGCAGCCGTATAAGATTGTAGCACCATCATCAAAACAGGTTCCAATCCTGATAAGCGTACCACACTGTGGTACTTTTTTTCCGGAGGAAATCAGACAAGATTATAAAGCTGATTTAATTCAAGCACCAGACGATACGGATTGGTTTGTTGATCAATTGTATGATTTTGCTCCCGCGATGGGCATGACTATGATCACAGCAGTCAACAGCCGTTGGGTGATTGATTTAAATCGTGATCCGGATAGCAAGCCATTGTACACAGATGGCAGAATTATTACTGCCCTTTGTCCAACAACAACTTTCCTCGGAGAGCCTCTGTATAACGACGAAAGAACAGAAGTAAAAAAAGATGAAGTCAATCGAAGACTTCAGCAATATTATCTTCCCTATCATCAGCAAATTCAAACACAGCTTGATGATTTAAAAAAGAAGTTTGGCAAAGTGTTGCTGTGGGACTGTCACTCCATCCGACAATTTGTTTCTACTATCCAGCCCGGTAAATTTCCTGATCTTATATTGGGTGATGCTGATGAAACTTCTGCACCGAGAACATTGATTGAAACTACATTGAAAAATCTGGGATCAGATATTTACAATGTGAATCACAATCATCCATTTAAAGGTGGAACAATCACCAGAACTTTTGGAAAGCCTTCACAACACCAATATGCCCTGCAACTTGAAATGTGTAAGGTGCATTATATGGATGATACCGAAACACGTTATGATGAGGCGCGTGCCAATCACATGCGATCACTACTTCAGAAAACTTTTAATGCATTAATAAAAGAATTGCAGTAATTGCAAACATAATGTCAGCATCTACAAACAGCTTAAAATATTTTTACTTCAATGGCATTTTACAACAAGAGAGCTGGCTTTCACCAGCGTATGTTGGTGTTGATGTACATGGAATAATTCAATACCTATCAGAGCAAAAACCAGAGGAGGCAATCGCTGTTGAATATGTAGATGGTTATGCCCTACCCGGTTTTCAGAATGCCCATTCACATGCTTTTCAATATGCCATGGCGGGCCTTGCTGAAAAACATCAGCCGGGTACACATGACGATTTTTGGACATGGCGTGAAGCGATGTATCAATGCGCTTTAACGGTAAATCCTGATCAGGCGCAGGCCATAGCGACAATGTTATATGCCGAGATGCTACGGCACGGCTATACGCATGTTGCTGAGTTTCATTACTTACATCATGATAAGGATGGTAAGCCCTACAGCAATCTTGCCGAAATGGGTGAGCGCATGGTAGCAGCTGCCAATGATGCTGGCATAAAGATTACGCTTGTACCAGTTTTCTATCAGAAAGGTGGTTTTGATTTAGAACCTCAACCACGCCAACGAAGATTTATATCAAACACAATTGATGACTATTTTAAGTTACTGGATGCATCTGCTAAAATTGTTAAAGGCCAGACACATGCCAAACTTGGATTTAGTGTTCATTCTCTGCGAGCAGTAAATCCAACTGATATTATTAAAACTTTTAATGAAGGGCCCAAAGATTTACCCTTTCATCTTCATATAGCCGAACAGTTAAAAGAAGTTGATGATTGTGTTCAGTCCTTAAAGAGACGACCTGTAGAATGGCTGCTCGAAAATCTTCCGGTAGATCAACGATTTCATCTGGTACATGCTACGCATTTGAATGACAAAGAACTGAGTGGATTAGCTTCCTCAAAAGCAAATGTTGTATTGTGTCCTTCAACTGAAGGTAATCTTGGTGATGGAATTTTCAGAATGAAAGAATACACGCAACAAAAAGGTAATTGGTGTATTGGCACCGATAGTCATATTGGTCTCAACCCCTTGGAAGAATTCAGAATGATTGATTACCGTCAACGATTAGTGACACATCAGCGTAATACTTTTGAAGGTGAAGGAGCCCGTTATATGATTAATACTGAAGTTAGTAATGGTCGCATGGCGATGGGCATAAATGCTAAAGATCATTTTGCTGTTAATCAACCGTTAGATGCTTATGTTTTAAATTCAAAATCACCCTTACTTTCATATTCTTCAATGCCCAATGTATTAAGTACCATTGTCTATTCGGCTGATGCAAGCATGGCATTGGGTACGCTTGTTAATGCCAAATGGGTAGTGCGAAATCAACGGCATAACCATTCAACTTCAGTTACTAAAGCTTTTACACGGGCAATGCGTGAAATAAAAAGCCGATAGTTTTTTTATCTCTCAGAAGGATCATCCAGAGTAGTTGAAAGTATTTCTTTCTCTTAAAATAATAATGCTTGCCTAACTTGGCAACTAGCGTTACTTTGACGTCACGTATTAACCTAAAAGGCATGAGAAACTTTACACTATTCATTTTGCTATTCCTGGCAATAGCCCATTCTCCACTCTCGGCACAAGAAAAAGAAAAAAGCGATCCTAAAACCTGGGATAAGACTGATCCTGCCCTTGTTAAAACCCAACATAAAATAATAGTTGACGGCAAGCAATTGAGTTACACCGCTACCACCGGCTATCTTGTTTTGCGCGAAGAGAATACGAAGCCTCGTGCAAAAGTATTTTTTGTGGCGTACTCACTTGATGGTGTTAATGATCCTGCTAAGAGACCTCTAACATTTTGTTTCAATGGTGGTCCCGGCTCATCATCAGTATGGCTTCACATGGGCGCCATTGGCCCGAAGCGAATTGTCATGACCGACTTTGGTGGCGCCACTAAACCTCCTTACAATGTTATCGATAATGATCTCACATGGTTAACAGATACAGATCTTGTTTTTATTGATCCTGTGATGACAGGTTATAGTCGCCCTGAAGATGGGGTTGATAAAAAAGAATTTACTGGTTATCAGGAAGACATTAATTCAGTGGGTGAGGTAATCTATAATCTTACCACAAAATTTGAACGCTGGAGTTCACCAAAATTTCTTACGGGCGAAAGCTATGGTACTACACGTGCTGCTGGTTTGTCTGGCTTTCTTCAAGATCGTTATGGACTCTATCTCAATGGAATTGTGCTGATCTCTGCTGTGCTAAACTTTGGCACCATTGATTTTTACAAAGGACACGAGTTGCCGTATGTTTTATTTCTGCCCACCTACTCAGCTATGGCGTGGTTTCATAAACAGCTCGCACCTGAGTTTACTGATTTAAAGAAGTTACTCAGTGAAGTAGAAAACTTTGCATCAACTGAATATACACTTGCCTTGATGAAAGGAGATAATCTTTCTATGAGCGAAAAGAGTTCAATAGCAGAAAAATTGAGTCGTTATACAGGGTTGTCAAAAGAATATCTTCTTCGTACTAATCTCCGAATAGAAGATCACCGGTTCACAAAAGAATTGTTGCGTAAAGAAGGTAAAACGGTAGGGCGTCTTGATGGAAGATTCACATCAACTGATTATGACGAAGCAGGTGAAGATGCCGAGTTCGACCCAAGTTATAACGTTGCGATTTATGGCCCGTACACCATGGCTATCAATGATCATCTAAGACGTACATTAAAATATCAGAATGATATTCCATATGAGATTCTGAGCGGCCGTGCGCATCCCTGGAATTTCGGAAATGTACAGAACCAGTTTTTGAATGTGGCTGAAACCTTGCGTAGTTCTATGACTAAGAATCCTTCAATGAAGGTTTTAATCTGTAATGGATATTATGATATGGCTACTCCATATTTCGGAACAGACTATACGATCAAACATATGTTTCTCGATGAAAGTCTGCGCAGCAACATATCATTTACATTTTATGAGGCAGGTCACATGATGTACATTCACAAGCCATCGCTTATACAAATGCGAAAAGATGTTGGCGACTTCTATAAAAAAACTCTTACCGGAAATTAACATCTGATTTTTTCGCATGACGATAATTCGAACAATAGAAGAAAGAGACAACACAGCGGTAGCTTCCATCATCCGGGAAGTAATGCCTGAGTTTGGTGCAGGTGGCGCTGGCTTTGCCATTCATGATAAAGAAGTTGATAATATGTATGAAGCCTATAGCAAGTCAAAATGTGGCTATGTTGTATGCGAAGACAACGGAATAGTAGTGGGTGGGGCAGGCATTGCACCCTTGGCAGGTGGTGATGGCTCGGTGTGTGAGTTAAAGAAAATGTATTTTAAAAAAGAAGGCCGGGGGCAGGGATACGGTAAGCTTGTGTTGCAGCGGTGTATTAGTATGGCAACAGATTTTGGATATGAAAAATGCTACCTCGAGACCTTCAATACCATGACTGGTGCTATGAAGTTATATGAGAAAAACGGCTTTCATATAATTTCTGGACCGCTGGGCAACACTGGCCACTTTGCATGCGATCGATTTTATATCTTAAAACTTGAGAAGTAACGATCCTTCTTTGAGCATGAGCTGCCAAACCAATGCAGGCCTGGCCGAATTTTCTGCCATATATCGATACGATTCAGGAAACCAACGGCATATTCTCAAGTATAACTGACAAGAGAACGCCCTGTCAATTTTTGATTTTTTAAATAAAATTCTATATTTAAAGGATCATAACGGCATACGGAGCATAATCTCTGAATTTTTTTGAATGTAATAAATGAAGCCATTGAGACCCTTTCCAAGTGGTTTCAGTTATTATCTTTGCCGATTCATTTTTTTAATTGCCTTAGGGCTAAAACAATTTTCGAATGCAGAAACAGAAACTGGGTATCCTCATAATTGTTATAATGGCAATTGGGGTCATTTTAGTAAATAGATTTTATACACCACAGTTAGATAGCAATTCTACTGCTGATTCTCTTTCAAAATTTTCGTTAACGATACACAAGCCAAATTTTCTTTATGGCATGCTGGTCGATAATGATGTTGTGATTGAAGATAAGATCAAACGCAATGAACGTTTGGGTGATATTCTTGAAGCCTATAATGTTCCTGCTAAATTGATTCATCAGGTTTCCCTGATATCAAGATCTATCTTTGATGTTCGTAAGATTTCACCCAATAAAAAATACACACTCATTTGTAATAGCGACTCATCCAAGACAGCTAAGGCATTGGTATACGAGGCAAATCCTGTAGAGTATGTTGTGTTTAGATTTGAAGACTCGCTTTCAGTAGATGTTTGTCAGCGTGAAGTAACAGTAGTTGAGAAAAGTGTATCAGGGGTTATTGAATCTTCACTTTCTCAAACTATTGAAGAGTCTGGCATTTCATATGAATTAACGAACAAGTTTGTTGATATTTTCGGTTGGCAGGTTGATTTTCAAAGACTGCAACGTGGCGATAAGTTTAAACTTATTTATGAAGAAACTCAAGTTGAAGGAAAGCCGCTTGGTATCAAACAGATCAGTGCTATTTATTTTGAACATTTTGGAAGTGAATACTATGCATTCCCGTTTGATCAGGGTAATGGAATAGATTATTTTGATGAGCAGGGCAAGAGCCTCAGAAAGGCATTGTTAAAATATCCAATTGAGTTTACACGCATCAGTTCTCGTTATACAATGAATCGTTTTCACCCTGTTCAGAAACGTTGGAAGGCTCACCTTGGAACTGACTTTGCAGCGCCAACAGGTACACCTATTCGTACCGTGGGTGATGGCTACGTTGAAGAAGCTCAGTTTAAGTATAACAATGGTAACTACGTTAAAATAAAACACAACGGAACCTATACCACTCAGTATTTGCACATGTCAAGAATTGCCTCTGGAATTCATGCAGGAATGCGTGTAAGACAAGGTGAAACAATTGGCTATGTAGGTAGCACCGGGCTTGCAACCGGACCACATTTATGTTATCGCTTTTGGAGAAACGGTATTCAGGTTGACGCATTAAAAGTTGACTTACCTCCTTCAGAACCAGTTAAGAAAGAGCTTGAAGAATCTTTCTCGAAAGTGAAGTCTATGTATATAGAACGCTTGAAAAAGATACCGATGCCTCAGCAACCATCACAACCGATGGCTTTACTTCAATAGCAAGGCAATCTTTTTATTCATCTCTTCGTTGAAGACAATAAATTCATTATCTTTTTTAAATGATAATGAGTCTCTCAACAATCATGAAGCGCTTTCTCTTTAGTTACATTTTTTGCTTTTCTCTTTTTTTAGCACAAGCCCAGAAAGTTGCACTGGTACTAAGCGGAGGTGCAGCTAAAGGCTTAGCCCATGTTGGCGTTCTCAAAGCACTTGAAGAAAATGATATTCCCATCGACTACATTGTTGGTACGTCTATGGGTGGAATTATTGGCGGATGTTATTCCGCAGGTTTAAGCCCAGATCAAATAGAGGACATCGTCACATCTGAAGGTTTTTTACGATGGATTAACGGGCAATCAGAAAAAGGCTATAATTACTTTTACCATCTGAGCGATGATAACCCTAATTTCTTAAAACTTAATCTTGGGTTAGATTCAACCTATAACTTACAGTTAAGTACAATGCTTGCGAGTGATGTATCGCTCAATTTTGTGTTGGCTGAAAAAATGGCACAGGCTGCTGCTATTTCCAGAAATAACTTTGATAGTCTTTTTGTTCCGCTTCGGGTGCTGGCTGCTGATATCTTTACACAGAGCCAGGTAGTATTATCCAGGGGGTTTTTAAATGATGCCCTTCGTGCAACGCAGACTGTACCTTTTTTCTATACGCCAATCCGCGTGGATGGTAAGTATCTCTTTGATGGCGGAATTTATAACAACTTCCCAATAGATGTTGCCATTCGCGATTTCAATCCTGACGTTGTTATTGGATCTAATGTTTCATCAAAAATTTATGACAAATATCCATTTGATAATGATGAGAAATTAATAAACAACTCGCTGTTGTTGATGTTAATTGATAACTCCAATCCGGCTGATATACCTGTTAACGGAGTTTATATTCAACCTAACGTAACGGGTTATACTGCTTTTGATTTTGCCAAGGTAAGAGGACTGATAGATAGTGGTTATGTACAAACTATTCGACAGATCGCTGAAATTAAAAGTAAAGTAAATAAGAAAATAACCTGCGAACAGGTGATGAGCAGGCGTAATGATTTTACGAACAAGAGTTATCCCATGATCTTTGATGGAGTTGCATTTAGGAAATACAACTCCAAACAGCGCAAGTATATCTCACGGGTCTTTCACATAAATCCACTGAAACCTAAGCCCATGTATTTTGATCAGATCAAACGGGATTATTTCAGATTGGTATCAGAAGATTATTTTAAAAATGCCTATCCTAACATTCTGTTTGATGAAAATAAAAAGACTTTTAAACTTCAACTGACACGCCGGCCGCAAAAGAATTTTCAGGTTGACTTTGGAGGCGTAATTGCATCACGAGATATCAGCAATATTTTTCTAGGTCTGAATTATTTCAATTTCGGAAGCAAACTTGTTCACGTCTATACCGGTTTTCAAACGGGTAACTTTTATCGATCTGCTGTAATAAAAACCAGAATAGATTTTCCTTATCGGTTTTATGTTGAACCTGAAATAGTTTTTAATGGCTACAATTATTTGTCGAGCAATGACCTCTTGCAAGTTATTACACCTACAGTTTTAAAAAGACTTGACAGAAGAGTAGGCATAACATTAGGTGTACCCATTGGCAGTAAATACAAAAGCTCAGTTACATTCGAAGGGCTTAACAATGTAGATCGCTATGATAACCATGATGTCTTCGTAACTACGGACACACTCGATCAATTAAGACTTAAGGGTTATAAACTAAGCTTCAATCTTTCAACAAGTGATTTGAACCGAAAGCAATACGCCTCAGAAGGAAAAGCATTTACACTTAACGCCAGCTATTTTAATCTTAACGAACAGCTCAGTCCGGGTAATACATCAGACCTTGATCAGGTTGCCAAAGCAAATTATCAATGGGCGAGACTTAAGATTTCGGCTGAACAATATTTCAAAGTTGGTTGGTTTCATCCGGGATATTATCTCGAAGGCGTTATCTCTAATCAGACTTTTTTTCAAAATTATCTGGGAACAATTATAAACGCGCCGGCATTCCTTCCTTTACAAGATAGCAGAACATTGTTGCTTCAGAATTTCAGATCATTCAATTACCTGGCAGGCGGAATGCGAAACGTATTTACGCTCTATAAAAAGTTAGATCTGCGTCTTGAGGGATATGTATTTAAGCCGCTTGAATACATTGAGCAAGGCGAACTCCAGAGAGCAACCAAATCTGTGGCATTGAATCACATTTTTGTTGCCAGTACAATCGGCTTTGTGTACCACTCACCCATAGGTCCGGTAAGTTTGAGTGCTAACTACTACGATGATAAAGAGAATCAATTTGGAATTCTGCTCCATGCTGGCTTCTTGCTTTTCAATAAACATGCTCTAGATCAATAGAGTCAAAAATTTGTTACTATCCATTTTGAGGTAAAAATCCATCCTTTTAGCGCGGTATTTTCGGCCATTTTTAAATTTTTAGCTATGTTTATCTTCTAATAATATAAATGGGGCAAAGGTTCATGAAGAGATTTTTACTTTTAGTCTTTTTGACAATAGTTTTAGGAGTGACAGTACAGGCGCAGGTGGTGCAATGGGCTTCTAAGGTGATAGAGTTCTCAACTGAGCTTACGCCCGTTCAATACTCTGCTAGCCAGGCGCTAGGAAAGCCCAATGTTCTTCCTGCTGGTGGACAAAGTCCAAATGCTTGGTCGCCAGATAAACCAGGACGCAAAGAGTTTCTTAAACTTGGTTTTGAAAAACCAATGAGTATTCGTCAGATAGCTATTGCCGAATCACATAATCCAAGTGCTATTTATCGTGTGCTGGTTTACGATGAAGCTGGTGCCGAACATATAGTTAACTCACTTAACCCTATGTCAGTGCCTTTAAAGGGCAGAATGCTGAACCTCTTTGTTGAAACGACAACCTATAAAGTTAAAGCTGTAAAAATTGAATTTGATGGTGCTGCAGTACCCGATTACTTCGGCATTGACGCGGTTGCTATTTCAGATTCCAATTTCCCAATCATTGCAGATATACCTAAGCTTCAGTTGCTGAAATCAGGTATTGCTATTGAACAATTGGATAAAAATGTGAACAGCGATTACAATGAAATGAATCCACTTCTTTCACCTGATGGAAAAACACTTTATTTCAGTCGCCAGAATCACCCTGAAAATTCAGGAGGTGTTAAAGACAAAGAAGACATCTGGTACTCTGAGTTAGACTCTGCTGGTCACTGGCAGTTGGCAAAAAACATGAAGCAGTTCAACAATGAGTTTCCAAATTTTGTTAACACCATCTCATCTGTAACACCTGATGGTAAATCAGCCATTATTGTATTGGGGAATAAATATCTTGACAATGGTAAAATGCAAGCTGGTGTTTCCATCAGTTCTAATGTTGGAGGAACCTGGACTAAGCCGATTGGCCTTAACATCAAGAATGATTATAACTTTAATGAAAAAGCAAACTACTTCTTAACCAACAACAGACAAACTTTAATCATGTCAGTTGAACGTGAAGATTCTTATGGTGACAGAGATATGTATGTGAGCTTCATGCAAGGCGATAGTATCTGGTCTGAACCACTTAACCTTGGTGATGTTGTGAACACGGCAGGTGCAGAATCCGCTCCCTTCTTAGCTTCAGATGATAAAACATTATACTTCTCTTCTAATGGTTTCAGTGGCTACGGAGGTAGTGATATTTATGTATCTAAACGTTTAGATGACACCTGGACAAGTTGGTCTGAACCAGAAAACCTTGGTCCGGAAATTAATTCACCACTTGAAGATTTATTCTTTAACATACCAGCATCAAGCGACTTTGCCTACTATTCAAGAGGTGTGACAGAAACTAACACTGACATCTTTAGAGTGAAATTACCAATTCTTAGAAATCCAGAACCTTGGGTTACGGTGCGTGGTAAAGTTGTTGATGCAAACGGCAATCCGGTAGCTGCAAAAATTGTTTACGAACGCCTGCCCGATGGAAAGGAAATGGGTATTGCTCAAACAAATCCAAAAACCGGTGAATATGAAATTCGCTTACCAGCAGGTCATTTGTATGGAGTTCGCGCAGAAGCAAAAGATCAGATCTCTGAAGGACAGAATCTTGATCTAAGAAACATAACTTCTGATATGGTGCTGGATCATAAAGACTTCAGACTTGAGCCCATTAAAGTGGTACCCGTTCAGGAAAATGTTGTGCTTTCGTTGAATAACATCTTCTTTGATTTTGATAAAGAGACATTAAAGGCAGAGTCCTTCCCTGAGCTCAACCGCATTGTTAAACTCATGAAAGAGAAGCCAACACTTCAAATTGAAATTGATGGTCATGCTGACGCTACAGGACCAGAGGCCTATAACCTTGGTCTCTCTGAGCGCCGTGCAAAATCAGTTGTAAAATATCTGATTGAAAAAGGAGAGTTTGCAAAAGATCGTATTCAGGTAGCATTCTTTGGAGAGACTAAGCCAATAGAAACTAACGAAACCAAAGAGGGTCGCAAGAAAAATCGCAGGGTTGAATTCAAAATCTTGAAGTTATAAACGATAAGTCTTATGACACCATTTTTTAAACTACTTATTCCTGCAGCTTTTGTAGCCATTAGCTCATTCGCGCAAACTACGGATAGCCTGATCTATGCAGAAGGAAGAATACTGAACGCCTCAACAAAAGAGCTCGTAACAGCGCGGATTACCTATCAGAGTTTACCATATGGCAATCGTGTTGGTGTTATTAATAACAGCACCTTTTCATTTCCGATGTTCGACGCAGAAAAGTATGCCATCATTGTTGAAGCCCCAGGCTTTACAACTGTGAAATACATGCTTGATCCTGTTGAAGCCAATGCAGAGAGAAAGGTTTTAAAAGATATCGAACTGACAGTAGGTGTCGCGGCAACTCACGAGGTTGGTCAGCTAATGCGCTTGAATAATCTGATTTTCCAGGTGGGCAAAGCTAAAGTTAGCCCTGATTCTTATGGCGAGTTAGATATCATTGTTAACATGATGAAAGAAGCCAAGAGTATGGTTATTCAGCTTGAAGGTCATACCGACTATCAAGGTGATCCAAAGGATAACATGAAGCTCTCCAAAGAACGTGTAGATGCTGTGAAAGACTACATCGTATCAAAAGGTATAAACAAGGTTCGCATTAAAACAAAAGCTTTTGGTGGAACACAACCGTTATCAAGAGATAATACACCAGAAGCACACCGTTTAAACAGACGTGTAGAGTTGCGCGTACTTGAAAATTAAAAAGAACTATTGCTGGCCAGACCTGGCATCTTTTTACGCAACGATTGAATTTGTTTTAAGCAAACTTCTTTTTCAGAAGCAGTAACATTTCCTTCAGAAACTGTCAGCAAAATAATCTTGGAGAAAGCTTCAATGCGTGGTGACTGCTGATAAAGTTTAACCGCCTGATCAAGAAAACTTATAGAAGAAGGCAACTCATGTCTGTTATAAGATTCAATAGAAAGATTATAATACATCAATCCCAAAAGTTGTGACATCGATACTGTGTTGTATAAGCTGAATGAATACTTGTAGTAGTTCTTACTTTGATCAGCAGTTAGTATTTCATTTTGCTTGTAAGTTGATATCCGTTGCTCAATCTTTTTCGATGAGTCAACGAAACCATTTATAGGATCTGTAGCTTCAAACAGAATCTCACCTCTAGATGTGCTGGCGATCAGAAAGATGTGATAATTTGTTTCTACAATTTTATATTCAACACCAACATGATCAAGAAGAATAGCGTAAAGCGCTGTACCTGTAAGGCAGTTGTAGGTTCCATCCTTAATCAAGGAACTAAAGGAGCAATACTCAGTATAGTTTTTGAGTAATTTTTGATGAGTCTTTACAAACAGATAATGTAAAAAATCATGCTCATTTTTAAAGCTGCCTTTCTTTTCATCTAACTTGTTAATGAATGAAGAGATTTTCTCCGTTGAAATGAAATCAGATTGATCTGTTTTCAGGAATTGAGATATGTAATAATTTGTTTTGGGAGAAGAGGCCGAGTCGTCGGCATAGATCTGCAGGCATTGGCTGAAACCGGAAATCGGAATCATTAAACTCACTACCAATATCAGTCTGATCAACTTCACGTTACTCTAATGTTATGCTATTTATGATCAATTTAACATTTAGGTAACACAACTACAATATTGTTAACAATTTCTTAACATTGGACTTTCATTCTGCTATTGCCTAATTTTAATGATATGGCGGAAACTCAGGAGATAACAACTGCAAACCAGGTTGAAACAACCTTTCAGGAGCTCAAAGTCCTGGTTAAAAAAGAGAGAACCCTTTCTCTGGAAGCCAGAAAAGAGCAGCTTGAAAAATTACGAATATGGATTCATTCCAATCGTGCTGTGATTCACGAGGCTATGTATGCTGACTTTAAAAAGCCATCCGCCGAGGTAGATGGTATTGAGTTATTTCATGTTCTGAATGAAATTAAGTACGCTTTAGATAATCTTGCCGCTTGGGCAACTCCCAAGAAGATAGATGCTCCTATTACAATGTTAGGCACACGTTCATTTATTCAATATGAAGCGCGTGGGCTTTGCTTAATCATTGCCCCCTGGAATTATCCATTTAGTTTGTGCATCGGCCCTCTGGTGTCTGCCATTGCAGCAGGCAATCGCGTTATACTGAAACCGTCAGAACTTACTCCGCATGTTTCTTCTCTTATACAAAAGATGACGAAGGAAGTTTTTGATAATACTATTGTTTCAGCTTTTGAAGGTGGACCTGAAGTTTCACAACAATTGCTTAAGCTTCCCTTCGATCATATTTTCTTTACAGGTAGTCCTGCCATAGGCAAGGTTGTGATGAAGGCAGCAGCTGAAAACCTCACCTCTGTTACACTTGAATTGGGAGGAAAATCACCGACCATCATAACATCATCCGCCAACATAAAAGATGCAGCACAACGTACAGCCGTTGGCAAATTTGTTAACAATGGCCAAACCTGTGTCGCCCCAGATTATGTTTTTGTAGACGAAAAAATAGTAGGCACTTTCACGGAGGAGCTTATTAAACAGGTGAAGAATCTCTTCACAGAGAACGGCAGTTCATTCGAAAGCTCTTCTTACTACGCAAGAATAGTAAACGACAGACACTTTAATAGATTGAATGAATTAATTCAGGATGCAATAAGTAAAGGAGCGAAACAAGAATTTGGTGGTGCTGTTAATGCAGGCGATAGATTTATTCATCCCATGATATTAACCGAAGTATCACCGACCAGTCGTATTCTTGATGAAGAGATCTTTGGTCCTATCCTACCCATCTTAACCTACAAAAAAATAGATGAAGCAATAAACTTCATTAATGACAAGCCGAAAGCATTAGCCTTATACATATTCACAAATGAAAAGAGTATTCGCGAAAAAGTATTGAATGAAACTTCATCGGGAGCTGCATGCGTGAATGACTGTGCTATTCACTTCTTGCATCATAACCTTCCTTTCGGTGGAGTGAATAATAGCGGCATGGGTAAATCACATGGCTACTTTGGTTTCCTGGCATTTTCTAACGAGAAACCCGTTATGAAACAGCGAAGCGGATTTACTTCTGTTAAAGCATTTTACCCACCCTATACATCTTTCAAGCAGAAACTCATGGCTTTGTTCCTGAAATTATTTTAGGGCAAAATATGCCTTTAAGCTCGAAATTCAAGGTTTTTTAATCTTTTTAAGAACAATGTTTGTAAAATAAACACTGTTCATTAAATTTGTGCTAACAAATTCAGTATGGGCGTTAAAGAGAGAAAAGAGAGGCAAAAAGTTGAGATGAAGGATCTGATCCTTCAATCGGCTCATCAGCTTTTTCTGGATAGAGGTTTTGAAGAGGTAAGCATCCGTAACATAGCTGAAGCCATTGAATATAGTCCAGCAACAATTTATTTATACTTTAAAGATAAAGATGAGATCTTCTATGCATTGCATGGTGAGGCCTTCAAAATTTTTAATGCTTATGTTTCTCCAATCGTTGCAATAAAAAATCCTTTAGAGCGACTCTTCGCCATGGGAGAGAAGTACATGCAGTTTGCTTTCACGTATCCTAAATACTATGACATCATGTTCATCATCGAATCACCTATGAGATGCGATGAGAATTCTGATGAGTGGAAAGAAGGTGGTGCTGCACTTGGATTCTTAGAAAGTATTGTTGAAGAGTGTAAAACGTTGGGACACTTTAAAAACCAAAGTCCACATACTTTATCTTTTACGATCTGGAGTTTTATGCATGGTATGTGTTCATTATCCCTGCGAGAACGAATGAAACATTATCCTGAAAATGAACGTGAAGAAATCAAACTCAAAGCCTTTGAAGTTTTTAAACATATGTTAACCAATCTCTAAAAAAATTTGACCATTTACTAAACACTGTTAATTGTTTAAACAATGAATATTAAAATACCACTTCTAATCTGTTTGCTGTTGGTTGCCATGGGTGTAGCCAAGGCGCAAAATCCGATTTTAGACTCCTACATTCAGGAAGGTTTGAAAAGCAATCTCCAGCTGAGGCAGGAGCAAATCAATTATGAAAAGAGTGTTGAGAATCTGGAAATAGCACGAGCGCTTTTTCTGCCACAGCTTTCTGCTAATGCATCTTATTCAGCAGCTCATGGTGGTCGGAAGATTGCATTTCCTGTAGGTGATTTACTGAACCCGATTTATAAAACACTCAACCAGGCTAATGGTACCCACTTTCCTACAGACTTACAAAATGTAAATACCCAATTTCTTCCAAATGATTTTCACGATACAAAACTTCGTCTCATTCAACCTTTGTTCAATCCTGAAATCTATTTCAATTACAAGGCTCAAAAAGAATTGATCTCTGTTCAAGAAGCTCAACGTAGAGCTTATGAAAATGAATTGAAGTTTAACATCACCTCTTCATATTATCAATATCTGGAAAGTGAAGAAGTACTTACTATTCTAAAGCAAACAAAAGTCATCATTCAAGAACTTCTCAAGATTAACCAACGACTCGTTGCGAATGATAAGGCGACGAAAGATGTTGTTCTCAATACAGAATATGAGTTAGATAAAATTGAACAGCAACTTGCTGAAGCTGATCGAAACAATGAAGTCGCTAAATCTTATTTTAATTTTCTACTCAACCGAGAGTTATCAACAAGTATTGACCGCGATACTGCACTGACCTCTAAACTCCAGAATAATTATAATCTCAATGAGCTTTCAGAAACTGCATTAAATCAACGTCAGGAACTTAAGCAGGTGCAAGGCGGCATGCAAGTGAGTAATCAACTTTTAAGCTTATCAAAGACAAGTGCTGTGTTACCAAAGATATCGGTTGTAGGCGATGCAGGTTATCAGGGATATTATTATAAGTTCAACAACGATCAACGCTATTGGCTTGTTCAGTTTAACCTTACGTGGGATCTATATAAGGGTGGAGAGAAACGAGCAAGAATAAAACAAGCTCGAATGGATTATCAATTGGCAGAGACTAAAATAGAGCAATTTAAAAAACAGATTGAACTCCAGGTTATTCAGTCTTATCATGAACTCGAGGCGGCTCAACGCTCATTCATCACTTCACAAAGCGGTGTGAAGAGTACAGAAAAATCATTTCAGATCATTCGTTCAAAATACAATGAAGGACAAGCTATTATGCTTGAGTTTCTTGATGCTGAAAATAAGCTTACAACAGCTCGACTGACACAAACGATAAACACTTACGAACTGCTTCGCAAAGAAGCGGCCCTACAAAAAACCATTGCCAACTTATAATTCATTTCTATGAAAAAGATTTTTCTAAGCTCACTCCTGATTATTTCTCTTGCAGTTGTGTTTGTAACGTGCAAGCACAATGAAGAGAAAAAGCAAAAAGAAGCTGCACCGCTGGCCGATGAATCTGCTATTGCCGTAAAGCTTACACCTGTAACAAAGGGGAATTACAGCATGCCCATTATTAGTTCTGGATTAATTAGTACAGAGACAGAATCAAAACTCTCTTTTAAAGTTGGTGGTATTGTTTCAAGAATTTTAGTGGAGGAAGGACAAAGTGTTACGAAAGGCCAGACACTTGCACTACTTGACCTCACCGAAATTGATGCCCAGGTTGCACAGGCTAAAAACAATTTTGAAAAAACAAAACGTGATCTTGAAAGAGGTCAACGGTTATATAAGGACTCAGCTGCTACGCTTGAGCAAATTCAAAATCTTCAAACTGCTTATAATGGTGCAAACGAAGCATTTACAATTGCTTCTTTCAATAAACAATATGCTACTATTCGTGCCACAGCTTCAGGAAAGATCATTAAGAAATTTGTGAATGAGGGTGAACAGGTAACAGCAGGTGCCGCAGTATTGATGACGAATTCAGCAGCTGCAAATAACTGGATTGTAAAAATTGGTTTGCCTGATGTGGATTGGGTACGGATAAAGAAAGGTGATCATGCCAGCATAGTATTTGATGCTTACCCTGCGGTAGTATTTGATGGTGAAGTATCACTGATTAATGAAGGTGCTGATCTTGTAAACGGACTTTATCTCGCAGAAGTAAAAATAAAATCGAATGGGAAGAAACTAGCTTCAGGTCTCTTCGCGAAAGTTGAAATTACCCCATCAGAAAAACAAGCACTTCGCAGCATTCCTATAGAAGCGTTAGTGGAAGGTAGTGGTAAAAATGCTTTTGTATTTGTAGCAAAAGATAAAACTGTAAAAAAACTACCTGTTACTATTGCCTACTTACATGGTGATACTGCCATTGTATCGCAAGGACTGGAAGATGTTAACGAAGTAATTACAGGAGGTTCTGCTTTTCTGACAGAATCATCAACAATTCAAATCACTCAACAATAACAAATACCTACTATGAAAATTGCTGAGTTTTCTGTCAAGAATTATCAGTTCACGCTCATCATCTTTGTGCTGTTGCTGGCACTGGGTCTGAACTCGTTGTTTAATATGCCTCGTGGAGAAGATCCTGAAACGGTTGCTCCATCCTATTCTGTGATTTTTGTATATCCTGGTACGAGTCCGTCTGACATGGAGAAACTCGTTATTGATCCTGCAGAAAAAAGAATCAATGAGCTTGATGACATCAAACGAGTTACCTCAAATGTAAATGATGGTCTTGCTGTAATGCGTGTTGACTATAAGCACGAATCTGATGCTGATGAAAAGTATCAGGAGATTGTACGCGAAGTCAACGCGCTTCGTGGTGAACTTCCTCAGGACATTTATGATATCAAGATCTTAAAATTTGCTTCTACTGATGTCAGCATTTTGCAATTGGCCCTACTATCAGAAACCGCTACATACAGTGAAATGCAAAAAGCTGTTGAACAACTTGAAGATGAACTTGAAAAAATAAAATCGCTGAAGAAAATTGAAACCCATGGTTATCCTGACAGGCAAGTACGTGTATCGCTGAATCTGGAGAAGATGACACAACAACATATACCTGTCAATATGGTAATTGGTGCGTTACAAAGTGAGAATGTGAACATCCCGGGAGGAAGTATTCAAATGAATACCCGAAAGTTTAACGTTAAGACCAGCGGTGAATACAAAGACATCAATGAGATCAAGAATACTATTGTCTACTCAGCCAATGGAAAAATAGTTTATCTGAAAGACATAGCCGAGGTTGAAAGCAATTATCAGGATGAAGTTCATCTTACCCGTCTTAATGGCTACAGAGCAGTCTTGTTAACAGCCGCACAAAAAGAAGGTCAAAATATTTTTAAAGTTTCAGATCAGATAAATCCTGCGCTTGAAAAGTTTGAGAAAGAGTTGCCGCATAACATTAAGCTTGTTAAAAACTTTGATCAATCAGAAAGTGTTTCGAAACGATTAACTCGCTTCTCAAAAGATTTTCTTATTGCTATTCTGTTAGTTGCCATAACACTGTTGCCTTTGGGAAATAGAGCAGCGCTTGTGGTTATGATCTCTATTCCTCTTTCAATTTTTACAGGCTTGTTTATGTTAGACTATGCAGGTTTTTCAATCAACCAATTAAGTATTGTCGGGTTGATTGTAGCACTTGGAATTCTGGTAGATGACTCTATTGTTGTTATTGA
>Ga0310811_10002628_pt1 | contig 22473 bp, 17 predicted proteins | sample YCmetagenome_FD_207642 | JGI IMG/M metagenome (GOLD analysis project Ga0310811, IMG submission 207642) | Soil microbial communities from experimental microcosm in Duke University, North Carolina, United States - YC | ecosystem: Engineered > Artificial ecosystem > Soil microcosm > Unclassified ...
CGGCCCGAAACGCCACTCCCCATCCCGCGCTCCCGTTAGTTAGCATTGAGGTCAAACAAAATGGGGAACGCCGTGCCTGTGGAGAGGCAGGGCATGCCGTGCCGCCCGCCCATGCGGCATGATGAGCCGGAGTACGAACGGGGCTGACTTTTGATCACATCGCACAACGGGCCTCAGCCTGCCGACTTCACCGACGTCCGGGCGACCAACCTGGCGGTCGTGTTGCGGTTCGTGCGGGAGAGCGCCCCCTGCTCGCGTGCGGACATCGCCGCGTCGACCGGCCTCAACAAGGCGACGGTGTCCAGCCTGGTGGCCGACCTGATCGACCGCAGGCTGCTGCGTGAGACCGGCCTGACCGAGAACCGGGTCGGCCGCCCCGCCACGATGCTCGTGCTGGACGGCTCGCCGTACGCCGCGATCGGCATCGAGGTCAACGTCGACTACATCACGGCCGTCGCGGTCGACCTCAAGGGCGAGGAACTGCTGAACTGGCGGCGCGCCTTCCCCGGAGGGACGTCGAGCGCCGGCCAGGCGGTCGCCGCGGTGGCCGCCATCGCCAGGCGCGCGGTGAGCCGGATGACGAAGGAGGCCCGGCAGGTGCTCGGCCTCACCGTGGCGGTCCCCGGCCTGGTCGACGGGAACGGCTCGGTCCGCATCGCGCCCAACCTGGGCTGGCACGACGCCGACCTGGGCGGCGATCTCGCGAAGGCCCTGCGTGATCCCGGCTTCCCCGTTCTGGTGGACAACGACGCGAACCTCGCGGCCCTGGCCGAGTGCCGGTTCGGCCCGCACGGCGACGTCGGGGACCTCGTGTACGTCACCGGAGAGGTCGGGGTCGGCGCCGGCGTCGTCATGGACGGCAGGCTGCGGCGCGGAGGCCACGGCTACAGCGGCGAGATCGGCCACATCGAGATCGACCCCGCAGGACCCGAGTGCCGCTGCGGTCGCCGGGGCTGCCTGGAGGCGGTGACGGGCATCGGCGCGATCCTCGCCCACACGGCGCCCGGCGCCCCGCCGGCCGAGTTGGAGGCGGAACTCGACGAGGTCGTCCGGCGGGCAGGCAAGAACGACCCGGAGGTGCTCGCGCTGCTGGAGACCGTCGGCAGGGGACTCGGCAAGGGCGTGGCGATCGTGGCCAACCTGCTCAACCCCGAGGTCGTCGTCCTCGGCGGCTACTACGTCCCGCTTGGGCCGTGGCTGCTCGGGCCCGCGCAGGACGAGATGCTCCGTCGTTCGCTCGCCCCCGCCGCGGGTGGCTGCCGGCTGGTCGTCTCCACGCTCGGGCATCGTGCGGCGGCCCTGGGCGCCGCGGCCCGCGTGCTCGACTCGGTCGACTCCGGGCGTCTTCCGCCGCGCCCCTGACCGGGGAAGCCCCGGGCGCCCCGTGATGCGGGCCGTCGATGCGCGGTCTTGGGTCTTGACCGGAAGCCAATGAACCGGCAGTCTTCCGGATAAGTCCGGAATTAACACATCAGAAACTTCAGGGAATCCTTTTCGAAGCGCTTCGACTCCGGCTCGGCGCTTCAGCGAACCGAACACGGTCGGTCGAAAGCACAGGCGCCTTAGGGCGCGTTTTTCCGGCTGGTCGTCGAAGCGCTTCGACAGGAAGGTCGGATCCTGATGAACGAACCGGTCACCGCCTCCGGTCCGGCGGCTGACGATGAGGCGCCCAGCCGTGACGCCCACCCGTTCAGGGACCCCGCGCTGCCCGTCGGGGAGCGCGTGGGCGACCTGCTCGGACGGCTCACCCTCGAGGAGAGGCTCGGCCTGCTGCACCAGTACCAGGCCCCGGTCGACCGGCTCGGCCTGCGGGCGTTCCGCACCGGCACCGAGGCGCTGCACGGCCTGGCGTGGCTCGGCCCGGCCACCGTGTTCCCGCAGGCCGTCGGGCTGGCGAGCACGTGGAACCCCGACCTGGTCACGCAGGTGGGAGCGGCCACGGGTGACGAGGTGCTGGCCTTCCACCACAAGGATCCCGGCGGGGCGGGCCGCAACGTCTGGGCTCCCGTGGTGAACCCCCTCAGGGATCCGCGCTGGGGCCGCAACGAGGAGGGGTACTCGGAGGACCCCTGGCTCACCGGGGTGATGGGCACGGCCTACGCCCGCGGCCTGCGCGGCGACCACGACGTGTTGAAGACGGCCCCCACGCTCAAGCACTTCCTCGCCTACAACAACGAGACCGACCGCTACGTGACGTCGAGCAGCGTGCCGCCCCGTGTGTTGCACGAGTACGAACTCAGGGCTTTCAGACCGGCGATCGAGTCGGGGGCCGCGGTCGCCGTCATGCCGTCCTACAACCTGGTCAACGGGCGCCCCGCCCACCTGTCGCCGCTCATCGGCGCCGAGTTGCGGACCTGGACGGACGACGACGTGCTGGTCGTCAGCGACGCCCACGCGCCGGCGAACCTCGTGGGCCCGCAGAACTACCACCACGACCTGCCCGAGGCGTACGCGCACGCCGTCAAGGCGGGGCTGGACAGCTTCACCCAGGACGATGCCGACGCGGCCGCGACACTCGGTCACATCAGGACCGCGCTGGACCGCGGGCTGCTGAGTGAGCGTGACATCGACGCCGCGGCGCGGCGCGTGCTCGCCGTCCGGGTCCGCCTGGGCGAGTTCGACCCGGCCACGCCGTACGACGGGATCACGCAGGACGTGGTCAACGGACCCGGGCATCGCGCGCTCGCGCGGGAGGCCGCCCGGCAGTCGATCACGTTGCTGAAGAACGACGGCATCCTGCCTCTCGCCGCGCCGAAGACGGTCGCCGTGATCGGCCCGCTCTCCGACGTCCTGCTGGAGGACTGGTACAGCGGCACGCTGCCCTACCAGGTCACGGCGCGTACGGCCCTCGGCGGACGATGCCGGACCGTGTACTGCGAGGGCGTCGACCGGGTCGCGCTGCGCGCCGCCGACGGCTACCTCCAGGCGACGGACGACCCGGCCGGCGGCCCGCTGAGCGTCGGGCCGGTCAGGTCGGCGTTCGACGTGTTCGACTGGGGCGGCGGCGCGTACGCCTTCCGGGCGGCGGCGAACGGGCGGCACGTTTCGGCGGGCGACGACGGCGTCCTCGTCAACGACCAGCCGGGGCCGAGCGGCTGGGAGGTGCGCCAGACCTTCCGGATGGAGGACCGGCCCGGCGGGATGGTCCTGCGGAACATCTCCACCGGCCACTACGTCTCGGTCTCCGTCGGCGTCGCCACCGTCGCCGAGGACCCCGAGGCGGCGACCGTGTTCGCGGTCGAGCTGATCGAGAGCGGCGCCGTCCGGGCCGCGGAGGCGGCCGCGGCGGCCGACGTGGCGGTGGTCGTCGTCGGCGACCACCCTCTGGTCAACGGCCGCGAGACCGAGGACAGGACCGACCTGCGCCTGCCGCGGCAGCAGGAGTCGATGGTCAGGGCGGTCCACGCGGCCAACCCCTCGACCGTCCTCGTCGTCTCCAGCGGCTACCCGTTCGCGGTCACCTGGGCCGACGAGCACGTGCCCGCGATCGTCTGGTCGTCGCACGGCGGGCAGGAGTACGGCAACGCGCTGACCGATGTGCTGTTCGGCGACGAGGATCCGGGCGGCCGTCTCACCCAGACCTGGTACCGGTCGGCCGTCGACCTTCCCGACCTGCTCGACTACGACATCATCGGGACGGACTCCACCTATCTCTACTTCCTGGGCACGCCGCTCTACCCGTTCGGCCACGGTCTCAGCTACGCCCGCTTCGCCTACTCCGACCTGGTCCTGTCCGCCCCTGAGGTCGGGCCGGCCGAGACGCTGACGGTCCGCGTGACCGTCACCAACACGGGCGGCCGGGCGGGGGAGGAGGTCGTGCAGGTCTACACCCACCAGCGGCGCTCCCGCGTCAAGCAGCCTCTTCGCCAGCTCCGGGGTTTCCGCAAGGTACGGCTCGGGCCGGGCGAGAGCCGTACGGTCGCGGTGGACGTCCCGGTGGCCGACCTCGCGTTCTGGGACGTGACGCGCGGCCGGTTCGTCGTGGAGGACGCGCCGCACAAGGTGCTGGTGGGCCGCTCGTCGCGGGACGTCGAGCTGAGCGCGTCGTTCACCGTGAAGGGGGAGCGGATCCCCCCGCGCGAGGTGGTCGGCCGTTCGATCGAGGCCGCCGACCACGACGAGTACGACGGGATCGTGTTGTGCGACGCCGCGCCCGAGGCCGGTGACGCCGTCCGGTCCGCCGAGCCGGGCGCCTGGATCGTGTTCCGCGACGCGGATCTCACCGGTGTGCCGTCCCGTTGCGCGCTCGCCGCCGCCGGCGCCCAGGGCGGAATCCTGACGCTGCGTCTCGACGACCCCCTCTCCGGGGACGTGATCGGAACCGTCGCGGTGCCGCCCACTCCGACCAGGCACGACTTCGCCGGGCTCGGCACCCCTCTGGCGGGAGCCGCCGGAGTGCGCGATCTTTATGTCGTGTTCGAGAACGAGGGCCTTGTGGTGAGCGCGCTGGAGTTCCGCCCGTGAGCCCGCCCAGAACGGCGACAATCGCCGACGTCGCCAAGCACGCCGGGGTCGCGGTCAGCACCGTGTCGTACGTGCTGAGCGGCAAGCGGGCCATCTCGGCGAGCACCCGGCAGCGGGTGCTCGACAGCGTCCGGGCGCTGGGCTACCACCCGAACGCGGGCGCGCGCGCCCTCGCCAGCAAGCGGGCCAAGGTGATCGCGCTCGTGCTGCCGCTGCGCGCCGGCATGAACCTGCCGGTGCTGATGCAGTTCGCGACCTCGGTCGTGACCACCGCGCGGCAGTACGACCACGACGTGCTGCTGATGACGGCCGACGAGGGTCCTGACGGGCTGCGCAGGGTGGCGGCGAGCGCGCTGGTGGACGGCCTGCTGCTGATGGACGTGGAGATGCACGACCCGCGGGTGCCGCTGCTCCGCCAACTCGGCGAGCCGAGCGTGCTCATCGGCTTCCCCGCCGACAGGGAAGGGCTGACCTGCGTCGACCTCGACTTCGCCCGGGCCGGGGCCCTGTGCGCCGACCACCTCGCCGAGCGCGGCCATCGGGAGATCGCCCTGCTCGGCGCCCCGAGAGTGGTCTACGAGCGCGGCACCGGCTTCGCCGAGCGCACGCTGGCCGGTTTCGCCGAGGCGGCGGAGAGGCACGGCGTCAGCGCGCTCACCCGGCCCTGTGAGGAGTCCTTCGACGAGGTCTGCTCGGCCGTGCGCGATCTGATCGACGAGCATCCCGGCGTGTCCGGACTGGTGGTGCACAATGAGGCCGCGGTCGGGCACGTGCTCGGCGCGTTGCGCGTCCTCGGCAAGCGGGTGCCCGAGGACGTGTCGGTCGTGGCGATCTGCCCGGACGACGTCGCCGAGCGTGCCAGCCCGGCGCTGACCTCCGTGCTCGTCCCCGCCGAGGACGTCGGCCGGCAGGCCGTCAGACTGCTCATGGCCAAGCTGGACGACCACCCCGTACCGCAGTCGACCCTTCTCGAACCCCGCCTGACCATACGTGAGAGCACTAAATGACGACATTTCCTGATGGCTTCCTCTGGGGCGCGGCCACCGCCTCCTACCAGATCGAGGGAGCCGTCCATGCCGACGGCCGCGTGCCCTCGATCTGGGACACCTTCTCCCACACCCCCGGCAAGGTCCGCCTCGGGCACACCGGCGACGTGGCGTGCGACCACTACCACCGGTACGTCGAAGACGTCGAGACGATGTCGTGGCTCGGCCTGCAGGCGTACCGCTTCTCGGTCGCCTGGCCGCGATTGGCCGACCTCGGCTTCTACGACCGGCTTGTGGACGCGCTGCTCGACAAGGGCATCGCGCCGGTGGCCACCCTCTACCACTGGGACCTGCCCCAGAGCCTTCAGGACAAGGGCGGCTGGACCGACAGGGACACGGCGTACCGGTTCGCCGACTACGCGACGCGCGTCCACGACCTGCTGGGCGACCGCGTCCGCACGTGGACCACGCTGAACGAACCGTGGGTGTCGGCGTTCGTCGGTCACGGCTCCGGCCGGCACGCGCCGGGCGTGTCCGATCCCGCCGCGGCCTTCACCGCCGCCCACCACCTCATGCTGGCGCACGGCCTCGGCGTCCAGGCCCTCCGGGCGGCGGGGGCGGAGTCGATCTCGCTGACCCTGAACCTGACGCCCATCCTCGGCGACCCCGGACCGGCCCGCCTCGTCGACGGCCTCGCGAACCGGATCTTCCTCGATCCCGTGCTGCGTGGCGCGTACCCCGATGACGTCCTCGAGCACCTGTCGCGCTACACCGAGGTGAACCTGGACGACCTGCCGACCATCGCCGAGCCGATCGACGTGCTCGGGGTGAACTACTACACGGTCAACCGGGTGGTGGCCGACCCCGCGGCGGAGGGCTCCCCGGAGCATCCCGGCACTCAGGGGATCGCGTGGGCGCAGCCCCACGGCGCGCTCACCGAGATGGGCTGGGAGGTCATCCCCTCGGGGCTCGAGGACCTGCTCGTACGGCTCTCGCAGGACTACCCGGGCGTCCCGTTGATGATCACGGAGAACGGCGTGGCCGTACCGGACGGAGTGGCCGACCCCGAGCGGATCGCCTACCTCGACGGGCACGTGCGCGCGGTGCACGCCGCCATCGGCAAGGGGGTCGACCTGCGCGGCTACTTCGTGTGGTCCCTGCTCGACAACTTCGAGTGGGCGAGGGGATACGACAAGAGGTTCGGACTGGTCCGGGTCGACTACGACACCCTGGAGCGCACGCCCAGGGACAGCGCCCGCTGGTACCGCGACGTGATCGCGCGCAAGGGCCTGCCGGCCTAGAGGGCCGCGCCCGGCGGAACATCGGACGGCCACCGCGTGATCATTCTGAAGATCGCGCGGTGGCCGTGGAGCATTCCCATCGGATTCGGGAGGATCTTGACCGTCATATATATGTCGTGTAATTTAATGACACGACATAGAACTTCTGGTGTCGCGCCGGATGCAGCAGATCCGGCGCGACACGCCCAGGAATCACCGAAGGAGCGAACGATGATCACAGGCCTTCTCGGATCCTCGCGGAGGGAAAAGGGCGTGAGGTTCGCCAACGCCGTACGCATCGAGCGTCCGGCCGGCACAGTCTTCGACTATCTGGCCGATCTGCGAAATCTTCCCGCCTGGAACTACGCGATTCGTGAGACCCGGCCGGTCACGCCGGGACCGGCCGGTCTCGGGTCGGTTTACGAGCAGCTCCGCAGCCTTCCCCGGGTCATGCGGGAACGACTCGAGATCGTCGAGTACGAGCGCGATCGCCGTCTCGTGATCGAAGGCGGCTTCGGCCCGTTCCAGGGACGCGCGATCTACGACCTCGAGGGGTCCGCCACCGCGACGCACCTGGTCAACCGGTTCGAGCTCGAAGCCGGGGCCCTGAACGTGGTGAGCAGCCTGGCGGCGCGCGGCATGGCCGGCGCCGTCGCACGGAATCTCCAGGTTCTGAAGGACATCCTCGAGGCGCACGCGTCGCACAAATAATGCGGTCGACTCCAAATATAGAGTTCGGTTAAATTCTCCTTCATGACCGAAGGGCTACGGGAACGCAAGAAACGCGAGACCAGGCGGCGCATCTCGGATACGGCCATCGGGCTGTTCGTCGAGCGGGGCTTCGAGCACGTCACGATCGCCGAGGTCGCCGCCGCAGCCGGAGTGTCGGCCAACACCGTCTACAACTACTTCGAGACCAAGGAGAACCTCGTCCTACCGCCTGACGAGGCGTCCCCCCAGCGACTCGCCGACATGGTGCGCGACCGCAGGCCCGGCGAAGCCGCCGTACCGGCCGTGCTGCGAACCCTGCGCGGCGAGGTGCGCCGCCGTGACCGCAGGATCGGCCTGACCGACGGGTTCGGCCGCGTCTTCGTGATGATGCGGGCCGCGCCCACGCTGACCGCCCGGCTTGAGGACCTCGGCCGGCAGATGACCGACACACTCGCCGCCGTACTCGCCGAAGAGACCGGCGCCTCCCCTGCCGACCCGCTGCCCCGCGTGGTGGCCTGGCAGGTCGGCGCCCTGCATGAACTCGTCTACACCGAGATCGGCAGGCGCACGGCCACCGGAGAAGACCCCGCCACCATCGCCGCGGCCGTCCTCGCCATCCTCGACACCGCCGAGGACCTGCTCGGCGGCCGCATCCTCACCTACGCCACAAGACAGGAACCGCAGTGTTCAGAGTGATCATCTCCGGCCGATTCGGCGATCTCGACGAGTCCGGCCGCGCGGCCGTGCTCGCCGCGTCCGGGCTCGCCTTCAGCGAGCAGGGCGCCTTCACTCACGACGGCACCCTGTCAGCGTTCACCTTCCGCTGCCAGGTGCCCGCCAAGCCGGACGACAGCGAGCAGGACGCCACCCGGCGGGCCCTCGCGGCACTCGACGCCTACGGCCAGCAGTACGACGTACTGCGCGTCGCGGCGACCGACATGCGCAACATCAAGATCCGCAGACGTCCTGAACGATGATCCACTCAATGGAGGTGACATACGCGTCCACGACGGCCGCCACACCGCCCGCCTGACCTCACTGGATCCGTTAGAGGGAGCGTTCGGCGAAGAGCGTCACGACGAGGAGCGCGACCAGCGCTCCGAGGTGCGCGGTCGACGACCACAGCCCGATGGGGAAGCTCGCCGCGGCCAGCAGCGCGGCGAGGGGCCGCGCCGGACCGCGGCCGAGCCCGAGAAGGCGCCGGAACCACACGTTGCCGGCGATGAACAGGGCGACGCCGGCCGCCAGCGCGACGGCCGGCCCGAGGTCGAGATGGTCGTGCCCGATGGCCTTCTTGATCCCGGCGGCCGTGGCCACGACGCCGAGCAGCAGGGGGACGTGGGCGTAGAAGTAGGCCCCGAGGATGTGCCGGGTGCGGCGCACGACCTCCATCCCCAGCAGGGACCGCACCGGGGCCTCCTCGTCCCCGCCGAAGTACACCCACCACAGGGCGGCCGTGAGCGCGAGCCCGAGCAGGGCCGCGATGACCAGCCCCGCGCTCGGGTGCGCGCCGCTCGCGCCGATGCCGATGGCCACGATCGACTCGCCGAGCACGATGATGACGAGCAGCCCGTGCCGTTCGACGATGTGCGCCGGGTGGAGCGCGAAGCCCCGCTGGCCGATGAAGTACGGGCTGGTCCACACCAGGACGAGCGCGGCGGCCCAGAGCACGTAGTTCCACGGCGCCGAGGCGAAGGCGGCGCCGAAGATGAGCGCGGTCGCTCCGAGGTTGAACGGCAGCAGCCTGAATACGGCACTGGACGCCTGCAGGTAGAGCCCGCCGTGGACCAGCACGATGACGAGATAGCCGATCGCGAAGGTCACGCCGCCGCCGTCGAAGGCGCTCGGGACCGCCAGCGCCATGATCAGGAATCCGGCCATGCCGCACAGGATGAGGACCCGCCGGGCCGGCCTCTCCGGGGGGACGGCGTTCGTCAGCCAGGCGTAGCCGGCGTACATCCACCACAGGACGCCGAAGATGAGCAGCGTCTGGACGGCGCCCTGGCCGGTGAAGTGGTGCGCTCCCGGCGGCCTTTCCGTGAAGTCGCCGACGACCAGCGTGGTCAGCTGGGTGACGGTGAAGACGAAGACGAGGTCGAAGAAGAGCTCGATCGTCGAGACGCGGAGCTCGTTCTCGGGGGAGGTGGGTTCCACCTTTTCCGCGAACCAGGTGGGCAGGCGCATGCGGACATTGTGCGGCTTTCTTGATTACAAGATTGCACCGCTTAGATCACGTCTGGTCGAGAACCTCGTCCCGCAGTTGGGGGAAGACCTTCGAGACCTTGCCGAGCAGGTAGTCGCCGTACGTGCCGGTGAAGGCGCGCAGGTCCTGGCCGTCCCATCGGGGGCGCCCGCCGTCGGCCTGCGGCAGCGAGGGCAGCGGCGGCACCTCGCAGTCCCAGCCGGGATCGAAGAAGAACGGGAACGACAGGCGCTCCCGCCCGCTGAGGTTGCGCACGCGGTGCGGCGTCGACCGGTAGTGGCCGCCGGTCAGGCGGTCCAGCATGTCGCCGATGTTGCAGACGAACGTGCCGGGAATGGGCGGGGCCTCGATCCAGCCCCGGGAGGTGTGGACCTGGAGTCCGCCGTTGCCGTCCTGCAGCAGCAGCGTCAGCAGTCCGTAGTCGGTGTGCTCGCCCACCCCCCAGTCGTCGGAGTCCGGCGGCGACGGCGGGTAGTGGAACATCCGGAAGAGCACGGTCGGCGCCGCCGTGTAACCGGAGGAGAAGTAGTCCTCGTCGAGCCCGAGGCTCAGGGCGATCCCGCGCATGACCGCCTGGCCGACATCGGTGAGCATGCCGAGGTAGCGCAGCACCGTGTCCCGCAACTCCGGCACCTCGGCGGGGAAGAGGTTGCGGCCGTACAGCGGACGCTGCTCGTCGTCGGTCGCCTCGGTGCCGAAGTAGACGCCCTCCTTGAGGTCGGGACGCCCGGAGGTGAGCTCGCCGCCGACGGGGAAGAAGCCGCGCCAGGCCCGGCCGCCCCTGTTCATGGAGATCTCCATCTTGCGCTCGAGGGGGAGCGCGAAGAAGCGCCGCGCGGCGGCGTCCAGTCCGGCCACGAGTTCCGGCGGCACACCGTGCCCGCTGATGTAGAAGAACCCGCTGTCCCGGCAGGCCGACTCGATCTCACGTGCGACGGCCGCACGATCCTCGGATGAGGCCGGGCCGACGAGGGCGCTCACGTTGATGATCGGCAAGGGTCCCGATGCGCTCGACATTCTCCTATCCCAACACATGGTCCGAAAATCGCTCGAACTAAGGTGCCATAGGGCATTACGCTCCTTACCGGCACGAGATCGTCTTGCGAGCAGAGGACTGCACACATGCGCCGGTGGGTTCCCTTCTTCATCCTGCTGGCCGCCATCTGGGGCAACAGTTTTTTCTTCATCAAAGTCGCCGTGGGCAGCCTCCATCCGCTCCAGATCTCGTTCGGGCGGATGGCGATCGCGTCGGTGACCCTGCTGGTCGTGCTGTTCGCCGGCGGGAGGCGCCTGCCGAGGGATCCCAAGCTGTGGGGTCACTTCGCCGTCGCCTCGATCGTGCTCACCACCCTGCCGTTCACCCTCTTCGGGTACGGCGAGCAGCACGTGTCCTCGGTGGTGGCCGCGATCTGGAACGCCACGACGCCCCTGTGCACGCTCCTGTTCGCCCTGCTCCTCAGGAGCGAGAAGGCGACCGCCGCCAGGATCACCGGGCTCGGCGTCGGCTTCGCCGGGGTGATGGTGGTCCTGGGCGTCTGGGAGCCCGTTTCCGGCGGTGAGCTGACCGGCAGCCTCGCCTGCATGGCGGCCGCCGCCTGTTACGGCATCGGCGGCGCCTACCTGGGCCGATTCATCACGCATCGCGGCGAGGAGCCGATGGTGCTGGCCACCACCCAGATCCTCGTGGGAACGGTCGAACTCGCCGTCATCACGCCCCTCGCGGGCGTGCCGCTCGTCAACCTCGATGTCCCGGGGGAGGTGTGGGGCAGCCTGCTCGCGCTCGGTGCGCTCGGCACCGGCATCGCCTATCTGCTTCTCTACCGCGTCCAGCGGATCGCGGGCGTCACGACCACCTCGACCGTGACATACCTTCTGCCGGTGTTCGCGACCGTCTCCGGCGTGACGATCCTCGACGAGCGGCTCACCTGGCACCAGCCGGTCGGCGCCGTCGTCGTGCTCGTCGGGATCGCGGTGATCCAGGGCGCCATCCCGCTCCGCCGCCGGGCTGCCCGCCCGGTGGCCGCGGTGGCCGCCGAGTAGCGACCGGCGTCCGGCCCCTCAGTCCTGCTTGCCGGTGCGCCGGCCGGCGACCAGGGTGTCGCCCGACTTCGGTGAGGGAGCCTCGCTGCGGCTCTCGGTCGTCTCGTCGGGCCGCTTGGGACGGCGGAGTCTCGGCTTCGGCACGGTGTTCTCCACCGCCTCCTTGGCTTCCGCGCTTCCCGTGTTCCCGGCCGTTCCGGTCTGCGACGGCGTCTCCGGATCGCGGAGCGGCGAGGTGCCGGAGGCCGTCCCCTTCGTGGCCGAGCCCTTCTCAGCGGGCGCCTTCGCAGCGGGCGACGGCGTGGCGGCGCCCGGCGTTCCCGCCCCGCCTTCGCCCGGCCGGGTGTCGCCGGGCCGGGGCTCGCGCAGCGCGGCGATGACGGCGTCGGCCTCGGCGTCCGCGGCGAAGTCGTCGGCCGCTTCCGCCTCACGGCGTTTGATCACGACCATGTGATCGACGGACACACGTCCCGCGCCGACCACCGCGAGCAGCACGGACGCGGCTCCCAGCGCGACGATCAACTCGATGCTCCCGCCGGTGAGCGGCAGGCCGGTGTCCCCGGCCGTGAGGACGAAGACGGCGAGGGCCTCGGCGAACAGCACGAGCCCGATGGCCGGCACGGCCAGGCCCGCGATGAGCAGCGTGCCGCCGATCAGTTCGATCAGCATGGTGGCCGCGGCCCAGACGTCGGGCGCGGGGGCGCCCAGCTCACCGAACTGCGCACCGGTCGCGGTGAGGCCGGCTTCGAGCTTGTGCCAGCCGTTGGCGAAGAAGATTCCGCCGACGCCCATGCGGGCCGCCAGCGATGCGAGATCTTGGAGGGTTTTCTTCACGGCTCCTCATTCTGGAGGGCTGGGGGTGGCTTGCCCAGACAATCTCCCCATAACCCCTGCCCTCATGCGTGGTCGTCAGGCCGAGAGGCGATCGTCGTCCTCTTGGGGGGAAGGGCCGGACCGGGGGATCAGCACGGCGACGGCGAGCGCGGTCAGGCAGAGCAGGGCGACGCTGACGACGACCGTGGAGTGCAGTGCGGTGACGAAGGCGACCCGGGCCGCGCTGAGCAACTCGGGACCGGCGGTGCTCCCCGTCTCGGTGGCGACGTGGGCGGCCGCGGCGAGCGATTCCCGCGCCTCGGCCATCAGGGGTTCCGGAACTCCCGGGACGGCGGCCAGCGACGGCGCGTAGACGATCGCGGTGATCGTCCCGAGGACCGCGATGCCGAGCCCGGCCCCCAGTTCGTAGGCCGTCTCCTCGATCGCGGCCGCTCCTCCGGCGCGCGACTCGGGGGTGGACGCCATGATGGTGTCCGAGGCCGCGAGCAGCGCAACCTCGACTCCGAAGCCGATCCCCACGAAGCAGAGCGTGAGCATGACAGGGTGCTGCTCGACGCCCCAGCTCAGGACGGGGATGAGGGACAGGGCGGTGAGGGCCAGCCCCCCGGTCGTCGTCGCGCGCAGGCCGATCCGCTGGAGCACGTGCGCCGCGGCGAGCCCTCCGGCGATCGCGGCCACCATCAGGGGCAACATGCGGACCGCGGCCGCCAGCGGAGTCAGGCCCAGCACGAGCTGGAGGTATTGGGCGAGCATCAACTCCAGCCCCACCAACGCGAAGATCGCGAAGAGCACGCAGGCCACACCGGTGGAGAACCCGCGCTGCGTGAAGAGCCCGACGTCGAGCAGCGGGAACGCCAGGCGGCGCTGACGCTGTACGAACCAGATCAGCAGGACGACGCCGGCGAGGAACACGGCCACGGAGGGGCCGCGGCCGATCGTGTGCCCGTAGCCGGCCTCCTTCAGCCCGAACGCTACCGACAGGATGCCGAGCGTCGACAGGACGGCGCTCAGCGCGTCCCACGGATGGCCGGAGCGGCGCCGCGACGGAGGCAGGAGCCGTACCGCCAGCGGCAACGCGACGATGAGCAGGGGGACGTTGATCAGGAAGACCGCCCCCCACCACAGGTGCTCGACCATCACGCCGCCGATCAGCGGCCCCACCGCCGCTCCCGCCGCCGCGACCGCGCTCCAGACGCCGAGGGCGATCGCGCGTTCCCTGCGGTCGGTGAAGACCTGCCGGATGATCGAGAGCGTGGCCGGCATGATCATTGCGCCCCCGACGCCGAGGAGCGCCCGGGAGACGATCAAGGCGAGCGGGCTCCAGGCGAAGGCGGCGGCCAGCGAGGACAGGCCGAAGACGACATAACCGGCGATGACGAAACGCCGTCTGCCGTACCTGTCGCCGAGCGTGCCGAAGGTCACGAGCAGCGGGGCGACGACCAGTGAATAGATGTCGATGATCCAGAGCAGCTGGATCGAGGAGGGCTCGAGCGCCGCCGTCAGTGCGGGGACCGCGATGTGCAGCACCGTGGCGTCGACGGCGATCAGGAGCAGGCTGAAACAGAGCAGCACAAGCACCGACCACCGGTTCGCCCGGTGTTCTCGCACATCGCCTCCAGCGCTGACAGCGCCGGACTCGGTCTCAACCCCGACCATGATCATAGGGGGATCAGGGCTCCTCGGCCCGCTGGAACATGCGTGGCAGCTTAGGCCATCACCGGAGACTTCCTCAGCCGCTTCCGGTGAGCTCCATCCGATATCGAGCTATGTCCTCTTAAGTCTCTCTAGAGAGCTATAGGTATATAGCCGCTGTCTAGGCAAGCCACGACCCGCAACGGATCATGCGGGGGTGGGGAGCGAGATCGATCAATGGGACACATCCCCGGTTCCGCCCCCGCACGACCGCGCCGACCCTCGGGCCTGGTGCGCGGTCGCGGTGGCGAGACTGTCGCGCGGCCAGCCGGACGCGGCGCTGGACGCGGCGCGCCAGGCGGTCGATCGTGACCCGCACGGCGAGTGGGGGCATCGCCTGGCGAGTCTCGCCCTCGAACGTCTCGGCCGGGACTCGGAGGCGGTCGAGGCGGCCCGCGAGGCCGTACGGCTCGCGCCGGGGTCGTGGGCGGCCAGGCTGCGACTCGGCGGCGCACTGCGCCGTGTGCCGGGACACTGGCGCGAGGCGTGGGCGGAGGCGCGCACAGCCGTCCGGTTCGCCCCAGAAGAGGCGGATCCGCACGTCCTCACCGGAGATCTGGCGCTGCTCAGGGGGGAACACGCGCGAGCGGCGAGGGCGTACGAGGCCGCGCTGAGCCGGTCGCGGGACCACCGGGTGGCGCGGATCAACCTCGGACTCACGCTCCTGCGCTGGGAACGGCCGCGCGGGCACCACGACCCGGCCTGGGAGGCGGACCCGCGCGACACGGGCCGCGCCAGGCACGCCATCGTGATGTGGTCGCGCCAGATCCGGGTGCTGCTCGCGCTGGCGCTGACCGCGGCGTCGGTCGCCGGCCTCGGGTTCGACCTGCGCAGGGAGGCGCAGATCGGGGGCGCGGCGGTGCTCGCCGTGGTGCTGGCGATCACCATCAGGCAGGCGGGCCGGGTGCGGTCGTGGCCGTACGTCGTCCCCATGATGGGACGCGACCTGTGGCTCAGCATGTCGGCGTCCGTCAGCCTCCTCGTCGTCGCCGCCTACGTGGCCGGCATCGCGACGCTTCCCGAAGGCGCGGCGACGGCGCTGCGACGGCCGGAAGACGGCGTGTGGGCCGGTGCGATCGGCCTGGTGCTGTTCAACGGCCTGGCCGTGGCGCTGACGCGCCTGATCGTGGAGACCTGGCGGGGCAGGCTCGTCCCGGCGCTGACACAACTCTCCGCCGCCTCGGACGAGCGGACCGCCCTGCGCGACATCGATGTGACGCTGTGGCTCGTGGTGGGCCGCGGGTGGTGGCTGGTCGTGCTCACCGCGCTGCTGCCGCCCCTCACCGGCGAGCCGTTCACGGCCGCCGCCGCGCTGGCCGTCCCGGCAGCCCTGCTGTACGGAAGGGCGAAGGTCGCGCGGGGAGCCGGGCGGGGGCTTCCTCTGCGCGCGATCCTGCGAACCGACCGATGGCTCGCGATCGCGCTGTCGGCGCTGCTCGTGGCCGTCGCGGGCCTGGTCGTGGCCGGAGTCGTCAGCGGGACCGCGGAGATCCTCGGCGGATCGGCGACGGGAGCCGTGCCGCGTCCGGACGCCGGATCTGCCGCCGCCGTCGCCCGTGGGGCGTCGCTGTGCGTGCTGGGCGCACTGGTCGTCGTGGCCGTCGCGTTCGCGGCGCGGGCCGCGCGGGCGTGGTGGCGCGGCGGTCCTGGACCCCTGCGCTCCTCGCTCGTCATGTCGGACTCGCGGGCGGCACCGCTCTCCGGCGACGTCAGCCCGTCGATCGGGCTGAGTGACGACGTACGGCACGCCGCGACCTTCTCCCGGAGCGTGGTGCTGGCCTACACCGAGCCCGGGGGGCCGCGCGCGCTCGCGGTCAGCGCGGTCACCTCGGTGAGCGCGTCGGGGGAGTTCCGCCTGATCACCGGGGACGAGGCGTGGGACGCCGTGGAGCGCGACCCCCGTGTGGTCCTGTACGTCGGCGACCCGCGCTTCTGGGCGGAGGTCAGAGGCGTCGCCGTGCCCGACAACGACGTCCTGCGCGTCACCCCCAGGCACGTCCTCATGCGGGAGTACCCCGGCCGCCACCAGGCTCGCACTCGTTAGGTCCACCCATTGCGCCGTCCCGTGCGGTATAACCGGGGGCGAACCGGGGAGGCGTCGATGCGAGACTCCGAAAGGGCACGGTCCGCGGGGATCTTAAGACGGACCACGGCACGGGATGTGTTCGAACAGGTCCGCGTCCGCTATTTCCGCCTTTCGCCGTTCGCCAGACGTGTCGTGTTTGTGGGGCTGCTCATCGCCGTCATGGGCCTGGCCGCGGCGTTGAGTTGGCCGCTCAGCACGACGTTCGTCTGCACCGTCGTCGTGCTGGCCTTCGTCGCGCTCGCGCTCAGTTATCCGCGAGCCGCGGCGACCGTGCTGGTGATGGCCGCCTGGGGGCTGCTGCTCTGGCCGTTCCTTGGCGTGTTCGGCACGCAGTCGATCGCGCCGTCCCTGTTGCTGTTCCTCGCCGTCCCCGTCGCCGCGGCCGCGCACTTGATCCGCTGGGTGACGCCGTGGGTCACCACGCTCATGGCCCTGGCCCCGGCCGGCGTCGTCGCGTTCGCGTTGTCGTGGTCGTCTCCCGCCGCGTCCCTGTGGGGTGCGTACGGCGTGGCCGCCGCCGTCCTCGTCTTCCGGTTCGTCCTGGCCCGCGGGGTCCGGGCCGACTACGAGCAGGAGGGGACGGAGGGCGAGGCGCAGACCGCCCAGCAGCGGATCCGGATCGGCGGCCATCAGGCCTCCACCGGCGACAAGGGAGCGCCGCCGCCCATCACGGTCGAGCAGGCGCTCGGCGAACTGGAGTCCATGATCGGCCTGGAGCCGGTCAAGGAGCAGGTGCGGGCGATCGCGGCCTCCATCGAGGCGGCCAGGCTCCGCAAGGAGGCCGGCTACGCCAACGAGCCGCCCATGCGGCACTTCGTCTTCGTCGGCCCGCCGGGCACGGGCAAGACGAGCGTCGCCCGCACGGTGGCCAAGATCTTCTACGCCTTCGGGCTGCTGGAGACCCCGTTCGTGGTGGAGGCCCAGCGGGCCGACCTCGTGGGCGAGTATCTGGGCGCCACGGCGATCAAGACCAACGAGCTCATCGACCGGGCGCTCGGCGGGGTCCTGTTCGTCGACGAGGCCTACAGCCTGATCAACTCCGGTGACGGCCAGCCCGACAGATTCGGCTCGGAGGCGGTGCAGACCCTGCTCAAGCGGGCGGAGGACGACCGCGACCGGCTGATCGTCATTCTGGCCGGCTACGAGAAGGAGATGAACGGCTTCCTGGCGTCCAACCCCGGTCTGTCCAGCCGGTTCGCCAGCAGGGTCCGCTTCCCGAGCTACACGCCGGCCGAACTGCTGGAGATCACCGAGGCGCTGCAGATCAAGCGCGGCGACGCCCTCGCCCCCGATGCCCGGCCGGTGTTCCGCCGCCTGTACGAGGACGTCCACCGTCGCGGGCTCATCGACGAACTGGGCAACGCGCGGTTCGCGCGCAGCCTGACCGCGGCCGCCGCTCAGGCCCGCGACGTGCGGGTCGTCAGCGCCGGCGGCGCGCCGCGTGGCGAGGACCTGGTCACGATCATCGCCGCCGACGTCACCAGGGCGTTCAACGAGATCACCGCGCGGTTCCGCGGTTATCAGGCCACGCCGACGCTCGAGGACGCCCTGGCCGACCTCGACCGCATGGCCGGGCTCGAACCGGTCAAGCAGCAGGTCCACGCGATAGCGGCGCAGCTGAAGGTGGCGCGGATGCGCCAGGAGCAGGGGCTGCCCATCCAGTCGCAGATGCGGCATTTCGTCTTCGTCGGTCCACCGGGCACGGGGAAGACGACCGTCGCCAGGATCCTCGGCCGGATCTTCTCCGCTTTGGGCCTGCTCGCCCGTCCCGACGTGGTCGAGGCGTCACGCGCCGACCTGGTGGGCCAGCACCTCGGGGCCACCGCCATCAAGACCAACGAACTCGTCGACCGGGCGCTCGGGGGAGTGCTGTTCATCGACGAGGCGTACAGCCTGGTCAACGCGGGCTACTCCGGGGGCGACGCCTTCGGGTCGGAAGCCGTGCAGACCCTGCTGAAGCGGGCCGAGGACGACCGCGACCGCGTCGTCATCGTCCTGGCCGGCTACCGGCGGGAGATGGACGCCTTCCTCGCGACCAACCCCGGGCTGGCCTCGCGGTTCGACCAGCGGGTGTCGTTCCCGTCCTACGCCCCCTCCGAACTGGCCGAGATCGCCGCGCTGACGGCGTCCAAGAGCGGCGACCGCTTCGACGACGCGGCGGCGCGGGACCTCGCGGACGTCTTCGACTGGGTCTGCCGCGAGGGGCTCATCGACGGGCTGGGCAACGGGCGCTTCGCCCGGTCGCTGTACGAGAAGGCCGCACTGCGGCGCGACGTGCGACTGGCGGCCCAGGGGACGGCGAACACCGCCGAGCTCACGACGATCACCAGTGAGGACGTCCGCAGCGCGGTCGACGAATTGTCCTGACCCGCTGAAGGAGTCCTGACGGTCTATGTCTTTCGTGCTCGCGCGTCCAGATGGCCGGGAGTGATTACTTTCTGCTACTAATCAAGTGCGATATGTAGCTGGAGGAATCGGAGAGCACGTTGAGAGCACGATGGCCGGCCGTCTTGGCCGCACTGATCGCTCTGGGATCCGTGAGCGCCTGCGGGGGCGACAACATCCCGGGGTGGCGCGGAAGCAGCCTCGCTCCGTCTCCCGTCAAGGCGATCGACATCAACCCGGTGCCGCGAGAGAAGGTGCGGGACGGCGGGACCCTCAAGTGGGGGCTCGGCGACTTCCCCACCCAGTGGAACCAGAACCACATCGACGGCGACATCACCAGCGTCGACACGGTCATGAGCGCCCTGATGCCGGCCCCCTTCCGGTCGGATGAGAGGGGGCAGGTCTCCTTCGACCTCGACTACGTCACCAACGCCAGGGTCACCGCGACCACGCCTCACCAGGTCATCACCTACACGCTGAACCCGAAGGCCAAGTGGTCGGACGGCAAGCCGATCACCTGGGCCGACTACGCGGCGCAGTGGAAGGCGATGAACGGGCAGAACAAGGCCTTCCGCGTCGACTCCACGATCGCCTACGAGAACATCCAGAGCGTGACGAGGGGCGCGAGCGACCACGAGGTGGTGGTCACGCTGGCGCAGCCGTTCAACGAGTGGCAGTCGCTGTTCTCACCTCTGTATCCGGCTTCGGCCAACGCGACGCCCGAGGCGTTCAACTCCGACTGGGTCAACAAGATCCCTGTCACGGCCGGCCCGTTCAAGTTGTCCTCGTTCGACGTGAAGAACAAGACGATCACGCTCGACCGCGACGACAACTGGTGGGGCGACAAGGCGAAGCTCGACAAGATCGTCTTCAGGGGCGTCAAGACCGACATGGTCCGCGCCTTCACCAAGGGCGAGGTGGACGTCTTCGACGTGGGCGCCTCTCCCGACGAGTACTCGCGGGCGAGAGGGGCCTGGGACGCCGTCGTACGGCAGGCGGCGGGCACCGACTTCCGGCAGTTCACCTTCAACGGCGAGAGCCCGGCGTTGTCCGACCTCCGGGTCCGCCGGGCGATGGCGATGGCGCTCGACCGCCGCGCCCTCATGCAACTCGACCTGAAGGGGCTCGGCTGGCCGGCCGTCACGCTCGACAACCACTTCCTGGCCAACAGCCAGCAGGGGTATCGCGGCAACGCGGGAGAGCTCGGCGTCTACAACCCGCAGCGGGCCGGGCAGTTGCTCGACGAGGCCGGCTGGAAGTTGTCCGGCAAGACGAGGGCCAAGAACGGCACCCCGCTGAACCTGCGCTTCGTCGTCCCGTCGGGGGTCGGCGTGAGCGACACCGAGGCCGAGGTGACGAGGCTCATGCTCCGGCGCATCGGGGTCGGCGTCACGATCCAGACGGTGCCGTTCAACGACTTCTTCACCAAGTATCTGATCCCGGGCAACTTCGACGTCACCGCCTTCTCGTATCCGGCCACGCCGTACCCGATCTCGAACGCCTTCGACGTGTACGCCAACGGCGAGGCGGCCAAGGGTGACGACATGAAGTGGTACTCCAACCTGGGCCGCACCGGCAGTCACGAGATCGACCAGGCGATGTACCGGGCGGGCAGCGTGCTGGACCTGGCGGAGGCCGAGGAGTCCGTCAACACGGCCGACGAACTGGTCTGGCAGGAGATCAACGTCCTGCCGCTCTACCAGACGCCGCAGAACGTGGCCGTGCGGTCCACCCTGGCCAACATCGGGGCCAGCGGGTTCTACGACCTCAAGTACGCCGACATCGGATTCACGTCCTGACGCCCGGCACCGGCCGGAACCACAACCGGTCGCCGGGTCGCAACTGCGCGACCAGGGGGAGGTCGCGCGCCGCCACCACACCGATCACCGGGTAACCGCCCGTCGTCGGGTGGTCGGCGAGGAAGACGATGGGCCGGCCGTCCGGGGGGACCTGGACGGCCCCCAGCGTCATCCCCTCGCTGGGGATCTCGCCCCCGCGGGCCCGCTCCAGCGCCGCGCCTCTGAGCCGGACGCCCACGCGGTTGATCTCCGTGGCGACCTCGTACGGCCCGGCGCGCAGAGCCGCGACGGCGTCCGGCGTGAACCAGTCGGCCCTCGGCCCGAGCACGATCCGTACGGGCGGACACGAGGAGAACGGGCCCTGAACGGCGGAGTCCACCCTGATCGCGGCCGAGGGCCCGGCCCCGCCGACGGGAAGGACCGTCCCCGTCCGCAACGGCGGCGGCCCGAGCCCGGACAGCGAGTCGGTGGACCGGCTGCCCAGCACCGGTTCGACGCCGATCCCGCCCCGTACGGCGACATACGTACGCAGGCCCTCCCGGGGGGTGCCGACGCGGAGCGTGCCTCCCTGGGGGATCCAGACGGGCGCGCACATGCCCGTGGGCCGCCTGTCGGCGTCCACCGGGCACGGAGCCCCGGTCAGGGCGATCCACGCGTTGTCGCCGAAGCGCAGCGCCGCGCCCCCGAAGGTCAGCTCGATCCCCGCCGCGGACTCGGGATTGCCGACCAGCCGGTTGGCCAGGCGCAGGCTCGGGGCGTCCGCCGCGCCGGAACGCGGCACGCCGAGATGGGCGTAGCCGGGCCGGCCGAGGTCCTGGACGGTCGCGTACGGTCCCGGCGACACGATCTCGATCATGGCAGGAACCGGACCCGCGTCCCCGGCGGCAACTTCGCCGGAGGGTCGGCCGCCACGTCCCAGACCCGCACGTCCGTACGGCCGAGCAGACGCCATCCGCCGGGGGACGCCGAGGGATACACGGCGGAGTACGGCCCGGCGATCGCCACGGACCCGGGCGGCACCGACGTGCGCGGCGCGTCCAGGCGCGGCACGTGTAGCCGGGGGTCGAGCCCGATGAGATAGGCGAATCCCGGGGCGAAGCCGAGCCAGCCCACCACGAACTCCGATCCGGCGTGCAGCGCGATCACCTCGGCGACGGTGAGGCCGGTCAGCGCGGCCACGGAGTCGAGATCGTCGCCGTCGTAGACCACGGGGATCTCGACGATCCCGGCCGCCGTGCCGGTCTCGTCCCGCGCCGGACCGGCGTCCGTCACCGAGGCGAGCAGGCCGGCCAGCCTCGACTCCAGGCGTTCCTGGTCGGCGTCCGGCGCGACGACCAGGACGGTCTCCTGGCCGGGCACGATCTCCTCCACGTGCTCGGGCCGGTCGGCCCGCAGCAGCGCGTCCAGGCGATGGGCGGCCTCGAGCGAGCCCGTCTCGACCAGCAGGGCGTGCTCGCCCGCCCGCCGGATCGTCATGCGAAGGACTCCAGGGTGACGCCCGCCTCCGTGAGCGCCTTGCGCACGGCCTCCGCGAGCACCACGGCGCCGGGGGTGTCCCCGTGGACGCAGACGGAGCGGGGGTCGATCCGCACCTCGGTGCCGTCGACGGCGGTGACCGTCCCCTCGAGGGCCATCCGCACCGCGCGGGCGGCCACCTCGTCCGGGTCGTGCAGGACGGCGCCGGGCTCGCGGCGCGACACGAGCGTGCCCGCCGGCGTGTAGGCGCGATCGGCGAAGGACTCGGTCACCGTGGGCACGTCGTATCCGGCGGCGATCTCGTGCAGCACCGAGCCGGGCAGCGTGAGGACCGGCAGAGGCCGCCCCGCCGAGGGGATGTAGTCGGCCACGGCGGCCACCACGGCCTCTGCCTGGACGACGTCCCGGCAGGCCCGGTTGTAGAGGGCTCCGTGCGGCTTGACGTAGGTCACCTCGCCGCCCATGGCCCTGGCGATCCCGTCGACGGCCGAGATCTGGTAGAGCACCTCGGCGCAGA
>Ga0310811_10002630_pt1 | contig 22470 bp, 13 predicted proteins | sample YCmetagenome_FD_207642 | JGI IMG/M metagenome (GOLD analysis project Ga0310811, IMG submission 207642) | Soil microbial communities from experimental microcosm in Duke University, North Carolina, United States - YC | ecosystem: Engineered > Artificial ecosystem > Soil microcosm > Unclassified ...
ACCGGCCATGATTTACACAAGATCAGCGCTGGTAACGGTTGAAGATGTAGTTGCATTTGGCAGCGGCCCCGGAACAGATGCGCTACAAGGCGTGCTCGAAAACACAGCAGTTTTCACAATCCTCCGTGACGAGTTGTAAAGGCGCCCCGTCGCCGCTGTAAATCGTAAATCTCTGAATGTTCGATGTCAGTCGTTAGGCCGATCTAACGAGTTGCCTCAGCCTTACTGTTTCACCGCTTCGCGGTACGGCATTCCGAGTTGATACAACGCGATCTGTTGATTGAGATCTGTCATCATCGCGCTCTCGCCATGCATCCGCGCAAGTTGCATCGCAGAACGGGCGGTTGTAATCGCATTCGCGAATTCGCCGTTCTCCGCGTACGCGGCTGCGAGGGTGCGCAGCACAAGGGTATTCGTGCCTCCGACCAGTCGATCAGCCTGTTTCGCAAGCTCCACCGCCTTCAGGCCATTTCGCAGTGACGGGTCCCGGTTTGTCGCCAGGAGCCACGCCAGATTGGTAAGCGTGGGAATGGAACTCGGCGCGACATCCAGCGCTTTCTGGTAATGCTGGATCGCTTCCGCCGGGTTGCCGTTTTCCTCCAGAGCGATCGCGAGCGTCGTCTGAGAATCCACATCCGCAGGGCGAAGCAACAATGCACTACGGCAAACTTGGATCGCGCCATCGAGGTCGCCCTTCTCCAGTAACGCATGACCAAGACTGTAACGAGCGAGAAAGTGGTCGGGGTGTAGCGTTATCGCCTTCTCGTAATGATTAATTGCTTCGTCAATGCGGCCTTTTTGAAAAAGTGCATTGCCCAAACAAACCAGAGCATCCGGATCCGTTGGTCGCATTTGCACCGCCCTTTCACAGTGAAGGATCGCCTCGTCCACCGCAGCTTTTCCCAGAAGCGCCGTACCTAGATTGTACTCGGCATCCCATGAGTCCGGCTGCATTTGCAAAGCAGATCGATACTCAGCGATGCCGTCGTCAATCTTTCCTTGTTGGAGGAGAACAAGACCGAGATTCGTGTGCGCCATCCAACATTCGGGATTTCTTGCGAGGGTAGTGCGCCAAAGCCTTTCAATGTCGCTGTACGTCGCCGCTTGCCGCCAGGTTAATAGCCCCAGGCTTGCCATGATCAGCAACGCACCGGTTACAATGGCAACGCGGTGCTGCGCAAATTTGTCGGACAGACTCACTGCGCCCGCACTCGCAAGCGCGATGGGTCCGATGCAGGCCAGATATTGATAATGATCTGCCACGAAAGTGTAGCGAAACGTGAACAGCATGATGAAGCCCAACACCGGGCCAAGTGTGGCAACAAAAAACGCGACGCCGACTTCAACACCGCGCCCGACGTATCGCCTGAGGAAGTAGATGGCCACGCCTGCGGCGATGCACGCGACCAGCCAAATATAGTGCACCAAATCCCCCGGTGAAATGTTCCACCTCGGATAAATGAAGGTGAGATCGGATGGCCAAAAGATTTTGCTCAGGTAAAACCAAACGGCCCGACTAGCGACGAGGATTCGCTCGAGCGGACTAAGGAAGGTAAACACGTCGCGGCTCGTTCCCTGGTGGTAACGTTCCCACCAAACCGCCAGTAATCCGCTCCCGACGCCGAGCACGATAAAAGGAATAATTTGTAGCAAACGCCGAACCGTGATCGGCTTTTTTTGTAACCAAAGAATCAAAAACAATGCAGCCGGCAGGGTGCAGGCGGTCGCCTTGGCCGAGAGCGCCAGCACATATAAAATCAACCCCAGCCAATAGAACATCCACGAACGCCGGGTTCGCGCGTCAACAAAGGCAATCCAGGCAAGCAGCGTCAGCAGAAAGAAAAAGGCCATCAGCACGTTCTTGCGTTCGGTAATCCATGCCACTGACTCCACCTGCACCGGATGAAGCGCAAAAATGGTGGCAGCTAACCAGGAGCCCGATACCCCTAAACGCGCCAACACCGTCCATACCAGAAGAGCATTGCCAACGTGAAGCAGAAGGTTCACCCAATGATAACCAGTCGTGTTCAGGCCCCACAACGCGTGCTCGATGCGAAATGTGCTGTAAGTCAGAGGGAAATACTGCGATGGGGAATCGAGAGAAAACCAAATGCGCTGCCACCCATGCGGCGCAGTTAATAATTCATTATTGACGATATACGCATCGTCGTCCCACAGAAATCCCCCGTGCCATGCCGGCCGGTACGCCAAAATCGTCACCGCCGCCAGAACGACAGCGAAAATCAATGCGCGACTGCGCGGAGAAAAGATCAGCCTCGGCATTTCATGCATACGCTATCCCCAAGCGCTCACAATCCAGGACGCAAGGCGCTTCCGAGTCGGTGAACTCCAACGCTGTCCACCCGGAACTTCGTGGGTCACCTTCAGTTGCAACGTTCCGTTTCTCATCGAAATAGAAGCTTTCGTGGTGCGTGCGATCGACATCAACGGAAAGCTCGTGCAGTTTGCATGGCCGGCTCTGGCGACAATCGTTTTTGCTGTGGTCGTCGTGATTAGCATGCCTCTTCTTGGGCTTCCGCTCGAACGCGACCAAGGCCGGTACGCTTATGCCTGCCAGCTGATATTGCAAGGCGTCACGGCTTACAAGATTCTGGCGCCGCAATCACTAAACTCACTGAGATTTCATTACGATGAGTAAACGCGATCTCTTCTCCTAGGATGTTCGAGATCGGAAAGACGTTGAAGAACCAGATGATTTATAAATGAAACGAAGCCACTTGGTGCTTCGAAAATTCTAGGCCGCAAATGCGCAGAATCAGCCAATCAACCACTCTCCGCGGGCGAAATCTACGTTGGGTGACTGTCTGGTTTTGCGTGGGTCTTTTTGTTCTAACGTGGGTCGTCTTTGGCCAAACACTTCGGTATGATTTCGTAAATTACGACGATCCGCGCTACGTCTATCAGAACACAAGGATTACCAGCGGTATCAGCATCGCCAACATCGTGTGGGCGTTTTCTCACATTCATTCCGAGAATTGGCACCCGCTGACGACCATCACACATATGCTTGACTGCCAACTCCACGGGTTAAATGCCGGCTGGCACCACTTTACGAATGTCGTCCTGCACTCGTTTGCCGTCGTCCTGCTTTTTGTGGCACTGGAGCGCATGACAGGCGCGTTGTGGCGGAGTGCGTTTGTGTCTGCGGTTTTCGCGGTACATCCCTTGCATGTTGAATCGGTCGCGTGGATCGCGGAACGCAAAGACGTGCTGAGCGCGTTTTTCTTCATGCTGACGCTGCTCGCGTATTTACATTACACGCGCCGACCATCGATTGGCCGGTATTTAACCGTGGCGCTTGGCGTCGCTCTCGGACTGATGTCGAAGCCGATGTTGGTTACTCTGCCGTTCGTCCTTTTACTTCTGGATTATTGGCCGCTCGGAAGATTTGAAGCTCAGAGAACAAAGTCACGGCATCGGCGGTTACAACTCGTTGTGGAGAAGATTCCCCTGATCGCCCTGTCTTTGGTTTCAAGTATTGTTACCTTTCTAGCTCAACAGGGAGCAATCGGTTGGACTGAGCAGTTGCCGGTATCGGCTCGAATAAGTAATGCGGTGGTGTCGTATGTTATTTACATCCGGCAAATGTTGTGGCCGGCGAGGCTCGCTGTCTTCTATCCACACCCGGAAAACAGATTGCCGGCATTGGAAATCATCTTCGCCCTGGTCTTTCTCATTGGAGTCACGTCGGCGGCAGTCGTCTTGCGAAAGAAAGCACCTTATTTCGTGACTGGCTGGTTGTGGTACCTTGGCATGCTTGTGCCAGTGATTGGATTGGTGCAAGTAGGGTGGCAGGGGCACGCAGACCGCTACACATATTTGCCGCAGATCGGCCTGTACATTGCGCTTACCTGGGCGGTAACAGATTTCGCTCGTTCATGGCGGTTTCAAGGAATAGCCCTGCGTGTTAGTGCGCTAATCATCGTTGTGGCTCTGAGCTGGCGCTGCTGGCTGCAAACATCTTACTGGCGGGATAGTGAAACGTTGTTTACCCACGCGCTTGCGGTTACCAGGAACAACGACGTTGCAATGAATAATCTTGGCATCATTTTTTTGGAACAAGGACGATTGGATGATGCCATTTCTAACTTGCAAGCAGCCATAGATGTTCGACCTGAAAATGCGCCAGCTCACGACAATCTCGCCAAGGCGCTGCTGCGAAAAGGAGGGCACACAGCAGAAGCAATGGTTCACTATCACAAGCTTTTGGAGATAGAACCCGACAACGTAGAGGCGCGTAACACATTGGGAACTGCTCTCATTCAACAAGGCCACTTGAGGGAAGCCATTGAGCAGTGGCAGGAGGCGCTCGCGATCCAACCGGAGAACGGAAATGCTGCGAGTAATCTAGCCTGGGTGTTCGCGACATGTCCCGAAGACTCATTCCGGGATGGAAGACACGCTGTTGAATTGGCCGAGAAAGCTCTTCGTGTCTCTGGCGGCAAGATCCCGATGATTTACAAAGTGCTTGCCGCCGCCTACGCAGAGAGTGGACGCTTTTCTGACGCCATTGAAAGTGCGCAGCGCGGCGCTGAATTAGCAATGAACCAGGGCAATCCTGGTTTGGCTACTGAACTGCAAAGTAATATTGCTGTTTACCAATCCGGCCGCCCGCTGCGAGATCCAAGCATCACAAATGGCAGCTCGTCGCCTTAGCACCCGCGGTAGGAACGAGCGGGCGCAGTCAAACCAGCGAAAGCATTCGTCAGGGGTTTCTCGCGCGAGTTCGTGTGCCTCTCTCCAAGGTGCGGATTCACGAGCTGCAACCCTTCTCGTCTGCCTTGGGTTAGTGGCGGTCACGTGGGCCGTATTCGGTCAAACTTTAGCTCACGATTTCGTCAATTTTGATGATCACGTTTACGTCTATGATAACCCGCTAGTCGTAAAAGGGATTACCACTGAAGGAGTAATCGGCGCGTTCGCCCATACTCACGCGTTGAATTGGCATCCGTTGACCACACTTTCGCACATGCTCGACTGCCAACTTTACGGGTTAAAGCCTGGCGCCCATCACCTGACTAACGTGATTCTTCACACCATCTCGGTGCTGTTACTCTTTCTCGTACTGAAGCACATGACGAATGGGTTTTGGCAAAGCGTCTTCGTTACTGTGCTTTTTGCCATACATCCGCTGCACGTTGAATCCGTTGCGTGGATAGCCGAGCGAAAGGATGTTCTGAGTGGAGGCTTTTTTATGCTGACGCTGGCCGCGTACGCGCGCTATGCGCGTACGCCCTCGACAGGCCGATATCTGCTCGTGGCGTTGCTTTTCGCTTGTGGGTTAATGTCGAAACCCATGCTCGTAACGCTGCCGTTCGTTCTGTTGCTGCTCGATTACTGGCCTCTGGGGAGACTGGAAGGTCAGAAATCACAAATCGGAAGTCAGCTGCGGAGATTGATCACCGAAAAAGTTCCCTTGTTAGCGCTATCCGCCTGTTCGTGCATGGTGACTTTGTTCACACAAAAGGCAGGGCCGAACGCAATCGACCAACTGCCTTTTGTATGGAGGCTGAACAATGCGGTTGTGAGTTATGTTACCTATATCTGGCAGATGTTATGGCCAGTGCGGCTCGCGGTGTTCTATCCGCATCGAAACGACCGTCTTTCACTTGCACAGGTTATCCTGGCAATCGCATTTCTTCTTGCTGTCAGCCTGTTGGCGATTTGCCTGCGACGAACAAAACCTTACCTTGTTACCGGCTGGTTTTGGTATTTGGGAATGCTTGTTCCAGTGATTGGAATCGTGCAGGTCGGTGAGCAAGCGCATGCGGATCGTTATACGTACCTGCCACAGATCGGTCTTTACATCATGATTGCGTGGGCGGTTGGGGATCTGCTTTCACAATCAACGCCGCGTATCCGCCGGGCAGTAGTCGCCGCTGCCGGAGCGATAACAATCGTGACCCTGAGCGTGCGCGCTTTTGGTCAAACTTCCTATTGGAAAAACAGTGAAACACTGTGGACCCACACGCTCGCAGTTACTAGCGACAACGATGTTGCGCATAATAATCTTGGCTATCTGTTTCTCCGAAGGGGAGAATTAAATAAGGCTATTTCACACTTTGAGGCCGCACTAGGTATACGATCCAGAAGCACTCAGACGCATTACAATCTTGGTGCGGCACTCATCCAAAATAATCTTGGTAATGCTTTTGCAAGGAAGCAGCTTTGGGATGAAGCGGTCGACCACCTGCAGCAAGCCGTAAAGCTGCGTCCCGATTACACGGATGCGTACTTCAATCTCGGAAGTGTACTCTTTCAACAGGGCCGGATTGATGAAGCGATCGGCCAATGGCAAAAGGTGCTCGCAATACGACCAACTGACGCCGAAGCGCGCAGGAATCTTGCCAGCGCGTTTAGCAAGGAGGGAAATGTCAAGGGAGCCATCGCAGAGTATGAGCAGGTGCTGAATACAATGCCAGAAGACAGTGCGGCGCTCAATAACCTCGCATGGATTTTGGCGACTTCTTCTGAAGCCTCAATGCGCGACGGCGCACGAGCAGTCACGCTGGCGGTCAAAGCGGTGCAGACGTCAGGCGGCAGAGATCCAAATTTCATTCGTACGCTTGCTGCCGCGCGTGCAGAGACTGGACAATTCGCCGACGCTATTGCGACGGCAGAGACAGCGAAGGCGTTAGCTAGCACACAGAAAAAGCCGGACCTCGCAGCTAGATTGGAAGAAGAAATTGCTCGTTACCGCGCACGCATCACGCTACAGGAATGACGGACACGGAGCGGTGCTCCAACATGATTCCATGTTGTTTACTTGTGATACGGCAAACCCAAATCGTAAAGAGCCAGCTCATCCTGCAATGCCTCGGCCAAAGTGGTGTTACCTTGCACGTTCGCGGCGTCCAACGCATGTTGTGCCGTCTCTTTCGCCTCGGCAAACTGGCCGGCTTCGGCGTAGGCTGCAGCCAATATCCGCAGAACGGTCGGGTGCTTATCGCTTCTGGAACTTGCGGAGTCGGCCCGCTCAGCCAATTCCACAGCCTCAGATCCGTTTCGCAAAGCGGGATCGGACGATGTCGCGAGCAACCATGCAAGGTTACTTAGCGCAGCTAAATTCTCGGGAGAAATTTGAAGTGCCTTGTTGTACTCAGCCATTGCATCTCGGACACGTCCGGTTGTAAGCAAAGCGATACCCAGATTGGCATGAGCGTCTGCGCTCTTAGGATTCATCTGGAGCACCTTTTGATACGCGACAATCGCCGCATCCACGCGGCCTGTGCGCAGAAGAGCGCTCGCGAGATTATACTGCGCTTCTTCCTGGTCGGGCAGGACCGCGAGGCACGCGGTATACCGGGCGATCGCCCCATCGAAATCACCTTTGGCTATAAGTACATTGGCGAGATTGCAGGACGCTTCGGCGTAGCCCGGCCGCATTTGAAGCGCCTTTTGATAATGCGCGATCGCGTCATCAGCACGACCGATTTCAAAAAGCGTAACACCGAGGTTGTTTTGTGCTTCTGCATCAGCGGGATTGATCGCAGCAGCTCTTTCGTAATGATCAATTGCGTCGTTAACCTGACCTCGCTCAACCAAGAGTCGGCCCAAATTATAATGCGCCTCCGCGTAATCAGGTCGCAAGGCAACGGCTTGCCTGTAATGCTCGATGGCCTGATCCGCTTCTCCCCGATCCTTAAGAACGATGCCGAGATTGTAATGCGCCATCCAGCAACCCGGATTTTTTTCTAACGTCGATGCGTATAAGTCGAAAAGATTGTGATATTCCGCGCTTTGCCGCCACGTCAAAAAGCCGAGCGATACCAGAAGGATTCCGCAGAGGGCACTGGCTGAAACGAATCCCCATCGTGGACCATTGTTTGTAAGGTCCTGGCCTGACACGACTTGGTGCGGTGTTTCACAAAATGGGACGAGAAGAGTTGCGATTCCTGCTCCTATCAGCGCTAGCGGTCCCATGCTGGCAAGATACTGAAAATGATCGCTAACAAATGAGTATCGAAAGAAATACACGTTGAAAAAACCGAGCACAGGGAAAAGTGAGATGACGCAGTAAGCAACGGCAAAAAAAGGAGCGCGGCCGAAGTTGTTGCGAAGGAACCACACGGCAATCAGGGCAGCGATTGCTACCAGCAAGGGCAGATATGCAACGACATTCGACGAATCAATGTGCCATCGCGGATAAATGAAGATCAGAGGATGCGGCCATACCAGTTTGCCGAGGTAGAACCAAATGGCTTTGCCCGCAATGATCAGACGTTCCGGAAACGTTTGTAACCAGTCTGCGCCGACGGCGCGCGCATGAAATCTCTGTTCCCAGATTGTCCACGCGCTGGCGCCAATCGAAATCAGAGCAAAAGGAACGAGAGCCAGTATATCGCGCCAGCGAATTTTTCCTTGCAGCCACCAAACGCAGAGTGCGAGCACAAATGGCAGCATCACCACAGAAGGTTTGCTTAGCGTCGCGAGAAGAAATGAAACAAGAGATAAACCGAAGAGCCATGAATCGCGGTGTCTAATATCCCGCTGCGACGATCCAGGCACCGAGATTCCTTGATCCTCCCATTTCAGAAAGAAAAGGATCGAGAGCAGATAAAATACGCACGATTGCGTGTTCTTTAGTTCAGTAATCCAAGCGACGGATTGCACCATTACGGGATGCAAAGCCCAAAGCGCAGCACCCAGCCACGCGCCGCGGACTCGGAGTAGTCGCAGTACCCGCCAGAGCAGGATCGCTGAAACCGCGTGCAACAAGAGATTGAGAGCGTGGTATGGCAGCGGGTTTAAGCCTACAAACTTGTGCAGCACCCAAAACGTCGTCAGAACGAGCGGATAATAGACCGCTTGCGTCGTGGTCCAGATTTCCTTGAAGCCGAGTGGCCCAACGACTGATGGATTCTGCGTGAGATGGGATTCGTCATCCCAAATGAAGTCCGCCTGAAAAACCTGAGCATACGCGATAAAAACGAAAGCTATTAAAAGCAGCGCCCAGAACCAGTCGCGCCTCCAGAACGGCACACGAAATTCACAAACTGGCACGAATTGATCCAAGGCTTAGCCTCAACATTACCGAATTGATGGCAATTCGGGTAATTGCGTCAAGGAGAAGGAGCGCTAGTCCCTTTGGCAACGCGCAGGTTCTGTTCCGCCTCTGGAAAATCAGGATGCAGGCGTAGCGCTTCTTCGAACTGTGCAATGGCTTGGCTAGTGTTGCCTTCACGCATCAGAACCTTCCCAAGATAATTGTGCGGTTGAGCCAGCTTCGGGTTGAGCTCCGACGCCTTTGCAAAATGCGCTCGGGCTTCCGTGAGCTCTCCTTTTTCCAAGAGCAAACCACCCAAGTCGAGATGAGCGTCGACATGTGAAGGATCCAACTGCAGAGTCTGTCGATATTGCGCGATTGCCTCTTCGGGCTGTTGGTGTTTTTCGAAAAACGCGCCGTAGCCATAGTGCGCTTGCGGCGACTTCGGTGCCAGACGAATAGCTGTCTCGCATTCAGCTGCGGCTTGTTCGTTCAGGCCGAGTTGATCCAAAAGATATGCGTAACCAGAATGATATTCGGCGTTGCTCGGTTCGAGCCGCAATCCCTGTTCCAAGTGGCTCCGTGCCGCCTCGAGTTGTCCGTTCGCCGTCAGCAGGGATCCAAGATTAACGTGCGCCTTCGCAGAAGTGGGATTTAGACGTATCGCTTCAGCAAATTCCTTCCCTGCTTCATCGGATCGCCCGGCCTCATGTAGCTCGGTACCGTAGTTGACATGAGCCCGCGCGCTCGTCGGAAGATCCGCAACAATCGCGCCCAAACGTTCGAGCTTACCGCGACCGCTTCGTATCTCGGCATACCAGAGTACAGCGAGAGGAATCACAAAAATGGCGATCCATTTTGCTCCATGCAAAGCCCAACCGGGGAGAAAACCACTCAACGAGACATCGGTTGTACCACCTGCGAGACCCAAAGATTGCCGCGTTGACTTCTCGCGAACTTTCCAAATAAACCCGTCGTAGTAGAAATGGAGGAGTGCCGATGCAGTGACGACGCCAGTAAGAATATTTTTCACCGTGTCGATGCCGACATACGATTTGGACAAACTTAGTCCTCCATAGGCAAGCACCAAACCTATGTACACTCCCACGAGCGCGCCACTGCGGCGGAACACAAAGCGCATGAACCCACCGATGGCGCTATCGCTCTCGACGCGTTTCCGGTTATAAATCCAGACTAGCGAAAGGTACTGTACATCGTGAAACACCTCGAATAAGGCCACGCCGACGAGCACGCTGGCCACGATGTTGTTGCAGTACAACCAGAACGAGATGCTCGTCATTAGCAGCACCAGTTTCACTGGACTGGGACGCTTTCCGCTGCTCCACATCCAGATAAAATTTGCCAGAAATAGCGCTGAAATTAATAGTGCCAACGCAAGCAAGCCCTGTTGTCCCGCTCGAAGCACGGCTGGCGGGATAAAAGGTCCGCCTGCGGAATAGTACGTCTCAAGCGTATCGGTCATCCGTTGTGGCGAAAGAAGGACAGCTGTCGCGAACCAGATCCCGCATAAGGCGAAATCGAGGCGACGCGTTACTTCGGCAAAAGATCCGACTTTCGCGTCGTAGATCCGGCAGAAACCGTACGTTTGCATCATTCCGTGCCATACGCCCCAGATAAACGCCACGAGCACAATTCCCTTGAGCTCCCAAATGGAAAAAGCCGCGCAGACAACTACCAAAAAAATTGGGGCACAAATGAAACGCCATCGAAAACGCTCAAAGAGCGAACGGTCGCCATACGCTCGAATCATTCCGGGCAGGTGATGCCCCATCGCGCCAAAGGCCGCTACGAAAAGATAAATATCCTCCGCGGCCCAGACGCCCTGTGCCGCGATGAATATTGGCACCAGCAACAATGGTGTGCAGACGTAAAGAACCAGGTCTCGCCAACCGTCGAGAATCCATAAGCTCGGCTTACGGCCGGGCGGTGTCGACGCAGGCGCGGCCGGCATCGTTTGCGCAGATGAAATCCCCGGGACGAACTGCATGCCTTTTTCTTAGCGGAGGCAAGTCTCCCTCAAAGCGCAGCGAAAATCAATCCTGAGATAATTCGAGCGATGCGAAACTCGAAATCATAAGTGCTGCCGTTTGCCTAACAACAATTTCGTCAACACGTTCGATGCCCTGAGTCGGGACACGAGACGCGCAAAGCAAAACGGCCGGGCTCCTTTCAGAGCCCGGCCGCTGTGAAACCTAACTTACTTCTTAGAATCGTTTCTTCAGTCCAACGTACCAGAACCGGCCCTTGATCGTAGCAAGCGATTCATCGTAGCCGTTCTCGAAGCTGCCAGCCACGAAGGGCGGATCTTCATCGGTAACGTTTTGCATGCCCAGCGTGACTGTGGTGTTGTTAAGCCACCATTTCCAATTGCTGCAGCCGTATTCAGCCGTGGAAACTGGGACGACGTTCTTCTCCTTGCCATCCTTGCCGCTTCTCACGTTTTTGCCGCCGTCCTTGGCAAAGCCAGGTACTTCGGCGGGAGCAGGCGGAGGAAGGTTAAACGTGTAGTTTAAGATCAGGTCGAGCGTGGTTAACGCAGCCACTTTCCGGGCGCGGAAATCCAACGGGCCGCTTCTGGGCTCGTTCAGCTTGGTCGACCCTGTCAGACTGGCATTGTCGTCCTCATACTGAGCAGTCCAGTGCACGATGGCACCCACATCCAAGCCCTGCATCCAAGAATCAGCCGGACCATCATAGAAGATACTGAAGTTGGCCCGGTGCCATGGTAACGAACTGGTTAAGGCGAACGCCGGTGGCAGAAATTCGCCCGCGATTCCGACGCGTTTTACGTTAGGAGCAGCTTGAAACTCAGCTCTCGACAGCCAGGTCCCGTTGACCGTGGTCGTTAATCTACCCCAATCGCCACCGCCGAAGATGGTAGAATCCAGGATGTAGATTGCTTCGTAATCGAGACCTTCGAAGATCGCACCGGAAAGGTTGTTACTCGGGTCGATGACCAGCGAGACTTCTCCAGGCACAAGCACACCGCCAACCACTTGAGGAGGCCCACGGAAAACGAACGGTCCGTTCTGCGGTGGCCCATTTGCTGGCCCGGGAGGATTCTCCAGGATGAGCGTTTGCGCGCCTAGGGTTGCCACGATGTCGCGCATATCAATATGCCACCAGTCGGCGCTTAGTGTCAGGCCCTTGACCCATTTCGGGCTGTAAACCGCTCCATAGGTCCACTCGTAAGCGACTTCAGGATGCAGATTCGGGTTTCCGATAATGCGCTCTTCAATCTGAGGCTCAGTCAGAGGCGAATACGGATCGGCCACAATCGGGAAGTTTTGCGTGCTCGCAGGGGTAATTTCTCCCAGTGTTGGCGCATGGAACGCTTCGGTGTAGCTACCGCGCAGCGTGAGTGCTCCGATATACTTGGGATCAAGCGGCTGCCAGCGAACCGAGAACTTCGGTTTCTGCGCATTATACCTGCTATGCGTCGCCCCCTGGCCCGGGAACACTCCCGAAGGCAGGACGGTCGACGTGTTATTGCTATACCATTCTTCCCGTTCGGCGAAGTCTATTTCGAAGCTGTAAAACCCAGGGAAATTCCATGTGGGACTTGTGACTGGAATACGTAGTTCTTCGTAGATTCCCCAGATATCGCGATTCACGCGGAAGCTTTGACCATCGGTTGAACCGATCGTGTTAAACGTGTTATTGAGTGCATCGCGATCACGCGTAAACCTCGGCGCATCGTACTCGCCACCGATTGCGAAGGAGACCGGCCCTGCGGGAAGATTGAACAGGTCACCGTTAAAGGTAGCGTAGTATATAGGCAACTCATACTCACCGGAGTTATGCAGGGTCACATAAACTTGTTGCCTCGCTCTCCCGCTGTTTATACGTTCCTGGCCGCCGAAAGGATTAAATGCCGACCGCGGATCCGTGTCTAACAGCGCATCGCGCAACCCAGGCTGGCTCACTTCGCCAATCGACAGGTCCTGGCCTTCGTTCCTTGAATAACGGAAACCGGCCTCCCAGTTCCATGTTTTCAAATAATCCGCGAATTCTCCCAGTTCGCCGCGCAGGCCGACATCGAACAGTTGGTCCCAGTAGGTGAATTTTTCACTTCTGGTGCCGGTATCAGTGATGCCACGAAACCGAACACCAGTTGTAACAGGGATTAACGTTCCACCCGGCCCTATCCAGGTCGCGTCTCCGACGGTGAAAGGATTGAACGGATTCTGGATTGGCACACTGATACCGCCCGGACCGCTCAAACCAACAGTCTGGCCGGGATTCCTGAATGGATCCGGCGTAAATGGCACTGCTGCCAGGGAAGAATCGAAATACGAACGCGCGTATTTAAAGTCGCCAAATACTGTCAGGTACTTGTCACACAGATCGCGCGTGAACGAGCCGTAGTACACTTGGCGGTCGCCCGGCGGCAACGCGGGGGTTACCGAGGCAAAGTTATAGAAGAAATAATTGCCGTCCCCCAAATGCCCGTTGGCGGGATTGAAGTATTGATTACCAGCAATCGCAAAGGGATTTTTATAAAATGGAGAGGTTGCGGCATTGGGAGCCGAATGCGGCTTGGGAGTTTGATCGCTGAAAAACAATCTCGGGACCAAACGACGTGATGCTATGCGGCCAGGTTCATTTCCGCTTCGAGCATCAAATCCGCCGAACTGGATGAAATTGCCGTTCGAAGAAATGTCACGGTCACGACTGAAAACGCCACCGGTGCGCTGCCAGAAATCGGCAATGACCACGATATCGGTCTTGTCGTCTCCGGTGCCGGCTTTGATCCATGCTTCCCACTCGCCCATTTCATTGGACGCTCCCATGTTGGTATTTCCATAAGTGCCCCCAATTTCCAATCCACGGAACTTGTGGATAAGGAAGAAGTTGACCACACCCGCGATCGCGTCGGATCCATACACCGCCGAGGCGCCGTCTTTAAGGATGTCGACGTGATCGATCATCGAGAAAGGTATCAGGTTGATGTCCGGGCCTCCGCTGAACCCGGAAACGCCCAATGAACCGTAAGCGACCCGCTTTCCGTCGATGAGGATCAGGGTTTCCTTGGGCAAAAGGCCGCGCAAGTTAAATTGGATGGTACCGTCACCACCGTTGCCGATATTCAGGTTAACAGTTCCACCCGCCTGCTGCGGGATAAACTGCTGAAGGTCGGTGGCACTGCGGATACCGAGTTTTTCAATGTCCTGCGGGCGGTATGTGTCCACCGGGTTCGGGCCGGTCTCTTCCGCAGTCGGAATGTTCGAACCGGTCACGACGACGCGCTCGACCTCAGCCGTGGACGGCGGAGGAGCCCCGGGCTCTGCGGGCACAGCCGGAGCTGGCAGTTGCGCGAACGCGTTCGACGCAAGGATTAATGGAAATCCGACGCTCGCGATCAAAGCGAGACGAACGAATCTAAACATTTTTAGTGCGTTTTGTGTCATTAGTTTCTCCATTGGTTTGGTTAGGTTTCAGCACGCTGTATTAAATTTATAACGCCCTGACAAGCTTTTTTTTCACTTTTTTGATTTTTCTTTGAACGACGAAATGAGGACATTTGTCGGTCGCAGTTCCCTCTAGCGGAACCCCCAAGGTCGTGACAAGCTTTTTTTTAGTTTTTTTGTGCCCATGAACCTGGTGCGGAATTGCAGATCATGCGGTGAAGGTTATTCGCGCTTCTCCGGGGCATGGAATCCGAAATCGGTTTTCAATTTTTCCCACAGCCAATCGGCAAACCAATCCTGCTTGATGGAAGCAGTGTTCTCGGCAACCAATGCCTCTGCTTTTTCAACGCTGCCATTCAAGCAATAGAGATAGCTGAGCAGAAAAATTTCATTGGCACCGAACGCACGGCGATCTTTCTCGCTTTCCAACAACTTGATCGCTCGGTCGACATTCCGCTGCGCCAGGGCTCCCGCAATCAAGTCGGGCATCACTTCCAGCGGTGGCGTTTCGTGACCCTTGGCAACTCGTTCGGCGATCGAAACCCGGAACGCATCGGTGCCCAATACTTCCAAAACGGGTATTCTCAGACGCGAATGCCGAAGGTAAAGATCCAACTCAGCGAGCTTATTGCTGCCGACAATTTCAGAAAGATAGCGTGTCTGCCTAATCGTGAAGAAGGACTCAAGCTCAGCAGCCTTGGGATCCAACGTTTCGGGCCAGATTTGATTGATGAATGAGGAGCGAACAAACCGTTGATACGCTGCGGGCGCCGTAAAATACGTTAACGCGAAACGGTGACTTGCCTCGTTATCCCATGGGTCATCGGTCAGGCGCTTGGGATGAAGATCGGTGAGTGGCGCGATGTTGTGCGTGATCCGGTCGATTTCATCGCCGTCCATCAAAAACAGTGCGCCTAGTTGCTGGGGAACCTCAACTCCTATCCGTCGCAAATCGGCGCCGGTTGCGGGATCTTGCCAAAACTGACGAAGCTCATCTTCAGTCGGTTTGCGCACCGGCCCGTTGATCCCCATCATGATCCAGTCCTGATCAGCGCTGCCCCATACCGATGCGTTTTGAAAAGCGTTGTGAAAAGCGCGCAGGATCGCCTTGGCTTCGTCCACTTTTAACTGATTGATCGGAAGCCAAAACGTCGCAATTCCGCCGTCGTTGAGCCGACTTCGCATGAGTGAAAAAAACTCCTGCGTGTAAAGATTCACTGCGCCGGCTACTTTCGGCGGTGGCGGTTCCCCCGAGATAATGTCGTATTTTTTCGCGCTCGCCTGTAGGAAGAACCGGCCATCTTGAACGATGGCATGCACGCGCGAGTCTCGAAGTGGGTTGGAGTAATTGATTCCGGTATAAGAATCAGCAAGAGAGAACACCTCTTTTGAGATATCCACGACATCGATTTTTTCGACACTTGATCTCCGGGTAAAAGCATCCGCAGTTACGCCGCACCCATAACAAATGAGCAGAACCTCTTTCGCTGCGGGATGCAGCGCCAGCGGGAGATAGGCAAACAATCGCATGTAGCGCTGATTGCGCGGACTTGTGGCCGACATCGAGAACGAGTCGCTTAACAGCCGGTAATAGTACGCCTGCCCAAACAAATCGCGCCGCAGCAATTGCCAGGTGTCGGATGTTCCCTCAATCCGTTTCACCACGCGCGCCAGCACATGACCCTGATCGTCGTTTTCGTATGGGCGGCTCGCATGTTCGAAGTGCGCTTCGCTGCGTCTATATGGAAAAAATATAAGGCCAAGGAGCAATGCGACCCAAAGCGTAACTAGCAGGAACCCCGTTGGCCTGCGCAGCGACCAGAGCGCGCGTCCGCTGACGATGATACTAAGGGAACCATACGCGGCAGCACAGCAAATCAGGCTGAGCTGATACCCGAGAGACGGCAGCAGAACGAAAGTTGCGACCAATGGACCGATCGCCGCGCCAGTCGTATTCAGCAGGGTAGCGATTGCCGTGCTATTCATCCGGTCTGCCACCTCAAGCTGAACAAGGGCGACAATGGTCGGAAACATCATCCCCGACAAAAAAGATACCGGGAACATCAGGGCCACACAGAGCAAGGCGATCTGCGGCCAGGAAGCCAGACTAAAGGCGCCTGCAGCGGTTTTTACGAGTTCGCCTGGGAACAATATATAAGACAAAAGCACTGCGATAGCAGCCAGCAGCAACACGTAAGAAATCAAATGATGTATTCGACTTGAGCGGCGCGAAATCGCGCCCGCGGCAATTCCGCCCAAGCCTATACCTGCCAGCACAACGGCCAGCATCACCGCGAAGGCGATGGGCAATGATACTACGTACAGACGCAGGAATCGGAACCAAATCACTTCCAGCGCGAGAAGGATCAGACCCGTGCCGAAGCTGACGAAAAGCAAACGCCACGGCGGCCGATAGCTCGTATGGAATCTGAGCGGAAATTTAAAGTGCACCGCTCGGTAGCTGGGGTCGAATTCTGCGATGTTTCGTACCGGTCCAAATTTTCCGACTAAAAACGCAATCGCCGCGGCAATGCACACCGCCACCGCAGCTGCCAAACTCGTCCCGTACAGTCCAAATGCCCTGATCAAATACGCTTCCCCGACGATCGCGCCAAGCATCGCCCCCAGCGTGTTTGACCCGTAAAGAAAACCGATGGCGCGACCAAACTCCGTTTGTCCCAGCAGCGGGTCCTCAATCAGCACCGGCAGCGTCAAACCCATCGCCGTTGTTGGCACGAGCAAAATCAGGAAGGAAACGACGAACCGCAGCCCCAGCAGCGTCGGCTGATAATTCCACAGCGTTTGCCACAGTGGGCGCATCAAGTCGCCAACGATGGGAAGGCAAAAAACAATCGTGCAGCCAAAAAATGCGACAAAGAGCTCCAGCACAATGTAGAAGTGCAGCGGCCGCCATCGCCGAATCTTCGATGAGGCAGCGAGTCCGTTTCCTAACGCCAGCCCCGCCATGAAACTGGACAGAATCAGCGCTACGGCCCAAGTCGAGTTGCCAAATGCCAAGCCACTAAGTCGCAGCCACAGTGTTTCGAAAATAAGGGCGCCCGTGCCGGATAGGAAAAGAACGGCGCAGAGAATGGCAACGCCTGCACTTTGCCACCCCGCCAAATGGGAGGCATGTTTTTCACGAGAGACGTGAGACTTTTGCGAACTACTTGGCATCGCGCAAAGCTCGGCCTGTCCGCAGCATCACGGCTGCGGCAACCGCTGCCAGAAAGGAACCCACGATAATCCCTCGTTTTGCCGCGTTAACCGAAGCGGCATCGTCGAACGCCACCATGGCAATGAATAGTGACATTGTGAAACCGATTCCGGCCAGAAGGCCGTAGCCGAGCAAGGATCTCCAGTTCACGGAGTGAGGAAGCCTCGCAATCCCTGTCTTCACAGCGATCAACGCACACATCATAATTCCAAGTGGTTTGCCAAACAACAACCCCGCCAATATACCAAACCCAATCTCTGGATGCTGCAGCGATAGATCAATTTTGACTCCAGCATTGGCAAAAGCGAACAACGGCATCACCACGAACGCCGAAAAATTGTGCAACGCGTGCTCGAGTCTCAGGAGCGGGGCCGTCACGCGTTGGCCCGCACGTTGAAGCGCAAACATCGCTTCCTGTTGCCCTTTGCTGGTTAAAACCACGAAGTCGCCGGTTTCCGTTCGCTCGAACTGATCCAGCAGCGACCGTGCTTCACTGGAAAATTCCTGGGCGTTGATGCGCGAACGCGCAGGAATGGTGAAGGCCAGCGCAATGCCTGCGATAGTGGCGTGCACGCCAGAGGAATGAACAAAATACCATAGCACGACCCCGACCAGCAGGTACGGCCACAGACGACGAATGCCAATCACATTAAATCCAATCAGCACGAGCAGTGTTACCGCTGCGGCACCGAGCGCACTCCAAACGATCGCCTCCGAATAGAAAAAGGAGATAACGAGCACGGCTCCCATATCGTCGACTATGGCCAGCGCCGTCAGCAGTACTTTTGCACCGATGGGCGCCTGCGGAGCGATCAAGTTGAGTGCGCCTAAAGCAAATGCTATGTCGGTCGCCATCGGAATGCCCCAACCATGCGCGCTCAGACCGCGGAAATTGAAAACCAAATAAATCAGCGCGGGCACAACCATCCCGCCAATCGCGCACGCGATCGGGAGCGCCGCCTGCCGTGCAGAGGACAATTCACCAGCGAGCAATTCGCGCTTGATTTCAAGCCCGACCAGAAGAAAAAAAACGGCCATGAGACCGTCGTTGATCCAATCGTGCAGAGTCAGCGACAGCTCGTTAGGAGCTATGCGGAGTGTCAGCGGTATCTCCCACAGATGGTTGTAAGCTGCGGACAACGGCGAATTGGCAATCGCGAGCGCGGCGAGACCAAATCCCAGCAGGACCAGACCGCCAAGTGTCTCCGTGCGGAAAAAGCGTTGAAACACTGTAAGCGGAATTTTTTTCAACCGTCCTGCCATTTCAGTTGGTTAGGTTAGTAATTGCAAATGATCTGGTCATCCAAACCATTCTAGCGAGCGTTGTCAGTGCGGCGTTCGGCAGAGATATGTGCAGGGGCTAATGGCTTCGCAATACTAAATCGTCGAATCGTAAAATTCGATATAACGGTGTAACTCTTTTAGCTGGTCCCGCCGCAAGATTATGTTCACAGGTTTGATCGAAGAAGTTGGCACACTTGTAGCCGTGCGCGCATATGATCATCGAACGGAGCTGCAAATCGCCGCACCGGGAATCGCGAAACAGGTTCACGCCGGGGAGAGCATAGCCGTGAATGGTTGTTGCTTGACCTTAACTTCGTGCCGCGCCGATTGCTTAAGTTTCGATCTTCTCGAAGAAACCATCGCTCGCTCTAATCTTCACAATTTGCTGCAGGGCAGTCCGGTAAATTTGGAGCGCGCCTTACGCGCTGACGGCCGCATAGGCGGACATTTCGTTCAAGGCCACGTTGACTGCGTCGCGCCCATTCTCGGTTTCGAGAGGAGAGGCGCAGACTTCCGGCTTGAAGTCGGATTGCCGCATACATCCAGGCATTATGTGGCTTCCAAGGGTTCGATCAGCATCGACGGAATCAGTGTTACCGTAGCGGAAGTCCTGTCGGGAAGCGTTGCGGTCTGGATCATTCCCTACACCAAAAGTCATACCAACCTTGATCATGCAATCATTGGCGATCTGGTGAATCTCGAGTTCGACATCCTGGCCAAGTACGTCGAGAGAATGGTTGCCGCGCCAATGACACAACAATGATGGCCGCTCACTCGACCAAGCGGCTTCCGCGGATTGTCGGTGTAATCGCATCGAGCGCCGATCTGAACCGGGTGACGCGAATGCGCAACCTTCCGGATTTATTCGAACTCCGCTTGGATTGCCTGGCAGGCACGGCCGATCAAGTGGAAAAGCTGCTACCGAGCCTGCGCAGACCTCTCGTCATCACAGCGCGAGATCCGCACGAAGGCGGCGCTAACGATCTTGGGCTCCGGCAACGGCGGGATCTGGTTCGTCGATTCTTGGTTCACGCCGATTATATCGACGTAGAGCTACGCTCAGCCCGTGCGCTGCGAGCCCTGCTCGCGAACGCCAAGACGAAAAAAATCCGACGCATCATTTCATTCCACGATTTCAAGTCGACGCCGAGCCCGCGAATCTTGGCGGCGAAAGCGTGCCAGGCCAGAGCACATGGCGCTGATATTTTCAAAGTTGCCACGCGCACCGACACGCCCCTGGAAGTCGGCCGTTTGCTCGAGTTCATGACAAGCAGCCGTTTCAATCTCTCACTTGCCGTGATGGGCATCGGCAGACTTGGCGCGATTTCCCGTGTCCTGTTGGCGCGCGCCGGCTCTGTCCTGCTTTACGCATCGATCGGTAGCGCGACGGAAGTCGAAGGTCAAATGTCGCTGGCAGAAGTTCGCGGACTAGGATTAGGTCCGTGAATGCATTGCTCCCGGACACTTGCCCTTTGCCCGCCACGCATAAGATACAGATGACCCATGTCTTCTTCGGTAAGTTTACCCGAGCAATTGCCGGTCATGCCGCTTCCTGGAGCCGTGCTGTTTCCGCATGCAATGCTGCCGCTGTACATTTTCGAGCCTCGTTATCGCAAGATGCTGGAGCACGCGCTTCGAGAGCATCGGATGTTTTGCGTGGCATTGATCAAGCCCATCTGCCCGGATTGGCGGGCGTGTGAAGATTTTTTTCATCTTGCCACCGCTGGATTGATTCGCGCGTGTGTCGAACGCAGTGACGGCACATCGAATTTGGTCCTGCAAGGTCTGCAACGTGTGCGCTTCACCGGTTTCGAACGGGAGAAGCCATTTCCGATCGCCAAAATCAAGACCATAGAATCGCGAGACGCCCCTACCGTCGAGACCGAAGCGCTTGGAGCAAAAGTGGTGGAACTCTACGCGAGCCTCAGGCACGATCGGCGTCAGCTTCCCGCAAAACTGGATCGGTATCTTTCCGAATTGCGCGATCTCGACATGCTGGCGGACCTGCTGGCTTCGACGTTCGTGAACGACCCATTGCGTCGGCAACGGCTGCTCGAAGAACGCTCACTCAATCAGCGCCTGCGTTTTCTCATCAGGTATTTACGCGATGAGATTGGCAATACTGCTGCATAGTAGGCGATTGAGCTCAATCGCCTGTTCCAGCACCGGTCAAATTCGCGGCGGCCGTTCGGGTGAATCGCCCGTAGCGGCAATCCGCGCGTATTCTTCCATTACATACCGATCGGTCATTCCCGCGACGTAATCGCATACTGTGCGATGCAGGCCCTCCTTCTCAACTCGTCGCATTGCGCCCTCTCCGAGTCTGTCGGGATCGCCGAGGTACGCTTCGAAAACGCGCCGCAGCATCTCGCAAGCGCGCTGGTTCACTTCCGCCACCCGCCGATGGTAATAAACATTTTGATATAAAAATTTCCGAAGCGCGCGGTTCGCCTCGGCCAATTCATCGCTATAACGAATAAGCGGTGCGGTTTGCCGGCGTACATCGTCCGCGCTCTGCAGACTTGATTCCGCGATCGATTCCGCGCTCGTCGCAACCAAATCGTGCACTTCGCGATCAATGATCTCGCGAATAACCAGTTTGTGCAGCTCCGGTTGGCCCGCGTTCGCGTACCGCGCGAGCACTGCGCGATGGCTGTTGCGCCAGACTTCGTTTTCTTCCAGCCGCGCCGGAGTCAGGATTTCAAAATCAAGCGCGTCATCGAGGTCGTGACTGTAATACGTGATCTCATCTGCCAGATCAGCAACCTGCGCCTCCAGCGACGGACTAGCGTATTGCTCCCCTGGGGGGGCTGGAAATTCGTAAGGCCGCTCATGCTTACGCAAACCTTCACGCACTTCGAATGTCAGGTTCAGGCCCGGAAAATCTGGATGGGGCGTTTCGAGCAATTCGACCACGCGCACACTTTGACGATTATGATCGAACCCGCCGTGGTCACGCATGCATTCAGCGAGCATCTCCTCGCCAGAATGTCCAAAAGGTGGATGGCCGAGATCGTGGGCAAGCGCGATCGCTTCCGCCAGATCTTCGTTCAGCCGCAACGCACGCGCGATGGTGCGGCTGATCGATGCCACCTCAATCGAATGCGTCAGGCGCGTGCGCAAATGATCGCCGGTGCCGTTGAGAAAAACCTGCGTCTTGTATTCGAGCCGCCGAAACGCGCGCGAATGGATGATGCGCGCACGATCCCGCTGAAATTCGGTGCGGTAGGCGTGACTCGTTTCACAATGCAGGCGGCCGCGCGATTGCTCCGATTTTTGAGCAACAGACGCGAGCGCTGTGCGCTCCCCCTCCTCCATTTGTTCGCGCGTCTTCCATTTTGCGCTCATCTTTGTCCCGAATTCTAGAGGAACCCGGCCAGTTCGGCTACATCGACTGGACGAAACTGCGTTTGTAATTATTTGTCGATTGAATCTATGAGAAAACCAAAAACGAAAAAGCTGACTCCCGAACGCCTTCAGCAGTTCGGGTTCGCTTACGCGCCACCATTGATTATCAGCGCGGCGGTGAA
>Ga0310811_10002631_pt1 | contig 22467 bp, 18 predicted proteins | sample YCmetagenome_FD_207642 | JGI IMG/M metagenome (GOLD analysis project Ga0310811, IMG submission 207642) | Soil microbial communities from experimental microcosm in Duke University, North Carolina, United States - YC | ecosystem: Engineered > Artificial ecosystem > Soil microcosm > Unclassified ...
ACAGTCGTGATCAAATCAGCACATCGGCCAACGCCCAACCAGAAAGCATCGATATGTCCACGCCGCCCACCTCGCTCGAGTCGCTGACCCACAATCGTCATCAACAGATTTTCCCGATGCTCACACCGGAGCAGATGAAGGTCATCGAACGCTACGGCGAGCGGCGGCATCTGCCGGCCGGCCACGTGCTGTTCCAGCAGGGGCAGCGGCATATCGACACGTTTATCATCGTCTCCGGTTCGATCCATGTAGAGCGGAGCACGGCGATCCGCTCACGCGTCATCGGCACCTTTGGGGCCGGCATGTTTACGGGCGACATCGGCACGCTGGCCGGCCGCGCGGCGGTCGCCAGTGCGCGCACGCTTACCGAGTGCGAAATGATCGTGCTGGACGAGGAAGCGCTGCGCACGCTGGTGATCTCTGAGGCCGATCTGAGCGAACTGATCATGCGCGCCTACATCCTGCGGCGCGTTGCTTTCATCGAGGACAAGGAAGGCGGCGGCGTGATCGTGTTCGGCTCTGCGCAAAGCGGTAATGCGCTTGCCTTGCGTGAGTTCCTGGCTCGCAACGCGCATCCGGCGGCGTATTTCGATGCCGACCAGCACGACACTGCCGCTGCACTGCTGACCCGCTTCAACATCCATATGGACGACCTGCCGGCGGTCGTTACGCCAGGCGGAACGGTGCTGAAGAAACCGTCCAACCGCGCAGTAGCGGATGCGCTTGGCTTGAGCCCGGACAATCTCGGCGGCCGCTGTTTCGATATCGCCGTGGTCGGCGCGGGACCGGCGGGACTTGCGGCTGCGGTGTACGGCGCATCGGAAGGCTTGAACGTCGTCGTGCTCGATACCAAGGCGGCCGGTGGCCAGGCCGGCACCAGTTCCAAGATCGAAAACTATTTTGGTTTTCCGACCGGCATCTCAGGGGTTGCGCTGGCCGGACGCGGGCTGTCGCAGGCGCGCAAGTTCGGCGCGGAAGTAGCGGTGCCGTTTGAAGTGAAGACACTCACCTGTGCTGGCGCCGGCAACCCGTTCGATATCGAACTCGACAATGGCGATTGCGTGCACGCACGCGCCATTGTGGTTGCCAGCGGCGCACGCTACCGTAAGCCGCAGATTCCCGAGCTCGAACGCTTCGAGGGGCGCGGCATCTACTACAACGCGTCGTACATGGAAGCGACCTTCTGCAGCAAGGCCGATGTGATCATCGTCGGCGGCGGCAACTCGGCTGGACAGGCGGCAGTCTTTCTCGCCGGCCATGCGCGCCACGTTCACATCCTGGTGCGCTCGTCGGGCCTCGCAGCCAGCATGTCGCAATACCTGATCCAGCGCATTGAAGCGGCTGACAACATCACGCTGCATACGCATACGCAGATCGTCGAACTGCAGGGCGAGGACAAGCTGCGATGCGTGCTGTGCCAGACAGACGATCAGCCGCCGCGCCCGTTCGAAGTGGAACACGTTTTCCTGTTCCTCGGCGCGGAGCCGAATACGGGTTGGCTCAACGATTGCGTGAAACTCGACGACAAGTCCTTCGTGCTGACCGATGCGCACATTCCTGCCGGCGCATGGCCGCTGGAACGCGCGCCCTATTATCTGGAAACCAGCCAGCCCGGGGTGTTTGCAGTGGGTGACGTGCGCAGCGGCTCCGTCAAGCGTGTGGCGGCGGCGGTCGGTGAAGGCGCTGCGGCGATACAGGCGGTGCATCAATTCCTGGCGGGATAGCAGACAGCACTGCTTGCCGGTTTCTTAAAGCCCTAATGACGCAGGCATCGGCAAGCCCGCGCCGCTGAGTAAGCCGTAGACCGTCCACGCCGCGATGGCGCCGTAGGCAAGGCGTGGCGCCCAGACCGACAGTTCGTGCTCGAACCGGTTGATGGCTTCTGTTTCCGCTTCGGCGTAACGGAACAGCATCGCGGGCAGCGTGCCGCTGTTCTCGCCGGTATGAATCAGCGCAATGCCGGCGTAATCCATCCACTCCACATCCTCCAGCGCGGCCGTCAGCGTCGCTCCGCGCTCGATTGCGCGCCGCACCGGCATGAATGCGCTTCGCACGACGCCGTTCTGCATCGTACCGACCGCGATGGGCAATGCATTAAGAACCGGTACACCTGCTTCCACCAGCAAGGCGAGACTTACAACAAAGTCACGGACATTACGCCGCAAATGCATATCGCCGAATAGCGGCATCTTCGGGTATAGCGTCTCCAGCCGGGTCCGCATCGGCGAGCGTGGTGCACGGCGCAAGCGATCCGGCAAAGACTTGATGAATGCGGCAGCCAGCAGCAAGATCAGCAGTACACCCACGGTGCGCAACAGGTAGCCGCCTATGCTTAACTCGTGATTGAACAGCGCGGGCACCGGCTGGACGAATAGCGAGCTGATCAGCATGAATGCCGGCAACGCGAGCCGCGCTTTGACCGCGCCGGCTTGCCTGGCACGTTGCGCGTAGTAGTCGGCCAGCCTGCGATAAATGGCGGCCGGACTGCCGGCCTCAGTGGCCGCGCGAATCAACGCGCCCTCCAGTTCGGTAAATAAGCCGCTGCGCACACCGGCCGCGGCGATCGTTGCACGACCGCGCAACAGCACGCCCATTCGTTGCCATCGCGCCCGCGCGGCGCCAGGCGGGTTCAGGCTGGCATAGGCGCGGTCCACCGGCAAACCGGCATGTTCCAACGCAGCGAGTTGCGCGAACAGGTCAGCACGAATCCGGAAAGGTAGGCTGGGCAGCGTCACTAGCGGCTCTGGTTCGATACACCGGCGTCAATCGTTCCATATACCTGCACGCCGGAAGCATCGGACGTGCGTGCATAGCCGCCGCAGCCGCCAATCATGGCCAGCATCGAGGCGCATAAGAGTAAACGGAAGAATAGAGAGCGTTTCATTTTGCCCGCCGAATAAAATAAATAATGCATCACCGTTCGTCCGACACATCGATGTCGACCCGATCCGGGTAGAACGCAAGGTAGTTGGTGATCGCCTCCGCCGCTTGATGCGGCGCTTCATACGTCCACACCGCATTGCGCCCTTGCGCACCGGCCGCCGGGATATCGTAGTACGAACAGTCACCCTTGTACGGACAATACGTGGTGTGTTCGCTGCGTGCGAGCTGCGACATGTCGACATCGCTGCGCGGAATGTATTGCACCGGCGGGTACGACGCTTCCTGCAGCGTCAGTGCCGCGCGGGTATCGCCAATCACACGGCTGGCGGCCGATACGGTAACCCGTCGTGAATTCGGCGTAATGGTGATCGGATGATCCGGCCCTGGAATCTTGATCGGCTTCGTCTGCATGCGGCGCTCCTGTTTTCCTTGGTGCGATTGCCGGTCGTACACCGGAAGAAAACACAGCTTATCCCTTATCCGAACTAAGCGTCCGGCAGGCTTTGCAAGGCGCGGGTATGATCGCCGGATTGCTGTCACTCAAATATTTCGATGCGCCCCATCCTCTCTATCGTCATCGCGCAGCTGTTCGGCACTTCGCTCTGGTTTTCTGCGAACGGCGCGGCCGGCGACCTGATGCGTGCATGGGGACTGACGACCGGCGATATCGGCTTGCTGACCAACGCGGTGCAGCTCGGCTTCATCTTCGGTACGCTGACCTTCTCGCTATCCGGATTGGCTGACCGGTACGCGGCGAGCAAAATCTTCGCTGTGTGCGCCACGCTCGGCGGCCTGTTCAACGCGGCATTTGCACTGGCCGCGCACGGCTTGCCTGCCGGCTTGCCGCTGCGGTTCGGCGTCGGCTTCTGCCTCGCCGGTGTTTATCCGCTCGGCATGAAGTTGATTGTCAGCTGGGTGCCGGAAAAAGCCGGCAACGCGCTGTCGCAACTGATCGGCATGCTGACCCTGGGTACCGCGCTGCCTTATGGCATACGGCTGGCCGGCTCCAGTTGGCCATGGCAAGCCAGCATCCTGGCTGCATCGCTGCTTGCATTCGTCGCTGCCGTCATGATGTGGCGGCTCGGCGACGGGCCGCATCTCAGCCGGCAAACGGGCGCCGCGCCACTGCGTTCCGGCGATGTATTGCGCAGCTTTTCGATTCCGCAATTCCGTGCCTCTGCCCTCGGTTACTTCGGCCACATGTGGGAGGTGTATGCGTTCTGGACACTGATACCGGCGCTGATTGTGCTCAGCCGTATCGCATCGCCCGCATCGCACGCGGTATCGGGATACGCCTTCGCCGTGATTGCGATTGGCGGCCTGGGCTGCATCATCGGCGGTGTATGGAGCCGGCGCTTCGGTAGCCCGCGTGTGGCGGCCGCCGCGCTCGGTATATCGGGACTGTGCTGTGCGCTCTATCCATTCAGCACCGACTGGAATCTGAATGCCCAGCTGTTGCTGCTGCTGATATGGGGCGCCACCGTTTCAGCCGATTCGCCGCACTTCTCGGCGCTGTCCGCCAATGCCTGTCCGCCGAACATGGTGGGCAGCGCGCTGGCCTTTCAGAATGCGATCGGCTTTGTCATTTCAATGGTGTCGATCCAGCTCGGCACCAGCATCGTTGCGCACTGGGGTGCCTACGTCACGTGGCTATTGCTGCCCGGCCCGGTGCTCGGCCTGATCGGATTCATGCCACTGTTAAGGCGAGCGCGCGCTGCGCACACTTGAGCGGCAAACCGCTCGCCGCATGCAGGCGCTTAACAATCACAACGAGAAAGACATGCATCAACCCCACATAGACTGGCAAACCCAGCTGATCGCCATCGCCACATCGGCCAACCAGAATGATGGCGCGCACGACGTCAATCACCTTCATCGCGTATGGAAGACTGCGCAAGCGCTGCTGCGCCAGCATCCGGAAGCCGACGCCTCGGTAGTGCAAGCAGCCTGCTATCTGCATGATCTGATCAACCTGCCGAAGAACCATCCCGATCGTGCACAGGCATCGCGGCTCGCCGCGCAGCTGGCGCGCGAAAAACTGACAGAGATAGATTTTCCTAAGGAGAAGCTGGAAGGCGTGATGCACGCCATCGAGGCGCACAGCTTTTCCGCGAACATCGCGACGACCACGATCGAAGCGCAAATCGTGCAGGATGCCGATCGGCTCGATGCGCTTGGCGCTTTGGGATTGGCACGGCTGTTCTATACCGCAGGCCGCATGGAATCGGCGCTGGCGCATAGCACGGACCCGCTGGCACAACACCGTGCGCTCGATGATCAACGGTACGCGCTTGATCATATCGAGGCAAAGCTCGCCACCTTGCCGGCGACGATGCAGACCGCAGAAGGACGCGCGATTGCGGATCAGCGCCTGCAGTGGCTTCGCGAATTTCGCGAACGCTTTGCGGAAGAGTGGCGCTGAGTTTTATTCAGCCACGCCGGCTGCCATGTCGCCGCTTGTCTTCTGCGCACTCGTTGTCGCGTCCTGCGCAAAGATGCTACGCAAGGTGACTTCAACAGGGCGGTCGGTCATCACGATCAGTTTGTCGTATACCTGCTTTAGCTCTTCCGGCGTCCACTGCGCCAGGGGCGTCATGGCCAGTTTCTTGTCGAATGGCCGCCACGGCAAACCGCGCTGTGGATTGCCCGGCGCGAAGAATTTTTTCAACGTCAGCGGACTGGCCTGGTCGGACGATAGCCAGCGCGTCACTACGCGCTTGCCGCTAGCGCAGTCGAGCAGCGTGAGACGCGCAATCATGTACAGGCTGCTCGAACTGCCGAACATGAGCCGGGTGTAGACGACGGGGCCGCCAAAGTACTGATTGGTCCCAGGATCGTTCCGCGCTTCGCGGTTGAGGATCAGTACGCCGTCCAGCATGTTGGCATTGCAGTAGTTGTGCAACGCGCCCGGAACATCGACTGTCGGCCCACCCGTAAGCAACGGTGCGCTCCATGGGTCGATGAACATATCGATCTGCTGCATCTCGCTTGTAGAAAATGGCGGCGTCACCGCGTCGATGCCGTATTTTTTTGTAAGCTCATTTCGCAGCCGGTCTTCATAAACCGCATCGAGATCCCACACCGAGACATCCAGCGTTTCATACTCGTTGTTGAAGACTGTCAGCCCGGTGTACTGACGCGTGAATACAGAGCCAACGACGGATACCACGCCGACTCGCTTCATCTTTGCGACGTCTTCCCGCTCGGCCGGCGAATACATCGTGGCGCAGCCGCTCAACCAAATGGAAAAAATCAATGCACCGAGAAATCGCAACTTCGTTTTTGTTTGTTGTGTGCGCATGGGTGAATCCGGTAAAAGATCGTGCCGCATTATAGAGGAAGAAATTTGACGCGAACCTGCTTCGCAGTCAGCTTTTTTAATCCCGCATATTGGCCGAGCCCGCTCACCGCGCAAGATGACAAAAGAAAAGCCGGCCGCGCTTTCGCGTTGGCCGGCTATGGAATTGCGGCTTAGGTAAGCGCTACATATGCGCCTCGTCCACCGGAATCTCGTCGTACTGATCCTCACGTTTCGCGGTAGCGCCTGCTTGCCGCCCCGGCGCAAGCCCGCTATTGGTTGCCACGGTGCTGTCCAGGTTCGGCGCTGCCGCTGACCGGCTGGAAGTACCGGTCGCTGAGTTGCGGTCACCTGGCTTGGCGCCCGGGGCAACCTCAGCTGCGACCGACTTCGCTTCCTCTTTAACCACTTCCGCAACGTGCTTCGCCGACTCCTTCACGCGTTCGGCTTGCTCGCTCGCCGCTTCTTTCGCCTTATCCAGCAAATCGTCGCGCGTGCTGCCCATCATCTCGTCTTCGCGCCGCGTGCTAGGCAGCATCGCGCCCAACAGTGCGCCGGCGGCCAGGCCGAGCACCCCGATCATCAACGGCTGCTCGTCCACCATGCGGTTCACGCCATCCTTCGCGCGGTAGTACTGCTCCTGCGAACGATGGCTGATCTCGCCGACGCGCGCGCGTGCACCTGCCGCAGTGCCGGCAATGCGGTCGCGTGCCTCATACGTCGCGCTACGCGCGCGATCCGTCATGGCGGCCGCACTATCGCTGACGCGATGGCCAAGATCGCTGGCCTTGTCCATTGCATTGCGTCCCGTCCGCTCCGCCTGCGCCCGCCATTCGCTGCCCTTCTCGCTGATCGATTCCGTCGCACTGCGCAGCTTGTCGCCCTGCATGCCGCCGCTGTCGTACGACTGAGCGTACATATGATCATGGTCGTCGTCATAGGAGCGCTGGCTGCCCAGACGCGTACGACCGCCCGAGCCGCGGCCGGATGCCATCAACCACGCGAGTCCGACGCCCACCAATGCGACTGGCACGGGGTTATCGCGCACGGTGTTCGCAAGATTGGCGCCGAAGTCGGCCGGCAGGCTGGTGCGCGCGTAGGCAAAGGCCTGATCCATCATCTGGCCCGGCGTCAGCTTGCTCTGGATCGCGTCGATCGTGGAGCTGACTTCCGCGCGGGTGCGCTCCAGGTCGTTCTCGATTTCTTCCGGACGGCGATGATCTTCACGCAGAAGATTAGTGTCGTAGTCGTTCATCACAGCCTCCCTTTCACCACGTGCTTGTCACGCATCAGTGAATCAACAGTGCGATGCGGCACCAGCTTCTCCGGTTTGAGCTTGCTGCTGCCCGCCTTCAGCATGCCGTAACCAACGGCGGCAACCACCACGCCAACAATCAAGGGCGCCAGCCACGGCGCCAAATCGGGTGGCAGGTACATTGCGAGCAAGTTGACGACGGCCAGCAAGATGATCAGCAAACCGGCCGCGGCTACCGCACCGCCGATCGCCATCGAGGTGATGCCGGTCTGCGCCGAAGAAATCTTCTCGGAAATTTCCGCACGGCCCAGCGCGATTTCCTGCCGCACCAGATCCAGGGTTTCGCGCGTCAGGTCGGAGAACAAAGTGCCGAGCGACTTGTCTGTTTTATCGATTGACATAGGTAGGTCCTCCAGGAGTGGATGTGCTTAAACCGGAAAGCGGCGAATTTTTGTCTGCCGATGGGGATGCGCCGGAAGCGGCCAGCGCCGCACTGCTGCCGACGTCGCTGCCTTCCATCACGCTGCCGCTCGTGTCGGCGTCCGCCATTGCATTGCTGGTGAGCGTCGATTCGCCGCGATCGCTGACATTCGGCCGCTTGCTCAACAGCGCGCCGCCGTCATAGTCTGTATCGCCTGAGCCGGGGTGCTTGCGCCACGCCGCATCGTCTTGTGCAGAAGAAGAACGATTGCGCAGCTCGCCATACGAGCGGTCGAGATCGCCACGTTGATGGTCGGCAGAACTCTTCATGAAACGCGCCAGCACAAATCCGGCGATCATCGAGCCTGCGAGGAAAGTGCCGGGCGATCGCCGGCCGAGGTTCTCCGCATCGCGGATCAGCGTATCGAGATTCTTGTTGCGCAGCTGCTCGCCGAACGATTGCAACTGGTCGGCAAACATTTCGACGTAGCGGCCGGTTTGCGCGTTGCCCTCGCCCTGCAGCTGTTGCGCAGTATTGCGAAAGGCGTTCGCGGCAGAATCGACCGTGCCGGCGGCACTGACTTTCTGTTCGTCGAACATCGTGCGGCCCTGCTCTTTCGCGCGGTCGGCCATGTCTTGCGCATACTGCTTGGCTTCGTCGATGCCGCTGCTGGCGCTGCCTGCATCCTTTGCCGCGCCATCGGTACGCGCCTGCCGCGCGGCGTTCACACCGCCATCCAGGCTGGGATCGCCGGTCCGCGTTCGCTGCTGTGTATTGCCGGGGGGATTGGTGCCGGATAAACCAGGAGTGGGCGCCTCGCCCACTTCTGTTACCCATTCCGTATCTTGTGTCATGGAGGTCTCCTTGCTATTGATGAGTTTGCTAGCAGGGCTGCAACCAGATCAGGCTGCGAGTCGAGTATTGATAAGTTTTGCACGGCAGCGCAAAAAAGACGGTAGGACAGGTGGCGGAAATTGCGTCAGAAAATGAAAGTGAGTTCAAGCGCGGCAGTTATCGCACGCGGTGCTGAATACGGAAGAACTAGACAGCAGTTGGTATGATTTCCGACGTCACGTAGATGCTCGACGGTATAAGCTCTAGCTCGGCTATAAGCTGTACCGTTTGCCGGCAAACTGCTCATCCCCTTCTATTTGGAGTTCACCTATGACAGCGGGAAGAAATAATGACCCACGTTTTGATGTATTCGAAGAAGAACCAGTGCACCTGGCGCATTTCGGCCGCCCACACAGTGGATGGCGCAAGAAGCTGTTTCTGGTCATCTTTGAATCGGATACCAGGGCGGGGCGCTATTTTGATTTCTCCTTGATTGCCGCCATCGTATTGAGCGTAGCGGTGGTGATGCTGGACAGCATCGCAGACGTACATGCGCGATACGGCGACATCCTGGGCGCACTGGAGTGGTTCTTTACCTTTCTCTTCACGATCGAGTATATCGCCAGGCTAAGCTGCGTCAAACATCCAGTGCGATATGCGCGCAGCTTTTTTGGCGTAGTCGATTTGCTTGCGATCCTGCCGGCCTACATCGCGTTTATGGTTCCCGGCTTGCAGGTTCTCATTGATTTCAGACTGCTGCGACTGCTGCGCATCTTCCGGCTGCTAAAGCTCGTCTCGTATGTAGAAGAATATTCGCAGCTGGCAAGAGCGATCTCTGCCAGTCGGCGCAAGATCGTGATCTTCCTTTCCGTCGTGGCCATCCTCGTTATCTTGAATGGCACACTGCTGTATGCAATTGAAGGCGGCCCCGGCACCGCTTTCAGCAGCATCCCGACCTCCGTCTACTGGGCGATCACGACGGTCAGCACGGTGGGCTTTGGCGATATCTCGCCGCAAACGGATTTAGGGCGCGCCATCGCATCGATTACGATGTTGATCGGGTGGGGGATACTTGCCGTCCCAACGGGGATCGTCACATCGGAAATGGCGGCGCAGAGATTCGGTAGAAGGCATGCCACAACGAGAACCTGCAGAGAGTGCCAGACAACCGGACATGACGTTGATGCGAACTATTGCATGCACTGCGCGGCGCCGCTACCCGCCTACCAGTACGAGGCAACGCCAAAATAGGCACGGGCGCCTTTTACACGTCCGGTGCATGGTCGTAGAAGTCGACCCGCATTTTCATCGGCCCTAGCGGCTCGACATGATAAAACTGTTCTGGCTGCGCCAGACCGGCCCGCTCGCTCGTCAGAATGGTCGCCGCCCCCGTTTCTTCAATCACATAACGGACCTCGCCTTCCAGCACGCGGATCACAGCCTAGACGCCAGCCTTAGTGTTATGCGCATGACGCAGTTTTTGCGGCAAAGTGATTTCATCAAAGATCGGCGTTGACTTGTACGGTGCGGTTGCCATGGTGTGCTCCAGCATAGTGGTGTCGCGCAGCAGACGACAGTGTGAAATGGCTTCCTGATCTGCTGATGATGCGCTTGCGATTCTCGATTACACAGAGGGTGTCATCGCACGAAAACAAAAATAACAGAATCTACTTAATTCATGGGATGGACGAATGTTTTTACCGCCAGCAGGATAGCGAAGATTTTTTAACCGCTGAAGTGCGCAATGTCCTTGTAAAACATTGGCTACGGACGTTGGTTGAATCATCCTAAAAGAATGGAAAGTCGATCATTCGCTTTCCATTCACCATCCGCTCACGAAAGTTATTCGACGGCCTTCCATTAAGCCTGCCAAAGCCGTTCACTAACTCTGCATGAGCTCATTAATATTCCACATTCCAAAAATCAGGGAGAAAAAAAGCATGTTCAAAAGCCTTACCATCGTTGCGCTGACCGCAGTATTGTTCACCGGTTGCGCATCCGTGAAAATGGAAAGCAAGGAAGCTTCACAGAAGGCGAAGGAATTCGCGAAGCCGAGCGCAGGCCAATCCGGACTGTATATCTATAGAGACAGCTTTGTGGGCAAGGCGCTCAAGAAGGATATCTGGGTTGATGGCAAGTGCGTCGGTGAAAGCGGACCGGATGTCTTTTTCCATACCGAGGTGGAAGGCAACAAGGATCACGCCATCGCTACCGAATCCGAGTTCTCGCCAAATACGCTCTCGCTCTTTACCGAAGCGGGCCGAAATTACTTCATCAGGCAGTACATCAAGATGGGGGCATTCGTTGGCGGTGCCGGCGTAGAACTCATTCCGGAAGAACAAGGCAAAGCTGCCGTATCCAAGCTGGAACTGGCAACGCCGGGCACATGCAGTGATAGTGCCGCTGCTAAAAAATAGAACTGATTTTGTAAGCTTGATTTGAAAAGGGCTGCGTTGAAGCAGCCCTTTTCTATTGCGGTAGCCGATGCCTGAATGCGTGGACCGGTCAGACTAGCAGGGAACGAAGTTGGTTGCAGTGTAGGTCTGACGCACTTGAAGTTGACGCGGTGAGTTTTATAAAAAGTTATAAAGAAGAACTCACTAAATTACGCCGAAGATAATTTAGTAATACTGTCGAATATACCCATAAGCTTTCTCAAATAACTCTTCATCTGCATGAAGCTTATATTTGAAGAGCGCTTTACGAAGTGCCTTTTTGACTTCGCGTTCTCCTGCCAATGTTTGCTGCCACCCAGGGAAACGAACCAAACGAACAATTTCATCAATGTCAGCAACAACGCGCTCAACAATGATGGGGGTTTCACTCGTCTTAACTTGGTTAAACAACTCGGTTAAAGCAGCTTTGCCTAATGCTTCATCTTCTTCAGGAAGAATCTCTTTCTCGGCTTGCACAGTTTCCTGCGCGATCTGCAGTAACTGCTTCAGAAATTCGACGCTGTTAATTTGACCTGATTCAAATCGATCTTTTAAGGCATCAAGTCGTTCCGAAAGTTTTTTAAATTTAGGGATTGCAAGATGATTACGCAGTCTACGTTTGAGCTTGATCTCAATTTCCTTCGCTTTTTTATGGTCAGGATTTGAAAGCACTGCCTCCAATAAATCTGCGTCTAATACTAAAGTGTCGAGGTCATCTCTTATGGTGTCGACATGTACGTTTTGATGGATCAGTTCAATCGTTTTGGCACCGAGCGAATGCCATATCAGCTTGCCATGTCCGCTAGAAGGTTGCACCGATTGATAAACCTGCGACAACCACTTGTAGTCCTTCTCGAAAGGTCCCAGTACTGTGTCTGGCGATAAAGCTTCCCAGATTTTGTTCAGCACGCTGTACTCAGCGGCGAAGTTATCTCGCACAGCGTTATTTGGAAGACACTGTTGCGCAGCGATCAATCCCTCATAGCCTTGTAGCGATCGATCGCACCCCGTAAAGAAAGTGAGACATTTCTGGATCGCTTCCGGCAGTTTGTCCTTCAACTCTTGAATGTTGCTAACAACTTGTTTGACGCTCTGGTCGTCGAACTCAAGTGCCGCCGCCACATCATCGAAGATGCCGAGGTAATCCACGATCAGGCCATGAGTCTTCTGCTCGGAGTAGGTGCGGTTGACTCGGCAGATGGCCTGCAGCAGAGTGTGGTCGCGCAATGGTTTGTCCAGGTACATAGCCTGCAAGATCGGCGCATCGAAGCCGGTCAACAGCTTGGCCGTGACGATGATCAGCTTCAGTGGGTCGACCGGGTCGCGGAACCGATCCAACAGCCGCTCTTCCTCATCGCGTGAACGATCATAGGCGGCGTAATCTGGATGCTCTTTCTTATCCGCCGCCTGCACCGACATGACGATGTCCGTGGCCTCATGCGGCAGCAACTTGTCCAACTCGGCCTTAAATAACAAACAGGATTCCCTGTCAAAGGTGACGATCTGCCCCTTAAAGCCGTTGGGTTCCACCTTGGTCTGATAATGCTCAACAAGGTCTTCGCAGATCTTGCGAATGCGCTCAGGCGTCTTCACCAATACGGCCATTTTGGCTGCGGTCTTGGCGAGGTTGTCTTTGTCCAAATCAGAGAGGCTGCCGGTTAGATCTTTATAGGCGGCATCGAGTGCCGCCTTGTCGATGTGCAGGTCAATCAGTCGAGGCTCGAAGTGCAGCTTTAGCGTGGCACCGTCACGGATTGACTCTTCGAAGCCGTACCGACTCATATAGCCCTTCTCGTCTTCGTCGGCACCAAAGGCGTAGAAGGTGTTACGGTCGGTACGGTTGATCGGCGTGCCGGTCAGGCCGAACAGAAATGCATTGGGAAGGGCCTCACGCATCTTGCGGCCCAGGTCGCCTTCTTGCGTGCGATGGGCCTCATCTACCAACGCAATGATGTTGCTGCGGTCGTTCAAACTGCCGGTTGCCTCGCCGAACTTGAAGACCGTGGTAATGATGATTTTGCGTACGTCCTGCGCCAGCAGCTGCTGTAGCTTCTCCCGACTGTCGGCCTTTTCCAGATTGGGAATGTCCGCTCCGGTGAAAGTGCCTGTGATCTGGCTGTCGAGATCGATCCGATCCACCACGATCAGCACCGTAGGGTTTTTCAAGCCTGAATGCATGCGCAGCTTCTGCGCGGCAAACACCATCAGCAATGACTTGCCCGAACCCTGGAAGTGCCAGATCAGCCCTTTCCTGGGGTAACCCGCCAGCACGCGTTCGACGATCTTGTTGGCCGCCTCAAACTGCTGGTAGCGGCAAATGATCTTGATGCGCTGCTTTTTCCTGTTGGTGGCGAACAGGGTGAAGCTGCCGAGGATGTCCAGCACCACATGCGGACGCAACATGCTCTCAGCGGACAGCTTGAGCGACTTCAGCGGGTGGTGCTGACCATCCTCCCCATCGCCATCCAGATGCCACGGCCCCCAATCCTTGACCGGCAGGCCGATGGACCCGTAGTGGTAAGCCTTGCCTTCGGTCGCCACCGAGAACACGTTGCAGACGAAGAGCTCAGGCACGAACTTCTCATAGTCGTCGTGCACCTGCACTGCGCCATCGACCCAGCTGATGCACTTCTTGACTGGCGTCTTAGCCTCGATCAGCACCAGCGGCAGCCCGTTGACCAACAACACCAGATCGGCACGGCGCTCGGTGGGGCCTGCGCGGTAGATGAACTGCTGGGTGACGATGTACTGGTTCTGCGCCAGATCATCCAGGTCGATCAGCCGCACCGGCACATGCTCGTTGTTGGGGCCGAAGGGCATCGAGCGCTCGCCGCGCATCCAGACGGTCATTTCCTCGTTGGCGCGGATCAGTCCATCGGAGCGCACCGACAGCACGATGGCCCGCAGCTTGTAGAGCACCTCGTCGGCACGGTCGGGCTGAGCGGCGATCTCTGGGTTCAGACGGATCAACGCCTCGCGCAGCCAGGGTTCAACCAGCACTTCCTGAATCTGGCGCGGGACCTCAGCCGGGGCAGCGTAGCGCCAGCCGATGCCTTTGGGACTGGGGCCGTAGCTTGCCTGAGGTTCCTGGACGGTGTTGGCCGGGATAGTCTTGATTGGGCCTGCTAGCAGGTCACGGACGTAGGCCTCGACGGTGTTGGATTCAGTGAACGACATCTAGTGAGCTCCCAAGAAATCGTGTATCGCCAACCGCGCTATCTTCTTTGCATTAATGTGCCGAGCCTCAATTAAGTTCACAGTCGACTCCGCACTTTCAAGCTGAGTCGCATGCTCGCCCCACTTTTCCTCATTGGGGAGTTTGATGAGCATCTCACGAATCTTTGCTTGAGAAATATTTTTCATGGCGCCGCCGGTGCCGGTTGCATTAGCTTTCATGTATTGGCGAGCCACCTGAGTGCGCAACGCCTCAAGAAGGAGTCGATTTGGCATACCTTTAGCTGGGACCAGTCGAAGCGTCTTATCAGATAGCATCAAATTCTGATGAGCTCTAGTAACCAAACATGCTAGGCCGACTAAATCGGGCGTGTTCGCACGAGTGATCAGAACATCCCCAGCTCGTACTTTATGGATATCCATGAAATCCGCTTGCTTGATCAAAGTCTTGCTTTCAGCCGGAAGAAACGATCTTTTTCCAACTGCACTAACTTTTAAGACTGCGTATTCTTCATCCGAAGAGGGGGACTTATCAACGCCAACGACACTCTTGCCTGCCTGGATATCCTTAAGGATGTCACCCAGACGGGTAAAAATGGGGGCAATAGAGAATGTTTTCTCCCGTAGCGAAGCTTGATATGCCAAAGCGGCTTTCAATGCATCTTCATAAGCGACGACAGTTTCAAGGGCCGACCTACAAGCCTTTACTATCGTCGGTTGCTCAGTAATCGGTGGCAATGCAAACTCAAAATCCGCCAGACTAGTCCAGTTGGTGCGAGGGCTCAACGAGCCGGCAGATGTGCCCACCGCGTGATCGAAGAAGGCATCTGTCTGGCAAATGAACGGCAGCAACTCCGGTAGCAAGACCTGCGCATCCTTTGTCTCCAGCACGTAGATGTCCCCGGAACACACACCGGAGAAGTCCGCCACGGCCACCTTGCGCTGGTAAGCGCGCCGCTTGCCGAACAGCACCTGTCCAGGTTGAAACACGCTGGTGAAGGTCACCCCATCAGCGACGTTTCCCCAATTGCGGATGCGCAATTCACCGGGTTCGAGGTGCTCCAGACCGACGTAGCGTTCAATGCCATCGGCTAGCGGATCTTGGCTGCGTGCTTTCGAGAGGCGCACCACGTCGTCGAATTTCACCTGACGCCAGCCGGTCTTCAGGGCTTTATTGTTTTTGTCAGACACGCTCGATGTCCTCCGTAATCAGTCCATCCAGCGTTTCCACTAGCACGTTCATCTGTTGCCAAAAGGCGCGGCCATCGGTTTGCCATTGATCCCAGGCGGAGCACAGCGATACGGCGTTCCCATTGCTACCGGTGGTGTTGGCGGTGGTAATGCGCTTCACGTACAGCGGGATCGAGAGGTTGCCCGCATTGGCGCCGATTTCGTCCAGGGTGGCGACCTTGGCGAAACCGGGCACATCCACAAAGGTCTTGTAAGCGCTCAGGATGGCCTGCTGGTGCTCGAGTTTCAGGAAGCTCTGCGCCCGTTCCCGGGTGACCTCGTTCACCGCGTCGATGAAGATCAACTTGCCCTTGCGAGCAGCGACCTTTTTGCGGTTACAGATGACGATGCACGACTCCATCGGCGAGTTGTAGAACAAGTTGGGACCCAAGCCGATGATGGCCTCGACCCAATCCTGCTCGACCATCTTGGCGCGCATGGTCTGTTCCTCGTTGCGGAACAGCACGCCGTGGGGCCAAAGCACAGCACTACGCCCCTTCGCGCTGAGACTGGTCAAGATGTGCTGCTGGAAGGCGTAATCGGCACGGCCCTGCGGTGGTGTGCCCAACGAGTTGCGGCCCCACTTGTCACTGCTCCAGGCCTCGCGGTTCCATTGTTTGATGGAGTAAGGCGGATTGGCCAGGATCACATCGAACTGGCGCAGGCGGTCGCCTTCGATGTGCTTAGGTTCGGCCAAGGTGTCACCTCGGATGATCTCGAAGTCCTCCACACCGTGCAGAAACAGGTTCATGCGGGCGATGGACGAGGTGATGAGGTTACGCTCCTGCCCATAGAGCTTGAGCGTGCGGTATTCGCCACCCGAGCGCTTCACTTCGTCCAACGCCGAGATCAGCATGCCGCCGGTGCCGCAGGTGGGGTCGTAAATTGACTCGCCGGCCTGCGGTGCAAGGAGCTGTGTCATCAGGTGGACGACAGTACGGTTGGTGTAGAACTCGGCGGCCGTGTGGCCGGAGTCGTCCGCGAACTTCTTGATCAGGTATTCGTAAGCGTTGCCGAGCTCGTCCTCGGGCACGTTGGCCACCGAAAGCGTCTGGGTCGAGAAGTGCTCGATCAGGTCTTTCAGCGTTTCGTCTGGCAGGCGTTCGCGGTTGGTCCAAGGGGCGTCGCCGAAGATGCCGTCGAGCAGATCCGGGTTGGCGGTTTCGATGGCGCGCATGGCTTTCTGGATGGCTGCGCCCACGTTCTTCGGCGTCTGACGCACATCGGTCCAGTGAGCGCCTTGGGGGATCTGGAAGCGGTGGTTCTCGGCGAACTGGGCATACGAGAGGTCGCCCTTCGAGTTCGCCAGAGCCGCTTGGTATTCCTCCTCCCACACATCCGACACGCGCTTGTAGAACAGCAACGGGAAGATGAACTGCTTGTAGTCGCCGGCGTCGATGAGGCCGCGCAGCAGCACGGCGGCGCCCCACAGGTAGCTTTCGAGTTCTTGTTGGCTGATGCGTTTGCTTTGGTGACTCATTGCAGCCATCCCCCTTCCGTCATGACCTGCGCGAGCCGCTCTTCGGCTTCACGGCAGCGGGTGAGCGTGTCCTTGAATGCCGCGATGGCATCCGGCAGCGGTGGAATGTCTTCTTGCAATGGCGGCAGGACATAGCGCGAGATGTTCAGCGTCCAGTCCTCGGCCTTAATCTCATCGAGGCTGACTACGCGGACCGCGTCTTGCACATCGGCAAAGCTGCGATACCAGCCGAGGATCGCGGCGGCGTGCTCGGGTTCAAGATAGTTCTGCGCGCGGCCCCGGCGGAAAAGGCGTGACGCATCGGCGATCAACACCTTCCTCTTGTGTTTGACCGATTTGCGCTTGCGCAGGACCAAGATGCACGCGGCAAGACCGGTGCCATAGAAAAGGTTAGGCGCCAAGCCGATCACGGCCTCGATCAGATCCATTTCCAGCAATTTCTGACGAATGTCGCCCTCCGCACCTTTGCGAAACAGGGCGCCCTGGGGCAGTACCACAGCCATGCGACCAGTCACATCGGCCATCGACTTGACCATGTGCTGCACCCACGCAAAGTCGCCGCTAGATGACGGCGGCAGGCCAGCAAAGTTGCGGCCAAAAGGGTCGTTTAACCACAGGTCTTCGCCCCACTTCTCAAGAGAAAAAGGCGGGTTTGCGATTACACAATCAAAGGTCGCGAGAAGATCACCGTCGAAAAAAGCAGGAGATTTTAAGGTATCACCACGGACAATTTGAAACTCTTCAATACCGTGCAAGAACAAGTTCATTCGCGCAATAGACGATGTTGTGAGGTTTTTCTCTTGCCCATACAGCTTGCCCCACATGCGCTTGATGTCACCCTTTGTTTCTTTAATGTGCTGAACAGCAGCCATTAACATGCCGCCAGTGCCACAGGCCGGATCGTAGATCGTCTCAGCTTCTTTAGGATCGAGGATATCTGCCATTAAGCGTACAACGCTTCGAGGCGTATAGAACTCGCCAGCTTTCTTGTTCGTTAGATCGGCAAATTTTTTTATTAAGTATTCGTATGCATCTCCAAGAATATCGGAGGTTACATCTGAATTACTTAAGTCAATTTTGGAGAAATGCTCTATTAAATCTTTGAGCAGGGAGTCCGATAGCCGATCTTTATTTGACCATTGAGCGTCACCAAACACACCGTAAAGCGTATCTGGATTTGCCTTTTCAATTTCACGAAATGCGCGTTGCAAAGCCGCGCCAATATTTTTCGCTTTCTCACGGACATCTGTCCAGTGGCAGCCGCTAGGGATTTGAAATCTATGTGATTCGGGAAACTCGGCAAGTTCTGCGTCACCTGTTTCGCTAATAATGTTCACATATTCTTCATCCCAAACATCGCAAATTCGTTTGAAGAATAGGATAGGGAAAATAAAAGTTTTGAAATCAGCAGCGTCAACTGGGCCTCTCAAAATATTTGCGGCTTCCCAGAGATGGGATTGAAGTTGACTCAACCGATCAGTAATTGCCGATACACGATACATTGATGCGACTTATTAAGTTATACGTTGCTACTAAGTTGATGCATTAAAAGCAGTCGCTACTTCTGGGAATAATCACCGACCGTAATTAAAACTGCGTGATCTTTTATGCTTGCATATGCGACGACACCGTTATCCATTAGACGAAAACGAGCATCTTTTTGTATGCCTGGATAAATAGGTGAGCTTTGAAAATCGGCTAAGTATGCCATCCATCGTACGGCCGGAGTCAAATTATCCATAGCCAGAAAATAAGCCGACACCGCGAAGAGCGCCATTCCAAAAACTATGGCGCCCCCAAACATATGATTCATGAACTTACTTGCCAAAGATTTTCTGTAACTATCAAGAGAAAACTTTCTAAATGCATTAATAGAGATGGATGTCCCAGTAGTTTCGATTAACTGACTGATCAACGGTAACGTCGTGAATTTAAGAAGGACCTCTGCAACAGCCAAGCACAAAATCAATCCTAATAAAAGTATGGCCAGTATTAAGATCAATACAGCGGGATAATAAATCCATGTACAAACAGCTACTGTGAAATCGAAGTATTGCGAAGGTAATTGAGTCGCAGCTGTAGTTAAAAAGCGGCCCGGGATAATCGCTAAAAGCAAAGCAAGGCCGTGGACAAGAACCGTCAAGTATCTTCCGAGTGGCGCCTTCCATATTTTTTTCGCGTAAGGGAAAAAGGCCACCAAAAAGCCAACGGCAAAGCATATTGATGCGATTAAGCCAAAAGCCGGCATAACTGCGGAGGGATTATAAAAAAGCGATATTAAAGTCCCCAATGCACAAAACGCAAAACCTGCACCATACCAACGGCCCAAATTGCAAAGCTGATCATAAATATTTTTGAAGATTAAATTCATAAAAAAAGAGGGCCAAAGCCCTCTCAATAAAAGAAAATTTTTTGGTTTAAATATCAATATTCCCCGCAGCCAGCGCATTCGTTTCAATGAACGCCCTACGCGGCTCCACATCATCACCCATCAAGGTCGTGAAAATCTGATCCGCTGCGATCGCGTCTTCGATCTGCACTTTCAATAAACGGCGCACGGTTGGGTCCATCGTCGTTTCCCACAGCTGTTCCGGGTTCATCTCGCCCAGACCTTTGTAGCGCTGCTTGCCGACGTTGCGCTCTGCTTCGCTGCGTAGCCAGTTCATCGCCTGGTGGAAATCGCTGATGGCACTCATCTTGGCCTTGTCGCCATTGCCACGTTGGACCAGCGCCCCCGGACCGATCAGGCCTTTGAAGGTTGCTGCGGCAGCGGCCAGCACGGTGTAGTCGGGGCCGGTGACAAAGTCCGCGTCGAAGCCGGTGACCTTCACGTTACCGTGCTGCATGCGCTCAATGCGCAGTGCGTATTTGTCCGCCAGCTCGTCATGCACGACCTTAACCTTGACGGCCGGGTCGTTAATGCCTTGCTGCAGGCGCACGGCCGATTCGTCCGCGGCTTGTTGCGAGCCCAGGTCCAGCGTTACGCCAGTCATGATGGCGGTGAGGGCGGCAGAATCAATCGCGCGTGTCAGGCGGCTGATGATGGCGTTGGCCGTGTTGTACTGGCGGACCAGTTCTGCCAATGCATCGCCGCTGATTGGTGCGGCGCCTTCGGTCGGGATCAGGGCGGCGTCGTTCAATGCGATCTGCATCATGTAGACCGATTCTTCCACGTCGTCCTTCAGGTAACGCTCGTCCTTGCCGTGCTTGACCTTGTACAGCGGCGGTTGTGCGATGTAGACGTGGCCGCGCTCGACCAGCAGCGGCATCTGGCGATACAGCAGCGTGAGCAGCAGCGTGCGGATGTGGGCGCCGTCGACGTCCGCATCGGTCATGATGATGATGCGGTGATAGCGCAGCTTATCGATGTTGAATTCGTCAGCGCCGATGCTGGTGCCCAGCGTGGCGATCAGCGTGGTGATCTGTTCGGAAGACAGCATCTTTTCGAAGCGCGCCTTCTCCACGTTCAACACCTTGCCGCGCAGCGGCAGGATCGCCTGGAACTTACGGTCGCGGCCCTGCTTGGCGGAGCCGCCTGCGGAGTCACCCTCGACGATGTACAGCTCGCACAGCGCCGGATCTTTTTCCTGGCAGTCTGCGAGTTTTGCGGAGAGGCCGAGGCCGTCCATGATGCCTTTGCGGCGCGTGAGTTCGCGCGCCTTGCGTGCGGCTTCGCGTGCGCGTGCGGCTTCCACGATCTTGCCGCAGATGATCTTGGCGTCGTTTGGTTTCTCGGCGAGGAAGTCGGTCAGCGTCTTGGCGACGATTTCTTCCACCGGGCCGCGCACTTCGCTCGATACCAGCTTGTCCTTGGTCTGCGAGCTGAACTTTGGCTCCGGCACTTTGACGGACAGTACGCAGGTCAGGCCTTCGCGCATGTCATCGCCGGTGACTTCGACTTTGGCTTTTTTGGCGAACTCGTGTTCGTCAATGTACTTGTTGATGACGCGCGTCATCGCGGCGCGCAGGCCGGTCAGATGGGTGCCGCCATCGCGTTGCGGAATGTTGTTGGTGAAGCAGAGCACCTGTTCGTTGTACGCGTCGTTCCATTGCATGGAGACGTCGACGGCGATGTTGGTGTTCTGGTCCGACATACGTTCGCCGGTTGCCTGGAAAATCGTCGGGTGCAGCACGCTCTTGGCTTTGTTGATGTATTCCACAAAGCCGCGCGTGCCGCCTTCGAACGCGAACACTTCTTCCTTGCCGGTACGCTGGTCGGTCAGTTTGATGTTGACGCCGTTGTTCAGGAACGAAAGTTCGCGGATGCGCTTGGCAAGGATGTCGTAGTGGAACTCGACGTGCGTGAAGATTTCTTCATCGGCCCAGAAGTGGACTTCGGTGCCGCGCTTGTCGGTTTCGCCGATCACTTTGATCGGCGAAACAACCTGGCCGTCGATCGTTTCAACCTCGCGGTTCTGCGGTACGCCGCGCACGAACTCCATCTGGTGCACCTTGCCATCGCGACGGATCGTCAGCTTGAGCAGCTTGGACAAGCCGTTGACGCAGGACACGCCCACGCCGTGCAAGCCGCCGGAGACCTTGTATGAGTTCTGGTCAAACTTGCCGCCGGCATGCAGCTCGGTCATCACGATTTCTGCGGCGCTGCGTTTTGGCTCGTGCTTGTCGTCCCACTTGATGCCGGTAGGAATGCCGCGGCCGTTGTCAGTCACGGAAATCGAATTGTCCGAATGGATGGTGACGTGGATCTCGGTGCAGTGGCCGGCCAGTGATTCATCGATCGAGTTGTCCAGTACTTCAAATACGCAGTGGTGCAAGCCGGTGCCGTCCGACGTATCGCCGATGTACATGCCGGGGCGTTTACGTACTGCTTCCAGACCTTCAAGGATTTGAATGGAGGATGCGCCGTACTGTGCAGACTGGGCGGGCTGCGATGGGATGTTCTCGTTCGGGATCGCGGACATGGCTACCTTTAATTACAGTGATGGATGATCGCAACGGCGAGGACTTCTCAGCGTGATCTTCGGAGCCGAAGAGGGGAAAAGGCGTCGGATACTGCTGTTGCGGTAATCATCCTACTTGGGGGCGAAGTGCCTGTTTTTAAAGCAGTTAATTGCCAAATTTAGCATTAACTTTTACCGGCATTTCGCCCTCAAGCATGAGGGAACAAAGCTTGGTGCGAAGGCAACAAGCCCTATCAAATACGCATCGGCATCACGACATATTTAAAGTCGGGATTTTCCGGTACGGTAATCAATGCCGATGAATTGGCATCGCCAAGGGCGATGTTGATGCTATCGCCCTTGAGGTTATTCAGTACGTCGAGCAGGTAGGTGACGTTGAAGCCGATATCGACGCTGTCGCCGCCGTAATCGATTTCAATTTCTTCCACTGCTTCTTCCTGGTCGGCGTTGGTCGAACTGATCTTCATGCTGCCCGGGGTGACGATGCAGCGCACGCCCTTGAACTTGTCGGACGTCATGATTGCGGCGCGTTGCA
>Ga0310811_10002633_pt1 | contig 22464 bp, 27 predicted proteins | sample YCmetagenome_FD_207642 | JGI IMG/M metagenome (GOLD analysis project Ga0310811, IMG submission 207642) | Soil microbial communities from experimental microcosm in Duke University, North Carolina, United States - YC | ecosystem: Engineered > Artificial ecosystem > Soil microcosm > Unclassified ...
ATGGACGCATTTACGGCGATCCGCAAATCCTCCGTCGCAATGTATTTGTCGGTCCCTGTGAAGCGCTGAACAGCCATCGAGCTCTCTCTTTTTCCGGAAATAGCGTGGGTGAAAGCGTAAGTGGACGCGGAACGAGGCGCAAGGGCGGCCAATCGACACGAGGGTGGCTGAACAGGCGTCGCCTTCGCCCGGACGCTGCGTTAGTCTGGGGCCGGTTCTTCATGCGCATCCATCCCATAATCACCCTTTCCGGCAGCGTCGGCACTCTCGCGCGTTTTGCCCTCGCAAGCGCCACAGCGGGGTTTGCCTTTTCCAGCGCATGACCGTCGCACACGTCTACACGGTTGCGTTCCAGGGTATCGAAGCACGCGAGGTGGACGTTCAGGTCCATATCGGCGATGGCGGCGGCACGGGCGTTTTCAACATCGTAGGCCTTGCCGACAAGGCGGTGGGCGAAAGCAGGGAACGCGTCCGCGCTGCGCTCTCCGCCATCGGACTGGCGCTTCCCTATCAGCGCATCACCGTCAATCTCGCGCCTGCCGATCTGCCGAAGGAAGGGAGCCACTACGATCTGCCGATCGCGCTTGGACTCTTGTCGGCGATGGGCGTGCTGCCGGCGAGCGAAATGGCGCGCTATGTGGCGCTCGGAGAATTGTCGCTCGATGCGCAGCTCACAGCCGTTGCAGGCGTGCTGCCGGCCGCGCTTGCCGCGAGCGAACAGCAGCGCGGCCTGATCTGTCCGGCAGTCTCAGGTCCCGAAGCGGCCTGGGCTGGCGGCGTCGAGATCATCGCCGCCCCTTCGCTCATCGCGCTCGTCAATCATGTCAAAGGCGTTCAGGTCTTGAACCGGCCGACCGCCAGGCTTGCGGTGGAATCGGCAAGCGAGCCGGACCTGCGCGACGTGAAGGGACAAGAGACTGCAAAACGCGCCCTCGAGATCGCGGCGGCCGGCGGTCACAACCTTCTCATAATGTGTCCAATTAAACCGGCACAACACATTGAAACTGTTGCGTCAAAAAATGCGTGCCGGCGGTCCAGATTCACCATGTCACCTCCTGGAGAATTCGCGCCAGACGCGCCGGGTTATGCTCGACGTAAAGCGCCGTGGTCCGGACGTTCGAGTGTCCCGCGATCACGGAGATCGCTTTCAGGTCCACTCCTTTCTCGGCGAGCTGGGTGATCATGGTTCGCCGACCCGAGTGAGAGCTGCCGCGAGGAATCCCGGTCTCGACGTAGAGCTGCTTCAGGAACCGCGACATGGAGGTCGCAGTCAGGTGACCGCCCTTCTGGCTCTTGAAGAGCGGCTCGTTGAAATCCCAGGGGCGGCTCTCGGAGTGGTAATCCTCCAGGGTGCGCCGGAGCTTCGGGGATGAAAGGAAGATGTCTCGGGTCTTCGCTCCTTTGGTATACGCGGCTTTGAGGTGGACGACTTCACGGACCTCTCCTTCGGGCGTGAAGACATCGATCCACCGCAGGGAAGATAATTCCTTTGCTCGGAGTCCTGCTCCCACCGACAAGGTGAACGTGGCCAGAGCACGAAGCGGGAGACGTGGACGAGCGCGAGCCACGGCCGCCACGGCGCGAATCTGATGGGTGGTGAGAACAGCAGCTCTTCCCGTCGTACCAGGAGGGCGTCCACGGTGGCGCTTCAAAAACCAGTCCTTTTTTCACTTCAGGGTGGTCTATTTATATCGTTTGTGAAATTCCGTACACAGATTAATTATGGCTAAGCTATTGCTTGGGCATCGTTATCTGGACGCATGAATTATAATGGTTGGAAAAAATCTTTTGCGAAGCGCGTCAGAGTCGTCAACGCGAAAAGTCAAATTGCGGCTGCTTGGTTCGGATGCTCGCCAGGGCGTTGCGGCAGGATCAGGACCAGCGCGACGATAATCGCAGCGAGGATCGCGGAGGCTAAGGGACGGCTCAAGTTCAGGCCCCCATCTGCAAGCGGTTTATCCAGAAAGTCACCGACCGTTGCACCAAGAGGGCGGGTTAGAATGAAGGCGGTCCAGAAGAGCGCCACGCGCGAGGCATTGGTCCAGAAATAGAGCGCAGCCACGACCGATAGTGCGGCCACAAACACGAGGGCGCCGCCGAGATAGCCAAGCCCCGACGTGTCGGCCAGCCAGTCGCCCAATGCCGTTCCGAGCGTCTGCGAGAAGGTGATGGTCAGCCAGTAGAAGGCTTCGACTCTCGGCGTGTTGACCGTATCGACGGAGATGGTGCGCTCGGACCAGAACCAGAAGGCCAAAGTCAGGAGCACGCAAACGAGCAGCAAGGCGGAGCCGCCGGTGTAGCCGATGCCCAGGGAGCGGTCTGCAAAGTCCGCGAGGGTCGTGCCCAGCATGGTCGATGCCACGATGGTCACCCAGTAGAGAAACGGATGAAATTTCTTTGCAACGATCTGCGCCACAACCAATGCCACGAACGGCAAAAGCACCAGGGCGGTGCCGATCAGGTAGCCGTAACCTGTGGCGGAGGTGGTCGTTTCACCGAGCCAACTCATCGTGATGGTGTCCCCGCCGGTCTCGCCCAGGGTCGTGGCAAGGATCTTGATGATCCAAAAGCCAAGGGTGACCGCTGGCACCTTGCTCATTGTGGTTTCTACTTTCATCTGAGCGGATCCACTTGGAGCACCGGCAGCCGCTGACGGACGATGAACTTGAAAAGTCACGGGCTGCCAGTGCTCTATTGAACGCTGTCACTGCACCGGTACGGCAACCGCTTGCAGAGTTTTGGGTCCCGAATTTTTCGGCAGTGAGATCGTCTTGATTAGTTTGTGCGTGGCGACATCAATGACGGCGATCGCGTCGTCTTGCGCCAGTGCGATGTAGCCGAACCGATCGTCAGGCGAGAAGGCGACCCAATAAGGCGATGCGCCGACCGGTATTCTAGCGATCAGCCGTACGGGCTCAGCCGTGCGGTCATAGGCGTAGACGACGCCGTGGTTTACCGAGTTTGTCCATACTTCTTTCTGATCGGGCGTAATGCCAATGCCATGCGCGCGACTGAAGGTGGTCTTCTCATCGTCCGTGACGAGAGGAAATTTGACCCGCTCGATCACCTTTCTTGCCTTCGTATCGATGACCAGGAACCCAAGAAAGCCATCTATGTCGGCGTAAAGCCTCTTTCCGTCATCGCTAGCCACAATCGGACGCGGCGCATTACCGACTGGAATTGTTCCGACAATTGTATTGCTTAGCGTATCCGCAACATAAATCTTGTCATTGGTTGTGTACGCGGCCTTGGGTTTGCCGTCGCAATCGCGCAGTACTCCACGGGAGATGGCATATTTTGCGGCTACGGCGGAGTCCGCGCCCGTGGGCGAAAGATTCATCGGCGCCAGGTACATGAAGCGACTGTCATTCGCTGCCTTGACGACATTGTGAGGGCTCCCATCGACTGGAAGATGAGCAACGACTTTTCCCTTTTTTGTGTCGAAGACATCATAGCAACCATCCATGAATCGACCGGTATAAAGCAAGCGACCGTCGTTGGTGATCTCCATTTCCTGTTGGTAGGGACCCAAGTTAAAATTGGCGGTGACGACGTCATGCACAGCGTCGATCTTGTGGATTTTCCCGTCGCCCTCGGTCGCGATCCAGACCCAACGCCCATCCGTCGTAGCGGCAATGCCGTGCGGTTGTTTTCCCACATTCAGAGTCTTGATGATCGCATTGGTATCGACATCGATGACATAGACTTCGCTGCCGCCCGTGGCAGCCACATATAGTTTCACTGTGACCGGCGCGCTGCTCGAGGTTAGTGAACTGCAGAGACAGGCGGTGTAAACCGCAGCCATGATCCACGCCCATCTCATAGCAGTCTCCGCTCGAGATCGGCTTCTACGCCCGTCACGGTTAGGCCAGAGGCTTTGGTCTCGTATTGCAACCGAAAGGTGCGGCGTAGCGCCGGGCCCGAGATCCAAGCGCCGTCGTGCTGCGGATCGAACAAACTAAAGTGACACGGACAGCGAAGCAGTTGGCCATCAAGCTTGATCACGCAAAGCTCGTGCGGACAGTAGGTACAAATCGCGACGGGACCTGCCGGCGTTCGAACAGCAAGACCCGGAATGACGCTGTCGTTGCCATCGGACTTGGTAAACCGCGCTTTGAACAACACGGGCATCCAATCGTGTACCAAGCCATCGAGTGGAATATCGACGGGCGCCTTTAGAGGCAGAAACTCGGCCTCGCCGGAAGCTGGCGTTCCATGAGCCGCACTGGCGATCACGGCACAACTGCCGCTCAGGAATTCGCGTCTATCCAGCGCTAGGCTCCTTCGTGTCCAGCCGGCACGTCGCTCAGAAATTGCGCGTTACCGAGACTCCAAACGTTCTCTCGGGGTAGTATTTGACGAGGTACAAGAATTCATTTGGATCTAGGAACTCCGGCAGCGTCTGGAAGAGCACACCAATATTGGAGGCACGCAATAGTGCCCGGTCGTCCGTTATGTTCTTGCCCCACACAGACACACGCCATTCCGAGTCATCTGTGACGTAATCAGCATGTAAATTGACTATGTCGTCCCAGGACGTTCGGCTGGCGGCAAATTCTGGCAGGACCTCGCCGGGATTGAACAGCACGCGGCTATGGTATGTGAAGTCGCCTGCCAAGCTGATCACACCACCCAGCGACGGGACCGGCCAGTGGAGATCGCCTGAAATGTTGATTTGATGGCGCGGGGTATAGGGAACGCGAGTGCCATCCGCAAAATGGGCATCGAGATAGCCGTAGGTTAGGCCCATGGTGAACCAGTCGGTCGGAACCGCCGTCGCCTCCAACTCGACTCCCTGCACGGTTGTCGTTCCAGGTGCATTCGATGTGATGTTGGCTAGCTCGTGGTTTGGCAGAAGAACAAGTTGTGAGGTCTGCAGCTTCTTGTAATCGGCACGAAACAAGTCGCCATTGACGACCAGGTGATTGTCAAATCCCACAAACTTTTCACCGACTTCGTAGCTCCACAATGTCTCGGGATCGAATGGCTTAGCAAAGGCCAGAGCGACGTCTTCAGAACTACTGGCTCCCGTGCCTGAGAGATCATAGCCGCCGCTCTTGAACCCGCGCGTCACGGAGACATACAGGAGAAGGTCGTCGGTCGCCTGGTAGCTCAAATTGAACTTCGGCGTGAACGCATCCCAAGAGTGGGAGTATGCAGCCGACGCTGGGAATAGATGCGCCGGATCGACGATGCTGTAGCTCACCATCGAAAAGCCACTCTTGCGCTCCCACGTTTCGCGGGCGCCGAGCGTCAGCTTCAAGGAGTCGGTTATGGCGTAAGCGCCCTCGCCGAAAATCGCGTAGCTGTCGGTCGTGACATTCTGGTTCGCTATCTGCGTGTAGTGGGTGTCGGCGGAGAAGAGTCCGGCCACCGTCGCCGGATCGAACGCAAAGATGAGCGAACCATCTTGCAGCTTGCTTGAATGCAAATAGAAGAAACCGCCCACCCATGTCAGCTGCTGGTCGCTGGGCGAAGTGAAGTCGACCTCTTCGGTGACCTGCTTGTCCTGAACAATTCCAATTTGCAGAAGTTGGTTGTCCGGGTCCCCCAGAACACTGTTTGGAAAGTGGTCGTTGACGTTGCGATAGCCCGTGATCGATGTGAGAACGCCGATCGGATTTGTCCAGCTGATGCGAGCCAACCCCCCGGCGATCTGGCGATGTTGAAACCCATTGAAACCTTGATTGGTCGTGTTGGGATCATACGAAAGATTCGGAAAAAGTATGGGCTTGAAGTTTGCGATCAGACGACTGGGATAGCCACCGGAGTTGTCATTCAGATAGTCCGCTCCGAGAAGAACTTCCAAATCAGGGGTGACGTTCCACAGCAATTGACCGCGAACATCGAACTCGTCGGTGCCGTCCGTTTTGCCGCCGATCGTAACATTTTTGATGAACGCATCGCGGTGGTTGAAGTCGACCGAGAGCTTCGCCGCAAGGGTGTCAGTGATCGGGCCAGTGATATAGCCCCGGGCCTGAACGGCATTGTAGTTGCCGTAGCTCACCTGAGCTTTACCGGCGAAGTCGAAACTTGGCGACAGTGTGTGAATGACGACCGCACCTCCCGTCACGTTGCGCCCGAACAGCGTGCCTTGAGGTCCACGGAGGACTTCGATTTCGCTAAGGTCAAACAAATCCGGATTCTGGTCCCCGAGTCCGGTGGTGGGTACTCCGTCGATGAACGTCGTCACTGCGTCGTCCCAACCGGCCGCATTATTGTTGATCAGCGTGCCGCGAATGGAGAGGTACGATTCCTGAGGGCTGAACTGTGTGTAGGTCAAATTTGGAACGCGAAGCGCCAAATCGGCAAAAGTGTCGATTCGGTTGTTCTCAATCGTTGTTGCCGTCAGAGCAGTAATCGCTACTGGTGTTTTCTGTAGAGGCGTGGTGCGCCGCTCCGCGGTCACCGTGACCAGCTCGATGCCTGTTGATGTCGTAGCATTCTGGGCGTTTGCAGCCGGCGTAACCGCCGACAGAACGGTCGCAAGTGTCACCAGGCAGGTGTAGGCGATCGTCTGGTTCGGTGTGCTGCGTGCAAGCTTTTCTTTCCTCATGGCGTTCCCCCAGATTTCGTTTCATGGTCGGTGCGTGAGAGCACCGGGATTCCCTCATTTCTTCTTCAGATCGACGACAAGCACTTTGAACGTGCCGGGTTCCACACCCGGCCGATCGCCGTGTTTCTTCGGAAAAATGATGTTGCCGGCCGGCAGATAGAGGAGCCCGCTCTCGGCATCGACAGCCTCAGTGTGGATGCCCGATGCAAGCGCGACGCTTGCGTCAATACGTGGAGCGCCATCGCCGCCCTCGGAGATTATAAACAGCGTGCCCGGTATGCAGGGAACGTAAAAAACCCGCCGAACCGGATCGAACGCAATCAGGTCGGGGTACTTGGATATCGGCACCGTTCCGAGAACCCGCCCATTATGCGAATCAACCGTCATGGCTTTCTGATTGGCACAAGTCACCAACAAAATGCCTTTGGCGTTGTCGAGCGCGAGCCCTGATGCGTCATCGCACTGCGGTAGCGGGATTTGTTTGACGAGCTTGTGTGTCGCAACGTCGATGACCGAGATCTCGCTATGATCGGAAATCGCGGTGAATACGATTCCACGTCCGGCCACAACGGGGGTCCCTGGCTCGCCATCCAGCACCAGATTTCCGAGTACCGCTCCCGACTTCGAATCGGCAAAGACTACGTCATGGCTAATCCCGTTCATGATCACGATTTGGCCGGTCGTGGGCTCCACCGCGGCGCCATCAGGTTTTGTACCCGTTGGTATTTCGCCAAGTATCTTTCCGGTGCCCCGATCGAAGATCACTGCTTTGGCAAGGCCGCCATTCGTGGCGAGGGCCCGATTGTGATCTAGGAGAACAATATCGTGTACTTGCTTGCCTTCGATAAACTGGGGAGTCACTTTGCCGCTATCGAGATCGATCGTCGTGACGCCGTTTTCGCGGCCGATATAGAGCCGCCGCGCCGCAGAATCGAGAACGGCATAATCCCAGAATGCGTCACCCGCCTGAAACGTTCGCAACACTGAATAGGACGCAGGTGACGTATCAGCCGCTGCTGCTGAGAAGAACGAGAGGCCTGCCAGAATCCCCGCCAAAGCGGCAACAATTTTCATGTTGTCTCCTAATTTCGCTGTTCTGCTAAGCGCAAAGTGAGTCGCGACAAAGAGTCGGTCGCCCGCAGACAAAGCAGCAGCTTCGTGTGACCGGGCGATCTCTGTTTCGTGACAAGTTGAGCCGGTCTGTCCATGGCCACATGTTTCACATCTGGGCGAGGTGTTTGGCGTGGCGCCGTGGACCGGCGGAATCGTTTTTGGGCGGAGCGCTTCCGGTTGAGCATCGTTTGCCGACCGATGCAGTTGAGGAAGAAGACGCTGTCCCTCATCGCTTTTCCCCTCAAACGCAGCACTCACTTCGTTCCGTGACACGGAACAGCATTCCATGCTACAGAACCGTGGGCCCCTCCTTAGGATTTGTCAATGAGACCGGTTCGCTTGGCATTTCAAATAGTGGAAGAAATAGCGTCTCACCAACCAATTGGAACCAGCGAACTCGCCAGGCGGCTGAAACTTTCCAAGACAACTGTTCATCGCTCGCTGAAGAGCCTCCACGAGTCCGGTTGGATCGAGCCCTCCGAAGAGTCGAGAACGTCCTGGCTCTTGTCGATTCGCGCGCTTGTCGTTGGCGGTCGCTCTGTGGAATCATTGGGCAGCCTACGTCGCGTTTGCGTCCCCGTGATGGAGGATCTTCGTCGTTCGACTGGAGAAACAATCCATCTCCTCGCGCACTATCAAAACAACGTGGTGCTTATCGAACGATTGGATGGCATCAAACCGGTGCGAGTGTTCAATCCATTCGGTGGGCGCGCTCCCTTGCATCGCACGAGCTCGGGAATGGCGATCCTGGCACATCTGACGCGCCAGGAGCAGAACGCTTACTTCGCTGAACTTCGCTCGAGAACATCAAATCGTTCGGCAACTGACATCAGGGGGTTGCAAGACGAGTTGGCTCGCATCAGACGACGTGGATTCTCGGTCAATCTGGGTCAGAATCTACCGGATGCGAACGCAGTTGGCGCAGCCATTTTCGATGCGCGAAGAATCCCGATCGCCGCAATTACAGTCTCGGCGCCATCTGAACGAATGTCGCCTGCGCTGTGCATTAAGTATGGGCCGCTCGTCAATGACGCGGCGCGCCGCATTTCATTGGGCATGGGCATGCGCGGTTGACCCGTCGCGATGCGCGTCGCGCGGCAACGAAGTAGGCCGAGGGCGCTCCGCCGACCACTGCCCCGACAGGATTTGGTCGAAGCGAGCGTTCGTGGGCCGACCGACCTAGCTCCTTTGGGCGGCTCGTCGCGCCACCACGTGACAAGTAACGCGCTTTGGTTGAAGTTGGTCATATCCGCGTTCAGGGATGGGTTGGCTCTACGCGCACGGGATGCGATCGAGGTACTGTTTGCATGACGGACGTTACTGCAACGACACCAACCGCGGCGCTGCTGAACGGCGCATCGCTATCGGGTCCCAGGCATCGCTATATACTTCTACTTCTTCTGGGTGCCTACACACTGAGTTTTCTCGATCGGCAGGTCGTCACCATCTTGGCTGAAGCGATCAAAAAGGACCTGGACATTAGCAATTTGGAGCTCGGGATGCTGACTGGGCTCGCTTTTGCAGTCTTTTACACGTTTCTTGGAATTCCCATTGCGCGCCTCGCTGAGCGGCGCAGCCGGCCGCACATCATCGCAATCTCAATGGCGTTGTGGAGCGGGTTTACCGTACTGAGCGGTCGTGCGACGAGTTTCGGCGTGATGGGGCTGGCGCGGTTGGGCGTTGGATTCGGAGAAGCCGGATGTAATCCATGCGCTCACTCCATGATTGCCGACATCACACCGCCAGAGAAACGAGCTTCGGCCCTGGCGTTTTACTCCCTTGGAGTTCCGATCGGCACCATGCTGGGACTCGTTCTAGGAGGGGTCATTGCCGACGCCTATGGCTGGCGTGTTGCATTCATGGTGGCCGGCGCGCCCGGACTTTTGCTGGCTGCGATCATCGCGCTCACGGTCAAAGAACCGCGCTCTCAGTTAGCCGCCGATATCAAAGTGCGCGCCCAATCGATGCCGAGCTTCCAACAGACACTCAAGGAACTTCAGGCGAAACGCACGTTTTGGCTGATCGCGGTCGCTGCAGGATTGCTCGCCTTTGTCGGTTACGGTCAAGGTGCGTTCGGCACGCCATTCTTCCTGCGCGTTCATGGCAAGGAAGTCACGGCCCTGGCTCACGGATTTGGCCTGGGCCCACAAGGTTTCCTGGGTATTGCTGGCGCGCTGAGTACGGGCGTTGGTGGGCTGGTCGGCACCTGGCTCGGCGGCTTTCTCGCAGATCGTGCCGCTGTGCGTGACAAACGCGCCTATATGAGCGTGCCGGCAATCGCCGGTCTTGTGTCACTGCCCTTCATCTATCTGATCTATACAGTGCAAAGTTCCGCGTTAGCGCTCGCCCTGGGGTTCATCCCTGCGCTGTTGAACGCGTTGTGGTATGGCCCCGTATATGCGACCGCACAGAGTGTCGTGAGTCCGCACAGCCGCGCCACTACTGCAGCCATTCTTCTGTTCGTACTGAATATGATCGGACTTGGGCTCGGACCGATGAGCGTCGGTGCTCTCAACGACCTCCTTGTCGGACCCACCTTTGATCTTGGCGAGATTGAGGGTATCCGCTTGGCGATGATCCTCGCAGGTTCCGTGATCCTAATTTCGGTCGGTCTCTTCTGGTGGGCACGCGACACGGTGCGGGAAGATATCGTGAGTTGATAGCAATCGCCGAGCGCAACAATGATACGTGCTGCCGAATGTTCGCTTTGGGTGGAAAGCGGACATTCGAGCTTTGCTAGTTGCGTGCACGAAACGGCGGCACAATGGCCCGCCCTGGTTACGCTCATCCGCCTTTGTTTTGATAAGCTAGGCCGCGCACAATCGGAACACCGTAGAGGACTACGCTCGCTGTCGGAGGAGAAGTCGTGTGAAAAGATCTCCCAAGGATATGCTCGTTGGCACCTGGGTTCAGGTCTCGCTGGATACTGTCTCCGCGGACGGTTCGAGGCGGCCGCTCTACGGTGAAAATGCGAAGGGCATGATTATCTACACCGGCAACGGATATTTCACGCTCATGCAGGCTAGCGTTGATCTTCCTAAACTCAAATCAGGCCTACCCTCAAAAGCGACGCCTGAAGAGGCTAAGGCCGTGATCGCCAACTCCATCGCTTATTTCGGCAAATATTCGTTAGACGAAACCAGCATGGTTCTTAGTCTCGATATTCAGGCCAGCACCTTCGCAAATCTGACCGGCAGTCCTTCAGAAAAGCGCAATGTCACTTCTCTGACGGACTGCGAATTGAAGTTCAATAGACCATTTGTGAAAGGCGTAACGCTAGAGGCCGTTTTCGAGCGAGCCGAATAAACGATAACCGATTTTGTCGATTAACCCACCCTGAAGTGAATGTCCGCTTTGGGTCGAAAGCCGTCTTTCGGCGATACCTGCCGCGGCGACCTAGCCGGCTGGCCGGAGGCGGATTTAACGTCTGAGCTCGAATATCTGGCCCAAAGTAAGGGGTGAACTTCAGGGGGGCAACCGGATAGGCTATTCGGGACCAATCAACCGCCCCCGCACTCTGATGCAGCGCAAACTTACCGCAATCCTTTCCGCCGATGTGGTCGGCTATAGCGGCCTGATGGAGCTCGACGAGTCCGGCACCCTGGAACGACTTAAAGCTAACCGGGCGGGGATCTTTGATCCCCACGTCGCTACGCATGGCGGGCGGGTGTTTAAGCTGTTGGGTGACGGCGCGCTGGTGGAGTTCTCGAGCGTGGTAGCCGCCGTGAATTGTGCGCTGGCTATACAAGCAGAGACGGAGAAGGCGGGAACCAACAATACCAAGCCAATCCGCTACCGCATCGGCATCAATCTCGGTGAGGTGATCATCGAGGGCGATGACATCTACGGTGACGGCGTCAATGTCGCTGCGCGCATCCAGATGCTGGCTCCCGAAGGCGGTGTCGCCCTGTCACAGTTGGTACGGGATCAGGTGAAGGGAAAATTACCCTTCGAGTTTGATGACATGGGCGAGCATACGGTGAAGAATATCGAAACGCCTGTGCATGTGTTTTCGGTCCGCGCCGCCAGGCGGAATGAGACGGAAGGTAAGGAAGTGGAAGAACCGCGCAAGCTGTCAATCTGCGTTCTGCCGTTTTCGAACATGAGCGGCGATGTCGAGCAGGAGTACTTTAGCGACGGTATAAGCGAAGACATAATCACCGATCTGAGCAAGGTCTCGGCACTTTCCGTCGTTTCGCGCAACACAGCCTTCACGTTCAAGGGTAAACACGTTGACCTTAAGCAGATTGCGCGGCAGTTGCAGGTCAGCCATGTGCTGGAGGGCAGCGTTCGCAAGGCCGGTGAGCGTGTTCGCATTACCGCACAGCTGATTGAAGGAGCTAAAGACAGCCACATCTGGGCCGAACGCTACGACCGCGACCTGAACGACATCTTTGCCCTGCAAGACGAAATCTCTGAAGCCATCGTCAAGGCTTTGAAACTGAAATTGCTGCCCGAAGAGAAGAAGGCGATCGAATCGCGATCCACGACGAATCCAGAGGCCTACAAACTCTATCTAATGGCGCGGCAATACAGTCTCATGGCAAATGCTCGTCACCGGGAAATCATTATCCGCCTGTGCCAGCGCGCTACCGAGATCGATCCCAACTACGCGCGCGCGTGGGCACTCCTTGCGATCAGCCAATCCAATCTTTTACTTCTTGGCGGTGTCGCAGGTGACAATGGCTGGGAAGCCGCAGAAAGGGCCCTCGCCCTCGACCCGACCTTGGCAGACGCACATGCTGCCCGTGGTCGTGTCCTTGCTGACGGTGGGCGCTTCGATGAAGCGATTGCCGAGCACGAATTGGCTTTGCGGCTCGATCCAGACTCCTACGAGGTCAATTCGGCTGCGGCCCGTTGCTTCATTCCCCTGCGACGATATGACGATGCCATCGCCTGTCTTGAAAAGGCAGCTTCTGTTGCTCCCATGGACTTTTGGGCGCTTGGCATGGCTGTTCAGTGCTATCGCGCCAAAGGCGACAGCGAGGGTGAAAAGGACGTTGCGCGCCGGACATTAGCTCGTGTCGAGAAACTGCTTGTCGCCGAACCCGATCATGGCAACGCAATGAGTTTTGGCGTGACTGCTCTGGTCTCCCTCGGAGAGGGAGCACGCGCCAAGGAGTGGGCGCAGCGCGCCGTCCTACTTGATCCAAACAATCGCAACCTGCGCTACAATCTCGGCTGCAGCATGGGACATTTGGGCGAGTTCGACGCCGCACTCGATATGCTTGAACCCGTGTTCCAAACGGCCCCTCCTCAAGGACTCGTGTGGGCCAAGGAAGATAACGACCTTGACGCGATCCGCGACCACCCTCGCTTCAAAGCGATGATCGCAGCCGCCGAAGCCCGGCTCGCGGCAGAGGAGTCGGCAACCAAGTCGCTGCCGTCGTAGCGTCGCCCCCTTGATTACTTGCAAGCTTTGTCTCGTGTGCTTGGGTCCAAGCTCGAGGCACGGAACACGAATGTCCGCTTTGGGTGGAAAGCGGACTTACGTTTCGCAAATAAAGCGAGAACGTCACGAAGACTAAAACGGCGGCACGATGGCCGCCGTTGTCACCACGTAGGTGCTGTCCTAATTAGCCCCTCAGTGTCCGTCGTGTTTTTTCTTGGGCTCGCATGGGGCCGATCTTTTGAGACCAAACACGAATGACGATGACAGTAGAACCAATACGAGAAGCGCCATTTCTTCCCTTCGATTTGGAACCATCGTGGGAGAAAGCGCGGACACAAGAAACATGACAGCGACCACAGTACCCAAGAAGAGACTCCATCCCGCCAAACTTGCAGGCCACCAGACGAGGATCGTGATGGGAGGTATGCCGACGCGCGCGTATCGAAACCAAGGTCTCCGTTCGCTCATTGTTGGCTGCCCTCAACTACCTAACGGGCCCACTTTACGGGTGCTGTCCGAATTAGGACAACCAAGAACGGAACTTAGGACACTCCCTTTCGTTCGCCTTTAACGGCGGCAACAGCCTCTAGCCAATCGCTCCACTGAGCCGGGTCGCCGGGTTCTAGGTTTAGCTCGGTGTTTCGGCTGATGTCAGTCAGTAGAACGGCAACATCGCGGGGGCTCTTGCCGCCACGTTCCCAATAGGCTCGCAAGAATTTCTGCATTGCATCGTAAGCTTCCAGTTCGGTGAGGCCGTACTGCATAGGCTGGCCCCACCGGCTTTGCTTTGTGCTTACGCCGCTCACGGCTGACCTCCGTCAATTACTGTGAACCGGTCAACCTTACAGCCTTTGGGCTAATCGGTCACGACGCGGTTTGATGTCGAGAGCGCGAGCGTTAGACTAAACAACCTAACTTTGTGAATGTGTGTCGGGGGATGATGTGCTGAGGTTGATTTGCACATTTTGGGCAGCAGTGGCGCTCCTAGTAGTCACGCCCGGAGTAGCGGCCCCGCCAGACAATTTGCGACTATTTTCGATCCTTGACGAGGATGTCAGTCTTTCAATGGACGGCATGGCACCAGTAACCATTAAACACGGCAACATATACTTTTATCATTTTGAGTTGGGCGACCATTCGTTGGTTATGACCAATGCATCTGGGCAGTCGGTCTCTCTGAACGTTAACCTGACGGAAGATCAGATGGCCACGTCACGTGGCCGAAGATGGTGGTGTGCGAGTACCGGCATACGAAAACGTGACAATGCTTGGATGTTTTTTCTCGATAGCAAAAAGCTCTGCCAGTCAGTGTTGGATTTAGCGCCCGAACAGGATGATCCGAACGACGATCCAGCGTCAAAATGATGTGAACGAACTAGGACTATCGCTAGAACAAACCAGGTCACTGTCGCAAATAAAATAGGTAGTGTGCCAAAAGTGCGGCTCATTCAATTTTTCTCGAATCAGATCACCATGGTATGAACATGCCGATTGACCAGGAACGATTGACAGCCGAAATCAACGCTGATCTCGACGTTATCCGAAGCCTGACGGAAAACGGCGACGTTCCTTCGATCGTTCGTCCAGTGGACGTACGCTTCGCAGGTGATGACGTGGCGATCGACAGGCTAAAGGCCCTCGTGGGAGGTACTACTTGGAGGATTGTACAAGTCGTCCCGACTGACAAAGGCGAGCTCGCCATTGACCTTGAACGTGACCAGACCACCGATTCCGCGACCGTCATCGAGCTAACTAAAGAAGCGCTCCAACTAGAAGAGAAATCGGGAGCCAGATATGACGGATGGGGAACGATCGCAAAAGCCAAAACTGAGTTGTGATTTTTATGGTGGTGGTGTGAATGTGTGTCGGGAAGCGCGAGGAAGATCATGGGACTTTGACGAGTTGATTGGAGAACCAATGTCAGCCTCAGGCATAAGACACCCGATAGCTGAGCGCCATCTTCAGTTGACAAATGGAGGCCATGTCGACGTTTTGATTTGGGCACCGGAACGTATCGCCGATGGCGAGTTTCGCTGCGCCTATCAGATTCAGGGAATGACTGTCGCCCGTGAGAGCCACGCGATTGGTGCCGACGGCATACAGGCCTTAATGCTAGCCTTCGAAAAAATTGGAGTTGAACTCTACACTTCGGATGACGCCAAATCTGGCGCCCTGCGGCTGGACGGGGAGTTAGACTTGGGATTCCCCGTACCAAAAGGGCTAAGCGATCTCTTACCAAAGGTTGGGTCTTAACTTATGACCCTGGACGAACAGGAGACGCGCAAGTTAGCGGAAGCGTGGATAACTTTCACCGCGAACCGCCTTGCCAATGAGAACAGCGAATACTTTTGGGCGTTTGAACAACTCCAAGCGCTGGTTGATGTAGATCCGGATTCTGCCTGGAAAGTGATCGATTCAATTCGACGTCTTGATACTTGCAGCGACTTGGTTCTGGCGAACCTTGGAGCTGGACCATTGGAAGATTTACTCGCTCGCCACGGGTCGAAATTTATAGAACAATTTGAAACCCTAGCGCGGCAAGATGCTGAATTCCGCCGATTGCTAGGGGTCGTGTGGCAAAACAATATTGCCGACGATCTGTGGCTGCGGATCAAATCGGTCGCTGGACCATCTTGGTAAGAAGGCTAGTACGCGCCTTGCGCTTCTGACCTTGAGGGCCTTTAGGGACGGGGAGACTTCCACCGAAATAAGAGTCCCATGGCGCTGAATAGCAGTATGGCTTTGACTATGTCAGCTTCGAGTCCCTGAATGCCCCATATGGGCTCTGGCATTCTCAGGTCAAAGAACATCCAGCCGAGCGCAGCGCCTAGCGCCAGTAAACCAGCGGACACGCGAATTGGATTCTCTATAAAGCGAACGAGCGACATGGCGGACTCTGGGTTACTTTCTGACCCTATTCCCTTTACTTAAAACCCCGCGATCCCGTCAAAATCCAAGTTGCCCTTCGTTCTCGCGCATGGCAACCATTTCAACATGACCGATCTAAAAAAGCACCTCGAGGGCCAAGTCCACTTCCAGTTCTATCGGGATGGCCAGCTTTGGTATGAGACAGATAGCGGTTTCAAGTTTCCTGTTCCGATTGAAGATTGCGGAACAGCCGCATTTAACCGCGATGACAAGGCCATGATGTTCATGCGTTATATTCGCAAGTTCATCGCAGTAGTCGATGCCGAAACGCAAAAGCCTAGGGGCTGAGAGACCAACGTCCAATCCTGTTCCAACCCATTGGCAAAGAATCTGATGAAATCGAAGAGCGCGAAATTCTTGGCGACGATGAAGACCCTATCCAGTGGCCTTTTGCGGCTCACGCGCAAATGCAGGTGATGAAATTTGTTGATGATACAAAACGGGAGTGCGGACTTGGTGAGCGCCCCATCACGCAGCGAGCCAAAGTTTCGCATCACACGCTTGGAGACGCGCGAAACGGGATTCCCATCGACGCGGCGAGGCTTCGCAGAATTGCAGCGGCAACTGTGGCGCTAAGGGACAGCTTCCTGCGGTCAAAGTCGGAGGCTGAGGAACTGCTGGATTGGGCACGCGAAGCCGCTATCGATGTCGGCGGTCGAAATGCCTTGGCAGAGTTGCTTGGTGTGAGCGGACCTTACCTGGGCCGCGTTCTTTCAGGAGAAAAGCCGTTATCTTCGGAATTGATGGCCCGTTTTCGGCATCTGCGAAAGCTGATCTAATGTCCAAGGAGCGCAAGATCAACAACGCGAAAGGCGAGATAAGACCCTAAGCCGAAGTCCAAACCCTAGTTGGAAATGCAGCGGGGGCATGGCTGGGGAAGTCTCTAAAATTATCGGTTTCCTGGGTTAAGGCGCGCCGGGAAAGCCGAAGTGAATTACCGTCAAACTTGTGACCTTCTCATAACCGAGTTCCATTTGAGATTTGGCAAGGGGGCACTTGGATGTTGCACTTTCGTACCGCTTGGAACGGGTTGCTAATCTCTGCACTGGTGGCCGTTTCGTGTTGTCCGGCGATCGCCGGCCCATCGCCTAACGTCGGTGGCGCGCCGTCAACCGCATCCAGCATTGTTCCAACAAAAATCGACCCTTCGAAGCCACACATTTTGATCTATCCACCAATCGCCACTTGGAACGAGCAACAGGGCACCGTCGTAGTTGATGTTGCCGTCGGCGCGGACGGATGGGTACGAGATGCGCGAATCGTTACTTCAAGTGGCTATCAGCAACTCGATGCTGCGGCCCTCGTGACCGTTGGATATTGGCATTATCTCCCCGAAACAAGAGATGGAGTTGCTATCGCCAGTGTGCACCGAACACAACTTATCTTTGCTCTGAACTTTGGTAATTCAAACGCTCGATGGATGGTGCGACCTGAGCCGCCTCCGCCCGTCTCTGGTGAACTGAAGGATATCGCTGTCGATACGTCGCACTTCGTGTTGTACCCACAGATGGCAAGACGAAGTGCTCAGAGCGGCGATGTGACATTGAATATTCTGGTTCGAGGCGAAGGATATGTGAGCGATGCTCTCATTGTCCGCTCAAGTGGATTCTCGCAATTGGACAGCGCCGCTTTAATCAGCGCCGGTTACTGGAACTTTTTACCTGCAGCAAAGAACGGATCTCCGATCGATGCCTGGAAGACGGTGAGAGTGCATCTTGCGCCACCGGATTCCGGTCCCGAATCGCCAAGCGACGAATTTGGCCCAAACTTACCTAGTGTGTTTGAAGGAAATCGAAATGGCGTCAGTCGAAGTCCTGGCATAATGGGCGGAGAAAACCAATCCGCGCAGCCTGCATCAGCCGCTCAGCCTCCGCCCGAATTGCCGAGCTCGTCGATAGAGTACCCTTCGGTGGATGTCGCACTAGCCGCGCTTCATTCAAAGCCTGGGGTGGTATTCACTACTAAAGACGACGGATGGATGAACGCGGACGACCCCGCAACTCACACCACTTGGCTCTTTTCTCCTAAGGGCACTCGGGCTTTTCCTGCGATGGTGAAGCGCCAAGTCGTTGTCAAAGATGGGGTGACTATTCTCAAGTCATCTGTGGAGTGCGAGGCGACAAAAGATGCCTGTGATGACTTAGCCCGAACGATTCAGAAACTAAATGCCGACATTGCGGCCAAGATGCAGAGTCATCAGTAGCCGATTGTCAGGGGGTTGGATGTTGAGCTGTCGTCAGATTGTCCTTTGTGGAGCGGTTTTGCTCGCATCGACGGCCACCGTTGCTTCGATTTCGCCAATACTTGTGTCGGCGCGCGCTGAGACCGCTGACCCCAACAGCGACCAGGTTTGGACGCAATGCCGAAGCCCAGCCGACCCGGGATATGTCGGTGCCCAAAACCTAACAGGCTGCACAGCACTGATTGAATCCGAGCAGCTTAGCACGTTGGATCGTGCAAAGGCCTTCGCATATCGCGCGATGGCGCGTTCGGACCTGAATCAACTTGAACAGGCGATCGCCGACTTTGTCCAAGCCCATCAGTTGGACAGCGAGATTTTATCGAGTCTGCACATCGTTCCAAGCAAAGCCATCGTTGCTACGCGGGCCTGTGACCGCTTTTATCCCGGAGAAGCCTTACAGAAGAGAGAGACCGGGGAAGTGCTGGTGGGTTACGACGTTGGAAAGCAGGGGGAGATCACTAATGTTCACGTGGTGAAATCCAGTGGTTGGCCCCTCCTGGATCAAGCAGCCCTCACGTGCGCGTCAACGCAATGGCGAAATACTCCAGCGATGATCGAGAACACCCCCCTCGTTTGGCCTAACATCAAGTCGACGGTGGGTTTCGACATTCATGGGTGATCTGTGAGCAAGTCGGCGTACCTGGGTGGAACTATTGATTACGAAAATGGGTGGTGCCCAAGGTGTGGCTCGATTTACGAGAAATGAGAACGGCAAGTGAAGTACAAGAATGACTCGCGCTTTGACGCGTACTATCTGGAAGATAGCTACCTGCGAGCAGTAGACGAGAGTGAGGCATCTCGCCTTGCATTCTCGCTCCTGCTTGCGTTGACCCCACAGCATCCGCTCTATTCTGCACCCCCACCAACCGATCAACACTGTTATCGAAATGGCACGCTGACATTTGAGGGTGTCGGCAACGTCAATTGGGAAGAGCGCCAGTTTAAGCCGCTCCGCGATCCTGACGGCTCAATTGACTACGGCAACATCGATGCCTTCGAGATCGAACCCGAAGGGCGATATCGTCTTGAAGGGGAATGGGGGCGCGTCACTCTCACGGCACAGCGCGCCAATATTGTGGTCTCCTGAGAGGGCTGGTGGTGTGCGGAAGGCAAACCGAAACAACAAGACGTGGAAGTAAGACAGGCCGATGGACTTCGATGATCCTCGATGGAGCAACTTGGAAGGGGGATACCGCACACCCTACGATCCTCGCAATGCTCTCCGAGCGCTCGAACGTGGCGGCAACGAGTCGGTCGCATGGGAAGAATTGTGGAATGAACTTCATCACCAAAGCGATGTAGGTGTTGCGTCATACGCTGCAGTGCCTCATTTGGTGCGAATTTATGCAGCCAGAGGTATCACTCACTGGAACACATACGCATTGGTCGCAACAATCGATGATGGCAGACGAAATGGCCGCAACCCCGCGCTGCCCGAATATCTTCGTCTCGACTATGAAAGAGCCTTTGAGCAGCTCGCTTTACTTGGCCTACAGGAACTCCGTGACGCAAAAGACCCGGAGCTTGTTCGCAGCATTCTTGCTGTTTTGGCAATCTGGAAAGGCCTGTTCGTTCTAGCTCATTTGGTGGGCAATTTCACCGAGATCGAGTTAGAGGAATTGGTGGCAAAGATTGTATCTTGAGCCGCATATCGTCTCAAAATTCGGGTGGATGCGCATGGAAACAGACAATGGTCCGTAAGCTCGTAAGGTATTATGTGGCGATCGTATTGGGCTTGTTGCTAACATACATTCTCTTGCTTCTATATCTTGTCTGGACATTTGGATACGCGCCACTATTTGACACGCACGTTCGCAACACAATCTTGTTTTTTCTAGAGATTTTGCCTCCAACCGCACTTATCCCTGTCTTGTTGATTTACGTTCAAGAGATTCTAGCAAAATACCGCAAGCGTTCGCCGCCCGAGTGAACGAGATCGTCTGAGCAGTTAACGGTGGTGCCTAAAGTGTGGCTCGAATGAAAACCGGTCTATTTGCGATCACAATCGCTTGCGCGACTTCGCTGTCGGCAGCCTCACCGCATGTACTTACAATGACGAGCCTTGGAAACGTCCGCATAGGAATGACACTTCGTGAGCTACAAAGAGCGTTTGGCGGGCGACTGACGAACTCGGACGGCACGTCGGAGAGCGACTCTTGTTGGGTCTACCATCGTGGGGACGGCTCCGACAAAGAAGTCGGCTATATGATCGAAAGAGGGCAATTGACGAGGATTGAAGTAAGCGCCGAGGGATCGCCCACAACACAAACTGAAAGTGGAATCGAGATAGGCTCGTCGCTAGCCGAATTGCGAAGGGCTTATGGCGCGAAACTTCTAGTTGAACGTAACACTCAAGGGGACCGTTTCATTTTGAATGCGCCTGACCATCGCCGCGCAATCATTTTTGAAACTGACGGCCGTGTCGTCACGACATTTCGCGTTGGAATATACCCGTCAGTCACCTACAACGAGGGCTGTGAATAGTTGTCGAAAAGGGCTGTGAAAGACCACGAAGGCAAAGCCGACGAAGAAGCGCGGAATATATGTCTGATTTAGTGAAAACAATCCGAGAGGCTTGGGGTTGGTGTGGCATCGAACCAACAGAGGTAATTGCAATCAATTCGTTCGGCAATGTCATTGTTCAAGACGATGTCGGGGAAATCTGGCGGATATGTCCGGAAGAACTAGAGGCGACTAAGATCGCTAGCTCACGGTCTGCATATGAGTTGCGTCGCGGCAATCAAGATTTTGCGCTCGATTGGGAGATGGAAGTGCCTAGGCTCGAGGCCGAAGCGCTACTTGGCGAACCAGGAAAGGGCAGGTGCTATTGCTTCAAGATACCTGCGATCCTTGGCGGCAGGTATGCAGGCGATAATTTTGGAACAATTTCCATAGTTGAACTCCTGTCGGCCTCCGGAAATATGGCCTTTCAGATCAAGGATATTCCCGATGGCGAGAAGGTTCGTATCATTGCTAAAAAATCAAGCTGAGACATGTGAAAAAATGGGGTGCCCGATGAGCGAGAAATTTCAAAGTCCTTCGTGAGGCCGCTCACTCCAATGCGAAATTTAATCTCCACAGTACCTTGAACGCAGGCGGGTAGACGCCACTAGTTGGGCGTCTAGGGATGTCTGCTTTGGGTCGTAAGCGGACATTGGCAATCGTTATTAAGTCTGACTAGAAATGATTATTTCTGGTTAGAAATAATCATCTGGGTAGGGAATTGGTCGCCAATTATTTGTCGAGTCTTCCTACCAAGTAGCTTCCTCGCGGACAGGACGAGCCGCCGCTTAGGTTTCAAGGGTCAGGGGTCGCAAAAACGCGCATTTCAATGTCCGCTATCGACCCAAAGCGGACGTCGGCCGTTCGGCTGGGACACGTCCAAAATCTTGCTTGTTTACGAGGCCACCTCACTATCGCAGGTGAGCGTTTCTTTTACCCATTCTTACCCATTCGCCCCCGAAGGTGTCGGCCATGAATGCGCATGTGCTCGTCGCCCGCCTCAGCAAGGCTCGCCTCAAGCGCGCCATCGCGATGGGCAACGCGATCGCGTTTGGAATCGGGCTTTGGACCCTTCTTTTTGCGACGTCGTTCTACTGGCTGTCGCTTGCGCTGTGTTTCGTTATTCCGCTCGCCGCCATAGCGCTCGACACTGTTACGCGGGGAACGCTCGATTTCGAGGCGCGGCGCCGGCGCTCTCCGCTTTCGCTCGCAACGCTCCTGATGGTGCCGGCCATTGCGCTTGGCTGTCGGGCCATCAACGACCTCAACTTCACGAGCTACACCATTCTGCTGGCATGGACTGTCCTTGCCATCGCCGCCATCGTCACGCTTTTCCTGCGCTTCGACCCGAGCCTCAAGAGCGACTTCAACCAGCTCACGACCATTACCGTTTTCGCGCTCGCCTGGTCCTATGGCGTGATCGCCTTTGCAGACGTGGTGCTTGACCCCTACTCGGGACGCGACGTTTCGACCGTCATCCGCGACAAATATGTGCATGTCTCGGGCAATACCAAGGGCAGCTCTATCTGGCGGAAAGTGGCCGTCGACCCCGCCGTCGTCCCCGGCCTCAATCCATGGATCGAAGTGCGCCCGGATCTCTTCGCCGCCCTTGCGCGCGGCAACACCGTTTGCGTGCACCAGGGCCCCGGCCTCCTCGGCGCCGCCTGGTACGACGTCCGCCGCTGCAAGAGCTGAGCCAACGGTTCTCATCTTTGTTTTGCCTGTGCGTTT
>Ga0310811_10002634_pt1 | contig 22461 bp, 20 predicted proteins | sample YCmetagenome_FD_207642 | JGI IMG/M metagenome (GOLD analysis project Ga0310811, IMG submission 207642) | Soil microbial communities from experimental microcosm in Duke University, North Carolina, United States - YC | ecosystem: Engineered > Artificial ecosystem > Soil microcosm > Unclassified ...
CCATGAGTGGGGTGCTTGTCCAGGCGAAGCCTGCCGTAGCGGGACATGGTCTCCGCGACGTCCACGAGCAGCGCGTGCGGCACCGGATAGCGGCTGAATCCGATCAGCGCGTCGACGACCTGCTCGGCGTCGTGGCCGGCGGCCCGCGCGTTCCACAACGCCAGGGGGGTGACCCGATAGGTGTGCACGTGCTCGGGAGCACGCTCGAGTTCGGCGAACGGCGCGATCGCCTTGCGGCATTCGTCGGCTCGTTCGTGATCGACCTCGAGCAGCAGTGTCTTGTCCGACTGAACGATCAGTGGCCCGTCATTCAAAAGTCGCTCCCTTGTCCGGATAACCGCATAACAAACTACCGAGCCGAAATCAGCTCACGTCCGCGATGCCGGTTATCCGGTGCAGGGCGAACCGATGGACGGCCGCCCGGGTCTCGTCGTATGCGGTGAGGTAGCCACCTTCCATCCGGGCGGGTTCGAGAATGCGGCTGGTGGCGTGTCCCTGTGCGTCAAGGTAGCCGATCCAGACCCGCGAACCCTGGCGGATGGCGTCCTGGAGGGCCTGGATCGTCGCCGTCGCGGGTGACCGCGGCACCTGCCCGTCGGGGCCGTGCGACGGGCGGCGGCGGGTGCGGTGGGCCTGGTCACCGGCCCGCATGGCGCGGATGGCGGCCGCCGCGACGTCGGGTTCCGGCCCGGTGGGGCCGGCGCCGCGGGCGACGGGCGGGCCGTCGGTCCGCCGGCTGTCGGCCCTGGAGACCAGCACGTCGCCCTCCAGGGACTCGGCGACCGGGGCGTATCCCATCGCGCGGAGCGAGTCGATCAGCGTGGCCCTGGACGTCTTCGACGCCAGCACGGTGGGCGCGAGCCGTCGCAGCCGCAACAGCCCGGCCCGCTTGTCCGCCAGCACCTCGTCGAGCACGGAGGGGTCGTCGCAGCGGACGTAGGCGGACGCCGTCCCGACACGGATGCGCCCGTGGCGGCGGGCCACGTCGGAGATCAGGTAGCGCAACGGCTGAGGGACGGCGGTGGCGGAGTGGCGCTCCAGCATGCCGACGAGATCGTCGGCCGACTGCCCGGCGTCGAGCGCCCGCCGGATCGAGCGTTCGCTGAAGCGGTAGACGGTCGCGCCCCCCTTCGACTCCACATCGGCGGTCAGGGCGAGCCAGCGTCCGAGATCGCTGGTCAGAGGACCGGGGGCGACCGCGGTCAGGTCCGCCTGCAGCAGCACATGATCCACGGGCTCGGGGAGCAGCGGCGCGAGCAGCCCGGCGGCCGTGCCGTCCCCGCGCACGATCCCGTGGCCCTGCGCCGAGAGGACTCCCAGCCCGGTGACGCCCACCTGCTCGGCCTCCCGCAGGGTGAGCTCGGCGAGCCGGTCGCGCTGGGCGCCCCTGCGCCTGGGCTGCTCCCAGGACAGCCTGGCGAGGACGGACGCGGCGGCCGGCGCGAGGCCGGGACCCGCGGACGCGAGAACGGCCAGCGTCTGGGCGCGCACCTGGGCGGCGGCGGGCCTGCGGAGATCGGGATGGAGCGCGTTCAGCGGCCGGTCGCGGTCGTCACGCTCGCCGATGAGTCCGGGGACCCGATCCATGCCGGCCCAGGCGGAGGCCAGCAGGGCCCACCGGTCCTCGGTGCTCTTGACCCGCCAGCCGTCGTAGGCCGACGTGGGCAGCCACTCGCCGTCGACCGATCCGCCGGACGCGATGAGCCCGGCGGCGTAGGCGATCTCCACGACCAGCCCGGCCGCCCATTCCGGCAGATCGAGCAACTGCGCCGTCCTCTTCAGGTCCCGGATGGCGAGACCGCCCGTCCGCAGGACCCCCGGAGGATCGACGCTCCAGTGCTCGCACAGCTCCTCGACCGTCCGGACCAGGGTGAACGCCTGGCCCGCCGCGGTCCTGTCGGCGAGGACCTGGTCGCGCCGGGCGCCCTCGAGGTCCGGTGGGCGGGGGGACAGGTCGCGATGGACGCGCCCGTCACGGAGGAAGAGCGCCACCTCGCGGGGAAGGGCCACGCTCTCGTCGCCGGTCGCGCCCAGCAGGCCGCGCGCGAGCAGTTGCTCGATCGGCGACTGGGCGGTGGCCGTCCGGATGTCCCTGCGGGCGTTGGGCAGCCGTCCGCTCGCCGGGCCCCAGGCCAACTCGTCGAGGGCGGCCCGCGCCTGCGGCGAGACCTCGGCGACCAGGCGGCCCACCGTCGTGGGATCGGCGAGGAGCTCGGCCAGCCTGTCGCGGGGAGACCCGTCACGCCGGGGAGCCCCGATGTCGTCCAGCAGGACGTCGAGCGCCTCCGGCGAATGATGCCGGAACACCTCCGCCGCGGGCGGGCCCAGCCCGGCAGGGGGGTCGAGCGCCTCGACGACACCCGGGGCGGGAAGCAGCGCGTCATCGGGCCCGAAGGCGAGGCCTCTGGTCCTGAGCCGGTCGAGCGCCTCGTCGAGCGCCGCGTCCAGCTCCTTCTTGCGCGCCGTGCCGGCCGCGGCCTTGTCCAGTAACGACCTGAGCGCCTTGCGGGTGATCGGGCCCGGCTGGAGAGTCAGCGTCTCCACCACGGCGAGGGTGAACCGGTCGAGACGGTCGAGCGCCCGGCCGAGGGCGGACGGGCTGCCGGCACGGGCGGCGAGCCCGTCGACGTGTGCGGGCACAGGCGTGATGAGCTCGGGCCGCGCCGTCACGAGGGCGCGCAGTTGCTCGTCCGTCCGGCCACGCAGCCACTCGGTGAACTCGGTGCTCATCATCCGTTCCATCGTAGGGCCGCATTTTTCGAGCATCACTCGACCAGGCGCGAGCACTGAGGCAGTATGACGAGCATGATCGAGCGTGCGGACCAGCTCGTTCTCGAGTTCGTCAGCAAGGTGGCAGACGCCGCTCACGGCAGGCTGCGCCCCGAACAGCGGCTCGACTACGTCCAGCGGCTCCGCGCCAGCGTCGAGCGGGCGCGCGGAGGCAGCGAGGACGCCAGGCACGTCGCGAAGGTCATCGCCGGGTTCGGAACGCCGGACGACCTGATCGACCGGGAGGTCCGCAGGCTCGCGGCCGCCCAGCAGGCCCTTCAGCAGACCGCGGACCAGGCCGCCCAGCCGATCGGCGAGGACGACACGGCGGTCTTCCCCGTCGTCGTCGACGACGGGGGACCGAGGCGAGGGGTTCCCCCCGACGCGGCCGACGACAGGCGCCCGCCTCCCGGCGTGATCTACGGTCGGCGGGTCGCGAGGGAGCGGATCTCCCGTCAGGCCGATCGGCCGGCCCCGCTGATGCGGTTGCGCCGCGCGGCGATGGCGGGGGGCAACCCGATGGCCACCGGGGGGAGGGACGCCCGGACGATCTTCCTGAACAACCGCCGCGAGACGCTGGCGCTCGTCCTGCTCGTGGTGGCCGGGCTGCTCGTCCCGTTCCGTCTGGCGACCGTGGCGATCTTCCCTGTCCCCGCGATCGTGTGGGCGGCGGCCGCCCTGATCCTGCTCTCCTGCCAAGGCTGGTCGTTCTCCGACCGGCTGATCGGCTTGGCCACCCCGGTCGTGGCGTACGCGATCGGCGGGGTCCTGCTCGGAGCGGCACGATCGGAGGGCGGGAGCGTCCAGGCGTTCATGGTGTCGTTTCACAACGTGAGCGGTGTGCTGTTCATTCTCGGAACCGCCGCCGCGGTGTCCTGGCTGGCCTTTCGACTGCTCGATCCGCCTCCCAGAGAAAGCGGAAACAATCGCCGATAAACCACTCGCGCGTCGATCTCGTGATGTGCAGGCTTACTTCCCAGAGTGGGGGTCCGCAGGGGCCCTCTCAGGGCATAACCTACTTCCAATCACCTTCACGACAGTCTGAACGAGGTCACCCCTGTGCCGAGTGGCAAGGTCAAGTGGTATGACGCCGACAAGGGTTTCGGCTTTCTCACGCGCGATGACGGCGGTGAGGTATTCGTACATTCTTCGGCGCTTCCCAGGGGCACGGAGGCGCTGAAGCCGGGGCAGCGGGTCGAGTTCGGTGTGGCCGAGGGACGCCGCGGCCAGCAGGCCTTGTCAGTCCGGGTCCTGGAGCAGCCGCCGACGCTTGCGAAGGCCGCCAAACCCAAGGGCAAGCGGAAGAGCCCGGACGAGATGGTGGTCATCGTCGAGGACCTGATCAAGCTCCTCGACGACATCTCGAACTCCTACCAGAGGGGCAAGCACCCCGACGTGGCCCACGCCAAGAAGGTGGCGTCGGTGCTGCGGGCGGTGGCCGACGACATCGACGGGTAACGCGGCAGGCGGCGCGGCTACCCGGCCGGCTCGGGGGTGACGGTCGCCAGCCGCCTGCGCCGTACGGCGAGAAGCCAGACGAAGGAGAACGCGAGCCCTGCGGAGACCACCGCGAGTCCCGCGGGGCCGGGCGCGAACAACGACATCACGAGGCCGAGCAGGCCGCCGAACACCCAGGCGATCTGCAGCAGCGTCTCCACGACGCCGAAGGTGGACGACCGGACCTCCTCGCCGATCTCCCGCTGGACGATGGCGTCGAGTGCCAGCTTGCCGAGGCTCTGGCCGAAGGCGCCCACCAGGGCGACGACGAGGGCCGTCCACAGCGAGAAGAAGAACGCCGCCGCGACCGTGGTGACGGTCGTGACGGCGAGCGTGACCAGCACCGTCAGGAGCGGGGAGCGGGAGCGGGACCACGAGGCGACCGCCGCGCCGGCCAGGCCGCCTCCTCCGGCCGCGAGCGCCAGCAGGGTCAGGGCGGCCTCGGGGGCGAGCCCGTGGAGATGGTGGTCCTGCACGAGGAAGAGCAGGAAGAACACCAGGAAACCGGCCTGGACGCGGATGGCGGCGTTGGCGGTCATCGCCTCGCCGACCACCTGGCCCACGCTGAGCGTGGTCCGCCATCTCGACGGCCTCACGCGCGCGTCGACGTCGGTCTCCACCTCCACGTCGGGAGAGTCGACGTGCCGCGGGAGCCGTACGGCGACGACGCCGGCGGCGAGGAAGAGCGGCATCGTGGCGCGCAACACCCATTCGGGTCCCACCAGGGCGGCCACCCCGGTCGACACCGCCGCCCCCACTCCCGCGGAGACCAGGGCGAAAAGGGAGACCCTGGCGTTCGCCGTCACCAGCGGGATGTCGGCGGGCAGCACGCTCGGCATGATCGCCGCCCGGGACACGTTGTAGGCCTTGGACAACACGAGCACCGCCAGTGCGGACGGGAAGAGCGTGAGCGCGTCGGAGGAGTGGACGGCGCCGGCCATGCCCCAGCACAGCAGTCCGCGCGCGAAAAGCGTCCCGGCCATGATGTAGCGGCGCCCGGAACGGAAACGGTCGAGCACGGGCCCGACGAAGGGCGCCACGACGGCGAACGGGACCATCGTGATCAGCAGGTACAGCGCGACCTGGCCGCGCGCCTGTCCGACGGGCAGCCGGAAGAGCAGCGCGCCGGCCAGCGACACCGTGATCAGCGCGTCGCCCGCCGAGTGGGCGGCGGTCAGTTCGATCAGTCGTCCGAGGCCGGTCCGGTCGGCGCCGTTCGCATGCGTGAGCCGCCGTGTAGCCCGCCCTGGCGCTCCCACAGCACGCACAACTTTCGGCCAAAAATTCACCATAGGCACCGACATCCCTTTCAGTGTTACCCCATAGAGCCGGTGCGGTCCGCTCTCGGCGTGGGTGAAAATGGAGTGTGAGTCGTACCCGAATCCGAAGCACTCCAGTCGACCAGGCGTGTGCCGATGCCGTCGACTTGGCCCGAGCAGTTGCCGAGGAGATGGCCCGCCCGGGTGAAGTGGGGGCGCATCTGGGCTTCGAGGGCGATGGCGATCGGCTGGTCACCCACTACTTCGAATGCCTGGAGCGGGCGTACTCGGGCTGGCGGTGGGCGATCACGGTCACCCGGGCCTCCCGCGCACGCAACGTCACCGTGAGCGAGACCGTGCTGCTGCCCGGGCCGGGCGCGCTGCTCGCTCCCGCGTGGCTGCCGTGGAACGAGCGCCTGCTCCCCGGCGATCTCGGTGTCGGCGACCTGCTGCCGGCCGAGGCCGACGACGACCGCCTCACTCCCGGCTACACCGCCACCGGCGACGATCTCGACGAGCAGATGATCTTCGAGTACGGCCTGGGCCGGGCCCGCGTGCTTTCGCCGGTCGGCCGGGACCTGGCCGTGGAGCGCTGGCATTCCGGAGAGGCGGGCCCGCACACCCCGCTCGCGCACGCGGCTCCCGCCCAATGCTCGACCTGCGGGTTCTACTGGCCCCTCTCGGGCACGCTGCGGCTCGGCTTCGGCGTCTGCGCGAACGAGTACGCCCCCGACGACGGCCGCGTGGTCGCCGCCGACCACGGATGCGGCGCCCACTCCGAGGCGACCACGGTCCCCTCGATGGTCGTGGAGGCCCAGCCGCCGATCCTCGACGACCTGGGATATGACGACCTCATGGAATCAGGCTCGGTCGACGCGACCGGCTCCGAGCCGCTCGGCCACTCCTGACATGTTCGACACCCGGAGATTGCGCGAGACGGTCCTCGCCGCCTGGACGGCGTCGCCCGCCCGCTTCCGTGAGGACGCCAACGCGGAGGAGGACTTCGCCCTCGGCGGCTACCGCGACCGGCTGGTCGTCGAGTTGGCCCAGAACGCGGCGGACGCCGCTCTGCGCGCCGGCGTGCCGGGCCGCCTGAGGTTGTCGCTGCGGGACGGCGTGCTCCTGGCCGCCAACACCGGAGCCCCGCTGGACGAGGCGGGGGTCGAGGGCCTTTCCACGCTGCGTGTCTCCGGGAAGAGGGACGAGGCGGGCGCCGCCGGTCGCTTCGGCGTCGGCTTCGCCGCCGTGGTGTCGGTCTGCGACGAGCCCTCGATCGTCTCGCGCGAGACCGGAGGGGTCCGCTGGTCGCGTGCAGAGACGAACGCCCTCGTGGGCGCCCGTCCCGAGCTCGCCGGCGAGCTGGCCGGCCGTGACGGCCACGTGCCCCTGCTGCGCCTGCCGTTCCCCGTGGAGACCGCCGAGACCGCCGAGACCCCGGAGGCCGTGGCGGTCCCCGAGGGCTTCGACACGCTGGTACGGCTCCCGCTCCGCGACGACGCGGCCGAGCAGGCCGTACGGCGGATGCTGGAGGAGGCCGGACCGGCGCTGCCCCTGGCGATGCCCGCGCTCGAGACCGTCGAGATCGAGATCGACGGGCACGCCCGCACGATCTCCACTGACGGCTGGCGGATCGCGACGGAGTCGGGGGCGTTCACGCCTGAACAGGTCGCCGAGCTCTTCGCCGGACGGCCCACCGAGGAGCGGGCCCGGCCGTACTGGGAGGTCCGCTGGGCCGTCAACCCGGAGGTGCGCACCCCGAGAGTGGTGCACGCGCCGACGCCGAGCGACGAGCCCCTCGATCTGCCGGCCCTGCTGATCGCCACGTTCCCGCTGACCACCGACCGGAGGCACGTCGCTCCCGGACCGCTCACCGACTTCCTCGTCGGCCGGGCCGCGGAGGCGTATGTCCGGCTGCTCCAGGACCTGCCCGCCACGCCGGCCCTGCTCGGCCTCGTCCCCGGGATGATGGGCAAGGGAGAGCTCGACGCCGCCATCCGCAGGGAGATCGTCAGGCTGCTGCCGGACACGCCGCTGCTCCCGTCGGTCTCCGGAGTCCTTCCGGGTAACCAGGCGCGGGCGGTCGCGGGGTCGCAGGAGTTCCTCGACAAGATCGCGGACATGGTCCCCGGGCTGCTGCCCGCGGGCTGGGCGTCACGCAACCCCGCCCTCACCACCCTCGGCGTCAGGAGGGTGGAGCTCGCCGACGTCGTGGACATGTTGTCCGGCGACGCCGTACAGGACAAGGACCCGTCGTGGTGGCGGTCGTTCTACGCGGTGCTGCCCGCGGACGACCTCGAGGCCATCGGGGCGGTCCCGGTGCCTCTCGCCGACGGACGGCTGGTCCGTGGGCCCCGCGGCACGCTGGTGCTGTCTGCGGCGCTCTCAGGGGCTCTCGACGGGGCTCAGGACTCCGGATTGGACCCGGGTGCCCGGCCGCCCCTCGACCCGGCCCTGCTCGGCCCCCTGGGCCTGCGGATCGTGCACCCCGACGCCGTCCATCCGCTGCTGCTCAGGCTGGGCGCGGCCGAGGCGACGCCGAGGACGGTCCTGGAGGACCCGCTCACCCATGCCGCCGTGACCGAGTCGCTCGACAGCGCCGATCCCGAGCCGGTGTCCCAGGCCGTGCTGGCTCTGGTCGACGCGGCGGGGCTCACGGCCGGTGAGGCCCCATGGTTGTCGGAGCTGGCGTTGCGAGGCGCCGACGGCGAGCTCTACGCGGCGGGCGACCTGCTCCTCGAGGGCGGTTCGCTGGCCGGGCTGATCGACCAGGACGTGCCCTTCGGCGTCGCCGCGGCCGACCTGGTGGAGAAGTACGGCTCGCACGTGCTGGCGGCGGCGGGGGTGCTCGACGGGTTCGCCGTGGTCAACGACTCCGACGTCCTGCTGGACCTGTCCGAGTGCGATCACGACCTCGATCTCGAGGACGAGTGGATCGAGGCCGTCCTCGATCTGCTGCCCGAGTTCGACGTGCCGCCGGTGGCCAGGGAGTTCACCGCCGTCCGCGACCTGGAGTACGTCGCCGACTGGCCCTCCGCGTTGGGCCTGCTTTCCCGTCCGCCGCTGCGTGCCGCGCTGCGCCCGCTCCGCGTGCTCGTGGCCGGCGAGACGGTCGAGGTTCCGTCGTACACGTCCTGGTGGTTGTCGCGCCATCCGGTGCTCGACGGCCGCCTCCCCACGACGCTCAGGCTCGCCTCCGGCGACCCTCTGCTGTTCGGCCTGTACGGCGACGCCCCGGTGGGGATCGACGAGAGCGCGCTGAAGATGATCGGCGTCAGGTCGTCGCTCGAGGAGTTGCTGGCCTCGCACGGCGGTCCTGAGGAACTGCTCGATCAGCTCGCCGACTCCTCGGCCGAGGTCGACCGGGCGCAACTGCGCTCCCTGTGGACGGCGCTGGCGGGGGTGGACCCCTCCCGCGTGAGCCCGCCGGACGCGGTCCGGGCCGTGCTGAAGGGGGCGATCGTGGTGGCGGAGGCCGAGGAGGGCCCCGTCGTCGTGGAGGCGCCCGACCTGCTGCCCCTGGTCGAGGACCGGCCGCTCGTGCTGGCGCCGTTCGACCTCGCGGAGGCGTTGTCGGAGGTGCTCGACCTGCCCCTGGTGGGAGAGGTCGTCACAGGTGCGGTGACGTCGTCAGGGGTGGAGCGGCCGGTGCCGCCGGAGGTGCGCTCGCTGCTGCCCTCGACGCCGCTGAGCTATGTCGAGCACGACGATCTGCTGGTGGACGGCAGGCCGGTGCCCTGGCGCTTCTTCGAGGGCAAGGTTCACGCCTCGGGGGTGGAGGGCCTGGCCAGAGGCCTCGCGTGGGCGTCCGGGCAGTGGGGCGACCGGCTCGCGGTGGCCGCGCTCCTGCGGGACCCCGGCAGGGTTCCGCTGCTGCTGGCCGAGGCCGACCTCGATCCGGTGACCGCGCTCGGCTGAGAGGGCCTGGCTCCGGCGGTGCGCCGCCGCTGTGTGTCAGCGGCGGCGGGAGTCGCGGCGGTGGACGTAGTAGACGCCGAACAGACCCAGGCCGATCCCTGCCACGCAGGTCCAGATCGACCACGTGTGCACGGGCCGGATGATCAGCAGCACCACCAGGGCGACCGCCCACAGGGCTGTTCCCACCACGAGGGTCATGGTGTCGTTCGTCTTGAGCGGTTGGGGATCTGGTCGGCGCGGCTGGTTCACTCCGCAAGCTTAAGAGATCGCGTGAATCGGGATGACCTCGGATGACGAATTAGTCACAAAAGGACAACTGTGTCTTTTCGTCAAAGGCGTCACCCTGTCACTCTGCGCGCGTGAACCAGACCAGCAGTTCCACTGCACTTGATCGCTATTTTTCGATCTCAGCGCGTGGCTCCACCATGGGCCAGGAGATCCGCGGCGGCGTCGCCACCTTCTTCACGATGGCCTACATCGTCGTCCTCAACCCCCTCATCATCGGAACCGTCGCGGACAAGACCGGGCAGTATCTCGGCGACGGCAGCGCCTCCAACACCCCCCTGGTCGCGGCCGCGACGGCGTTCGTGGCCGGAATCGTCACGATCGCGATGGGCGTGTTCGGCCGGGTGCCGTTCGCCCTGGCCACCGGTCTCGGCCTGAACGCCTTCCTCGCCTTCGGCATCGCCAGCCAGATGTCCTGGGAAGACGCCATGGGCCTGGTGGTGCTGGAGGGCATCGTCATCGCCATCCTGGTGGTGACCGGCTTCAGGGTCGCCGTGTTCAACGCCATCCCCGCCCAGCTCAAGACCGCGATCAGCGTCGGGATCGGACTGTTCGTCGCGCTCATCGGGTTCGTCGACGCGGGATTCGTGCGGCGTATCCCCGACGCGGCGAACACCACCGTGCCCGTCCAGTTCGGCTCGCTCGGCAACGGGTCGCTGACCGGCTGGCCGACCCTGGTCTTCGTCGTCGGCCTGATCGCGACGGCGTTCCTGGTCGCGCGCAAGGTGAAGGGCGCCATCCTCATCGGCATCGTCGGAACGACGATCTTCGCGGTGGTGGTGGAACTGATCGGCAAGCTCGGGTCCCAGCCCGCGAAGCCGAACGGGTGGAGCCTCAACGTGCCCGCGTTGCCGTCCAAGATCATTGAGGTTCCCGACCTCTCCCTGCTCGGCCAGTTCAGCCTGTTCGGCGCCTTCGCCCAGATCGGCGGTCTCGCGGCGGTCCTGCTGGTCTTCACGCTGATGCTGGCCGACTTCTTCGACACCATGGGCACGATCGTCGGCGTCGGCCGCCAGGCCGGGCTCGTCCGGGAGGACGGGACGATGGAGCGGACCCGCGAGATCCTGCTGGTCGACTCCCTCGCCGCGGCGGCCGGCGGCGCGGCCAGTGTCTCGTCGAACACCACCTACATCGAGTCGGCCTCGGGTGTGGGGGAGGGTGCCCGCACGGGACTGGCGAGCGTGGTCACCGGAGTGCTCTTCCTGCTCGCGATGTTCTTCGCGCCGTTGACCGAGATCGTGCCGTTCGAGGCGGCGACGCCCGCGCTCGTGATCGTGGGCTTCCTGATGATGACCCAGATCAAGGAGATCGATTTCAGCGACTTCGAGATCGCGATCCCGGCGTTCCTGACGATCGTGCTGATGCCGTTCACCTACTCGATCACCGTGGGGATCGGCGCGGGCTTCGTCAGCTACATCGTGATCAAGGCCCTGCGCGGCAAGGCGAAGGAGGTGCACCCGCTGCTGTGGCTCGTGGGGATCCTCTTCGTCGTCTACTTCGCGCTGGAGCCGATCAAGAGCCTTCTCGGGATCGGCTGATGTCGCAGGCCGTCATGGTGTCGGAATCGATCACCATGACGGCCTGGTCGTGCCGTCCGGGCCGGCCGTCCCGCATGGACGTGCGGCCGAGAGGTGAGGGCGTCACACCGCGCCGGCGGCGGCGAGCGTGCAGATCGCGGCCGCGAGGATGAGCGTGTGCAGGATCATGTGCTCGAGGTTCGGGCGCGGCCGGTCCTTCCGGGCGGGGAGCACGATGACGGTCTTCGCGTAGGTTCGCGCGTGCAGTCCGGCCCAGCTTTCTCCGGTGCCCGCGGTCGCCCAGGGCACCGTCACTCCGACGAGATACGGCAGCCACCACAACGCCAGGCCGCCGAGGACGATGAGCAGTTCGAGGCCCCCTCCGGCGTAGGCGAGGACCGGTAGTCCGGTGAGGCCGGCGATCACGAGGAGCACGGCGGGGACGAGCATGATCGGCCCGTTGACGGACACCTCGGTGACCTGTTCCGACCTCTTCGCCTCCCGCACGTTGTTGAACGGGAAGACGTCCACGAGCGTGGTGAAGACGAAGTAGACGTCGGCCAGGACCAGCAGGACGAGTGCGACGGTGAACATGGGGGAGGCCTTTCGTTCGGGAGATGGGCTCAGCCGGCGTCGGCGCCGTGACGCGCCTGGACTCCGGCGAGGAACGTGGAGACGGCGATGTCGAACCAGGCGTCGTAGTACGCCTGGGGTGCGACAGGCGGCTCAGGGGCCTCGCCGAACTCGGCGAGGGCATGGCCGGTCACGAGGATGTAGAGCGACTGCACCAGGAACAGCGCCTCCTCGTCGATGACGCTCAGGCCCGCGTGCATCGAGGTAAGCACCAGGGGGATCGCCTTCTCGAACACCTCGGGCGACGCGTTCCGTACGGCGACGACGGCGGCGGCGCCCGGATGGGTGCGCAGGGCGTCCCGCAGGGCGTGTGCCATTCCGCTCAGCAGTTCACGCCACCCCAGGCCGGGGGTCAGCGTCACGATCACCTGCGCGGCGACGCGGTCCGCGACCAGTTGGAGCAGCGCGGCCTTGTTCGGCACGTGGTAGTAGAGCGACGCCGCCTTCACATCGAGGCGCGCGGCCAGCGTGCGCATCGAGAGCGCGGCGAAGCCCTCCTGATCGAGGAGGTCGAACACCTCACGAAGGATCGACTCGATGTCCAGACGTGCCGCCGGGCTCATGACGGCTCCTTTCTAACGCTGTTAGGCAGAAACTAACATCGTTAGAATGGACGCGCAAGCGGCCCGTTCGGGAAGCCGGGACCTTCTTGCGGCGGAGAGGGGGCGACCTGATCCCCGTGGCTGCGTCACACTGGGGGGGCCGCCTCGCGCCCGCGAGGCTCTGAGCTCGCGAATTGCGGAATATCGCTGCGCGACATAAAGTTAGCAAAGGTAATGAGACATGCTAACAAAGACAGAGAACCTACGCAGCGACGCCGGCCTCGCGTCCGCGTTGCGCGTTTCGCTCGCGCGGCTGAACCGTCGGCTGCGCAAGCAGGGCGCGCACCACTCGCTGACCCCCACCCAACTCGCGACGCTGGCGGCTGTAGAGAGCCACACCGAGATGACCCCCGGAGAGCTGGCGGAGCACGAGAAGGTGCAGCCGCCCTCGATGACACGGGTGATCGCCAAGCTGGAGGAGCGGGGTCTGCTGGCACGCAAGCCCCACCCGACGGACCGGCGGCAGGTCACCGTCCGCCTGACGGAGGCGGGGACGGCGCTGCTCAAGGAGGAGCGCCGGATGAAGGAAGCCTGGCTGGCGCGGCAGCTCAAGGAGCTGACGCCGGAGGAGAGGGCGGCGCTGCGCGTGGCCGCCCCGATTCTGGCGAGGCTCTCCCAGATGTAGGGGGGATGTTCCGCTCGCTGCGCAACTACAACTACCGGCTGTTCGCGGCCGGTGGTGTGGTGTCCAACGTCGGCACCTGGATGCAGCGGACGGCGCAGGACTGGCTGGTCCTCGATCTCACGGGCGGCAGCGGCTCCGCGCTCGGCGTGACCGTCGCGCTGCAGTTCCTGCCGGTGATGTTGTTCGGCCTGTGGGGCGGGATGCTCGCGGACCGCTACCCCAAGCGGCGCGTGCTGGTCGTGGCCCAGACGTTGATGGGCCTGCTCGCGCTCAGCATGGGCGTGCTCGTCCTGACCGGCTCCGTGCAGGTGTGGCACGTCTACGTGATGGCCTTCACCCTCGGCCTGGTCTCCTGCGTCGAGGTCCCGACTCGGCAGTCGTTCGTCGTGGAGATGGTGGGCCGCAAGGACCTGCCGAACGCGATCGCGCTCAACAGTTCGACGTTCAACCTGGCCAGGGTCGTCGGCCCCGCCGTCGCGGGCGTGCTCATCTACTGGATGGGAACCGGCCCGATCTTCCTGCTGAACGCGGTGTCGTTCGCCGCCGTGATCACCGGGCTGATCCTGATGCGGGGGTCGGAGCTGCGCAGCCCCGAGCCGGTTCCGCGGGCCAGAGGCCAGCTCAGGGAGGGGCTGCGCTACGTCTTGGAGCGGCCGGACCTTCTGCTGCCGCTGCTCATCGTCGGCTTCATGGCGATCTTCGCGCAGAGCTTCACGACCAGCATCGCCCTCATGGCCAGGGAGGTGTACGGCGCGGGCGCGTCGTCGTTCGGCATCGCGTCCAGCGCGTTCGCCGTGGGGGCCCTCGGGGGCGCGTTGCTGGCGGCCCGGAGGGTCAAGCAGAGCCGCCGGTTCCTGCTCGCCGGATCCGCGTGTTTCGGCGTCTTCCAGATCGCCGCCGGGCTCGCTCCCGACTACGCGGCCTTCCTGCTCCTGCTGGTCCCGGCGGGGATGGCCATGATCACGGTCAACACCACCGCGAACACCATGGTGCAACTCGGTTCGTCGCCGGAGATGCGCGGCCGGGTCATGGGGATCTACGTGCTCGTCTTCACGGCGGGAGCGCCCGTCGGGTCGCCGCTCGTGGGATGGCTGGCCGAGTCGGCGGGCCCCCGGGTCGCGGTCGTGATCGCCGGCGCGCTGAGTGTCGTGGGCGTCGGCCTCGCCGCACTGCTGACCAAGGTCGTCGCCGCCCGTGCGGCCGCTGGGGAACAATCGGTCAGTGAGCAGGTTGTTCCTGGCGCTGTTGCCGCCGTCTGACGCGCTGGAGGAGGTCGCCGCGGCGATCGGCCCCGCGCGGGCCGAATGGCCGGGCCTGCGCTGGATCGACCCGGCCCTGTGGCACGTGACCCTCGCCTTCCTCGGCGAGGTCCCCGACCGGGTGCTGCCCGACCTGCACGTACGGCTGGCCAGAGCCGCCTCCCGCCACCCGCCGACGACGTTGTCGTTCGCGGGGTCCGGAGCCTTTCCCTCTCCCGCTCACGGGAGGGTCTTCTGGACCGGCCTCGGCGACGGCCCGTCCCTGAAGGGGCTGGCGGACTCGCTCGCGGCGGGGGCGCGGCGGGCCGGGGCGATGGAGAAGGACCGCATGCGGTTCCATCCCCACCTCACCCTGGCCCGCTCAAGGGACGGGGCCGACCTGTGGCCCCTGGTCCGCGCCACGAGCACGTTCAGTGGGCGCCCCTGGGAGGCGAGAGCCGTACATCTGATGCGAAGCCACCTTGGGCCGCGCGTTCGTTACGAGCCGGTCGAGGCGTATTCACTCGGTCGTCGCGACTAGGCTCCTTGCCGTGGATCGTCCTCGTCGCTGGTTGCTGCCCACGGTGCTCGCGCTGCTCGTGCTCATCGTGGTGGTCGGGACACTGGTGGGATGACGCGGGCGGTCGACCCCTACCAGGCGTACGCCTCGGGGGCGGCGTGGCCGGGACCGGGGAAGATCTCGTCGAGACGGGCGAGCGCGTCTTCGTCGATCCCCGTGTGCATGACCTGGTTCGCGCCCTCGAGTTGCCCGAGCGTGCGCGGCCCGATGATCGGAGCGACGACTGCCGGCTGGCAGAGCAGCCAGGCGAGCGCCACCACGGTGGGATCCGCGCCGATCTCCGCGCAGAACGCCTCGTACTCCTCGATCTTGCTCCGGTGCTTGTCCACCTCGGCGAGCATGGTGTCGGTGCCGGACCGCCCCTTCTCGAGCTTCTTCAGCACGCCGGAGAGCAGGCCGCCCGCGAGAGGGCTCCACGGGATCACGCCGATGCCGTAGTCCTCCGCGGCCGGCAGGAGTTCGAGTTCGGGCAGGCGGTTGAGCAGGTTGTAGTGCGTCTGCTCGCTGACCAGGCCGAGGAAGTTCCGGCGCCGGGCGGCCTCCTGGGCCTTGGCGAGGTGCCATCCGGCGAAGTTCGACGAACCGACGTACAGGATCTTGCCCTGCTGCCGCAGGACCTCCATGGCCTCCCAGAACTCGTCGAACGGCGTGTTCCTGTCGATGTGGTGGGCCTGGTAGAGGTCGATGTAGTCGGTCTGCAGGCGCTTCAGTGAGGCGTCGGCGGCCCGGCGGATGCTCAGTGCCGACAGCCTGCGCTCGTTCGGCCAGTCGCCCATGATGCTGTAGACCTTGGTCGCGATGACGGTCCGCTCCCGGCGGCCGCCCCCCTTCGCGAACCACCGGCCGATGATCTGCTCGGTGACACCTTCGCCCTTCTTCTGGCCGTAGGTGTTGGCGGTGTCGAAGAAGTTGATCCCGAGTTCGTGGGCGCGATCCATGATCGCGTGTGAGTCGTCCTCGGTGGTCTGCGGGCCGAAGTTCATCGTGCCGAGGCAGAGCCTGCTGACCTGTAGACCGGTTCGTCCAAGTTGTTGATATTCCACCGCGCCAGACTATGCAGCGACGCGGAGGGGCGGCGCATCGGGAATGATTGCCGCATGGGGATCTCGCCGGTGAATCGGGTCAAGAGGGCGTTCTGGCCGGTGGCGTGTCTCCTCGCCGTCTCCTTCGCCGTTCTGTCTCCGCCGGTGAGCGCACACGCCGACGACGACAAGCACCTCTTCACGATCAAGGACAAACGCGTCACCGAGTCCAGCGGGCTGGCGTTCTCGCCGACGCACAAGGGCGTCGTCTACACGCACAACGACAGCGGCGGCTCACCGACCGTCTACGCCGTGGGTCTCGACGGCCGGACGCGGGCGGCCTTCACTCTCGCCGGTGCGGTCGCCAGGGACTGGGAGGCGATGGCGACCTCCGTCGACGCCAAGACAGGCCGGGGCGTGTTGTGGATCGGCGACATCGGCGACAACCTGGACGGCGCCTGGCCGGACATCTCCGTGTACAAGGTCGTCGAGCCTCGCACGCTGGCCGACGCGACGCTCCAGGCGACCCGTTACCGCTTCCGCTACAAGGACGGCGCCCGCAACGCCGAGGGCCTGATGGTCGACCCCCGCTCCGGCCGGCTCTACGTCGTGAGCAAGGAAATCGACGGGTCGATCTACCAGGCGCCCGCGAAGCTGCGGACCGACAGGGTGAACGTGCTCCGCCGGGTCGGGTCCGCCCCCATCATGGCCACCGACGCCGCCTTCGCCCCCGACGGTTCGAGCTTCGTGATCAGGACGTACTTCTCCGCCTCGGTCTTCCGCTCGCCCGACCATCTGATCGCGCACGTGACGATGCCGCCCCTGAACCAGTCCGAGTCCGTCACCTACACGCCGGACGGCACCGCCCTGCTGACGGGTTCCGAGGGTGCGCGGAGCCCGGTCTATGAGGTGCCGCTCCCGTCGGAGGCCCGTGCGCGGCCCGCGACGGCCACCCGCTCTCCGACGGCCACCCCGGCCGCGCGGAACTCGGCCGCGGGGGCAGAGAAGGCCGGCGACACCGGCGTCCCGGCCTCGATGATCGTCTTATGGGTGGCGGTCGCCGCCGGAGCGATCGGCGTGATCCTCGTGATCGCCTGGCGAACCGCCCGCTGAGGCAGGCGGCGCGGTGAGTGCCCGCGGCTGTCAGTGCCGGAGTTTCTCGGTGAACCTCTCGCCCCGAAGGGCCCGTTCGACGAGATCGACGGCCTGCGCGAGCCGTACGAGCCGGGGACCCTCGCTGCGGTAGGCCTCGAGCACCGCCTCGACGGCGTGCGGAGGCAGATGATCCTTCAGGTCGACGGCGGCGCCCCGATAGCCCTCCCTGGCGGCCTGGATCGACGCGCGCACGTGGTGGCCGGCCATCCGCGCCAGCGCGATCGGGTGACGCCGCAGCACCCCATAGGCGCGGTAGTCCGGCGGCACCGCGTCGAGCAGCCACGCCATGGCGGACAACTCCCAGTCGGGGCTGTCGGGCGGGCGGACCTCATGCGGCCATTCCGGCGGCACGTACATGGCCGCCAGTCTACCGAACGTCAGTTCGATCTCGGGTGAGTGGCAGACGAGTCCGCGAGGGCTGGGGGACAATGGCGGGCGTGGTGCCCTTATTCAGCCTTTTGTCCGCCGGAGCGACATGAAGCTTGGAATCATCGGTGCGGGAATCCTCGGTCTGGCCGTCGCCAGGGAGATGGCGCGATCGGGCGCCGAGGTGACCGTGCTGGACAAGGAAGCCGAGGTCGCGGCCCACCAGACCGGGCACAACAGCGGGGTCGTCCACGCGGGGATCTACTACACCCCGGGTTCCCTCAAGGCGACCCTCTGCCGGGACGGCATGGCGATGCTCAGGGAGTATTGCGCCGAGCACGGGTTGCCGTACGACGAGGTCGGCAAACTCGTCGTCGCGTCCACCCGCTCCGAGATGGCGGGACTGCGCCGGATAGCCGATCGCGCCAGGGAGAACCAGGTGCCGGGCATCGCGGAGGTCGACGCCCTCGGCCTGCGGGAGATCGAGCCGGACGCGGTCGGCGTCGGTGCGGTCCACTCGCCGCACACCGCGATAACCGACTTCCCGGCCATCGCGCGCCGCCTCGCCGCCGACGTGACGGACACGGGCGGCACCGTACGGCTCTCGCATCCGGTCCGGGGCATCAGGGAGACGTCCCGGGGGGTCGAGGTCGTGGCGGGCGCGTCGCGGTTCACCTTCGACCGGGTGATCTCCTGCGCGGGGCTCGGCACCGACAGGGTGGCGGCCATGGCCGCGGCGCCGGGTGACGTGCGGATCATCCCCTTCCGCGGTGAGTACTACAAGCTGACGGACACGGCGAAGACCATGGTGCGCGGGCTGATCTATCCCGTGCCCGACCCCCGTTATCCGTTCCTGGGCGTGCACCTGACCCGCAGGATCGACGGCGAGGTGCTGGTCGGGCCCAACGCGGTGCTGGCGCTGGCCCTCGAGGGCTACTCGTGGGGCGACGTCTCCCTCAAGGACCTGCGGCGGATCGTGACCTGGCCGGGCACCCGGCGGATGGCGGCGACGCACTGGCGCACCGGGGTGCGGGAGGTGTACGGCTCGCTCGCGAAGGGGTCGTTCCTGTCCGCCGCGCGGCGTTACGTTCCCGCGCTGACCTCCGGCGACATCGTCAGGACGCGAGGGGGAGTCCGGGCCCAGGCCGTGGCGCGGGACGGGGCGCTGCTCGACGACTTCGCCATCGACGTGCACGGACGGATCGTCCTGGTCAGGAACGCCCCTTCACCTGCCGCGACGTCCAGCCTGGCCATCGCCCGGCATATCGCCTTAACGGCTGCCTTAACTTCGAACTCCTAAAGTGCTGGATGCCATGGTCACTGCATCTCCCGAAGCTCGGCTGCTCGTCGTAGAGGACGAGCCCAACATCCTGGAACTCCTGGCTGCCAGCCTCCGGTTCGCGGGATTCGACGTCAACACCGCCTCCAACGGAGGCGAGGCGGTCGCGGCCGCCCAGCGTCACCGGCCCGACCTGATCGTTCTCGACGTCATGCTGCCCGACATGGACGGTTTCGACATCGTGCGCAGGCTCCGCGGCGGGGGCACGCACACCCCGGTGGTCTTCCTCACCGCGAGAGACGCGACGGAAGACAAGGTCCGCGGTCTCACGCTCGGCGGGGACGACTACGTGACCAAGCCCTTCAGCCTCGAAGAGGTCGTCGCGAGGATCAGAGCCGTGCTCCGCCGGACGAGCGGCGACCCGATGGCGATCGCCCCCCGGCTGACCTTCGCCGACATCGAGCTCGACGAGGAGTCGCACGAGGTGTGGCGTGCGGGGGCCGCCGTCCCGTTGTCGCCGACCGAGTTCAAGCTGTTGCGGTACTTCATGGCCAACGCAGGAAGAGTCCTGTCCAAGGCGCAGATTCTGGACCACGTGTGGGACTACGACTTCCGCGGTGACGCCGGAATCGTCGAGTCCTACGTCTCGGTGTTGCGCCGCAAACTCGACAACGCCCATCCGCGGCTCATCCACACCCTCCGGGGAGTCGGATACGTCATGCGGACACCGCCGTCCGCCGCCTGAGCGTCGTGTCGGGGCGCACGCCGCTGCGGATCCGGCTGAGCGCGGCCATGCTGGCGCTGGTCGCCGTGGCCATGGCCGTCATCGGCGTGGGCAGCGTCTCCGCCCTCCGTCACTACCTCGTGTCCCGCGTGGACATGCAGCTCGAGATGGTCACCGCCGACGTGGCCGTGCGGCTGGAACGCGGGCCCGCACTCCTGGCCAGGCTCAGGGTCCCGCCGGAGGGCCGCGTCGAGGTCCGCGACGCCACGGGAAAGATGATCGCCGCGCAGGCGGGGATGGCCGTCGAGAGCCTCCCCGGCCCGGCCGCCGTCAGCTCGCAGACCCCCCGGACCGTCCCGGCGGTGTCGGGTGACGGGTTGTGGCGCGCGCGGGTGGTTCCCGTCAGCGGCCTCGGCAGCGTGGTCGTCGCCGTCGACTTCGCCTCCGTGCGTCAGATCACGGGCCGGCTCGCGCTCATCGAACTGCTGGTCGGCGGCGTCGTGATGGTCGTGCTCGCCGTCGTCGGCGTCCTGATCGTACGGCGGAGCCTGCGCCCGCTGACGGAGATCGAGCGGACGGCGGAGGACATCGCCCAAGGCGACCTCAGCAGCCGGATCCCGGATCGCGACCCCCGCACCGAGGTCGGCCGGCTGGCCCGCTCGCTGAACGGCATGCTGGCGCAGATCGAGACGGCCTTCGAGGCCCGCGCGGCGTCGGAGGCGTCCGCGCGCGAGTCGGAGGCCAGGATGCGGCGTTTCGTCGCGGACGCCTCCCACGAGTTGCGGACGCCTCTCACGTCCATCAGGGGGTTCGCCGAGTTCCACCGCCAGGTTCCGGACGCCGACACGACCCGGCTGATGGGGCGGATCGAGAGCGAGGCCGCCCGCATGGGCCTGCTCGTCGAGGACCTCCTGCTGCTCGCCCGCCTGGACCAGCAGCGTCCGCTTCAGTCGGAGCCCGTCGACCTGCTCGCGGTCGCCGCGGACGCCGTCCACGACACCAGGATCCTGTGCCCTGACCGGGACGTGTCCCTCGACGTCCAGGGCGACGTGGCGCTCATCGTCATGGGGGACGAGGTGCGGCTGCGGCAGGTCGTCGGAAACCTGATGAGCAACGCGACCATCCACACCCCCGGCGGGACCCCCATCACGATGCGGCTCGGGACGACGGGCGTGCAGGCGTTCGTCGAGGTCGCCGACCAGGGGCCCGGGCTCACGAAGGAGGAGGCCGAGCGGGTCTTCGAGCGCTTCTACCGCGCCGATCCGTCGCGGACCAGGCCGTCCGGGGGCAGCGGGCTCGGGCTGGCCATCGTCGACTCGCTCATCCGGGCGCACGGGGGAGCGGTCAGCGTCCGCACGGCACCGGGCGAGGGCGCGGCCTTCCGCATCGTCGTTCCGCTCGCGCCCGAGGCTCTGGCCGCCGACGACGGCCTGGACGACGATGGTTTAGACGATGACGGCGGCTCCGGCGACGCCGACCTCGCAGAGGCCTTGTCCGCGGCGGCAGTCCCGGGGGAAGCCGTCACCCCCGCCGTCTCCGGCGAGTTGGAGGCGCTCCGGCTCGAACCGGAAGCGGTGCCCGCCGTTCCCGAAGCACCCCGCTAGTGTCCTGCGCCGGAAATTCGTCGGCAATATTTAGCTAAGGAATCGAGGATCTCTTCGGCGGTCTTGGTCCATACGAACGGCTTGGGGTCGTCGTTCCACTGATCCATCCAGGCGCGGATGTCCTTCTCCAGGGTCTGGACGCTTTTGTGGACTCCCCGGCGAATCAGTTGGTCGGTCAGGTAGCCGAACCACCGTTCCACCTGGTTGATCCACGAGGATCCGGTCGGGGTGAAATGCATGTGGAAGCGAGGATGGCCGGCCAGCCACGCTTTGATCGCCGGGGTCTTGTGGGTGCCGTAGTTGTCGCAGATCAGGTGGACGTCCAGCTCGGGCGGCACGGTCTTGTCGATGGTGATCAGGAACTTCTTGAACTCGGTGGCCCGGTGCTGACGGTGGAGTTCGCCGATGACGGTGCCGTCGTCGATGTTGAAGGCGGCGAACAGGCTGGTGATCCCGTTACGCACATAGTCATGGGTACGCCGCTCGGGCATTCCGGGCATCATCGGCAACACCGGCTGAGACCGGTCCAGTGCCTGGATCTGCGACTTCTCATCCACGCACAGCACCACCGCCTTCTCCGGCGGGTTGTGGTACAGACCCACCACATCGACGACCTTCTCCACGAACAGCGGATCGGTGGACAGCTTGAAGGTTTCGGTCCGATGCGGCTTGAGCCCGAAGTCCCGCCAGATCCGCCCGATCGTCGACATGCTCAGCCCGCTGCGCTTGGCCATCGAGGCACGTGACCAGTGCGTGGCGTCCTTCGGCGTCTCCTCGAGTGTCGCCACCACCACCTGTTCGACCTGATCAAGGGTGATCGACGGCGGCCGGCCCGATCGTTGCTCATCGACCAGCCCATCCAGCCGCAACCGCAGGAACCGGGTCCGCCACTTGGACACCGTGTCCGGATGCACCCGCAGCTCAGCTGCGATCTGCATATTGTCCTTGCCGTCCGCGCACGCCAGCACGATCTTCGACCGCATCGCCAGGACCTGTGACGACTTCGCCCGCCGCGCCCACCGCTGCAGCGTCACCCGTTCCTGATCGGTCACCGTCAACTCCGCCTTCGGCCGTCCCGGACGCGCCTCATCAACCAGCCCGCCCACCCCGCCACGAGCAAACGCCGCACGCCACTTACGCACAGTGGCCAGCGACGCCCCAAGGTCCCGCGACACCTGCGCGTTACTCGCCCCCGGCTCCGCGCACGCCAACACGATGTTCGCCCGGATCGCCACCCTCGAGGACTGGGCCGACATACCGATCAGCTGAGAACGTTCAGCCTCGGTCAGATGAATCTCCACTGCGGACGGGCCTGGATGCGACATACAAATCAGCATAGAAACTTATGCGACGAATTTCAGGCGCATGACACTAGTGTCCTGCGCCGGAAA